>Ga0247727_10000662_pt1 | contig 84513 bp, 79 predicted proteins | sample WisWelCaveWW1625_FD_202498 | JGI IMG/M metagenome (GOLD analysis project Ga0247727, IMG submission 202498) | Biofilm microbial communities from Wishing Well Cave, Virginia, United States - WW16-25 | ecosystem: Environmental > Aquatic > Deep subsurface > Groundwater > Cave microbial mat | place...
TTACTCGCCGCCCTTCTGGACGTACGATTTTACAAAATCTTCCGCGTTCGACTCGAGCACCTCGTCGATCTCGTCCAGAAGATCGTCGAGCTCGCCCTTGATCTTCTCGCCGCTCTCGGACTTGGCAGGGACGTCCTCGACCACCTCGTCGGACTTGGTCGGCGCTTGCTTCTTCTTCTGCTCACGTTCGGCCATGGTTCTTCTCTCGTCCTATTGCCCGAGCTTCTCAAGGAGATCGGCGGCGGTCTCGCAGCCATCGATGAGGCTACCCACGTGCGCCTCGGTTCCACGTAGCGGTTCCATCATGGGCACGCGGCGGAGCGGATCGCCACCGACGTCGAAGACGAGCGAATCCCAGTTGGCCGCAACGATGCTCTCCGGCCAGCGCTGCAGGCAGCGGCCGCGGAAGAAGGCGCGCGTGTCGGGCGGGGGCTCGGTGACGGCGATCTCCATCTCCTCGTCGGAGACGATCCGCTCGAGGCCGACCCTCGCCGCAAGCGACTTCTCGGGGCGCAGGTCGTGGTACTGCAGATCCATCGCCGCGAGGCGGGCGTCGTCCCAGCGGAGGCCGTGGCGCTCGCGGTAGCCGTCGAGGAGGCGGTGCTTGGCGATCCAGTCAACCTGGCCCGCCAGCGTCGAGGGATCGGTCTCCAGCCCCGTGAGGACCTGCTCCCAGCGCCGGAGCACCTCGTTGCCGACGTCCTCGCCGCCGATGCACTCCAGGCCGTGCTCCTGGGCGAACTTGCGGGCGCGGTCATACAGCTCCCACTGGGCGTCGAGCGCCGTGATCGACGATCCGTCGGCCAGCTCGATCGGTCGAGCGAGCGTGACGTCGTAGGACACGTGACGCAGCGCCTGGACCGGCTTGGCCGGGAGGAGGTCGCGCGTGAGCCAGTCGTCCTCGATCATCGACAGGACGAGTGCCGTGGTGCCGACCTTGAGGAAGGTGGCGACCTCGGCGAGGTTGGCGTCGCCCACGATGACGTGGAGCCGGCGGTACTTCTGCGCATCGGCGTGCGGCTCGTCGCGCGTGTTGACGATCGGTCGCTTGAGCGTCGTCTCGAGCCCGACCTCCTCCTCGAAGAAGTCGGCGCGCTGCGTGAGCTGGTACGGGACGTCGGCGCTCGTGAGACCCGGCGCCTCGGTGCCGACCTTGCCCGCCCCCGTGTAGATCTGGCGCGTGATGAAGTGCGGCATCACGTGGCTGACGATCTTCGAGAACGGCACGGCGCGGTCCATCAAGTAGTTCTCGTGCGTGCCGTAGCTGTTGCCCTTGCGGTCGGAGTTGTTCTTGTAGACCGCGATCTCCTGGCCCGGAGGAAGGAGTGCGGTGGCCGCCGTCATCGACCGGTGCAGGATCAGCTCGGCTGCCCGGTCGTACACGACGACCGACCGCGGATCGGCACACTCGGGTGTCGACAGCTCAGGATGAGCGTGGTCGACGTAGTAGCGCGCGCCGTTCGTGAGCACGGCGTTCACGAGGTGCGTCTCGACCTCGGGTGGCATCTGGCCCTCGGCGCTGAAGCCTCGGGCGTCGTTGCCGGGGTGCTCGTCCTCGAAGTCCCACCCGACGCGCGAGGCGCCGGTGGCGGCGCCTGCTCGCGCGAGCTCCTGCACGTACGCGTTGATGAGAACGGACGAGGCGGCGATCGGGTTCGAATCGCCCCCACGGACGATGATCCCGTACTCGGTCTCGATCCCGAGGACCTTCTGGATCGCCATTGGTTCGACCCTACCGCTCCCCTCGCGACGGGCAATCCGCGCGCGCCCACCAGGTTCGGGGCGCCCGTGCACGCCCACCGTGCACTCCTACCCCGAACCGCTGGGGGATCCGTTCAGGGGCAGGACCAGACCTCAACCGCGGCGACCACCGCGGCCGGGTCGCCGGAGTCGAGCGCGACGAGCTTCGGACGACCACCGAACCAGGACAGGCGCTCGGTGCGCTCGGCGGGTGGCGTCGGCGACGCCAGCGTCTCGATCGCCAGGACCGGGCACGTGATGGCGCCCCAGAACCCCTCGGCGAACGATGGAGACACGGTCACGCCGTAGCCGTGACGCGTGCGAGGGTCGAGACCGGTGGCCGGGGGCGGCGCCGCAGCACCGTCGTCGTCGAGCAGCCGGCGGATCGTGGCGTACATCTCCTCGACGGTCTCGTCCGCGCTCGGCCACGCGCCCCAGAGGCCGTCGACGATCGCCACCGCGTCGCACCCGCCACCTGCCGCCAGGATCAGTGCTCCGTGCGCGTTCTGGCCGACGCCGACCGCGAGCCCCGAGCCACCGAGCGCCCAGCGCGCCAGCGTGACCGGACCGAGGGGGTCGTAGGCACCGTGACGTGGCGCAGGGGTCGCGCCGTGTCCCGGCAGGTCCGGCGCCTCCCAGCCACTCGGCACGACCTCACGCCACGGCGCGCCGGCATCCTCGGCGCCGAGGTCGTGCAGCACGAACGCGGCGGTCACGGGCCGACCTCTGCGAGGAACGCCTCGATGTGCCGCATCGTCGCGTCGGGGTCCTCGATGTGGACGTAGTGCCCCGTACCGGCCACCACCTCGTGGCGAGCTCCGAGCCACGCCACACGGTCTGTGAGCTCCTCCTCGCTGAGCTCACGCCAGGTGTCCTCCTGATCGCCGGTGAGCACGAGTACCGGGCACTGCACCCGCCGCATCTCCGCCTCGAGCATCTCCACGTTGAACTCGCTCGGGATCCCCACCCCGAACATCGGGTCGGCCTTCCACACCCAGCCGCCCTCCACCTGGCGTGCGCCATGCCGCGCGAGGTGCAGCGCCCACTCCTGCGGCAGGCGCGGGTTGTTGCGCTTTCGGTACGCGGCCATGTCCTCCGCCGACGCCCACGGCCGGCGCGCCGAGAGCAGCGCCCGGTCGGTGCGGTCGAACGACTGCCGCACGGCGTCGGGGATCTGGTCTGGCGGAACGAGCGCGGCCTTCGGGGGGCCGAGCCCGTCGATGTTCACGATCCACCGGGCCGTCTCCGGCCACACCGCCGCCACGCCGCCGGCCTGTCCGCCGCCGAACGAGTGGCCGACGAAGCCCACCGGTCCCCCGCCGAGGTGGCGGATCAGCAGCGCGACGTCGAGGTGGATGAGGGTCCAGGCGAAGCCCGTGTCGAGCGGCCCGCTGTCACCGTGGCCACGGAAGTCGATCGCGACGACGTGGTACCCGAGGTCGGCCATCCGTGGGGCGATCCCGTCGAACATCCGCCCGTGGTCGTACGCGCCGTGAAGGCACAGCACGAGCGGATCGGCGACGCGACCCCACGACCAGGTGCGCAACGTCGTGCGCCCAAGGTCGACCATGTCCGACCGTTCCGGCTCCGGGATCGCCACCTGCCGATCATGGCCGCGCGGCAGGCGCGCGCCGAAGTCGGTTGCCGTGCCCGCTAGAGGTACTGGCCCGTGGCCACCCGCTCGATGGAGCGCCCGCCCTGTGGGTGCTCGTCGTCGTCCCGCTGCACGATCGTGCGGACGTAGACGATGCGCTCGCCCTTCTTGCCAGAGATCTTCGCCCAGTCGTCCGGGTTCGTCGTGTTGGGCAGGTCCTCGTGCTCCTTGTACTCCTGGTGGATCGACTCCACCAGGTCGGCCACCTGGATGCCCTTCGTCCCGCCCCCGAGCAGTCGCTTGATCGCGAGCTTCTTGGCTCGGCGGACGATGTTCTCGATCATGGCTCCGGACGAGAAGTCCTTGAAGTACATGATCTCCTTGTCGCCGTTCTGGTACGTCACCTCGAGGAACTGGTTCGCCTCGTCGGCGCGGTACATCTCGGCGGCGGTGGACTCGATCATCGACTGCACGGCCTTGGCGGGATCGCCCCCACCGAGGTCCGCCACCGTCGCCTCGTCCAGCGGCAGGTCCGGGGTGAGGTAGCGGGAGAAGATCTGCGCCGCTGCATCCTCCGTGGGCCGCTCGATCTTGATCTTCACGTCGAGGCGGCCCGGGCGCAGGATCGCGGGGTCGATCAGGTCCTCCCGGTTCGACGCTCCGATGATGATGACGTTCTTCAATGCCTCGACGCCGTCGATCTCCACCAGGAGCTGCGGCACGATCGTGCTCTCCATGTCCGAGCTGATGCCGGTGCCCCGGGTGCGGAACATCGAGTCCATCTCGTCGAAGAAGACGATGACAGGCCAGCCCTCCTCGGACTTCTCCCGTGCCCGCTGGAACACGAGCCGGATCTGGCGCTCGGTCTCCCCGACGTACTTGTTGAGGAGCTCCGGGCCCTTGATGTTGAAGAAGTACGACTTGGCCGTGTCGCTGCCGCTCGCCGCCGCAACCTTCTTGGCCAGGCTGTTCGCCACGGCCTTCGCGATGAGCGTCTTGCCGCAGCCGGGCGGGCCGTAGAGCAGGATGCCCTTCGGCGCGGGCAGCTGGTGCTCGGCGAAGAGGTCCTGGTGGAGGAACGGCAGCTCGACGGCGTCCGCGATCATCTCGATCTGGTCGTCGAGGCCGCCGATGTCCTCGTACCCGATGTCGGGCACCTCCTCGAGGGCGAGGTCCTCCACCTCGGGACGGGGGAGCTTCTCCAGCACGAGGCCGGACCGCGAGTCGAGCAGGACGGTGTCGCCGTTGCGGAGCCTCACGTCGCGCAGCTCGTCGAGAAGCTCGACCACCCGCTCCTCATCGGCGCGACCCACGATCAGCACCCGCTTGTCGTCGAGACGCTCCTTGAACGTGACGACCTCGCCCGTGAGGTCGACGCTCCGCGAAAGGACGACGTTGAGCGACTCGTTGAGCACGACCTCCGAGCCGCGCGGCAGTGGCTGGTCACCGAGCTCCGGGTGCACCGCGACCCGGACCTTCCGGCCGCCCGTGAACACGTCGACGGTGCCGTCGTCGTTGTGGCCGAGCAGCGTGCCGTACGCCGACGGCGGCTGCGTGAGCTTGTCGACCTCGTCGCGCAGCGCAGCGATGTGGTCGCGCGCCTCCCGCAACGTGTAGGTGAGCTTTTCGTTCTGGGAGACCGCCTGCGAGAGCTGGCCCTTGGTCTCGAGCAACCGCTCCTCGAGGGTGCGCACGCGCTTCGGGGCGTCCTGCAGGCGCCGCCGGAGCGAGAGGACCTCCTCCTCGAGCGTCCGCGCGTGCTCCTGCAGCTCGGCCAGCTCGGCTAGGGCATCGGACCGATCGTCGGACTCGCTGACGGGGACCACCTCCCTGGGTCGGACACTGCGCGGACCCTACACCGGGCCCTCGCGGACGCAGCATGACTGCCCGGGACTTCACGGAGCCGACACCCTCCCCTCCGATTCCACGGTGGTTGCCGGGTTTATTGGCGCGTGCGTTAGGCTGACCGCACCCGACGACCCCCCTGAGGTACTCCCACCATGAAGGTCTGGATCGACCAGGATCTCTGCACCGGCGATGGTCTCTGCGAGGAGATCGCTCCGACCGTGTTCACCCTCCTCGACGACGGCCTCGCCTACGTGAAGGACGGCGACAAGGTGCTGTCCGATCCCGGCGGCGCGGAGGGCATCGCGCCGGTGCCCGCGGGCCAGGAGGAGGCCACCATCGAGTCGGCCGAGGAGTGCCCCGGGGAGTGCATCTTCATCGAGGTCGAGTAGCACCCCGCGGGTAGGGTGCCCGCCGTGACGAGCTCTGCCCTCACCTCGCGCGGACGGCCTCCATGGCCCGCCGCCGCCTGCTGCCCGGCGCCGACGCCCGGCAGGGGCTCGTCGCGCTCGCGCTGAACTCGTCGACCAGCTTGGTCGCCGGGGCGGTGCTGGGCTCCCTCACCGCCACCTTCGAGCGCCATCCCGGCCTCCTGGTGCTGGTCCCCGCGGCCATCGGGCTGCGCGGAAACGTCTTCGGCTCCCTCGGCAACCGGGTGTCCACGTCGATCCACGCCGGTGAGCTCCAGCTCCGCCTGCGGCGATCGAGCATCCTCGGTCAGAACGTCCTTGCCGCGGGCGCTCTCACGCTCGGGATGTCGCTGGTGCTGGTGTTCCTCGCCGCGCTCGTGTCTGTGGGGCTTGGGTTCGGGCCCACCATCGGCCTGGCCGACCTCGCGATCGTCTCGGTGGGTGGCGGGGCGCTGGCGTCGCTGCCCGTGCTGGCCGCCACCCTCGGCCTGGCGGCCGGCGCGGTCCGCTTCGGGTGGGACCTCGACAACGTGACCGCACCCCTCGTGTCCACGCTCGGCGACGTGCTGACGCTCCCGGCGCTCTTCGCCGCCACGGGGCTTCTCGGGCTGGGCTTGCTCACCTCGACCCTGGGCTGGGTCCTCGCCGCGCTGGCCGTCGCGGCACTGGTAGCCGGGGCACGCTCCTCGCTCCCGCAGCTCCGCCGCATCGTCCGCACCTCGATCCCCGTCCTGGTCATCGCCGGTCTCGTCAGCAGCCTGGCCGGCGTCGCGCTCGAGCGTCGGCTCAGCACCTTCAGCGCCCTCCCCGCGCTCCTGATCCTCGTGCCCGCCCACCTCTCCAGTGCCGGGGCCCTCGGCGGGATCCTCTCGGGCCGACTCTCGAGCCAGCTCCTGCTCGGCCTCGCGCCGCCGACGGCCGTCCCGTCCCGATCCGCTCGGCGGGACCTGTGGTTCGTCGCCGCGCTCAGCGTCCCCGTCTTCATCGCGAACGGGACCGGCGCGCACATCGTCGCCCGCCTCCTCGACCAGGCCTCCCCCGGGCTCGGCCACCTCGTCGCCGCCTCGCTCCTCGGCGGGATGGCCGCCATGGTCGCCGTCCTCGTGATCGCCTACTACGGCACGATCGTCACCGTGCGCCTCGGCATCGACCCGGACACCTACGGCATCCCGATGGTCAGCTCCACCGTCGACCTCATCGGCGCGCTCACCCTCGTCATCGCCATCGCGACGCTCGGCTTGTCGTAGTCGGTCGGCTTCGCCGACCTCCTCCGAACTGGTCTGGCCGGCCTTCGGCCGACTCGTTGCTGGTCGGCGACCGGCGAAGCCGGATCACCTCCCGGGCGAGGGGGGCACGCGGAGCGTTCCCCCCTCCCGCTCCCCCCTCCGACCTCGTCGTCCTGCGTGGCGTCCTCGGGAAGGAGCGGGGGTCGGCAGGGGGTGTGGGGGACAGAGGCTCTGCCGGAGTCCCCCACTCGCGAAGGGGCGGCTCCGCCGTCCCCTGAGCAGCAGCGAGTCGGCCGCAGGCCGCCCGTTCAGCTCGGAGGAGCTCGCCGCAGGCGAGCGACGACGACTACAGACACGGCCCCGTGTCGACGGGCTGGGTGAGGTTGCCCTCGAGGACGGCCTCCAGCTCCTCGATGGCAAGGGCGTAGGCGACGCCGGGGCGATCGGGGGCGATCGCGAACGCGACACCCACCACCGCGCCGGTCGGATCGACGAGGGCGGACCCGCTGTCGCCAGGCTCCAAGTTCGATGCGAGGACGAGCACCTGGCGCCGCGTCTCGTTCCGGTCGTAGATGTCCGTGCCGGTGGCGGTCACCTGCTGGCCCACCTGGAACGGCGCGGCGCGCAGCGAGCCCCCGCGCGGGTGCCCGAACACGGCTCCGACGCCACCCTCGTCGATCTCGCCAAGGGGGAGCGCCGGCCGGTCGAGATCGTCAGCGCGGAGGACGGCGAGGTCGCGGTTCGGGTCGAAGGCGACCACCCGGGCGCGCACTTCCGAGCCGTCGCTGCGCTGCACGGCCGTCTCGTCCTCACCGGCCACCACATGCGCGTTGGTCACGATGAGCCCCGGAGCCACGACGAACCCGCTCCCCTCCTGGATCTGGCGGCATGCGATGCCCTCCACCTTCACGGTCGACGTCACCACCGAGTCGACGACGGCCTGGGAGATGTTCGTCGTCGTCGGGGGCGGACCGACGTCCGGAGCCGGCTGGAACACGTCGCTGAAGACGCGCCCGAACTGGTCCTCGCCCACGAGCCGCCGCAAGGTATCGACCGTGTCGGGCGGGTCCGGGAAGACATCCGCGACCCAGCCGGCCACCGCCGAGCTGCGCGCCTCGGCCGCGAACCAGCCGGGCACGTCTGCCATCAGCGGGACGAGGATCCAGACCGCCACGAGGATGCCGAGGGCCCCCGCCGCGGCTCCCGCGGCGCGGTCCGCCGAGCGCACGGACGCGCCGGGCAAGGTGGCGTGCAGTCGGGCGCCGGCGAACAGCCCGATGGCCTGCCCGATGAACGCGCTGCCGACCAGGATGCCCATGGTCACGAGGAGCAGCTGCGGGCCGCTGGCCTCGTCGAGCGAGCGCAGCACCGGCGTGAGCACCAGCGACCCGACCACGACGCCGATGGCCATGCCCACCCACGAGGCGACCCTCGTCAGGAACCCGAGGCGGTAGCCCCCGACGGCCGCCCCCACGCCGCAGAGGACGAGGAGCATGTCGAGGGTGTTCAGGAGGGGCTGCCCAGCAGTCGCGCGTGCGTCAGGAAGCCGGTGTGGGCGACCATCCGGTGGTCCGGCCGGACCGACTGCCCGTCGATGTGCCAGCCGCGCTGGAGCACCTCGATCGTCTCGGCCATGCCGAACGCGGAGTCCGCGAGCGACTCCCGGAGCTGCGCGGCCTGCGTGATCTGCGGCGTGTACGCAAGGAGGATGCCACCAGGGTGGAGCGCTCGCGCGGCGTGCTTCACCACCTGCCACGGCTCAGGGAGGTCGAGTACCACGCGGTCGAGATCGGTCTCGTCGATCCCCTCGTAGCAGTCGCGCTGCTCGACCCGGTAGCGGTCCTGCACCTCATCGCCGAGGAACGCGGCGACGTTCTTCGCTGCCCGCGCGGCGAAGTCCTCTCGAAGCTCGTAGCCGACCACCGTTGCGCCCGTCCGCAGGAGGGTCATCGACAGCGCCCCGGACCCGACGCCGGACTCGAGCACTCGCGCGCCCGGGAAGATGTCGGCGAGCAGGAGGATGGGCCCGAGGTCCTTCGGGTAGATGACCTGTGCACCGCGCGGCATCTTCAGGACGAAGTCGGCAAGCGTCGGACGGATCGCGGTGTAGGTCATGCCGTGGCTCGACCGGAACGCCGTGCCCTCAGCCGATCCGATCACCGCGTCGTGGCCCACCGTGCCGGAGTGGGAGTGGAACTCCTTGCCCGCCGTGAGGGTGAGGAGGTACCGCCGCTTCTTGGTGTCGATGAGGAGGACCTGCTCCCCCGCCGCGAACGCCCGGGTCACGGCGCGGCCTCCAGTCGGCGTCCGAGCTCGACCGGCACCGCGGTCGCCCGCTCCACGAGCCGACAGAACGCGCACACCTCCGCGTTCGTCGGCGCGCCACACGTGCGGCACGCCCGGAGCTGCTCCTGCCCGGCCTCGGCCTCGGACGTGAAGCGCTCGGACGCGCGCGCGAGGAAGCCGAAGTAGAAGGCGTGCTTCGTGCCCGGCGAGGTCGCCTCGACGGCGTTGAGCGCCTCCTTGTACCCGAGGTGCTTGTTGCCGGCGGCCATCGGGCACTCCTCGACGATGTAGTCGATGCCGCGAAGGACGCAGTACGCGGCCATCTCGCGCTCCCCGAGCCTCACCAGCGGCTTGACCTTTCGCAGGAACCCGTTGTGGGCGGCCAGGACCGGCAGCTGACGACCCAGGTAGTCGGTCTGCCAGTGGAGGACGTTGCCGAACAGGACGGCCGCCTCATCGTCGAGGTTGTGGCCGGTCACGACGACGTCGTACCCACCCCGTCGGGCAGCGTCGTCGAAGAGGTGGCGCTTCGACAGCCCGCAGGCGGAGCACGGGACACGTCGGGCAGCCTTGGCGCCTGCGGGGATGTCGAACCCGTGGTCCGTGGGAAGGTCGACCTCGAGCAGGTGGAGACCGCGCCCGGCGGCGAACGAGCGCGCCATCTCACCGGACGCGTCGCTGTAGTCGCCGATGCCGAGACCCAGGTACAGCCCGTCGGCGGCATAGCCGAGCTCGAGGAGGATGTCCCACACGGCGAGCGAGTCCTTCCCGCCGGAGACGGCCACGAGGGCGCGTTCGCCATGGTGCAGCATGTCGAAGTCCTTGATGGCCTTCGCCACTTGGTCGCGGCAGAGCCGCAGGAAGTGCTCCGGGCAGAAGTTGGCGTTGTGCCGGCGGACGTCGATGACCGCTGGGGCCTTGCACACGGTGCACTTCATGCGGCGCCTCCGGAGATGACCGGGCGGATCTCGACGGTGTCGCCGTCGGTGAGGACTGCGTCACCAGGCACGAGCGTGTCACCCACGATGACGAGCACCGATTCCCGGTTGAGGTCCAGACGGTCGAGGAGCGCGTGCACCCGGACGGGACCGGCGACCTCGAGCTCGCGCTTGGGGTTGCGGAGCAGCACCTTCACGACCCGACTCCCACCTCAGCCGTGCGGCGTGGTGGTGTGCGTGACGAGCAGCGACTCGCCGGGGCGCAGCTCCTCGCGCAGACAGACCGCGCCGCGGGCAGCACGCCGCTGGTACTGGCGCAGGAGGAACGCGGCGAGCGCCACCGCGGTCCAGATGCCGCTCGCGCCCTGGCGCTTGCGGCGGAGCGCCAACCGCTCGAGGACGGCCAGCAGCATCAGATGCGGCGGACCTCGACCACCGTGGTGCGCCGGCGCCCCTTGCGGCGGCCGAGGAGGAAGACGACCGCGATCACGCCGACGACGACTACAGCGCCGACGGTGACGAGGGTGTTGGTCTCGGCCTCGCGGGTCTCCGTCACCCCCCCTTGGAGCTCGCGCATCTTGACTTCGAGGTCGCGGCGGCGGATCGGTTGCGGTTGCGCGTTCACAGGCCCGGGCCCTTTCGCTTCACGATGCGCCAGACGGCGAACGCCATCATGGCGGTGGCGACTAGCGCGACGACGAGGTACGGCACCCAGGAGAGGTTGCCCGTGAGCGCGGCGTCGGTCTCGGTCTGCAGGAACCGCAGGAGCCCGAGCAGCATCAGCCCACATCCCAGGCCCAGCAGGACCGCACCGCTCACCCCGTTCTTCAGGAAGCGCGCCAGACCCTTCAGCGGGTCGATCGTCTCCTGCTTCGCGTAGGCGATCGACAGCTCCCACAGCTCGCTCGCGACCTGCGGGATGCTCTTCGGGGCGTCGGTGTCTCGGGCAACCACGGGAACGGGAGCGTACTACCCCGCGCCGGACGTCCCCAGACGCAGCTCGAGCACCTCGATGGCATCGTCGAGCAGCGACGTCAGCCGCTCCGCTCGCTCGTCGGGCGTCGTCGCCGCCAGAAGGCGATGCTGGTCGAGCGGGCCGAGCGGCGCCACGATCGAGGCCTGGTGGACCGCGAGGACGGGGTCCTCGGACAGCTCGATGGTCGCCGGTGCGGTGCGATCCCCCGCCTCGGCCGCCAGCGCGAGGCAACGCCGCAGCCGGACGAGGACACCCTGCACCGCCTCGGCGTGGCCTACTCCCGGATCGGGGTCGGGCCAGTCCTCGACCTCTGCGGCGGGGTACGGGTCGTCGGGGATCCAATCGAGCACGCGGATGCGACGGACACCGACGGCCACCACCGTCCAGCGGCCGTCGGGCAGCTCGACCGCCTCGACGATCCGGGCGACGGTGCCGACCGAGGTGCGCACGTCGTTGCCGCCGACCTCGCTCCCCCGCTCGATCAGCACCACCCCGAACTCGCGGTCGCCGGCGAGGCAGTCGGCCACCAGCGCGCGGTACCGCGGCTCGAACACGTGAAGCGGCAGGCCCGCCGACGGCACCAGCACGGAGCCGAGGGGGAACATCGGAAGGCGCACGTCACCCGTCCTTCATCGGCGCGCCGCGGCGGTCATCGCTCACGTGAGCCCGCGGGCCTCCCGGTACCGCGCATGGCGCCACAGGTGGTCGAGCGCGGTGACGGCGCGGTTCGCCGTCGGGTAGCAGAGGCGACCAGTCGCGCGGACGGCGGCGGGACCGGGGTTGTCGGGGTGCGTGACCGCCAGCTCGGTCGCGGTCAGGACGGGCTTGCCGTACCGGTCGGACGCATCGGCCGCGGCCCGCGCGAACCGCGTGTCCTGGCGCTCGTGGTAGTCGACGATCCGCTCGAGGCCGTGCCCCGGGTAGAAGGGACCTCGGCGCATCAGGGCGGCCTGGTTCGACTGGATCCCCAGGCCCAGGTAGATGACCGCGTCGACATCGGGGTGTCCGACGATGCGGTCGATCACCGTGGGGATGGTGTCCCGCGTCTCCGCGCCGGCGAGGTCGACCGGGTTGTTCCGGCTCCAGCGCGGCGGCAGCTCGGCGTCGAGCGCCGCCCGGAGGTCGTCAGGGAGGGGCGTGAGGTCGAGCGACGAGCGCGCGATGGCGTCCGCCGTGACGACGCCCCAGCCGCCGGCCGTCGTGAGGACCACCACGCGGTTGCCCCTCGGGAGGGGCTGCGTGGCGAACGTCGCCGCCGCCTCGAACGCTTCCTCGATCGTCGCCGACCGGGTGATGCCGGCCTGGTGGCACATGCCGTCGAAGACCTTGTCGTCGCTCGCCAGCGAACCGGTGTGCGACGCCGCGGCCCGCTGGCCGCCCACGGTGGCGCCCCCCTTTACGAGCACCAGCGGCTTGCGGGACGCCGTGGCCCGCACCCGCTCGAAGAAGGCACGGCCCTCGCGCACGCCTTCGACGTACGCGAGCCCGACCCGAGTGGCGGGATCGAGGGCGAAGTAGTCGAGGTAGTCGGGGATGGTGACCGCAGCCGCGTTGCCGGCGGAGACCGCCCGGCTCACCCCGACTCCGGTCTGAACGGCGTAGTTCATGAACGAGGAGATGAAGTTGCCGGATTGCGAGACGATGCCGATCCCACCCTCCGGCGGATACGGGGCCACGATCTGCGCGCACAGGCGCGCCGGTGTCGACACGACGCCCTGGCCGTTCGGGCCGGCCACGAGCATCCCGAGCTCCTCGGCCAGGGCCACCAGCTCCGCCTGCAGGCGTTGCCCGTCCTCGCCGGCCTCGCCGTACCCAGCGGAGGCGAGGAACGCGGCTCGGATTCCCTTCTTGGCGCACGCCCGGAGGAGGTCGGCGTTGGCCGTCGCGGGGGTGCACACGAACACGAGGTCGATCGTGTCGTCGGGCAGGTCGGCGACATCGGCCACCACCGGGACGCCGAGCACCTCACCTGGCTCACGGCTCGAGCCGTACACGGCGCCGGCGTACCCGGAGGCGAGGATGTTGTGGAGGGACACGAAGCCGAACTTGCCGGGGTGCGTGGACACTCCGGCGACGAGCACGCCACGCGGTTCGAAGAGGGCGGTGAAGGCGGCGGGGTCGACCGCCATCAGGTCATCTCCACGAGCGCGTCGACCGCGACGGGCCGCCCGTCCACCACGATCAGCGGGTTCAGGTCGACGCCGGTGATGGCGGGATCACGGGTGGCTGCGTCGGACAGGGCCTCAAGGATGTCGCAGAGCGCCTCTCGGTCGACGGGAGGCTCACCGCGGAGCTCGCCGAGCAGCTCCTGCGTCGCCAGGTCGTCGACCATCTCGTGCGCGTCCTGCCTCGTGATCGGCACGAGGCGGAAGGCCACGTCACCGAGGGCTTCGGTGAGCACCCCGCCGATGCCGACCATGACGGTCATGCCGAACTGAGGGTCGGCGTGCAGGCCCGCGATCAGCTCGCGGTTGCCGGCGAGCATCGGCGCGACCAGCAGGTGCACCGCACCGTCCGCCGGGGTCGCCATGGTCAGCAGCTGCTCGGCTGCCTGGCGCACGTCGTCGTCTCCCCGCAGGCGCAGCATGACGAGGCCACGCTCCGACTTGTGGGCGATGGAGTCGCCCCCCAGCTTCACGACGACGGGATGCCCCAGGTCCCGGGCCGCCGCGACCGCTTCGGCGGGCGTGTGCACCACCCGCTCCTCCGGGAAGGGGATGCCGCAGGCGCCCAGGAATCGCTTGGAGTCGGCCTCGGACAGGGTCGGCATGGGCGCGTACGGTAGCGGCCCGTGACCATGGGGCCCGCGGGCGTGATCGAGGGGTTCTACGGCCCGCCATGGAGCTGGGACGCTCGGATCGAGGTCGCAGACTGGTGCGCCGACCGCGGGATGACCGACTACGTCTACGCGCCGAAGGACGATCCGAAGCACCGCGAGCGATGGCGCGAGCCGTATGACGACGCTGAGCTCTCAAGCTTCGAGCGCTTCGCCTCCGACGGGCGGCTCCGCCTCGGGTTCGCGATCTCGCCGGGCTTGAGCATGGACTACGACGATCCCACCGATCGAGTGGTCCTGGCGGCGAAGGTGGATCAGATGGTGGGCGTCGGAGCCCGCCTCGTCGTGCTCGCCCTCGACGACATCCCCTTCGGCGGCGCTCCCCAGGGTGCAGCCCACTCCCGCCTGACCACCTGGCTGCGCGACCACCTCGCCGACCGTGCCGGGTTGGTGCTCATTCCCACCGAGTACGTCGGCACGCGGCGCTCGCCGCACCTCGACGAGCTCGCCAGGGGGGTCCCCGACGACGTTCCGATCGGCTGGACCGGCCGAGCCGTGGTCAACGACCGCATCACCGTGGCGGATGCCGGGGCGCGCGGCGAGTCGCTCGGCGGCCGGCCGCCGCTCCTCTGGGACAACTACCCCGTGAACGACGCCGTCATGGGCGACCGCTTGTTCCTCGGCCCCTTGCGCGGCCGGGAACCGGGGCTGACCGCGGTGTGCAGCGGCTACCTGGCCAACCCCATGGAACAGGCGCGGGCCTCATTCCTCCCGCTCGCGTCGATCGCGGCGTTCCTGCGCGGCGACGACCCGGCACTGGCCTGGCACGATGCAGCGGCCGACCTCGGGTGGCTCGCGTTCGCGTGCGCCTGCGACACGGACGCGGCGCGCGAGGCCGTCGACGCCGTGGCGGCAGGCGACCTGTCCCCTGCCCGCCGGGTCTTCAGCGAGGCCGCCGCATGCGCCGCGCCGGGGCTCGAGGACGAGGCTGCGCCTTGGCTCACCCAGGTGCACCGCGACGCCCGTCTGGCCCTCCAGGCCCTCGACGTGCTGGACGGCGACCGCTCGATCAACGTCGTGCTCGGCATGGCGGCGCGATGGCAGGCGTCGCGCCGAGCGACCGTCACGGTCTTCGGACCGCGCTGCTCCATCCGGCCCATGCTCAGGCAGGCCGACGACGGCACCTGGCAGGTCGAGCCCGAGGCCGTGCTGCACGACGCCAACGCCATCGACGACCTCGTTCGCCTAGCCCTCGCGACACTCTGATCGCAGGCGAGCGGAGCGAGGGGCGGCTCCGCCGACCCCGAGCGACAAGCGGTCAGCGCGGCCGTAGGCCGCACGAACCAGCTCGGAGGAGCTCGCCGCAGGCGAGCGACGACGAAATGCCTACGGCTCGAGCGCGGCGCGGAAGAAGGCGCGGAAGTGCTCGAGGCGCGCCTCGAGCATCTCGTCGGAGAGCGGGTCGCGTCCGAGGACGCCGCTCCAGAAGGGCACGTCGGAGAAGTAGCCGAGGATGGCGCTGGTGCCGGTGATGATCAGCTGCTCGCTGTCGTGCTTGCGGAAGCGGCCCTCGCCCATCTCCGTGTCGAAGAAGCTGACCGCTCGATCGAAGAAGGGCTTCAGCACCGTGCCGAGGTCGACCCCGAGGTGGCCCTGCCCATCGAGGGCCTCGCGGCGCATGATGCGCACGAAGTCGGGGTTCTCGCGAAAGAAGTCGAACGCAGCGGTGACGACGTGGTCGAGCTTCGTCCAGCCCTCCCGGTGCTTGACCTCCACGGCAGCCTCGACGCGGATCACCCAGTCGGAGAGCGACGTCTCGAAGACCTCCCGGTAGATCGCCTCCTTCGACGCGAAGTGGTGCAGGAGGCTCGGCCTGCGGATCCCGACGCCGGCCGCGATGTCGTTGAGGGAGGTGCCGTCGAACCCCTGCTCGGCGAAGCAGCGGCGGGCCTCCACGAGGATCGCCTCACGCGTTGAGAGGGTGGGGTCCGACGCGTTCACAGTGCGGAGGGTACCGGCAGGGGCCTCTTGTAGGGTGGGTCGGGTGACCGCGCCGGAGCTCGAGCAGCGAGCGATCAACGTCGTACGCGGGCTCGCCATGGACGCCCCCCACGCGGCCCGCTCGGGTCACCAGGGCACCGCGATGGCGTTGGCCCCCCTCGCCCACGTGCTCTGGACGCGCGTCATGAAGTACGACGCGGCCGACCCGCACTGGCCCGACCGAGACCGCTTCGTGCTCTCCGCCGGGCACGCGTCGATCCTGCTCTACTCCATGCTCCACCTCACGGGCTACGACCTCAGCCTGGATGATCTCCGCGCCTTCCGGCAGTGGGGCTCCAAGACGCCGGGGCACCCAGAGCGTGGCCACACGGGCGGCGTCGAGGTGACGACGGGTCCGCTCGGCCAGGGCATCGGCAACGCCGTCGGGCTCGCGATCGCCGAACGGCAGCTGCGCGCCCGCCTGGGCGCCGACCTGGTCGACCACCGGACGTTCTGCATCGTCGGCGACGGCGACCTCTCCGAGGGCCTGTCGCACGAGGCTGCCTCGCTCGCCGGCCACCTCGGCCTTGGCCGGCTCATCTGCGTGTACGACGACAACCACGTGTCGATCGACGGCCGCACCGAGCTGTCGCTGAGCGACGACGCGGCCGCCCGCTTCGCCGCCTACGGCTGGTACGTCGAGAACCTGGGCGAGGTGGCTGAGGACCTCGATGCGATGGAGGCCGCCCTCCAGCGGGCCGTCGCCGAGGACGGGCCGCCCTCGCTCGTCATCGTCCGCAGCCACATCGCATACCCGTCCCCGACCAAGACGGACGACCCCGCCGCACACGGCTACGCGCTCAAGGACGCCGAGATCGCCGAGGCCAAGGCCGTGATGGGCCTCCCCGACGATGTGTTCTACGTGCCGGATGATGTCCGCGCCTTGTACCGGGCCGCGGGGTCGCGGGGTCGAGACGACCGCGAGGCCTGGCAGAAGCGACTCGACGCCTACGAGGGTGACCGGGCGACGCTCAGCGCGCTCATGGGCGCCACCGGCCTCCCCGGCTGGACCGCGGCACTGCCCACGTGGACCGCGGGTGACCGCACCGCCACCCGCGCGGCCAGCGGTCAGGTCCTCCAGGCGTTGGCCGACGTCGTGCCGTCCCTGCTCGCGGGTGGCGCCGACCTCACGTCCAACACCGGCACGGTGCTCAAGGACCGCGGCGTCCAGTCGAGCGACGCGCCGGGCGGACGGCAGCTCTACTTCGGCATCCGCGAGCACGCCATGGCCGCCGCCATGAACGGCATGGCCCTGCATGGTGGCGTGCTCCCGGTTGGCGGCACCTTCCTCGTCTTTGCCGACTACTGCCGGCCCTCCGTGCGCCTCGCCGCGCTGTCGCGAGCGCGCGTCATCTACTCGTTCACGCACGACTCCGTCGGCGTGGGTGAGGACGGGCCGACCCACCAGCCCGTGGAGCAGATGGCGTCGCTGCGCGCGATCCCCGGCCTGCGCGTGATCCGGCCCGCCGACGCCAACGAGACCGCCGAGGCGTGGCGCCTGGCCGTCGAGCACGACGGCCCGACCGCGCTCATCCTCTCCCGCCAGGACGTCCCGGTCCTCGAGGGCACCGTGGGGGTCAGCCTCGCCAGGGGCGCCCACGTGATCCGGCCGGCGGAAGACCCCGACATCGTGCTGGTGGCCACCGGGAGCGAGGTGCACGTCGCGCTGGCCGCCGCCGACCTGCTCGCCGCCGAGGGCACCCGTGCCCAGGTGACGTCACTCCCGTGCTGGGACCTGTTCGCCGAGCAGTCCGACGAGGTGCAGGACGCCATGCTGCCGCGGGAGGCGCCGACGCTGTCGGTGGAGGCCGGCACCTCGTTCGGCTGGGAGCGGTGGGCCGACGACAGCGTCGCCATCGACCGCTTCGGTGCGTCCGCTCCGGGCGAGCGCGTGCTCGCCGAGCTGGGGTTCACCCCGGCGCACGTCGCCGACCGCGCCCGCCAGCTCCTCCGCGACCTCGAGGACGCGTCCTGAGCAGCCACCGGACCCGCCTCCACGACCTCCACGACCAGGGGCAGAGCCCGTGGATGGACAACCTTCGCCGCGGCTGGCTCAAGAATGGTGAACTGTCGACGTGGGTCGAGCGCGGGATCCGCGGCCTGACGTCCAACCCGTCCATCTTCCAGAAGGCCATCAGCGCCGGCTCCGACTACGACGAGCAGTTCGGCGCCCTCGTCCGGGGCGGCGTCACCGTCACGGACGCCTACTGGGACCTCGTCACCACGGACATCCGCGGGGCCCTCGACCTCCTGCGGCCTGTCTACGACGACAGCGACGGCATCGACGGCTTCGTCTCGGTGGAGGTCGCCCCCGATCTGGCGCGCGACGGCGCCGGCACGACCATGGCGGCGCGCCGGCTCCACGCGACGATCGCCGAGCCGAACCTGTACGTGAAGATCCCCGGCACGGCGGAGGGCATCGCGCCGATCCGCACGATGATCGCCGAGAGGCGCAGCATCAACGTCACGCTGATCTTCAGCCTCGACCGCTACGCCGAGGTGATGGAGGCCTACCTGGGCGGCCTCGAGCAGGCGGAGGGCGACCTCAGCCGCGTCTCGAGCGTGGCCAGCTTCTTCATCTCCAGGGTAGACACCGAGGTGGATCACCGACTCGAGCAGATCGACACCGACGCCGCCTTGGCGCTCCGAGGCAAGGCGGCGGTGGCGCAGGCCCAGGTGGCCTACCAGCGCTTCCGGGCCACGTTCAGCGGGCCCCGCTGGGACGCGCTCGCAGGTCGGGGAGCGCGCGTGCAGCGCCCGCTCTGGGCCTCGACCTCCACCAAGAACCCGGCCTACCCCGACACGGCCTACGTCACCCCGCTGATCGGGCCGGACACCGTGAACACGATGCCCGAGGAGACCATCGACGCGTTCATCGACCACGGCACCGTTGGGAGGACCATCGACGCCGACGGCACCGCCGCCAAGGCCACCCTCGACGCCATCGCGGCGGTCGGCGTCGACCTCGACGACGTCGCCCGCGTCCTCGAGGACCAGGGCGTCGCCGCGTTCGCCAAGTCCTTCGACGAGCTGATCGGCGCCCTCGACGCGAAGGCCGCCGAGCTGGGGGCGAGCTAGGCCCGTGCACGGTGACCTCGTCGTCGTCGACGACGTGCCGGGCGAGTTCGCCGAACGGGTCATCGAGGCCTTCCACGCCCGCCCGAACGACGCCTTCTCGCTGGCCGTTTCGGGCGGCAGCACGGCGCGGGCGTGCTACGAGCGCCTCGCAGAGGACGCCGGCACCCAGATCGACTGGTGGAAGGTCGACGTCTATTGGGGCGACGAGCGCTGCGTCGCGCACGACTCCCCCGAGTCCAACTACCACCTGGCGCGGGTCGCCCTCCTCGAGCAGGTGGGCGCCGTCAACGCGAACTACCCGATGTTCTGCGACGAGGGACCCGACCCCTACCAGCTTCGGCTGGGCGAGCTCGGCCGGCTCGACGTCGTCCACCTCGGGCTCGGCGCCGACGGCCACACCGCGTCGCTGTTCCCCGGGTCGCCGGGGCTCGACGCTGACCCCGGCCGCCTGGTCGTGATGAACGAGGACCCGAGCGGCCGCAACCGCCACGCCCGCATGACCCTCACCTTCGCCGGGATCGCCCGTGCCCGGCTCGTGCTCGTCACCGTGGCCGGCGAGGAGAAGCGTGAGGCGCTCGCCCAGGTGGTCGCGGGCGAGCCGGGCTGCCCGGGCTCGCACCTGCACGCGGATCGGGTGGTGTGGATCGCCGACCGGGCCGCCGCCGGCTGACCCACCGGCCACACCGCCGAAGCGATCCAGGGCGACGATAGGGTGCCGCCATGTCCGGGCCGGCTCAGCAGCACGGTGACCTCGTCCACCTTGCGCTCCCGGACCTCATGGCGCGGGCCCGAGCCGTGCGCGACGACGTCCACGGGCGCCGCGTCACGTTCTCCCCGAAGGTGTTCATCCCGCTCACGATGCTCTGCCGCGACCGCTGCGGCTACTGCACCTTCGCGCAACCCCCGGTACGCCTCGAGTCGCCCTACCTGACGCCGGACCAGGTGCTCGCGATTGCGCGGTCCGGGGCGGCGGCGGGCTGCCACGAGGCGCTCTTCACCCTCGGTGAGGGCCCCGAGGATCGCTATCCGCTCGCCCGGTCGTGGTTGACCGAGAACGGCTACGGCTCGACGGTCGACTACCTCGCCGCCATGGCCCGGCTCGTCCTCGAGGAGACAGGCCTCCTCCCGCACGCCAACGCGGGCGCCCTCTCCCCCGAAGACCTCGCGACGCTGCGCACGGTGTCCCCCAGCCAGGGGATGATGATCGAGTCACTGCGCGCCGACCTCGACTGTCACCGCGGCGCACCCGACAAGGCACCGGCCCGCCGCCTGGCCACGCTGGAGGCGGCCGGTCACCTGCACATCCCCTTCACGACCGGGATCCTCGTCGGCATCGGCGAGTCCCGCGCCGATCGGATCGAGGCACTGGAGGCCATCGCCGCCTCCCACCGCCGCCACGGTCACGTGCAAGAGGTGATCGTCCAGAACTTCCTGCCGAAGCGCGGCACCGCCATGCACGACGCCGCCCCCTGCCCGGAGGACGCCTACCTCGAGGCCATCGGTCTCGCACGGCTGATCCTGCCGCCGGAGGTCCACCTCCAGGCGCCGCCCAACCTCTCCGACGACTTCGAGCACCTCCTCGACGCGGGCATCGACGACTGGGGCGGTGTCTCGCCCGTCACCCCCGACCACGTCAACCCCGAACGCCCATGGCCGGCCCTCGACCGCCTCCGCGAGGTCACCGAGCGCCGCGGCTTCGCGCTGGCCCCCCGGCTCACCGTCTATCCCGAGTACGCGCTCGATCCGGATCGCTGGCTCGACGCGGGCACCCGCTTCCCGGTGCTGGACCGCAGCGACGCCGAGGGGCTGGGCCGGGACGACCCCGGCGGTGTGTTCCCCGAGCAGATCAAGGCCGCGGTCGAGGCCGGCACGGGCGCCGACGTCGTGCAGATCGGTCGGCGCAACACGGCCTGGTACTCCGGCGCACCGGTGCCGCCCGTCAAGCTCGTCCCCGCCTCTGGTCGCCTCGGGTGGCACGGACCGGTAGGCGAGGTGCTCGAGGGCGTGCTCCTCGGCCAGGAGGTCGGGGAGGACGAGATCACCACGCTGTTCTCGGCGCGGGGCGCGGAGGTGGCCGCAGTCGCACAGGTCGCGGACGAGCTGCGCCGCGCCGTGGTGGGCGACGTCGTCACCTACGTCCGCAACCGGAACATCAACTACACGAACGTCTGCACCTTCAAGTGCCGCTTCTGCGGCTTCTCGAAGGGTCCGCTGTCGCTCAACCTGCGCGGCACCCCGTACCTCCTCACCCTCGAGGACATCCAGGGCCGCGTGCTCGAGGCGGTCGAGGACGGCGCGACCGAGGTCTGCCTGCAAGGTGGCATCCACCCCGACTTCGACGGCGACTACTACATCGACGTGGCGCGGGCAGTCCACGAGGTCGCCCCCGAGATCCACATCCACGGCTTCACGGCCCTGGAGGTGACCGAAGGGGCCAAGCGCCTCGGCGAGCCGCTCGCCAGCTACCTGCGCCGCCTGATGGACGCCGGCCTGCGCACGCTCCCCGGCACCGCGGCCGAGATCCTCGACGATCCCGTCCGCGAGCTGCTGTGCCCCGACAAGATCGACACGCAGGAGTGGCTCGACGCGCATCGCACCGCGCACTCCGTCGGGCTGCGCTCGAACGTGACGATCATGTTCGGCGCCATCGAGCAGCCCCGCAGCTGGGCGCGGCACCTCGTGCGCACGCGGGCGCTGCAGAAGGAGACGGGCGGCTTCACCGAGTTCGTGCCGCTCCCGTTCGTGCACATGGCGGCCCCGATCTACCTCCAGCACAAGGCTCGGCGCGGGCCGACGTTCCGCGAGGCGCTGCTGATGCACTCGGTCGGCCGCATCGCGTACCGCGGCTGGATCGACAACATCCAGGTGTCATGGGTGAAGATGGGCCACGGTGGTGCGGACCAGATCCTGCAGGCCGGCGCCAACGACCTCGGCGGCACCCTGATGGACGAGAACATCTCACGAGCGGCCGGCGCCAGCCACGGCACGATGATGGACGAGGCCGGCTTCCGCGGATGGGTCGAGCCGCTCGGTCGTCGCCTCGAGGAGCGCACCACCCTCTACGGCCGCCCCGCCCTCACCCCCGCCCGGTAGCGCGTCCGTCACCCCGCACACCTGTGCACCACGCCGCACCTTCAGGTCAGGACCACCACTCCTCGTCGAGCTTGGCCTCGATGTCGCGCACGTGCTCGCGGGTGCAGCGCAGGCAGAGCAGCCCGACCCCGCGGCGGGTCGTCTCGAGGGACCAGCCCAGCGGCAGGCCCTCGCCAGCGGCGTCCGCCGCGTCGGTGGCGCCACAGCGCGTGCAGATGGCCACGCGGTGCACCGTACCCGTGCCAGGCTGGCCGTCGATGGCCGACGATCTCGTGCAGCAGCTCATCGAGGCCTCCGGCGCCACCGCGAACCGGGACGTCCTGCGCGACATCCTGCGCACCGCCCAAGGCCTGGCCGGGGACGGCGCCGACCGGCTCGACCTCAAGATCACGGCCGCGGCGCTCAAGGAGATGCGGGCCGCCTTCGCGATGTTCGCCCCCATCAAGGACACGCCGAAGGTGACCATCTTCGGGTCGGCCCGCACGGCGTCCCACGATCCGCTCTACAGCCAGGCCAAGACCCTCGCGCAGCACCTCGCCGCGGCCGGGTGGTACGTGATCACCGGCGCCGGCCCGGGGATCATGCAGGCGGGCGCGGAGGGAGCGGGCCCGGATCGCTCGATCGGCATCAGCATCCAGCTCCCCTTCGAGGAGTCGCCGAGCGACATCCTCGCCGGCGGCGAGCGTCTCGTGGCGATGAAGTACTTCTTCACGCGGAAGCTGATGCTGATCAAGGAGTCGTCGGCCTTCGTGTGCCTCCCGGGGGGCTTCGGCACCCAGGACGAGACCTTCGAGCTCCTCACGCTCCTGCAGACGGGCAAGGCCACGCCCGCGCCGGTCGTCCTCCTCGACGTACCCCACGGCACCTACTGGGCGGGCTGGGTCGACTACCTCGACCGCGAGCTCGTCGCGGCGGGCCTGATCTCGCCTGAGGACCACGAGCTCTTCCTCGTGACCGACGACGTCGACCACGCGGTCGCGTCCATCCAACGGTTCTGGCACAGCTACCACTCGATCCGCTGGGCGGGCGATCGCCTGATCGTCCGCCTCCACCACGCGCCGACGGACGACGAGGTCGCGGCGCTGAACGAGCGCTTCGCCGACCTGCTGGTCGGGGGTCGGATCGAACGCTCCGACCCGCTCCCCGCCGAGGTCGCCGACCGCGACAACCTCGGCCTCGCTCGACTGGTGATGCGCTTCGACGCCCGTCAGGCCGGGCGGCTCCGGGCACTGATCGATGCGCTCAACGAGCTGCCGAGCGCGAGCGGGTCGCCGCGACGCTCAGCGACAGGTCCGCCGACTCGACCGTGAGCGCTCAGGCGTGGTCGTCCGGCTCGCGCAAGATGCCGATCGCCTTCTCGACGGCTCGCCGCGCGCGCGACAGCCGCCGCTCGTCGACGGGCAGCTCGTGGCCGCCGGCGTCGATGCTCTCCTTGATGCGCTCCATGGCCAGGTCGGCCAGCTCCTCCGAGATGACCTCGAGGCGGGCGCGCAGATCGTCGAACTCCCCTGCCATCACGTGGCAGGCTAGCCCCCGGTCCCTGACGGTCGAGCCTGCCGGGGGCGGGCGTTAGGCTCGACGCTTCCCGACCAGGAGCACGCGTGCCCGACGACCTCCATGAATGGGTGTCCTTCGAGGACCCCTACGAACAGCGCACCTGGGTGTTCGACGTGACGTTCCTGACGAGCCCGTGGTCCTGCATCTACGGGTCCGGCTGCCAGGGCGTCCTCACCGGTCCCGCGCCCGAGCTCGAGCAGGGGTGCTGCAGCTACGGCGCCCACTTCGTCGACGGCGACGACGAAGCTGCGATGCTCGCGCACGCCGAGCGGCTGACCCCCGACCAGTGGCAGCATCACGCCGTCGGGCACCGCAAGGGCGGCCCCACCAAGACGAACAAGGCCGGCGAGGTCAAGACCCGGCTCGTCGACGGCGCGTGCATCTTCCTCAACCGCCCCGGCTTCGATGGCGGGACGGGCTGCGCGTTGCACACGGCTGCGCTCCAGGCCGGCGAGCGCCCGCTCGACTGGAAGCCGCAGGTGTGCTGGCAGCTCCCCCTCCGCCTCGAGGACCACACCGACGACGACGGGCACGTCACGTCCACGCTGCGGGAGTGGAAGCGCCGCGATTGGGGCGCCGGCGGGGCCGAGTTCCACTGGTGGTGCACGGAGGACCCCGAGGCCTTCGTCGACCACGAGCCTGTGTACGTCACGATGCGGGACGAGATCGTCGACATGGTGGGCCGAACGGCCTATGAGCTGTTCGCGGCACATGTAGCGGCGCGCGGATCCGAGCGGTACCTTCCCCATCCAGCGCTTCGGCGTCGCTAGCGGGCGAGCAGACAGGACCGACGGACCATGATCTTCACCGCGGAGGAGCTTGGCTTCGCGGCCAAGCGAAACGGGTTGCACTTCCCCGAGCACGTGCTCGACCAGCTCGTCGCGGCCATCGACGCCGGGAAGCACGTCGTCCTCACGGGGCCCCCTGGCACGGGCAAGACCACCCTCGCGTACCTGACGGCCGAGGTCGCCCAGAAGGCGATGCTCTGCACCGGCTACCTGCCGACCACGGCCACGACGGAGTGGACGACCTTCGAGACCATCGGCGGCTTCCAGCCAACAGCCGAGGGCCTGATCTTCCGTCCCGGGATGTTCGTCGAGGCGATCGAGAGCGGGCGCTGGCTCGTGATCGACGAGCTCAACCGCTCCAACTTCGACCGCGCGTTCGGACAGCTGTTCACTGTGCTCTCGGGGCAGGCCGTCGTGCTCCCGTTCAAGCGCGGCGGGCGCGTGCAACCGATTTCACTGGTACCGCCCGGGGTCGAGCCGCCCGACGACACGGACGCGATCCGTCTGCCGGCGTCGTGGCGAATCCTCGCCACGATGAACGTCTTCGACAAGAACCTCCTCTTCGAGATGTCGTACGCGCTCATGCGGCGCTTCGCCTTCGTCGAGGTCACCTGCCCGTCGGAGGAGGCCTACCACGAGCTGCTGGAGGGCCCAGGCGACCTCGTGCGCGAGCTGCTGCCGCTCCGCCAGTTCCGAGACCTCGGTCCCGCGGTGTACCTCGACGCGGCGAAGTTCGCGGTCCGGCGCGCCGAGGACCAACCCTCCAAGAGCCGGCTGCTCTACGAGATCTTCTACGCCTACTTCCTGCCGCAGTTCGAGGGCATCGATGACGAGCAGGCCGTCCTCCTCTACCAGTCGATGGCGGAGCTCCTCGACGACACCGAGCGCGCGGAAGCCCGCCGCACCATCGGCGAGGTGCTCGGCACGGCCCTCCCGGTCTGACCGTCGTGTTCGACATGGAGCCCGGCACCGGTCTGGCGCTCGTCCTCGGTCGCCTCGCGCGCCCCTACGACCCCCAGAAGGTGACCGCGGCTCTCCTCGGGCTGCCGAGCCGGATCACACGACAGCTCGTCGGCGTGGTCCTCGCCACCAGCGACGAGGCCGAGGACCTGTTGGACGCCATGCCGATGATCGTGCGGTCGATGGCCATCGCCACGACTGACCGGCCTGAGCGGTGCATGGGCGAGCTCCGCGGCCCGGTCCTGTGGGCAGAGACGATGTCGGCCCGCTCGGCCTCCGCCGGCGACCCCGGTCTGTTCGTGTGCGCCACGACGACGAAGGCATACGACACCGACGAGAACCGCGTGCTCAAAGCGGCGCTCGACGTCGTGCACAGAGCGGCCCACGACGCGGAACACGGGATGGACGGTCACACGGACGCGGTCGTGCGGCGCGCCCGCCACAACGGCCAGTACGCGGCTCGGCTGCTGGAGCACCAGACGCTCAGCCAGGTGCCCGTCGTGCGCCCCTCGGGCCGGGCGCTGCGACGCACACGCGGCGGCAGTCGTCGCCACACGTATCGTCCTGCGCTGGCGTTGCTGCGCCGGGCCTCCGAGCCGCTGGGCGTCGATCACCTCAACGCGTTCGCCGACGAGCGAACCCGCGCGCAGCACGATCTGTTCGCGGCCACACTGCGCCGGCTCGAGGAGGTGACGGGTGCCGCACCGCTGCTGCGGAGCGACCGCGGCGCGCTCACGGCCGGGCCGGTCACCTACCACCACCCGGGGCACCCCGCCGACCCCGACCACATCGACGGCGTGGCCATCGAAGGAGTGCTCCTGGACGTGGCGAAGCCGCTCCACGACGACCTGGCGGTAGCGCGGGCAGAGCTCGAGCAGCGCGCGGGCGGTCGGCGGTTCGTGTTGGCGACCGGGCCGGAGGACGTCGCCCTCGCGGTCGACCTCGCCCTCGGCTAGGAGGCCAGCCCCGAACGGTCAGTCGTCGTCGGGGGCCTCGTCGTCGAGGGCGCCATACTTGCGGGCCAGGGCCGCGTAGTCGTCGTCTTCCTCGTCCACATCCGCGTCGCTCGCGTCCGTCCGAACCGGCTCGCTGAACAGGAAGTCCGGACCCGACTGCTTCAGCTTGCGCGCTTCTTCGAAGCGGCGATGGCGTCCCTTCTTCACGGAACGGCTCCCGAGGCTCGCAGGGGTGAAGTGGACCGCCACCATAGCGCGAGACCTGTCGGATCGCGCACCCCCGGCGGAACCGTAGGCTGCGCCGATGCCAGCCCCGCAACAAGCGCCGTGGTGGCGATCGGCGGTCGTCTACCAGGTCTATCCGCGGTCGTTCGCGGACGCGGACGGCGACGGCATCGGCGACCTCGAAGGGGTGCGCCAGCACCTCGACCACCTCGCCTGGCTGGGCGTCGATGCCGTCTGGCTGTCGCCGTTCTACCGGTCCCCCATGGCCGACTTCGGGTACGACGTGGCTGACCACTGCGACGTCGACCCGCTCTTCGGCGACCTGGCCACGTTCGACCGCCTGCTCGCGGAGGCCCACGAACAGCGGATCCGGATCGTCGTCGACCTCGTGCCGAACCACACCTCCGACCAGCACCCCTGGTTCCAGGCCGGCCGCTCGAGTCGGGATGATCCCAAGCGCGACTGGTACGTCTGGCGCGACGGCGACCCTGAGCGCCCCCCGAACAACTGGCGGGGCGCGTTCGTCGAAGACGGCCCCGCGTGGACCTGGGACACCGGCACCGGGCAGTGGTACCTGCACCAGTTCCTGCCGGAGCAGCCCGACCTCAACTGGGACAACCCGGACGTGGTCGAGGCCATGCACGACGTGATGCGGTTCTGGCTCGACCGCGGCGTCGACGGGTTCCGCATCGACGTCGTCCACTGCATCGGCCGCGATCCACGGCTCCCGGACGACGAGCCACCGTGGTGCGACGTGCCGCACTGCGCCTCCAACGAGCACGCCTCCACGCACGAGCACATCCGCAGCCTGCGCCGGCTCACCGACGCCTACGAGGGCGACCGCGTGCTGATCGGTGAGACCGCCCTCCCAGGCACGCAGTGGGTCGCGCCCTACTACGGCGAGGGGGACGAGCTGCACCTCGCCTTCAACTTCGGCGCCACCCATGCCGCCTGGGACGCGGCGGTGTGGCGACGTCGGCTCGCGCGGATCGACGAGCTCCTCGGCGCCCGCCGAGCCTGGCCGACCTGGGTCCTGTCGAACCACGACATCCCGAGGCACCGCACCCGGCTCGGTGGCAGCGAGGCGCGAGCCCGGGCCGCCGCCGTCGTGCTGCTGACCCAGCGCGGCACCCCCTTCCTCTACGCCGGCGAGGAGCTCGGGCTGGAGGACGCCACCGTCTCACCCGATCGCGTCATCGATCCCGGTGGCCGCGACGGCTGCCGCGCGCCCGTCCCGTGGGTGGCGACCGCCCCGCACGGCTGGGGCCCGACCCCGTGGCTGCCGTTCCCCCCGGGGGCCGCCGAGCGGTCAGCCGAGGCGGAGCGGGCCGACCCCGCGTCGATCCTGCACCTCTACCGCAGGCTGATCTTGGCGCGGCGGGCCAGCCAGGCGCTCACCCTCGGCGACCAGGTGGTGCTCGAACGCCCGGACGGCGTCCTGGCGTGGCGCCGGCTGAGCCCCGACGGTGACGAGCGGACGGTGCTCGTCAACATGAGTCCCGACGACCTGGCCGTCGACGAGCGGGGCCAGGTCGAGGTGGCGAGCGACGGCCTTGGCGAGGGCGAGGCGTTCCCCGGTCACCTGCGTCCGGACACCGCGGTCATCCTTCGGTGAGCGGCACCCCGGAGCGGGTCTCGAGTCGCAGACGACCTTGAGGATCGACGGCGAGCGACGCCTCGCCGGCCGCGAGGGCACGGATCGGCTCCCCCACGACGTCGTGGCGCCAACCCGTGGCCAGGCGCCCGCCCCCGCCCATGAGGAGCGACTCGATGTCGGCTCGGGTGGCGAGGATCGCGGCGTCGATGTCGAGGTCACGAGCCCGTTGCGCGGCCCAGGCGCTCACGAGGGATGCCGCCGCGCGCCGACTCCGGTCGACCCCCTCGGACGGCGGGGTCTGCACCTGGTCGAGCGGCAGCTCGACGCCGTCGGCGACCACGGCGAGCAGCTCACGCCCCGCGCTGCCCTTGCGCTTGCCGTCGTCGAGCCCACGAACCCGACGGAGGTCGTCCTCGATGGCCGGGGGGCGCTGCGCCATCGCGACCAGGGCCAGGTCGGCCAGCAGGAAGCGCACCGGTCGGTCGATCTCCGCGGCCTTGCGCTCGCGCCACGCCGCCAGGACCTGCGCCACGGCCGCGGCCCGGCCCCGGAGGGAACGCGCCTCCTTGATGCGCCACCACGCCCGATCGGGCACCTGGCCGCTGGTCGTCCGGGTGCGGTGCACCTCGCACTCGTCGAGCGCCCATGCCAGCCGCCCCCGCGCCTCGAGCTTGGCGACGATCCGCTCGTGGAGCTCGTGGAGGTGGACGACGTCGGCGGCCGCGTACATGATCGCTCCCTCGGGAAGCGGGCGAGCGAGCCAATCGGTGAGGCGATCCGCCTTGGGCAGCTTGATCCCGAGCTCACCCTGCACGAGCCCGGCCAGCCCCACGCTGCTGTACCCGACGAAGCCGGCGGCGACCTGGGTGTCGAACAGCCGACTCGGGAGTGTGCCGCACATCCGCACGAGGATCTCGAGGTCCTGGCTCGCGGCGTGCATCAGGCAGAGCCCGGGGCCCGCCAGCACCGGCGCGAGCGGTGCGACGTCGACGAGCGTCGGGTCGACGACGGCCACCCCGCCGGGCCAGGACAGCTGCAGGAGGGCGAGACGGGCGTGGTAGGTCCGCTCGCGGTGGAACTCCGTGTCGAGCCCGTAGGCCTCGACGGTCGTCAGCGCCGCGACGACATCGGCGAAGCCGTCGTCCGAGTCGATCCAGGCGTGCGTGCCCGTGCCGGGGTCGGGGCTCACGCGCCCCCGGGCCCGTGGCCCGCCCGATCGGTGGGCTGGCCGGCATCGATCCACGCCAGGGTGCCCCCGGCCACGTTCACGGCATCGATGCCCTGACCTCGGTAGTGCGCGACCGCCTTGGCGCTGCGCGCCCCGCGGGCGCAGATCACGTACACCGTCCCGTCGCGAGGCACCTCGGTGATCCGGTCGACCACCTCACCGAGAGGGATGAGCTGGGCCCCGGGGACGTGGGCATCCGCGAACTCGTCGGGTTCCCGCACGTCGATCACGGAGGCACCCTCCGCCCGCTGCGCGGCGAGCCCGACCACGTCGATCTCGGGGATGTCCATCGGCGGGAGGCTACCGCCGCCCTGATCGAGTCCGTCGGACGCCGTCGGCGAGGTCCGCCGGCGTGTCGGCATCGGCGAGCAGGCGAGCGTCGATGCCGCTGACCTCGCACAGGGCCAGCTCGCTGGCGGCCCGCCGCAGCGATCGTGCCCCACCCGCCTGGGCAGTCCCCAGCGGGTGCCGGGCGACGCGACGCCACGCGGCGTGAGTCCACTGGTGATGCCCGCCGGCAACCGGCACCGCCGCCAGCACCGTCGGACCGGCCCGGTGGAGCGCGTCCAGCACCGCGGCGATCGCCGCTGGGCTGGGATGGACGAGGTCGCACGACAGCACCACCACCATGTCGTGTGACGCGTGCTCCAGGGCCGTGAGGGTGGCGGGGAGGGGGCCCTCGCCGGGACTGTCGTCGGCGACGACGAGCAGCCCCAGCGCAGCCAGGCCACTCGCGTCGCCCCCGACGGCGAACACCTCGGCGGCCCCTGCGGCTCGGAGCGAACGGGCCACCCGCAGCGCCATCGGCTCGCCGTCCACCTCGAGGAGCGCCTTGTCCGCACCCATGCGCCGGCTGGCCCCGCCGCACAGCACCGCACCCGCGAACGGCGCGGGTGGTGCGGTCACGCGAGCTCGGTGGGTGGCCACGACGGGTCGAGCTGGCGCAGGAACTGGGCGCAGCGGTCGGCCTCGTCGCCCTCGCGGATCGCCTCGGCGGCCCGCTGCAGGCCCGCGAGCGCCCGCAGGAACCCCCGGTTGCCCGGGTGCTCCCAGCGCACGTAGCCGCTCCCGCGCCACCCGTTGGCGCGCAACGTGTCGAGCCCGCGGTGGTACCCCACCCGATAGGCCGCGTAGGCCTCGATCGTGTCGCGGCCGACATCACCGAGCCGCGCCCACGCGTCGAGCGATCGGGGCGAGCCCGCGATCACCGCGGCGATCGCGGCCCGCCGCTCATCGCCGTCGAGGGCCAGGGCCGCGGTGAGCGCCGACCGCACGACCTCCGGCTCATCCGCGATGACGGTCTCCGGCGGCCCGGAGGGCGTGAGGGTCACCTCGGACATCACCCGGAACCTATCGCCGGTTCACCTCACATCCTTCGATGCGGGCACCGCCGGGCGGTCGTCTACGGGCAACGGGCCCTGGTCGTCGACGGTCCCGTCGAGGAAGCGGCTCGTGGCAGCGTGGGCGGCCGCGATCATCTCCCCGCTCTGGGTGAAGTCGTTGAACCGGAGGGTGCGGGTCTGGCCGATGGGAAGGACGATGGCCTCCACACCCTCCGGGAGCGCCTCGAGGTCGCGCTTGAAGCGGTGGTGGCGGGCCACCCAGTAGGCCTGCACCGCAACGTCCAGCGGACGCTTCGGCTCGGGCCGCGGACGGTCGACGGTGCCGCAGTGCAGCACGTAGATCGTCGACGCGCCGAGTGCGGCGGCGCGGCTGATCGGCACGTCGTTCACGATGGCGCCGTCGAGGTAGCGCACCCCGTCGATCTCGACGGCGGGCAGGACGGCGGGGAGGGCGGCGGACGCGAGGATCGGATCGATGAGGGAGCCGGTCGAGAACCACGCCTCACGGACACCCGAAACGTCGGTCGCAACACACTGGAACGGCACCGCCAGCTCCGCGAAGGTGCCGACGCGGAGCAGCCCGTGCAGCAGGCCACGAAGCCGATCGTTCGTGTGGATCGCCTCCCCCTTGCGGGCCAGCGCGACGGCATTCGGGAACCAGCCCGAGGGGAGCATGCCGTCGGTGCCCAGGCCGACCCAGAGCTCCTCGAGGCGCGCCACCCCTCCGATCGTCGGGTCCTGGGCGTAGGCGACCCCGTTGAGCGCACCGATCGAGCACCCGAGCACGAGCTCCGGCGCGATGTCGTGCTCCACGAGTGACCGGAGCATCCCGACCTGGACCGCGCCGTGGTTGCCCCCACCGGAGAGCACCATGGCGACCGGCCCGGTCCGCCGGCGCAGGAGGTCGCGGAGCTTCCCCATCGGGAGGCCGAGGGTACCCTCGCTCCGTGCCCCTCGCCGCCACTCCTCCGTGGTTCGCTGACAACCTCACGATGATCGCGGTGGTGACGCTCCTCGTGCTCAGCGTGCTCGTGTTCCGCATGGTGCAGAAGACCGCGCTCCGACTGACGCTCCTCGGTGTCCTCGCGGCGATGGCCCTGTTCGTCTACACCAACCGGGTCGAGTTCGAGACGTGCGCCCGCACATGTGAGTGTCGCATCGCGAACCAGGACATCACGATCCCCGCCTGCAACACGGCCACGCGCTGAGCCCGGTCATCCCTCGGCGACCACGAGGGCCCGACGCACGAGCTCAGCTACCGCGGCTGGATGCGTGAGGTGCACGCCGTGGCCGGCCCCCTCGACCACGACGAGCTCTGCGCGCGGCGCCGCCGCGGCCAAGGTCCGCGCGGTCTCCTGGTGGTGCGGGCGCGACTCGCTGCCGTACGCCGCGATCACCGGGATCGTCAGGCTGGCAGGGTCGTAGGGCGGTGGCGCGGGAGCGCGGACCGAGCGCAGCTCCGCGACCATCGCCGGCCCCTCCGCGCGCCGCTGGTCGCGCGTCCGCTGGGGGAGCTGCTCCCATCGCTCGTCGCCGACCATGCGGCGCATGAACTGCTCGGCCGCGTCGGCTCCCCCGCTGCCGGAGGCCATCGCGGCGGACCCTGCCGTCTCGCTCGGCCACCACGGCAGCCACGGCATCGGCGACTCGTAGGCCACGACTGCGGCCCCGAGGTCGGGGTGTCGCGCGGCGAACGCCAGGGCCACGACGCCGCCCAGGCTGTGGCCGAACAGCACGGCCGGCTGGCCGGCCACCACCGACTCGAGGTCGTCCACCTGCTCGCCGAACGTGTGGCAGATCCCCGCCTCGATGGACTTTGCGTAGCCGCGACGGTCGTAGCGCAGCACGGTGAGGTCCTCCAGGAGGCGGATCGCGCGGAGGAACGCCGAGCTGCGATCCAGCGAGCCGTGCACGAAGACGACGCGCGGGACACCACTGCTCGCGCCGTGCTCGGCGACGAAGAGGTCAGCCACGGTGTCGCACGCTAGAACGCTGGACCCATGGAGCTGCTCCTCATCCGCCACGCGCTCCCCGTCCGGATCGACGAGGGATCCGTCGACGGCCCGGCCGACCCCGCCCTGTCCGACGTGGGCCACGCGCAGGCCAGGGCCCTCACGGACTGGCTCCGCGCGGAGCACGTCGACGCGCTCTGGTCGAGCCCGATGCGGCGCGCTCGGGAGACGGCGGTGCCGCTGGCTGGCGGGCTGGGGCTGCGGGTCACCTTCCATGAGGGCCTGGCGGAGTTCGACCGTGAGGCGCTCAGCTACATCCCGATCGAGGAGCTGAAGGCGGCCGGCGACCCTCGTTGGAACGAGCTCCCCGAGCAGCCGAAGCACTTCCGTGCCGGCGTCGTCGAGGCCGTCGAGGGGATCGTGGCCGCGCATCAGGGGCACCGCGTGGCGGTCGTCTGCCACGGCGGCGTGATCAACGCCTACGCCGCCCACATCCTCGGCATCGACGACTCGCTATTCTTCCTCCCCACCTACACGAGCATCAGTCGAGTCTTCGCGGCGAGCACGGGCGAACGAAGCATCGCCAGCCTCAACGAGTCAGCCCACCTCCGCGGGCTCTGACGCGCGGGAGGGGTCGGTCCCCCCGAACCGACCCCTCGAGCAGCTGCCCCCAGAAGGGCTGGCCACGTTCTAGCTCAGCTGCGCGGGACCTGCGCCCAGGGGACGTCCTTGTCGTTGCGGACGTCGCCGGGGAGACCGAGCACGCGCTCGCCGAGGATGTTCTTGGCGATCTCGGTCGTGCCGCCCTCGATCGAGTTGGCACGGGCGCGGAGGAAGGCCTGCTGCGGGTTGGCCCACAGCATGGCGTGCTTCGGCCGCTCCATAGGGTAGCCGTCGGGCTTGAGCATCCCCTCGGCTCCCAGGAGGCCGACCGTGAACGCGCTGATGTCCTTGTTGAGGTCGGCCGACATCGCTTTGCCGATGGAGCCCTCGGGCCCCGGGGTGCCGACCGCGCGGAGCTGGCTGGCCCGGATGTTGGTGAGGCGCAGCACCTCGGCGCGCACCCACAGCGCCATGAGCTCGTCCTTGCGCGCGGGGTCGGTGACGCCCTGCTGCTCCCACACCTTCACGGCCTCGCCGATGAACCCCGCTCCCTTGCTCGGGATGCCGCCGCCGATGGCGACCCGCTCGTTCATCAGGGTCGTCAGCGTGGCGCGCCAGCCCTCCCCGACGTCGCCGAGGCGCTCCTCGTCCGGGATCCGGACGTCGGTGAAGTACACCTCGTTGAACTCGGCCTCACCCGTGATCTGGTAGAGCGGCCGCACCTCGACACCCGGCGCCTCCATGTCGACGACGAAGTAGGTCATGCCCTTGTGCTTGGGCTGGTCGGGGTCGGTGCGGGCGACCAGCATCCCCCACTTGGCCACGTGGGCCAGGGTGGTCCAGACCTTCTGGCCGTTCACGATCCACTCGTCGCCGTCCCGCACGGCCTTCGTGGCGAGGCCGGCGACGTCGGAGCCGGCACCGGGCTCGGAGAAGAGCTGGCACCAGATCTCCTCGCCAGTGAAGAGCGGCCGGAGGTAGCGCGCCTTCTGCTTGTCCGTCCCGTGGGTGACGAGCGTGGGGGCCCCCATGCCGTACCCGATGACGTTGCGGAAGGCCGCGATGGGCGCCCCGGCGGGGATGAGCGTCTCGTTGATCGTCCTCTGCACGTGCGGGGACAGGCCAAGGCCGCCCTGGCCGACCGGGAAGTGGACCCACGCCAGGCCGAGGTCGAACTGGCGGCCGAGGAACGTGACGGGATCGGTCTGCTTCGGAGGGAGCTCCTCGAGGAGCTGGGCGCACCGGTCGAGGACGGTGGCCTCGTCGGTCCCGGGTGCGGCGGTGTCGAGCGCGGTCATGGCGGCGACCGTACTTGACCCGCCGGTCAAGTGTCATCCCGCGGCCGCTAGTTGAGGCGGGCGCGGAGGCGGGCGGCGGCGGCCTGGTCCCGGTCTTCGGTCGATGCCCCGAGCACGTTCGCCCCCTCGTCGAAGCGACCCGACGCGCCGAGCAGCACCCCGAGCTCGCGGCGCTCCTGCGGGGTCGAGTCGGGCAGCAGCAGCCGCAGGGACAGGACCCAGCAGAGCGCCCGCCGGTCGCCAGCTCGCCGGTAGGCGCCCGCGAGGTTGGCCAGCACGCGCGAGACGATCGCGGACGCGGGGACGGGCGCGAGGTACACGTCGTCCCACGGCACGTCGGGCACCACCCGCGCGAACACCGTTCGGCACCCGGCCTCGTCCAGCTCGCGGCCTCCGTCGAACCCGTCGAGGTAGCGGTGGGGCTCGTCGGCGGCCCGAGCCAGGAAGTGGCCCGGCAGCCCGATGCCCTCGATCCGGACCCCGCAGCGCCGTCCGGCCTCGATCGCGACCACAGCGAGGCTGATCGGGACCCCCAGACGCCGGTCGAGCACATCCGGGAGGAGTGAGTTGCGGGGGTCGTGATAGGTGGCCTGGTCGCCGGTGAAGCCGAGGTCGACGAAGAGGTGGCGGCGCAGGCCGTCGAACGTGGACTCCTCCACGCCCTCGGCCAGGGCGTCGAGCCGACCACGCTCGAGGTCGAGGTCGAGACCGGGGCGAGCGTGCGCGGCCACCAGGAGCAGGGCCTCGTCCAGCGGCCACGATGAGGCCGGGGTAGCCGCCAATGCGGCGAAGCGCGCCGTCGCGTCGTCAGCCACCCGCCCACGGTACCGGCGGCTACCTTGCCGCCATGTTCCACGTGCCGGTCACCGACGCGAAGGGCAAGCGCTCGATCGACGTCCCGCCCGAGCAGATCCTCGATGACGAGTGCTGGGCGGCAGCCGGCCGCGCCATCTGACGGTGCCTGCCAACGCCGCCTACCCGTTCCTCGACTGGCCAGGGCCGCTCGCGTTCGCCCACCGCGGCGACGCCAGCGAGGCACCGGAGAACACGATGCCGGCCTTCGCCCACGCGGTGGACCTCGGCTATCGGTACCTGGAGACGGACGCCCACATGACCGCCGACGGCGTGCTCGTAGCGTTCCACGACGACCGGCTCGATCGCGTCACCGACCGTCGAGGCCGCATCGCCGACCTCCTCTGGAGTGAGGTGCAGGAGGCCAAGGTCGACGGCCGCGAGCCGATCCCTCTGCTGGAGGACCTCCTCGGCGCGTGGCCTGACGTCCGCGTCAACATCGATCCGAAGCAGGACGCGGTCGCCGAGTCGCTCGCCGCTGCCATCCTCCGGACGGGATCGACGGATCGGGTCTGCGTCGGGGCGTTCAGCGACAAGCGGATCGCGCAGGTGAAGGCGCTCACCGGGCCCACGCTCTGCACGTCGATGGGACCCCGCGAGGTCGCGCGCCTGGTGTCCGTCTCACGTGGGGGGCCCGGTCTCGGCGGGGTCCTCTCCCCCTGCGCACAGGTGCCGACGACCCGGGGCCGCATCCCCCTCGTGACCGAGCGCTTCGTCGACACGGCCCACCGCCATGGGGTGCAGGTCCACGTCTGGACCATCGACGACCGCTCGGAGATGCAGCGCCTGCTCGACCTCGGCGTCGACGGGGTCATGACGGACCGGCCGGTCGTGCTCAAGGAGCTCCTCGTCGAGCGGGGAGCGTGGCACTGATGGAGCTCCCGCTCACGCCGCTCGACTTCCTCGCCCGCGCTCGCCGGCTCTTCCCGGAGCGCGAGGGCATCGTCCAGGACGGCGACCGGTGGACGTACGAGGAGCTCGCCGCGCGGTGCGACCGGCTTGCCCACGTCCTGCAGGGCGAGGTCGCCGTTCAGCCCGGTGACGTGGTGGCGTGGCTGTGCAGCAACACTCATGAGCTGCTCGAGGCGTACTACGGCGTGCTGCTCGCCGGCGCAGTGCTCCTCCCGCTCAACATCCGGTTGGCTCCCGCCGAGCTGCGCGCGATCCTCGCCGACAGCCAGGCGCGCGTCCTGTTCCGGCACCCGGATCAGATGGATCCGGGGCACCCCGTGCGGACGATCGTCCTCGGCGACGGGTACGAGGCGCTCCTCGCTGCGCAGCCCGGGGGGCCCGCGATCACCCCACCGGTCGACGAGCGGTCCCCCGCCGAGCTCTTCTACACGTCAGGGTCGACCGGTTCGCCGAAGGGCGCGCTGCTCAGCCACCGTGGCCTCTACCTGCACGCGGTCCACAGCGCGCTCACGATGGGGCTCACCGGGGAGGACGTCATCCTTCACACCATTCCCCTCTTCCACGTCAACGGGTGGGGCACGCCGCACTTCCTCACGGGGCTCGGGGGTGTGCACGTGCTCCTCCCGCGCTTCGACGCGGCCGAGGTTCTCCGTCTCATCGAGGCCCACCGGGTCACCCGGCTGTTCCTGGTCCCGGCCATGGCCCGGCTCCTGCTCGATCACCCGTCCGCGAGCGAGCGCGACCTGTCGAGCGTGCGCCAGGTGTCAGTCGGTGGGGCGCCGGCCTCGCCCGCGCTGCTCACCGAGCTCGAAGCCGCCCTCGACTGCGAGTGCATCTGTGGCTACGGGATGACCGAGTCGAGCCCCACGCTCACCCGCAGCCTCCCCAAGCCGGGCCAGCCGTCGACCCCCGAGCAGCGGGCGACCACGGGCATCCCGATCCTCGGCACGGACGTGCGGGTGCTGGGCGATGGCGACGTGGAGGTGCCGTGGGACGGCGTGAGCGTCGGTGAGATCTGCGCGCGCTCGAACCACGTGATGATCGGCTACCTGCGCGCTCCCAGCGCGACCGATGCAGTCCTCCGCGACGGCTGGCTTCGCACCGGCGACCTTGCCGTCGTCGACGCCGACGGCTACCTCACCATTGTCGACCGCGCCAAGGACCTCATCGTGTCGGGTGGCGAGAACATCGCGTCCGTCGAGGTCGAGCACGCGATCGAGACGCACCCCGCCGTGCGCGAGGCGGCCGTGGTCGGTGTGTCCGACGAGCGATGGGGCGAGGTGCCGCGGGCCTTCGTCTCCCTCGTGCCCGGCGAGTCAGTCGACGAAGCCGCGCTGATCGCCTGGGTGCGCGACCGCCTGGCGCCCTTCAAGACCCCCAGGTCCGTCGTCTTCCTCGACGAGCTCCCCAAGGGCGGCACCGGCAAGATCCAGAAGCAGGTACTTCGAGCCCGAACCGGAGGTTCGAGCCCGAGCTAGCGGGTCAACGCCCGCGACAGGATGGCGAGGCCGTGGTCGAGCTCGTCGTCGGTCATCGTGAGTGGCGGGATGAGGCGCAGGACGTTGCCGTCCGGGCCACAGGTGAGGACCAGCACGCCGTCCTCCAAGCACCGCGCCTGCACGGCCTCGGCAGTGGCCTTGTCGGTGAGCTCGACGCCGATCATGGCGCCGATGCCGCGCACGTCGAGCACGGCGGGGGCACCCAGCGAGCCGAGGTGGGCCCGCGCGCGGTCACCGAGGACGACGGCCCGCTCATAGAGGCCCTCCCGCTCGAGCACCTCGATGGTCGCCACGGCGGCGGCGCACGACACGGGGTTGCCCCCGAAGGTGGAGCCGTGCGAGCCGTTGGGCCATCGGTCCATGAGCGCGGCACCGGCCATGATCCCCGCGAGCGGCAGCCCGGAGGCCACGCCTTTGGCGAAGAGCAGGACGTCGGGGGTGACACCGAAGGTCTCCGCTGCGAAGGGTCGGCCTGTGCGACCGAAGCCGCACTGCACCTCGTCGAACACCAGGAGGATGCCGTGGTCAGCGCAGCGCCGGCGGAGTCCCGCCAGCCATTCCGTCGGCGGCACGATGTAGCCGCCCTCGCCGAGCACCGGCTCCACCACCATGGCCGCGAGGGTGCCGGACCTCGCCTCGAGGATCTGGTCGAGCTCGGTCAGCGACGCATCAACGGCCGCCGCGGGATCCGTGCCCGGGATGCAGTACGGCGCGATGTAGACCTCGGGCAGCAGCGGGCCGTAGCCCTCCTGGTAGGCGGCCTTGGCCGTCGTCAAGGTGGTGGCACCCATCGTGCGGCCGTGGAACCCTCGGCGAAAGGCCACGATGCCGGGTCGACCGCTTGTGCGGCGGGCCAGCTTGATGGCGCCGTCCACGGCCTCTGCCCCGCTGTTGCACAGGAACACCTTCGGGTGGTCCAGGAACGGCGCGAGCCGAGCGATCGCCTCCGTCGCTTCGATGTAGGGCTGGTGCTTGAGCACGACAGACGTGTGCAGCAGCCGCTCGACCTGCCGGTGGATGGCGTCGACGACGTGCGGGTGGCCGTGGCCGGTGTTGGTGACGGCGATGCCGGAGCCGAGGTCGAGGTAGCGGCGTCCCTCGACGTCCCACACCCAGGAGCCCTCGGCCCGGTCGGCCACGACGTCGAAGTACGACGGGAGCACCGGGGCCACGACGTCGTGGTAGCGGGTCAGCCACTCGGCGGTGGTGCTCGTCTGGATGGCTGCTCCCCTGGCGTCTTCGGGCGTCGCTCCGCTCCTGCCTACGACCGCGGTCACGACGCGTCCTCGCGGTTGTCGATCTGCGCGCGCTGCAGGCGACCCGAGTAGTCGACGTACACCGTCTTGACCTGGCTGAACTGCTCGATGCCGCGCGCCCCCGCCTCGCGGAACCCGTTGCCCGTGTGCTTCGTGCCGCCGAACGGCAAGGGGATCTCGGCCCCGATCGTGGGGGCGTTGACGTACGTGATGCCGGTGTCGATCGCGTGCACCCCGCGCAGGGCAGAGTTGAGGTCGTTCGTGTAGATGGCGGCGCTGAGGCCGTACTCGACCGAGTTCACGATCGCGACGGCTTCGTCGAGGTCGTCGACCTCGACCACCGACAGCACCGGGCCGAACACCTCCTCGCGGGCGACCGTGTGCGACGGCTTGACGCCCGTCAGGATCGTCGGCTCGACGAACGTGCCGCCCTCGCAGCCGGCGACGTCCGCTCGGAGCACGCCGCCGGTGACCGCGGCGGCGCCCTCCCCGATCGCGGCCTCCACCATCGCCATGATCCGGTGCGCCGACTCGGCGGTGATGACGGGCCCGACGTCGGTGTCGGGGTCGAGCGGGTCGCCGAGCACGAGGGCGCGGGCGCGCTCCACCAGCCGCTCGACGACGACGCCGGCGATGCCCTTCTGCAGGAGGAGGCGCGAGGTCGAGGTGCACCGCTGCCCGGACGTGCCGAAGGCACCGAACAGGGCTCCGTCGACCACCAGGTCGACGTCGGCGTCGTCGAGCACGACCATCGCGTTCTTGCCCCCGAGCTCGAGGCTCACGAGCTTCGGGCCGACCTCCATCGCCGCAGCCGCCACCTTGCGGCCCGTGGGCACCGAGCCGGTGAAGGACACCGCGCCCACACCGGGGTGCACGGCGAGGGCAGCGGCGGGTTCCGGCCCGCCGTGCACGACCTGCACCAGCGCCGCCGGGACTCCTGCCTCGACGCAAGCCTCGACGAAGGCCACCCCGCACGCCGGCGCCAGCTCGGAGGGCTTCATCACCACTCCGTTGCCGGCGAGGAGCGCCGGGAAGATCTTCCAGCTCGGGATGGCCACCGGGAAGTTCCACGGTGTGATCATCCCCACGACGCCCACGGGGATCCGGGTGGTCCACGCGAGCTTGTCGTGCATCTCCGAGGGCACCACGTCGCCCCACGCCGAGCGGCCCTGGCCGGCCACGAAGGCCGCCATGTCGATCGCCTCCTGCACCTCGCCGCCGCCCTCGATGCGGATCTTGCCGGCCTCCCGGCTGACGAGCTCCGCGAGCTCGGCCTTGCGACCGGTCAGGATCGCTCCGGCCGCCGCGATCGCCTCGGCGCGCTCGGGGACGGGACGGCGGGCCCACTCCCGCTGGGCCTCGGTCGCCCGCTGCACCGCGATGTCGACGTCAGCGGCCGAGTGGGACGGGAGCTCGGCGACGACCTCCGCCGGTCGGGCCGGGTTGGTCGAGCGGAACGTGGCCATCGGCGAGTCTCCCTGGATCAGGCGCCAGGCTGCAACGTCTGTTGCATCTGGTCGTCAGACCGTACCATTCGTTCCATGCCCGACCTCGCGACACGGATCACCGCCCAGGCCGACGCCCTCCCGCCGGCCGAGCGTCGGGTGGCCGAGGTGGTGCTCGCAGATCCGTCCCTCGCCGCGTTCGCCACCGTGGCGGAGCTCGGCCGCCGGGCTCACACGAGCGGCGCGACCGTGGTGCGCCTCGCGGATCGCCTCGGATATGGCGGCTGGGTCGGCCTGCAGGCGGCCGTGCGGGCGAGCCTCGACCACCACCTGCGCCCGGCGACCGAGCGGATCCGCGAGCCCGACGTGCGCGACGTGCTCGCCGCGACCGCGGCGAAGGAGGCGGACAACGTCCACCGGACGCTCGACGCGGTCGATCGCGCCGCGTTCGACCGTGCCGTGGCACTGCTGGCCGACCGGCGCCGGGCGGTCCGCGTGGTCGCCGGTTCGGCCCAAGATGGCATCGGCCGCCTGCTGAGCGACGACCTCGACCTCCTGCGGCCGGACGTGGTCCGGGTGGGGGGCTCGCCCGTGACGGTGTCCAAGCAGCTCGCCCACACCGTTGCCGAGGACGTGCTCGTCGCGATCGACCTGCGCCGGTACGAACGGTGGGTGCTCGACGCGACCGCAGCCACCCTTGCTGCCGGCGGGCTCGTCATCGCCATCACCGACTCGCGCCTGTCGCCCCTCGCGCGGCGCGCCGACGCGGCCTTTGTCGTCACCGCCGAGGGCGCCGGGCCCTTCGACAGCCATGTCGGCACCCTTGCCCTGGCGAACGCGCTGACGACCGGCGTCGCCACCCGGCTCCGCCGCCCGGCCACCGACCGCCTCGACCGCGTCGAAGCCGCCTGGCGCACCGCGGCCACCCTCGCCGAGAGCTGAGCGTCGGTAGGTTGCGGGGCGTGCCCTGGCCGCCGCGCTCCCCGACCCTCCGGGCCGTCGGCGGGATGGTGTGCTCGGTCGACCACGTCGCCTCGGGCGCGGGGATCGCGATGCTCCGCGCCGGCGGGTCGGCGGCTGATGCTGCCATCGCCACGAGCGCGGTGCTCGCGGTGACCACCCAGCACATGTGCGGGATGGGCGGGGACCTGTTCGCGCTGGTGCACCGCACCGATGGCCCACCCGATGCGCTCTGCGCCGCCGGACGAGCAGGTGGGGGAAGCGACCCAGAGCCGCTGCGGGCCGCCGGTCACCAGGTGATGCCCTACCGCGGTGACGTCCGCAGCGCGCCCGCGCCCGGTTGCGTGGACGGCTGGTGCGCGCTCCACGCGCGCCACGGCCGGCTGCCCCTCGAGGTGGTGCTCGCCCCGGCGTGGCGCTGCGCGGACGAGGGCTTCGCGGCATCACCCCTCCTCGCGCTGGCCAGCGGACTCGTCGCCCATGTGCCGGGGGCGGAGGACTTCCTACCCCCTGGCGGGCTGCAGGCCGGGGCACGGGTCCGCCGCCCTGCGCTGGGTCGCGCGCTGCGGGACATCGCCGCCGGCGGACGGTCTGCCTTCTACGAGGGCGGCTTCGGCGCTGCCCTCGTGTCGCTCGGCGGCGGGGTGTACACGGCCGCCGACCTCGCGCGCTCCCAGGCCGACTGGGTCACGCCCATCTCCCTCGACGTGTGGGGGCACCGGATCTGGACGGTCCCACCACCCTCGCAGGGCTACCTCGCCCCCAGCGCAGCCTGGATCGCCGAGGGGCTGCCCCTCCCGGAAGACCCGGACGACGGCGCGTGGATCCACCTGCTCGTCGAGGCGGCGCGCTGGGCCGGACACGACCGGCCAGACGTGCTCCACGACCAGGCGGATGGCGCGGCGCTCCTGCGCCCCGATCGCCTCCTCCCCCGCCGCCAGGCCATCGACGCGAACACCCGCGGCGCCCCGGTGGCTCCGGCGGCGGAGGGCCGGACGATCTACCTCTGCGCCACGGACGCGGACGGCCTCGGCGTGTCCTTGATCCAGTCGAACGCGGCCGACTGGGGCTGCCACGTCGTGGTGCCCGGCACCGGGATCTTCCTGCACAACCGCGGCATCGGCTTCTCGCTCGACGCCGGCCATCCGGCGGAGCTGGCCCCTGGACACCGCCCTCCCCACACCCTGTCGCCACTGCTCGTCACCCGCCTCGACGGCCAGCTGGCCGCCGTCCTCGGCACGATGGGCGGCGACAGCCAGCCGCAGGTGCTCCTGCAGGTCCTCGCGAGGTTGCTCCGCCACGGCCAGGCCCCCGGACCGGCGCTGAGCGCCCCCCGCTGGACGTTGGCGCGCGACGGCACGGGGTTCGACACGTGGTCCGGTGACGGTCCCGACCACGTCGCGCTCGAGCAGGGCGCCCCGTCCACCTGGGAGCGCGGCCTGCTCGACCGGGGCCACCTCGTGCGGAACCTCCCGCGTGGCGCCAACGTCGGGCACGCCCACGTCATCGCGGTGACCCCGCACGGCACCTACGCCGGCGCATCCGATGCGCGCGCCGGCTCCGGCGCCGCCGTCGGCCTCTGATCGGGGTCGTCACGGGGGACGGTCACGTCGGCGGAGGGGTGCGCGTACGGGACCGAGCCTTCAGCGCGGCCCGTCTCGAGGCCCGCGCACGAAGATCCAGACGACCACGAGCCCACCCATCAGGGCGAGGACCTTGAGCGAACCCAGCAGCAGCACCATTGCGGATCGCAGGACGAGCACGCCGACGAGGCCGCCGACCACCCCGATCAGGAGCCACTGCCGCGGTGAACGGCGCGCCATCAGGTGAAGGTGGGCGCCCGCTTCTCGAAGTACGCCATCGTCGCCTCCACCTGGTTCGGGCTGCCGATGAGCGATCTCATCGTCACCCGCTCGTCGTGGAGCTGCTCGGCCAGCGGGCGCGTCCCGGAGAGGTTGAGGAGCCGCTTGCCCTCCCGGAGGGCGTCCGGGCTCTTGGTGGCGAGGTCGGCCGCCAGCTCGAGCGCGGCCCCCCGCGGGTCGTCGGCCACGCGCGTCGCGAGGCCGAGGGCGACGGCCTCGGTGCCCGAGACCATGCGACCGGTGAAGGTCAGCTCCTTGGCCACGTCGAGCCCGACGAGCTTCGGCAGGATCACCGTGCCCGTCATGTCGGGGATCAGCCCCCATCGCGCCTCCAGCACGGAGAGCTTCGCGTCGGGAGCCACGATCCGGATGTCGGCACCGAGGGCGATCTGGAGCCCACCACCGAGGGCGGCGCCGTGCACGGCGGCGATGACCGGGACGCCGATCTCCTGCCACACCCAGGCCGCCTGCTGACCGAGGTGGGTGATCCGCCCGTCGGTGTCCCCGATCGCGCCGAGCGACTCGTCTCGAGGCGCGTCATCCCGCGCCGCGTCGCCACCGGCCATGGCCTGGAAGCTGCCGAAGTCGAGCCCCGCGCAGAAGCCTCTTCCCTCCCCCGACAGCACGACGACTCGTACCCCCGGATCGGCCTTCAGGGCCTCGCCTGCGTCGACGATGCCGTTGAACATGGCTTGGTCCAGGGCGTTCAGCTTGTCGGGACGGTTCAGTCGGACGTCGGCGATGCCGTTGTCCATGGAGATGGAGACTCGGTCGGACATCGGGCCAGCATGCCAGTGGCTTCCCCGCCGCGCCCGTTCGCGGCACACTGATCTCTCGCACGCCGCCGCGGGGACCCTCCGCCGGCTGCCGACCTCGCTCCCGTCCCGCTGATGCGACCTCGACCCACCCCCCTTCGTCTACGCGCCCGCGCCATCGGCGGCCTCCTCGCCCTGGCGACAGCCGCCACGACCACGGCGGCCGCGCCCGTCCCGTTGGCGCGCGCCGCCACGACGCCGGCGTCCCCGGCCACAGCCACGCGGCTGCTCGCGCCGCCCTCCCCCGACCTGCCCGGCCTCCCCGCCACCTCGATCGAGCTGGCCCAGGTGGCGGTAGCGAGCCCTGAGTTCGCCGAGGCGGCCGCGCGCTACGAGGAGGTCGACGCCACGCACAGCGACGCGCGCGCTCGACGTCAGGACCTCGACCACACGACCAGCGTGCTGCAGGGTCGGGCTCAGGAGCTCGGCGCGGTCAGCGGTTCGGCCCAGGCTCGGATCGCCGGCCTGACGACCCGGCTCGACGCGGTCGACGGCGCGATCCGGGAGCTGGCCGTGCAGTCGTTCGTGGCCGGCGGGGACGAGGAGCGCCTGAACGGTGCCCTCGCGTCGGAGACGCCGGCCATCAGCGAGGACGACCGGCGCGACGTGCTCGGCGGGCTCGCGATGGACGTGCTGCTCGCCGAACGTGCCGCGTACCGCACGCGGATCGCCGACGCGACCGAGCGGGCAGATGCCGCGCGCGACGAGCTGGCCGACGTCCGGTCGGCGTTGCAGGACCTCCAGACCCAGCGTCCAGGTGCCGAGCGCCGCGAGGTGGCCGCGGCCGCCGACGTCGCGACCGAGCGGGTCAGCTACGAGGAGGCCAGGGTGCTGGCCACCGTCGAAGGGGTCGAGTTCCCGCTCGTCGCCCTCGATGCCTACTACCGCGCCGCCGACTCCATCGCCGGCGAGCGCCCGACGTGCCGGGTGCGCTGGTGGGGCATCGCCGGCATCGCCCGCGTCGAAGGTCGCCACGGCACCTACGGCGGCACGAAGCTCCGGGCCAACGGCGACACCACCCGCCCCATCATCGGCATCCAGCTCAACGGCACGAACGAGACGGCCGTGGTGGGTGACTCCGACGGCGGTGCCCTCGACGGCGATCCCGCCTTCGATCGCGCCATCGGTCCGATGCAGTTCATCCCGCAGACGTGGTCCCGCTTCAAGGCCGACGGCAACGACGACGGCACGATCTCGCCGTTCAACATGTACGACGCCACCCTGGCGGCCGCGAAGTACCTGTGCACCTCGAGCAGCGGGCTCGACGCCGATCGCGGGCTGCGGACGGCCTACTTCTCCTACAACCACTCGGTGCCGTACGTCGACTCGGTGCTCGGCTACGCCCGGCTGTACGAGCGCAAGATCGACGTCCCGGAGCCAGCGGACGCGTGACCCCGGGGCCCATCAGCCTGACCGGTGGGTCAGGAATGAGCGAGGGGTTGTTGACAGGGTGACAACACGCTCCTACGGTCCGCCCTACCGGTGTGACCGGCGTCACCGGTAGGGCGTCCTCGTCAGGGCGCCGCCCGCACTCCAACGCCGCCAGGGGGACATCTTGAAGGACAAGCAGGGCCACGCATCGTGGCATCGGATCATCGCCGTGTTCCTGGCTCTGGTCTTCGTCGCCGCGGCCTGCGGCAGCGACGGTGACGGCGCCAGCCCGGACCCCACGGGCGGTGAGGACACCACGACCACCGAGAGCGGCCCGGCGCGCAACCCCGTCAAGGGCGGCGAGCTCGTCTTCGGCACCGAGTCCGACGTCGCCACGCTGGCCCCCGGTGAGGCGGCGCAGCCGTCCGACAAGGTGATCACCCTGGGCATCTACGACCCGCTGACGACCTATGAGGACGGCAAGATCGTTCCCTTCCTCGCCGAGTCGATCGAGGGCACGGACGACCTCTTGACCTACACGATCACCCTGCGCGACGGCGTGACGTTCCATGACGGCACCCCGCTGAACGCCGACGCCGTCGTGAAGCACTTCGACCGCCTCAAGGACCCGGCGACAGCGTGCCCCTGCCAGACCAACATCGCGGCGATCACCTCGATGGACATGCCCGACGGCGCCGAGGGCCTCACCGTAGTGTTCCACCTCGAGGTGCCCAACGTCGCCTTCCCCGACCTGCTGGCTGGATCGAGCGGCTACATCGAGTCGCCCACCGCCGTGGCCAACGGGCTCAACCTCAAGACCGACGGCGTGGGCACCGGCCCCTTCACCCTGGCCGAGTTCACCGCCGGCGAGCGCGTGGTGCTCGAGGCCTACCCCGACTACTGGGGCACCGACGAGGACGGCACCCAGCTCCCGTACCTGGACAAGCTGACGATCGTGCCGATCCCCGACAGCGGCCAGCGCGTCGCGGCCCTGGAGACCGGCGAGATCGACATCTTCCAGACTGCCGACTCCGCCACGGTGCAGCAGGCCGAGGAGAAGGACTTCGCCGCCCAGAAGATCAGCGGCTCGAGCTCCACCATCCTGCTGTTCAACAACTCCAAGCCCCCGTTCGACGACGTGCGGGCCCGCCAGGCCGTGGCCTACGCCATCGACAAGGAGCTGATCAACGAGCGGGCGTACAGCGGCGTCCGTGTGCCGAGCTACTCGGGCTTCGCGCTCGACTCGCCGTACTACAACCCGGAGGCAGGCACCCCGGAGTACGACCCCGACAAGGCCCGGGCGCTCGTCGAGGAGCTCGGTGGGCTCGACTTCGAGCTCATCTGCATCCCCACACCCGAGGCGGACCTCGTCACCGGCATCGTGAAGCAGCTCGGTGAGGAGGTCGGCATGAACATCACCCTGAAGACGGAGGAGCAGGGCACGTACGTGAACCGCATCTTCTCCAAGGAGGGCGAGTTCGAGGCGGGCTGCTTCCGCAGCGCGCACTTCATCGACCCTGACGCCATCCGGAACGGGCTCACGACCGACGACACCACCAACCTCGTCTTCTACAGCAACGAGCGCGTCGACGAGCTGCTCGACGGGGCCCGCCAGACCGCCGACTTCGAGACCCGAAAGGCGGCCTACGACGAGGTGCAGGAGATCACCGGTGAAGAGGTGCCGCTGATCACCACCCTGTACGACCTCTTCGGCAACGTGTACGACGCCTCGCGCGTCGGCCCGCCGCCGGAGGGCGAGGCCAACTCGCTCGGGGCCATCAAACCCGGCCTGCTGTACGCCACGAACGGCTGACGGCTCCGGCAACCTGCTGTCCGTGAGGCCTTCGGCTCGAGGATCCAACTGACATGACCTTTGCCCGCCTGGCGCTCGCTCGCCTGGCCAAGCTGCTCGGTGTGGTGCTGATCGTGAGCTTCCTCACGTTCCTGCTCACCAAGCTGCTGCCGGGAAGTCCTGTCAACACGATCCTCGGGCCGGAGGCTTCGAACCCAGTGGCCAAGGCTGCGCTGGAGGAACGGCTCGGGCTCAACGAGCCGTTCCTCCAGCAGTACTTCAGCTACCTGTGGGGCGTGCTCCACGGCGACCTCGGGTACTCGTACTCCCAGGATCTGCCCACGACCACCTACCTATCTCAACGCCTGCCGGCCACGATCCAGCTGATGATCATGACCCAGGTCATCTCGCTGCTCATCTCGGTGCCGCTGGCGCTCTTCAGTGCCTACCGCGCCAACTCACGGGCCGACAAGGCCATCACCACGGGTTCGTTCGGGCTGGTCGCTCTGCCGGGATTCGCGCTGGCGGTCTTCCTCGTCTACATCTTCGCGATCCAGCTCGGCTGGTTCCCTGCCATCGGCTACGACCGCATCACCGGGCCGGGAGGGCTGAGCGAGAACCTGCGCTCGGTGGCCCTTCCCGTCGCCGTGCTGTCTGCCGGCCTCACCGCCGTGTACACGCGCCTCCTGCGCAGCGACCTGATCGCGACGCTGCAAGAGGACTTCGTGCTCATGGCCCGCTCGAAGGGCCTCCCCACGTGGCACATCCTCCTGCGCCACGCACTGCGCCCCTCGTCGTTCTCGCTGCTCACCATCTTCGGCATCAACTTCGGCACGCTCATCGGCGGTTCGATCATCGTCGAGCGCTTCTTCGTGATCCCCGGGGTAGGCAGCCTCGCCATCGAGTCGATCTTCAAGCGCGAGTACCTCGTGACCCAGGGCGTGGTGCTCACGATCGCGGTCGTCTTCGTGCTCGTGAACTTCATCACCGACCTCCTCTACTCGGTGCTCGACCCCCGCGTTCGAAGGGCAGGTGCCTGATGAGCGACGTCGTGGCCGCGGTGAGCGGCAACATCGCCGTCGCCGCCGACTCCGTCGGCGAGGTGTCGGATGCGAGACGCCGCCGGCGCGGCGGAACGCTCGGCCTCGCCGGCTGGGTCAGCGTTGTCTGGCTCACCTTCGTGACCGCGAGCGCGCTCCTGGCGCCGTGGCTCCCGCTCAAGTCGAAGGACACCTTCGACGTGCTGAACATCAACCAGCTCCCCAGCCAACCGCCCGGCACCCCCGGGTTCATCCTCGGCACGGATCAGCAGTCGTTCGACATCTTCTCCCGGCTCCTCTGGGGCGGTCGGGTGTCCCTCGTGGTGGCCTTCGGAGTGCTGGCCATCGGGATGATCGTGGGTGGAACCATCGGCCTGATCGCCGGCTTCAGCCGGGGCCGCACAGAGACCGTGCTCATGGCCGTCGTCGACATCTTCCTGGCGTTTCCTGCCCTGATCCTGCTGATCGCGATCGTGGCGTTCCTCGGCGCCGACCTCACCAAGGTCGTGCTCGGCATCAGCCTGGTGTCGATCCCCGCCTTCGCCCGCATCGCGCGGGCCACAACGCTCACCTTCTCCCGGCGTGAGTTCGTCCTCGCCGCCGAAGCCGCCGGCGCCAGTCGATCACGCATCCTCGTGCGCGAGATCCTCCCCAACGTGATCCTGCCGATGATGGCCTTCGGCCTCCTGGTCGTCGGCATCGCCATCGTCGCCGAGGGCAGCCTGGCGTTCCTCGGGCTGACGTCGAAGGAGACGATCAGCTGGGGCGGGATGATCAACGGTGGCATCCGACCGCTGCAACAGGAGGAGATCGCGCACGTGGCGATGATCCCCGCGATCTGGATGTTCCTGACCGTGCTCTCGGTGAACTTCCTCGGCGACCGCTTTCGCGCCGCCTTCGACGTGAAGGACGCCGCGCTTTGACCGACACCGGCCGTAGCGGGCGCCGCGTCCTCACCGCGCCCGCTACGCAGGACGGCGCACTCCTCGCCGTCGAGGACTTCCGCACCCACTTCGACACGCCAGGGGGGATGGTGAGGGCCGTCGACGGCGTGACCTTCACACTCGACCGGGGCAAGACGCTCGGCGTGGTGGGCGAGTCCGGCTCGGGCAAGACCGTGCTGGCTCGCTCGATCATGGGCTTGCTCACCGGCCACAACGTCGTGCGCAGCGGCTCTGCGACCTACAACGGCCAGGAGCTGGTGGGCGCCAAGAACGACCAGATGCGGGCACTGTGGGGCACGGAGATGGCCATGGTGTTCCAGGACCCGATGACCTCGCTGAACCCCGTCATGAAGGTCGGGCGCCAGATCACCGAGGGCCTGCGCTACCACCTCGACATCCCCAAGGACGAGGCCAACGAGCAGGCCCTCCAGCTCCTCACCTCGGTCGGCATCCCGGACCCGAAGCGCCGGCTCGGGCAGTACCCCCACGAGCTGTCCGGCGGGATGCGGCAGCGGGTGACGATCGCCATCGCTCTGGCGTGCGGCCCGAAGCTGCTCTTCGCCGACGAGCCCACCACCGCGCTCGACGTGACGGTGCAGGCACAGATCCTGAACCTGCTCAACGACCAGCAGCGCGAGCGCCACATGGCCATGATCCTGGTGACGCACGACCTCGGTGTCGTCGCCGGTCGCACCGACCAGATCGCCGTCATGTACGCGGGTCAGATCGTGGAGACCGCGCCCACGCGCACGCTGTTCGCCAACGTGCGGATGCCGTACACCGAGGCACTCCTCAAGTCGATCCCGAAGCTCGAGGACCCCAGCCACACCCGATTGCAGATCATCGGCGGTCGGCCGCCCGATCTCATCAACCCGCCGGCCGGCTGCCGCTTCGCGCCGCGCTGCCCCTACGCCCAGGCCAAGTGCCACTCGGAGCAGCCCCCCTTGGTCGAGGCGGAGACGCCGGGCCACCTCTACCGCTGCTGGTTCCCGGTCGGCACCGCCGCCGGCAAGGAGGCCCTCGAGCGGAACCTGGCCCACCACGTGCCGGCCGCGGAGGCCGCGGTCACCGGTGACACCGCCGCCGCGGCCAGGGTGGAGACCGGTGGTCTGGTCGTCGCGGACGTCGGGGGCGAGGCCTGATGGCCGGCACCGGCACGGCCCACTTGCGCGACACCGACGACGTCCTCCTGCGCATCGAGGACCTCGTCGTCGAGTTCAAGACGTCGGCGGGCACCGTCCACGCCGTGTCGGGTATCAGCCTCGACGTGCGCGAGGGCGAGACGCTCGGGCTCGTCGGCGAGTCGGGCTGCGGGAAGTCGACGACCGGACGCGCCATCATGCAGCTCCCGCCGCCGACCGCGGGCCGGGTGCTGTTCGAGGGCTCCGACCTTGCCGCGTTGAACGGCCAGCAGCTCCGCGAGGTCCGCACGCGCCTGCAGTTCATCTTCCAGGACCCGATCTCGTCGCTGAACCCACGCCGCAAGCTCAAGGACATCGTGGCGGAGCCGCTCCGCATCTGGAAGCGCGGCACCGACGCCGAGCAGAGCGCACGCGTGGCGGAGGTGCTCGAGGCCGTGGGCCTCGACCCCGAGGTCGCGGCGGACAAGCGCCCGCACCAGTTCTCCGGTGGGCAGTGCCAGCGCATCTCGATCGCCCGCTCGCTCGTGCTCGAGCCGAAGGTGATCATCTGCGACGAGCCGGTGTCCGCGCTCGACGTGTCCGTCCAGGCGCAGATCCTGAACCTGCTCGAGGAGATGAAGGCGCGCTACCAGCTCACGCTGATCTTCATCGCCCACGACCTCGCCGTCGTGAAGAACATCAGCGACCGGGTCGCGGTGATGTACCTCGGCAAGATCTGCGAGGTCGGCTCGCCCGACGACCTGTACGCCACGCCGGCGCACCCGTACACGGCCGCGCTGCTCCGCTCGATCCCCGTCCCAGACCCGACGATCCCACCGGTGCAGAGCGGACTCCTGATCGGCGACCTGCCGTCGCCGATCGACCCACCGGCCGGGTGCCGGTTCCGCACCCGGTGCCCGCTCGCCCAGGAGCGCTGTGCCCTCGAGGAGCCCGAGATCCGCCAGGTGAGCGCCGACCACTTCGTCGCCTGCCACTTCCCGCTCCTCGGCGCGGAGACACCGGAGGCGACGCCAGTCGAGGTCGGCACGGCCGCCCCCTGAGCCACCACCACCCGGCTGCCAGAGGGAACTCCCATGAGCCAGCTTGCGAGCGAACCGAACGGGCAGCCCACCGACACCGGAGCCGTGGTCGGCGGATGAGCACGTCCAGGGCCCATCTCCGCCTCGACCCGGTCACCCGTCGCGCCCTGCTCGTAGAGGCGGCCGCCGAGGTGTTCCGCGGGCGCGACCCGAGCGAGGTCGGCTTCGAGGAGGTCGCGGAGGCGGGCGGGGTGTCGCGATCCCTCGTGTACGCGTACTTCGGGGACCGCGGTGGCCTCATCGCCGCGGTCTACCTGCACAACCTCGAGCAGCTCGACCGCGAGCTCGGGCGCGCGCTCGACGACCGCCTCCCCGACGAGGTCCGGCTCCGACGGATCATCCGGCGCTACCTCCTCTTCGCCCGCGACAACGAGGCGTCGTGGAACGTCATGGCGGCGGCGGGCTCGCTCCAGCACCCCGCCATACAGGCGGCCCGCCGCGAGCGCATCGAGCGCATCGCGGGGACGTGGGGCGCGTCGCCGAGCGCCCGGCTCGTGGCGCGCGGCGTCGTCGGGCTCCTCGAGGCAGGGGCCCAGGACTGGGTCGACTACCGAGACTCCGGGCTCGAGCGGGCCACGGACGTGCTCTTCGCAGTCCTGTGGGAGGGCCTCGCGGGCCTGCGCGACCGCGGGATCGTCGTGGCCGCGGTCTAGCGCCGCCCTAGATGCCGAGGGAGGTGGTCTCCAGCGCGGCGCGCGCCTCGGCGTCACCGCTGAGCTCCACCACCGCCGCGCCCCGCCGGCCGAAGAGGTAGAGGAGCAGCTCGACGGGCTCCCCCGCGAGGACCACTTCAGGCCCCCGGCCCACGACGATCGACGCACCTCCACGCCGCTGCACCCGGACCGCCGCCCCGTGCACCTTGCGGAGCATCAGCCGCGCCTGATGGCGCAGGAGGTCCCACACGGCATCCTGCAGGTCGACGCGGTCGATGCGGGGACCCAGCCCGTTGGCGCGCCGCAGATCCTCGTGGTGCACGACGTACTCGTTGAGGTTCAGGAGGGTGCGGAGGCCGGGCACCGCCATCGGGCCGAGCGGGGGCCCGTTCCGCACGCGGTCGACCAGGCGCCGATGGCCCGTCACCTTCGCCCGGGCCATCAGCCGGTCGAGCCCGGCCTCGAAGCGCCCTCCGAAGAGGATCCCGGGCGCCGACCGGGGATCGCGCTCGCGGATCACGAGGTGCGCGGCGAGGTCGATGGCGGCCCACCCGTCACACAGGGTGGGAGCGTGCGGCCCGAGCTCCTCGAGCAGATCGCAGAGCTCGCGTCGCTCTCGGGCGTCCAGCGGCTCCGGCACGGGCGATAGCGTAAACCCCCATGCCCAGCGCCCCTGCCTTCGAGATCGATCCCACCGCCACCTTCGCGGTCACCTTCGCCACCGACAGGGGCGACATCGTCGCCCACCTCGACGCCGCCCTCGCGCCCCACACGGTCAACCACTTCGTCGTGCAGGCCCGCAACGGGTTCTACGACGGGCTCACGTTCCACCGCGTCGTCCCCGGCTTCGTGATCCAGGGCGGCGATCCCGAGGGCAGCGGGCGGGGCGGGCCCGGGTACAAGTTCGCCGACGAGCCGGTGCGCGCCCCCTATGTGCTCGGTGCCCTCGCCATGGCGAACGCCGGGCCCGACACCAACGGCTCCCAGTTCTTCATCTGCATCGACGACTGCCAGGACAAGCTCCAGCCGCTCTACAACCTCTTCGGCAACGTCACGAGCGGGATCGAGGTCGCCCAGGCCATCCAGGTTGGCGACAAGATGCGCACCGTCACCGTCACCGACGCCCACTAGATCGACGTGCCGGAGGAGCTGAACCTGGCCGCGGTGCACGAGGCCATCGCCGCGGTCATCCCCGAGCGCGAGTGCATCGTGTGGCGCGACCGTCGCCTCACGTGGGGTGACGTCACCGACCGCACGCGCCGGCTCGCCGCGGTGCTCGGCGAGGCCGGGCTCGGCTGCCACGGGCGCCTGGCCGACCGAGCCCCCTGGGAGTCGCCACACGACCATGTCGCCCTCTACCTCCACAACGGGAACGAGTACCTCGAGGGGCTCCTCGGAGCCGCCAAGGCTCGGTGCGCGGGCGTGAACATCAACTACCGCTACGTCGCCGAGGAGCTGGGCTACGTCCTGGCCGACAGCGCGGCTGCAGCCGTGATCTTCCACGCCACCTTCGCGCCGACGCTCGCCGAGGTGATGCCGACGCTCCCCCACGTCCGCCTCCTGCTGCAGGTCGACGACGGCAGCGGCGTGCCCCTCCTGCCGGGAGCAGCCCCCTATGAGGAGGCCCTCGCTGCCGCCGAGCCCGTCCCGCCGGCCGGCCTGCACCCCGACGACCTCTACATCCTCTACACCGGGGGCACCACCGGGATGCCCAAGGGCGTGCTGTGGCGCCAAACCGACTTCCTGGCCGCCTGCCTCGGGGTCGACCAGACCTCGGCCCAGCTCGTGGAGGCCGCTCGCTCGTCGCACCTGCGGGCCCTGCCGGCCCCGCCGTTCATGCACGGGGCGGCGCACTGGAACGCGCTGTCGGCCTGGCTGGCCGGCGGCACGGTCGTCATCCAGGACGACCCCGCGCGACTCGACCCACACGACGTGCTCGACACGGTCGAGCGCGAGCACGCGACCTCCCTCCTCATCGTCGGCGACGCGTTCGCCCGTCCCCTGGCCGACGCCCTTCGCGCTGGCGGCCACGACGCGTCGGGCCTGCGGCACCTGCTCACCGGGGGTGCCACGCTCTCGGCCCACGTGAAGGAGGAGCTGCTCGAGCTGCTGCCCGGGCTTCGCATCGTCGACGTGCTGGGCTCGTCGGAGACGGGCCGTCAGGGCGTCCACATGTCCGACACCGCCCGCGGCGCGGGCACGGGCACGTTCGCGCGCGCCCCGACAAGCGTCGTCCTCGCGCCCGACCTCGATGGCGTCCTCGAGCCCGGCTCGGCCGAGCTCGGCTGGCTGGCCCAGACCGGCCGCGTCCCCCGCGGGTACCTCGGCGACTCAGACAAGACGGCCCGCACCTTCCCCACGATCGACGGCGTGCGGTACGCCGTGGCCGGTGACCGTGCCCGCGTTCTCGGTGACGGGAGCATCGACCTGCACGGGCGCGACTCCGTCACGATCAACACCGGCGGCGAGAAGGTGTTCGCGGAGGAGGTCGAGCAGGCCCTCAAGCGCCACCCGGCGGTCTTCGACGTCGTGGTCGTCGGTCGGCCGAGCGAGCGGTGGGGTCAGGAGGTGGTCGCGGTGGTCCAGCTCCGTCCGGGCACCGATCCCAGCGACGACGACCTGCGCGCGACCGCCGCCGGGCACGTCGCCCGCTACAAGCTCCCGAAGGCCATCGTGCGGGTCCCGACCGTGGAGCGGAGCCCGTCTGGCAAGCCGGACTACCGCTGGGCCGCCGAGCAGGCCGGCGATAGCGTCTGACCTCCATGTCCGGGCGCACCATCCCCCTGCCGTTCGCGGTCGACCTCCAGCGGTCGCTGCGGCCGCTGCGCCTCGGGAAGCACGACCCGACGATCCTGCTCAGCCACGACACGATGGTGCGGGCCACGCGCACGCCCGCTGGGGCGGCCACCATCCGGGTCGAGCACCATGGCGACCGCCTGGAGGTGGAGGCGTGGGGTGACGGCGCCGAGTGGGCGCTCGACGCCGCTCCGGGTGCGCTGGGCGTTCTCGACCAGCGCACCGGCTTCGCTCCCGAGCACCCCGTGGTGGCCGAGCTCCACCGCCGCGCCGACGGGCTGCGCCTCCCACGCACGCAGTGCGTGCTCGAGGCCCTCGTCCCCGCGATCCTCAGCCAGAAGGTCACGGGCTTCGAGGCCAAGCGCTCCTTCCGGCAGCTCGTCGAGCGCTGGGGCGAGGCGGCGCCCGGGCCGGGCGGGCTCACCCTGCCGCCCGCCCCCGAGGTCGTCGCCGAGCTCGGCTACTACGACCTCCACGTCGTGGGCGTGGAGAAGAAGCGGGCCGACACGCTCAAGCGGGCCTGCGCCCACGCCAGCCGCCTCGAAGCCGCGGGTGCACACTCTCAGGCGACCCTGCGGGCGCGGCTCGAGGCGATCCCCGGCATCGGGCCGTGGACCTCGGCCGAGGTCGCGCGCCTGGCGCAGGGCGACGCTGACGCGGTGAGCGTCGGCGACTTCCACCTCAAGAACCTCGTGGCCTTCACCCTCGCCGGGGAGCCGCGCGGCACGGACGAGCGCATGTTGGAGCTGCTCGAGCCGTTCGCCGGCCACCGCGGCCGCGTGTGCCTGCTCATCGAGTCCGCCGGGATCGCGGCCCCCCGGTATGGCCCCCGCCACCGCATCCAGCCCATTGCAGGCCGATAGCGGACGCTACTCCTTGACCGCCACGGCATTGGGCGTGACGTGCATGGCGGGCTCGAAGGCGGCTCGTTCCACGGTCCGCCCCTCGGTTCCCCACGTCCGCCGGAGATCCGCCCGGCACGAGGGGCACGGCCCGTAGAACCGCTCCGAGACCGTCGCCTGGCACCGCGGGCACCCGAAGGACGAGGCGGCGGGGGCAGGTGGGGTCGGCATGGCCCCAGGATCGCGCGTGACGGCCCCTGGCGCGGGTGACCGGGTGGCACCGGTGTAGGTTCGACCGCTCGTGGAGGCGACCACCCCAACCGGCTGGCCGGCCCGACTCGACCGGGCACTGAGCGCTCGCTGGGCCCTGCCGGTGCTGACGCTCGCAGCCTTCGTCGTCTCGCTGGTCGTGCAACGGATGGTCTTCCCCGGCCTCTCGTGGAACCGTGACGAGCCCGTGTACCTCTGGCACGTCGACGTGCTCCGCGCCGGCCAGCTCTCGACGACCGACGGTGGGCACCCAGCGCTGTTCCAACCATGGCTGAGCGCCGCGCGCGACGGGGTCCTGTTCTCGCAGTACACGCTCGGCTGGCCGCTCGTGCTCCTGCTCGGCGCGCTGCTCGGCAGCACCGACCTCGGGGTCGCCGCCGGCGCGGCCCTGGCCGTGGCGGGCACCTGGGCCTTCGTGCACGAGGTCGTCCGCGACCGATCGACGGCCACCCTCGCCGCCCTCTTGATGCTCGTGTCCCCGATCGTCCTGGTACAGGCGGGCGGCCAGCTCAACTACCTGTTCACCCTCGGTCTGGGGCTGCTGTTCCTCGCCATCGTCCGCAGTGGCGTCCGCCTGGGCGCGCGCGCCCGCCTGGTCGGCGCCGGCGCCCTCCTCGGCTGGATCTTCCTCACCCGACCGTACGACGCCGCCGTGTGGGGCCTCCTCGCGGTCGTCCCCCTCGCCATCGAACGCCGGGCCCAGCTCCGGTCGCTCCTCCGCCCCGCCCTGTGGGCCGGGCTCGGGCTTCTCCCGCTGGTCGTCGCGACCCTCGCGCTCAACCAGCGCCTCACCGGGAGCCCGACCGAGTTCCCGATCACGGTGGCGGATCCGATGGACCAGTTCGGCTTCGGCGACCGCCGGTTGATGCCGGGCTTCAGCACCATCGTGTACGGCCCGCGCCTCGCACTCGAGAGCACCGCCCGCAACGCCTTCTGGCTCCCGTTCTTCTTGCTGGGCGCCCATGTGGGCGCCATCGTCGCGATCGCGGGCGCCTGGGTGCACCGGCGCCACCGCGCGGTGCCGTTGCTCGTGGGGCTCGGAGTCGCGTTCCCGATCGCCTACTTCGCGTTCTTCGGCACGCACATCTCCTCGTTGACCGCGCGCCTGAGCGGGCCGATCTACTACATCCCCGCCTACGTCCCGCTCTGCGCGCTCATGGCCATGGCCCTCGTCCACCTGGTCCGCCGCCGGCCGGCCCTGGGCGCCGCCCTCCTCGTCCTGCTCGTCGTGGTCACCGTCCCGATCACCGTCAGCCGCCTCTCCGTGAACCACCGGCTGAGCGAGGCGAACCTCCCGTGGCAGCGCTCGGTCGAGGACCTCGAGGGCCGGGCGCTGGTCGTGCCGTCCCCCAACGGATACCTCCTGTTCGTCAACCCCTTCGGCGACAACGGCGCCAATCTCGACGGTCGGATCCTGTATGCGGCGGACGCCGGGCCGGAGCTGCTCGACCTCGTGCAGGAGCAGTCCGACCGCACCCCGTACCTCCAGCGCGCTGACCTCTCCGTGGTGGAGCTCTTCCCCAGCGAGCACCCGCACACCCCCCACGTCCAGCTCACCCGCATGGAGGTGCTGACGGGCGACGTCCACCTCGCCGGCACCGTGTCTCCCGGCGACGGCGCGGCCACCGCGTGGTGGGTCGAGTCCGACGGGGCCGTCGTCGCCTCCCCCCAGCCCGTGTCGAGCCGCAGTGCGATCGACGTCGACGTGGCCGCCCTCGACCTGCCGGACGGGCTGCACACACTCGAGCTGCGCGTCGGCGCCGGGGACGACGCAACCGACGCCGCGCGCTCGCCCCTCGTCCGGCGCACGTTCTACGTCCGCGCCACCCGCGGGCGAGTCGAGCTGTTGGCCCCGGGGACGGCCGCGAGGTGGGTCAAGCGGGGTGACGCGGTGGCGGCCGGCTGGGAGGACGCGCTCACGGTGCCGGAGCTCCTCGTCGACCCTCTCGTCCCTCCCGGTCCCTGACCGAGCGAGCCGCCCAGTACTCGACGGCGAGGTCAGCCGCGAGCAGGGCCAACGCGACCCACGCGAGCCGAGGGCGCAAGAGGCCGCGGGACGCGAGGACGAGGGCCGGCGCCAGCACGGCCCACAGCCAGGCCGCACGGGGCAGGAGCAGCCCGACGACGACGGCCCCGCTCGCGGCAACGGCCGCGAGCGGGGTTGACACGACGAGCACAGCGATCCCGACTCCCACGGCGAGCCCGGGCGCGCCGGGGGTGAGCACCCGGTGTCCGGAGGGTGGGTTGACCAGGCTCGGGAGCGCTTCGGCACCGGCGCCCGCCGATCGACGGCTGCGGAGGAGGATGGCCAGGCACGCGAGCACCGCCAGCGCGGACAGGACCAGCGTGACCCAGATGAGTCGCTGGGGCTTCCACGTGATCGACGCGGTCAGCTCCCCGGGACCTTCCGGCGTGATCAGCCACCCGTTGGCAGATCCGTCGACGATCTCACGGGGCCCGACGGTGGCGCCCTCCAGGTCGAGCGACCAGCCCTGATCATCGCTCTGGCCGAGCACCAACCAGAACGGTTCGCCGTCCGTCGTGATGCCGAGGTCGTAGTCGTTGCCCCGGCGCTCCGACCGGACGCGCACGGTCGACCCCGCCTCGCTCCGGGGCGTGCCTCTCGCAGCGAGGGGTGCCGCCGTGCCGTCGGCCGCCGAGCTGAGCACGATGCGATCGACGCCGACACCGATGTCGACCCCGCGCGTCGAGGCGACGGTGTGGCGCCCCGCCGCCAGGGTCAGCGGGCCGTCGCAGGGCTCGAGGGCGAGGCCGGTGCGGGCGTCGGCGACACCGCCGACCGCTCGCACCTTCACGACGGCGTCGTCCACGGTGAGGAGCGGGCGGCACCGCCCGTCGACTGCGGCGGGGTCCACCGCCCGCGGCAGGCCGACTCCCGCGACCTCGGAGATGGCCACGGGGAGGATCTCCGCAGGGTTCGGGTCGCCCGGGACGGGCGTGACGACCCTGACCGAGCTCACCTCGATGCGAAGCTCGCGCGTCCCCGCCGGCGGATCCGGGAGCGCGACGGCGATGTCAGCGCCCGCCGCGGGTGGCACCGCGACGGTCCCTGCGGGGTGGCCGTCCGCGAACAGGCTGAGAACGCCGGGTACGGAGTGCCGGCCGTCGGCGACGAGGGTGACCCGCAAGCCGTGCACCTCAACCGGACCCGGCAGGCGCAGCGTGAGGTGCTGGCCGTCCTGGGGCCCGAAGGCGGACTGCCACGCGGTGACCGGATCCCCGTCCACGGCGCGGGAGGCCCGTGAGCCTGGATCGCCAGCCAGGTGGGACGAGGCCGTCACGACCGCGCTACCGATCGAGGTGCCGAGCACCGAGTCGAGCACGTCGTCCGGCGCGTTGGGCTCCACGCGGATCGTGCCCGCCAACGTGAAGGTGCGCTCGGTGGGCAGGTCGAAGACCCGGCGGAGCACGCGCTCCTGGTCCTGACGACCGCGCGCACCGGGTTCGTACCGCAGGCGCGACAGCACGAGGTCGAGCTGGTGGCCCCGGCCCCCGTCCGCCTGGTCGACCAGGCCCATGGGCACGCGCACCCACTCCTCCACGACGACGTTCCCGAGGCCCACCTCCGCGAACCCCACCGCGTTGGCCAGGGCGGCATCGAACGGAGGTGACGACACGCCGACGATCTCCAGCTCCAGCTCGTGGACCACGGAGGACGGGAACGCCACCACCTGGCCGGCGGGTGCCATCGAGGCCTCGGTGAGCAGGACCTCCTGTGCGGGACCGCCGTCGATCCGGAGCCGCACGGTCGTCAGCTGCCGGTCGCGCGGTCCGTCCTGGGGCTGCACCAACGTCACGTGGTCGGCCGTGACGCCGTCGGGGACCGAGAGGAGGAACCGCGTGCCCCTCGGGTCCGCCCCACCTACCCGCCAGGCCGTGCGCAGGTCGCCGTCGACGGCGGCCGCCGCTCGGTCCTCGGGCCGCTCGGCCCCGCCCCCCGCGGTGGCGCTGACGCGACCGCCCACCTGCTCGACCACCGTGCGGAGCTCGTCGCCGGCGGCCGGGGTCGGGTCGATCCGGTAGTCGTAGCCGGAAGGCTCCGGCAGCGTCTCGCCGGCTTGCTCCGTCGGACCCCGTGTGTCCCGGATCGAGTAGAACCACGTCTGGATCCGGCGACGGTAGGTGTCGGTGACGACGAGGTCGCCACCCGCGCGGAGGGCATCGCGCAGGGCGTCCGCGCTCAGCGACGTCGCCTGGAGCACGAGCGAGCGGCCGTCCACGAGGCCGGCGGCAGCCGCGTCGACGATGCCGTCACCGTCACCAGCAAGCACGACCGGGGCGGCGGTCGGTGCCACGCGCACGATCGGCTGTGACCCCTCGACCGGGAACGTGGCGACCGGTGGAGGATCGGGCGCGCTGGCGGGGGTCCGCAGCTCTACCTCGTCGAGCATCGGGAGGGCCGGATCGGGGACGTTCGGCACCGGAGTCCCGAACCCGACCGGGTCCCCGAGGCCGGGCAGGTCGTGGCCCATGAGCTGGTCCCACAGCGCCCGGGGGTTCGGCGTGCGGAACCGCTCGTACTCGAGGTCGGAGCGAATCACCACATCGCCAACGCCGAACAGGCGGGCGATCGGCGCGATGGCGGCCGGCTCGAGCGTGCCCTCCTGCAGGCGACGATCGAGCGCGTCGAGCAGGAGGGCCGAGCTGGCCGAGCCCAACGGCAGCACCTCCCGCGCGAGCTGGCCGCGGTCCATGAGCCCGGGGAGGATCGGATCGACGGCGTTGCCCCACCGGTAGGCCGCGAAGTTCGACCCGGGTAGCTCCAGCACCCGGGTGGAGGTGCCGCGCGCGTCGAGGGCGTCGGCGGCGTCCGTCCAGTACGCGGGGATGGGATCGACGCGCACCTGGTGCTCGGAGAGGAGCCCCTCGGTGGCGACGGGCCGCAAGCCCGCGAGCGCGAGCGTGCCCACGAGAGCAGCCGAGCCCCACCGGAGCGGGCGGGGCCGCCAGGCGCTCACGGCAGCACCGAGGAGGCCGGCCAGCCCGAGCACCACGACCGGTGCCGCGCGGGCCGTGTTCCGCAGGGCCAACCCGATCGAGGTGTCGGCGAGCTCCGCGACGCCGCGGGCGTAGGGGCTCGGGTCGTCGAGCGGCCATGCGCCGACCGAGACCACGGTCCCGACGAGCACCAGCGCCACGAACCGAGCCCGGTGCCGCCACCGGACGACGACCGCCGCGGCGACGCCGAGGGCGGCGAGGGAGAACGTCGCCACGATGGTGCCGAGGTCGTTCACGTAGTGCTCGGCCTGATCGATCGAGTACCCGAGGCGGTCCCGGCCGTAGAAGAACCAGTTCCCGAGGCCGCGGAGCACGTCGCCGGGCGAGGACGCCACAGCGACCGTGTGCAGCCGCTCGGTCACCTGGAGCACGGGCAGGCTGTAGGCGGCCTCGAGACGCAGCGCCGCGATCCACCAGAGCGACACACCGACGCTCAGCGCACCTACCCGAACCGCGATCGCGGCGGCGCGCCGCGCCTGGGCTCGGTCGGTGACCCCGACGAGGAGCCAGACGAGCGGTCCGACCCCCACCAGCACGAGGGTGGAGGCGTTGACGGCGCCGATGGTCAGCACGATGAGAGCCATCCAGGCCGGGTCGCGCCAACCGCCCTCGCGCTGGGCCCGGTCCGTGAGCCCCACGAGCCACGGCAGCCCAGCCCATGGGAGCAGCAGCACCGATGAGCGGGCCGAGAACGCGAGCTGGTACGGGGTGAGCAGGTACACGAGGGTGCCGGCGAGGACGCCGGCACGGCTCAGGCCGAGTCGGCGCAGGAGCCAGCGGGTGCCCAGGCCCGCGAGCAGCGTGAGGGTGCCGAGCCAGAGCCGCTGCGCCACCCAGGTCGGCACGCCGAAGGCGTCGAGGGCCCAGAACCAGGGGCCCATCGGCCAGAGGTAGCCGATGTGCTGGTGCGAGACGCCGCCCGCGGCGGCCTGGGCGTCCCACAGATGCGGGGCCCGCGCCAGGAAGCGACCCGGGTCGAGGTAGAGGTACTGCTTGCTGTCCGCGCTGACGCGACCGGGGTCCGAGAGCAGGGCTGGGAGGTACGCGAGCACGGCGAGACCGGCGACCTCGAGCCACCCGGTCGCCCTGGCCCGGCTCGAACCGGGCGACGTCGTCGTCGCCATGCGCCGGGGATGCTACCGGGGGCGTCCCACCCGGCCGGGCCGCCCGGTTCCTGGTGGCGAGGGGGCCGACCACTACGCTCGGCAGGTCCCGCCGCCGCCACCCAACACGACCAGGAACCGCATGCCCGCCGCCACCGATCCCGATCCCGGATCCGTCGTCGTCGTCGGCGCGGGCCCGGCCGGCCTCACCGCCGCCTACCAGCTCGGCAAGGCCGGTCACCCGTGCACGGTGCTGGAGGCGACCGACGTGGTGGGCGGCATCAGCCAGACCGTCGTGCGCGACGGATGGCGCTTCGACATCGGCGGCCACCGGTTCTTCACCAAGGTCGCCGAGGTGGAGGCCCTCTGGCACGAGATCCTCCCCGACGAGGACTTCATGCAGCGGCCCCGCTCCAGCCGGATGTACTACGGCGGGAAGTTCTACGACTACCCGATCAAGCCGCTGAACGCGTTGCGGAACCTCGGCCTCATCGAGGCGGTCCGCTGCGGGCTCTCGTTCTTCTGGGTGCGTGTGCGGCCGCCGAAGGACCAGACGACCCTCGAGGGCTACATCGTCGCCAACTACGGCTGGCGGCTCTACGGCCACTTCTTCAAGACCTACACCGAGAAGGTGTGGGCCGTACCCGCCTCCAAGATCTCCGCCGACTGGGGAGCGCAGCGCATCAAGGGCATGACCCTCTGGACTGCGGTCTGGGAGCCGTTGCGAGCTCGCCTGGCCGGCCAGCGGGGCAAGGGCAAGCAGGTCACCAGCCTCATCGAGGAGTTCCAGTACCCCAAGCACGGTCCCGGGATGATGTGGGAGCGCTGCCAGGAGCTCGTCGAGGCGCAGGGGACGAAGGTCGTCTTCGACTCCCCGGTCAGCCGGATCGCGCACGCCGACGGCCGCGCCGTCACCGTCACCGCCGGTGGCTCCACCTACGACGCCGACCACGTGATCTCGTCGATGCCCTTCAACGCTCTGCTGCAGGCGATGGACCCGCCGGTGCCGTCGGACGTGCAGCGGGCCGCCGCCGACCTCGCCTTCCGCGACTTCCTGTCGGTCGCGCTGGTCGTCCCCGCCGACAAGGTCGCGTGGACCGACAACTGGATCTACATCCACGCCCCCGAGGTCAAGACGATGCGGGTGCAGAACTTCGGGTCCTGGTCGCCCCACATGGTCAAGGACGGCCGGAACGTGCTCGGCCTGGAGTACACCGTGCAGGAGGGCGACGAGTGGTGGACGGCGTCCGACGATGAGCTCATCGAGAAGGGCAAGGCGGAGCTGGAGGCGCTCGGGCTCATGCGCGCCGTGGACGTCGAGGCGGGCTACGTCGTGCGGATGCCGAAGGCGTACCCGGTCTACGACGACACGTACCGCACGAACGTGGAGGTGCTGCGGACCTGGTTGGCGGACCACGCACCGAACGTGCACCCGGTCGGGCGCAACGGGATGCACAAGTACAACAACCAGGACCACTCGATGTACACGGCCATGCTGACGGTGGAGAACATCCTCGGCGCCTCCCACGACATCTGGGAGGTCAACGTCGAGGAGGAGTACCACGAGGAGGGCGACACGACCTCCGGCGCGAGGGGCACCGGCCGCGATGCACCCATCCTCCCCAAGCCCGCTGCGCCCCTCTCGTAGCGAAGCGCGGGCCCTCGCCGCGCTGACGGCCGGCGGCCTGCTGATCCGGGTCGCGTTCGCGCTCTTGGCCGATCGAACGGCCCTCGGCTTCAACGACCAGTTCCTGTACCACCACATGGCCGAGGGACTGGCAAGGGGTGACGGCTACCAGATCTTCGGGGAGGCCACCCTGCGGTGGCCGCCGGCCTACCCGTTCCTCCTGTCGCTCCTGTACCGCGCGACCAGCGTCGACCCGACGAACGCCCTCTTGCTCAACGCCGTCCTCTCGGCGCTCGCCATCCCGCTCGTGCACTGGTGTGCCCGACCCGTGGTCACCCGTCGGGCGGCGCTGACCGCGGCCGCGGTCGTCGCGGTGCTCCCGGGGCAGTGGCTCCTCGCGGGGACCGTGCTGACGGAGCCGCTGGCCGCGATCCAGATACTCCTCGTCGTCGGCCTGGTGGTGCGCTACGCGCCAGGGGTCCGGGTCGCCGTGGCGCTCGGGGTGGTGATCGGCCTCTCGGCCCTGACGCGGGGCGAGGGTGCCCTGCTGGGCCTGGTGGTCGTCGTCGGCTGGTGGCCGCGGCTGCCATGGCGGCGTCTGGCGACGTCGGTGGCGCTCGTTGCCGCGGTGGCACTGGTCGTGATCGCCCCGTGGATCGTGCGCAACAGCGCCCTCGCGGGACATCGCACCGGCGTCTCTCTGAACGTGGCCGAGACCCTGTACGCCGGCCACAACCCGAGCGCCGACGGCGGCGCGACGTACGCCACGCGCGAGGTGCTCCTCCCCGCAGCCGACACGCCACCAGGCGCGCCGCGCGAGCTCGCCAACGCAGAGCTGCTCCAGCACCTCGCGCGCACCTGGGCACGGGAGCACCCGCGCGAGGAGCTGGCGCTGATCCCCAAGCGGCTCGTGCACCTCGTCGAAGGCGACGGCAACGTCATCTCGATCTGGATCGAGGGGTCCGAGGACCCCGTCCTCGGCGATGCCCGTGAACCACTGGAGGTGCTCGCCGACGTCACCTGGTACGCGCTGCTCGTCACGTTCTTCGTCACCGTCGTCGTGCGGCGGCGGCACCTGCGCGGGCCGTGGGTGCGCACCGTCCTCGCGCTGCCTGCGCTGTCGCTCGTGCTCTACGGCGTGGTGCTCTACGGGAACTTCCGCTACCGGATTCCCTACGAGCCGCTGCTCCTGCTCGTCACGTGCGCCGCGTGGTGGCCGCTCGAGCAGACCGAGTAGCTATCGCGGCGCGGCCTCGCGTATCAGGACGGCGACGGACTGGAACCGGCGACGGTCGTCGAGGGCGGCACGGCGATGCTCGCCCGTCGCGTCGAGCCTCACCCCTGCGTCACGCCGGGCGTCGAGCGCATCCAGCTCCGCCTGCTCCGAGGCGCGCAGGCCGGCGACGAAGGCGATGCGCGTCCACCCGGGCTCCGGGTCGATCGCGGCCGCGCCCTCGACGATGCGCATCTCGAGCTCGACGGCATCGTCGGGGTGCAGGATCCGGCCGCGACCGAGCTGGGCCGCGGGTGCTTCGTCGGCCACGAACTCGACCCCACGCCGTTGGAGCTCGAGCAGCACGGGGGTGCTGTACGGCTCGGCGAAGCGGAGCGTCGTGAGATCGACGTACACGAGGCCGGCGCTGTCGATCTCGTCCATCTGCGCGACCAGGTCACGGACGATCGGGATGGCCGCTGCGTCGGCCGACGGGCCGGTCCGGGGGTTGTGCGCCGGCACCGCCAGCACGGCGAGGACGACCGCGAACGCCGGCAGGACCACGTCGGCGCGCCGCCAGCGGCGGAGCAGCGTCGCCGCGACCACGGCGGTGCCGAAGAGCACCACCGGCCAGACCGGACGGACCTGGTGGGCCCCGATGCCGAAGGCCTCGTTGATGGGCAGCAGCGAGAGCGTCACGAAGGTCGCGGCGACGGCAAGGGCCGCCACCCCGAGCGCGCTGGCCCAGGCGCGTGAGCGCTCCCGCCACGCCTGCCAGGCGGCCAGAGCCGCCAGCGCCGCGGCCAGGGCGACCCACGGGGCCGCGGTCGCGAGGTCCGCCAGGCCGCCCAGCGTCGGCGGCTCGCCGGCCACCCGATCGTCGAGGTCGACGTGCAGTCCCTCGAAGCCTCCGGGACCCCAGCCCCCGGGCACCGCGCCCACCGAGGCGAGGACGCGGGCCGCGAAGCCAGGCCCGGCGGTCTCGCCGTCGCCCGCGCCGGTGGTGACGACCGTGCCGAGGTTTCCCTGCCCGGCGACCTGGTCCACCACGGGCTGGGACCAGGCCAGGGCGAACACCAGCAGCCCGACGAGGGCGGGCCGCCGCAGCCGCTCGTACGCCGCGCGGCGGCCGTGGGCGCGCACCTCGACCCCGACCAGGGTGCCCACCCCGGCCAGCGAGAGGACCGGCACCAGCACCGCGTAGCTCAGGTGGGTCTGCAGGATCACGCTGGCCAACCCCGCCGCCCACGGCAGCGCGGCGGCCTCGCCGGCCGCCAGCGCCCACACCAGCACCAGGAAGGCGAGGCACGGGAGGAGCAGGCTGTGGGGCTGCCATGGCTCCACGAGGATCTCGCTCCCCATCGCCCACGCGAGGCCGAGGAACGCGGCACTGATCGCCCAGGCACCCGTGGCACCGGCGACCCGACGGGCCCAGTTGACACCGAGGACGACGCACGCCATGTGCAGCCCGACGACCGCCAAGACCGTGCCTCCCGCGGGGTCGATCTTGGCGGGCACCGCGAGCACGTCGAAGAGGAGCGGACCGGGGTTCAGGATGGTGCTGCCGACGGTCAGCGAGGCCGAGGTCCACGTGCCGAGCAGCGGGTGGTGCGACGTCAGCACGTCACGGGCCCGCAACGTGAAGAAGGCGTTGTCGCCGATCGGGTACCAGCCGTCGTGGAGCGCCCGCGCCGCGGCGATGGCCAGGGGCACGACGGCGACGAGCTCCGGCAGCCGCCCCCGGACGCGCGAGGGAAGCCCGCTCACGGCCGCGTGGCCATGGGCGGCGTGATGAAGACGGAGGTCGGGAGCCCGATCTTCAGCATCCGGTCCATCTGCACGCGCAATGGCTCCGAGGCGCGCTGGTCGATGGCGGCGCGGAAGACGTTCGTGTCGAGGTACGGGATGAGCTCGGCGAGGCCCTCCGCCTCGAGCTGGACCTCGACCTCGGACCGCAGCTGGGCCAGCTCGGCGCGCTCCTCGGGCGTGCGCAGGTCGAACGGTCCCACCTCCACCACGCCGGGGATCGACCGCCAGGCGTCGAGGTACACGCCGGTCACGAGCTCGATGCGCGCGGTGGCGTCCTCGGGACGCACAGTCCGGTGCTGCGTGATGGCCACCCCGAACGCCGGTTCCATCCCGGCGTCGAAGCCCGCCCGCTCGAGCTCGGTGACGAGGCCGTAGGCCTGGGAGCCGATGTGCAGGGCGTCGTCGAAGCCGACCACGTAGCGACCGTCCCGACCCGTCGCCTCCCCCTCGCCGCCGGCCAGCGCGTCGGTGGTTGGCCTCACGAGCGCGTGCAGCACGATCGAGAGCTGGTTGTCCGACGGCTCCGCGTCGGGTGCGGTGACGGTGGACCTGAGCGACAGCGCCGCGACGAGCAGGAGCGGGAGCGCGACGCAGGGCGCGCGGAGGGGCGGGCGGGCCGGTTGGGGCTCGTCGTCCGCCGACCGAGCGACGAGGAGCGACCACACCAGTGCGACCGCGGCCAGCAGCGCGACGGCCCACAGCCAGAGCATGAGGTAGTACCAGACGACGCCGAAGACGCGGCTGATCGAGTACCAGGCCAGCGCGGTGCTGACGCCCACCACCGCGTGGAGGGCCCGTAGCGCACGGGGGCTGCGCCGCCAGGTGAGGGCGGCGGCCGCCGCCCACGCCACGAGCAGCACCGCCCCGCGCCAGGCGACCGCGAAGCGACCCAGCTCGCCGCGCGCGAGCAGGCCGGGTTCCCGCACCTGGTCGACGACGAGGTGTCCGAGGTCGAAGTGCTCCACGACCTGGGTGCCCGCCTCCCGCAGTCCGATCGGCTCCTCCGGCGGCGAGCCGAAGTGGTCGAGAAGCAGCCGGTAGTTGCCCGGGTCGTGGACGACCTGGTCGATCGTCGGTGGCACCCACAGCAGCGCGCCCACCGCCAGCGCGCCCAGCACCCACCGGACGGTGATGCGTCGGTCCTCGGGGTGCCGGCGCCCCTCACGCACGAGCACCGTGCCGGCAAGTGCACCCAGGCCGAGGCACAGCACGAGATAGGGCACGTGGGTCTGCGCGCAGAGCGTTCCGCTGGCGACCGCGATGAGCAGCGCCGGTCGATCGCCGAGCAGCGCGGCCCAGATCGACAGCAGGAACACGACCCACCAGAGGAGCGGGAGGTACGGGTTCCATGGCTCGAGCAGCGGTCCGAGCCCGTAGCCCAGGATCAGCACCGAGAGGACCACGGCGACGACCGCGGCGAGGCGGCGACCGCCGATGCGGTGCGCGAACGTGAGGGCGATCGCAACGGCGAGGATGTCGAGCACCGCCGTGGCCACCTGCAGTGCCCAGCCCGTGGAGCCAAAGAGCCGGTAGACGGGAGCGAGCAGCCAGAAGCTCAGCGGCCCGGGGTGGCTCCCCTGCACCCCGCCGCTGGAGATGCGGCCCGGGAGCCCGATGAGGGGGGTGTGGACGCCACCGACGTCGCGCACCCGGAGCTCCGTCATCGCCAGGTCGAGCACGGGTGACCACGGCGGGCGGCGCAGCGCGACCGTGCCCGCCACGAGCGGCAGCACGACCAGCGCCGTCAGGCCCACGAGAAACGCGCGGTCCGTGCGCTCGGGGCGCCGGGCCGGTTCGGTCATGGCAGGCGGCGGAGCACCCGCAGGGCCCCCAGCCGCACGGGTGACTGGTGGTGCGACCGTCCTTCGCCGGAGAGGTCGTCGCGGTGCTCGAGGAACCACTCGTACGACTCGATCACCATGGACTCGTTGCTGTGCCGGGCGACCCAGCCGAGCTCCTGCCGGGCGCGCGTGGTGTCGAACCACAGCGACTCGCCGTAGAGGAGCCAGTGGTACGGCGCGAAGGGTCCCTGCCCGACGGCGGCGAGCGCGCGCATGGCCAGACGCGCCGGGGCCGACGGGACGGAGCGCACCCGTGCCCCCGTTCCGGCGTGGGCGCAGACCGCCTCGAGCGTCTCGCGCATCGTGCCGAACTCGGTCGCGCCGATGTTGTAGGCGCGCGGCCCCGGGCGACCACCGGCGCGGAGGCATGCGTCCGCGAGGTCGTCCGCGTGCACGAGCTGGTAGCGGTTGTGCCCGCCGTCGAAGACGAACACCGGCGCCCCTTCGGCCACGAGCTCGAACAGGATCGCCATGAGCCCGAGACGGCCGTGGCCGAGGATCGTCCGGGGACGGACGATCGAGACGTCGAGGCCGGCGGCCGCCGCCTGCCGGCAGAGCGCCTCGGCTTCGAGCTTGGCCCGTCCGTAGGCCTCCAGTGGGTGGGCAGGCGAGTCCTCATCGACCGGGTTGTGCTCCGGGATGCCGTAGATCGCGCTCGTCGACGTGTGCACCACCTTGGCCACGCCGGCGTCACGCGCCGCGAGGAGCAGGTTGGCCGTGCCGGTCACGTTGACGGACCAGAACAGCTCGCGGTCACGGGCGAGGGGCACCTGGGCGACGTTGTGGAGCACGAGGTCGACGCCGTCGCATGCCGTCCGCACCGCGCCGAGGTCGCGGACGTCCGCGAGCATGGTCTCAGCGGCGGTGCTCGACGGGTTGAGGTCGAGGACGCGGACGCGGTCGCCCTGGGCGAGGCACTGGTCGACGAGGATCGAGCCGAAGTAGCCGCTGCCGCCCGTGACGAGGACCGTGCGGGCCATCAGAGCTCGTGACCCCGCTCGACGCACCACCGGATGCTCGCGCGCATGCCCTCGAACAGGTCCGTGGCGGGGGCGTACCCGATCTCGGCCTGAGCGAGGGAGACGTCGCAGGCGATGGTCTCCTTCAGCTCGCCGAGCACGTGGAGTGCCTGCACGTAGCGACCCGTCCTCTGCAGGGCCCGGTCGAGTCCCTCGGCCGCCACACCCGCCAGGCGAGGGAGCCGCGGCTGGCCCCCCGACACCGGGAGGCCCTCGGCCACCAGGGCCCGGCGCACGGTGGCGAGCACCTCGACCATCGTGTGGGGCTCCACGTCGGCGATCCAGTAGGCGGCCCCCGTGGGCGCCGAGGCCTCGGCGCACAGGATGCCGTGGACGAGGTTGCCCGTGTGCACCATCGAGCGACGGTTCGAGCCGTCGCCCACCAGCGGGAACCGCCCTCGTCGCACCGCGCGGAGCCACTGCGTCTGGCGCGCGGGCTGGTGGGGGCCGTAGAACCACGGCGGGCGGACGATCACGGCATCGACGTCTCCCCGCTCCGCGGCGATGAGGACCAGCTCTTCGGCCTCCTGCTTCGACGCGCCGTAGCCGAGGTAGGGGTCGTACGGCGAGCGCTCGTCGAAGCGATGCCCGGGGTGCGGGTTCACCCCGAACGGCGAGTTCGACGACACGTGCACCAATCGGCCCATCCCGTGCCGGCGCGCCCGGTCGAGCACGAGGCAGGTGCCGCCGACGTTCACGTCGAAGAGCTCGCGGACGCGGCGCTCCGGGTGGATCACGGCCGCGGCATGGACGACCGTCGCGCCGGCCGCCACGCCGTCGAACAGCTCGTCCACCACCGCTGGGTGACGGACGTCGCCCACCACCGTCTGCACGGAGCGGCCCGCGAGAGCGAGCACCGCCGCCTCGTCGGCCGTCTGCACGAGCACCCGGACGACGGCCCGCTCGGGAGCGAGCGCCTCGACGAGGTTGCGCCCCAGCCACCCGCCCGCGCCGGTGACGACGACCTGCTCGGCGACGCTCACAGCGACCCCAGCAAGTGGTCGGCGTTGCGGGCGGCGAGGGTCATGATCGCCGCCTGCGGGTTCACCCCTGGGGCCTCGGGCAGGATCGACGCGTCGCTCACCCGCAGGTTGTCGACGCCTCGCACGGCCCCGAAGCTGTCCACGCCCCCCTCGTCCGGGCGCTCGGTCATCCGCACCGACGACGTCAGGTGCACGGTCATGAGGTTGGCTCGCTTCCGGTCGAGGGCATCCCACCACACGCCGAGGTCGGCGACGGAGCGGGCCACCGGCGCGCCCGTGGCGGAGGCGTGGAGCTCGGTGGCACCCGCCGCGAGGAGGGCCTCGCCGAGGTGGACGAGGCCTCGCGCCAGGCGGCTCATGTCCGCATCGGTGAGGCGATAGGTGACCAGCGGCGTCGGGACTCCTGGGATCGCCCGGACTCGCCCGCCCGCGTCGCTGCGGATGCAGGCGTAGTAGACGAAGCGGTGCTCCCAGTCGTCGAGCAGGCCCATGGGGTCGACCCCCGCGTCCGAGAGCGCCAGGCCCAGGTGCCCGCGGCGGCTCGCCGAGCCACCGATCGCGATGGACGGCGCGAACTCCGTGATCCGCTCCATCGGGACATCATCGTGGTCGAGCACCTCGGGCACCCGCGCCACGACCTTGACCGTCGGGTGCACCTTCAGCCCGGGGCCGATGCCGCGGCGGAGCCCGGAGCGCTGCAGGAGCGCGGGCGTCTGCACCGCGCCGCCGCACACGACAACGTGGTCGGCCGTGATCGTGACGTCCTCGCGCGAGCCGTCCGGGTGCGTGCGGACCGCCTCGACCGCCACGGCTCGACCGCCCGACAGCACGAGCCGGTGCACCCGCATCCCGGCGATCAGATCCGCGCCTGCGCTGGTCGCCCGCGGCAGCACGGAGCGCGACATCGTCTGCTTCGTGCCCCGACCCCGGTCGTCGTACCGGAACGCCCGGGGGAACTCCTCGTGGCGCCAGCCCATGGCCTGCGCCCCTCGTTCGAGCACCGCCGACGACGGCGGCAGGGCGCCAGGCACCCTGCCCACCCCGAGCCAGCCCTCCACGAGGTCGGCGTAGCGGTCGAGGATGGCGGGCGTGAACTCGGCGAGGCCGCGCTCGACGCGCCAGCGCTCGCCCAGCGGCTCGGGGAGCCGGTTCCACAGCCCGCTGTTCACCTCCGTGCTGCCGCCCACGCAGCGGCCCTCCGCGTAGGCGATCGGCGGCGCGCCGAGGGCCGCCGAGGAGCCGCGGTGCCGGTATGCACGCGCCAGCTCATCCAGCGAGAACGGCTCGACCGAGCCCGGTTCGAGCGCCGGGCCCTCCTCGAGCACGGTGACCGAGCGGCCGCCCTCGGCGAGCACAGCCGCCGTGGTCGCGCCGCCGGCCCCCGAGCCGATGACGAGCACCTCTGCGGCCCGGGTCGTCACGGACGGGCGCCCGGCGCGAGCTCGAGGTCGCCGAAGAGAACGAGCGAGCGCAGCAGGCGGAGGTGGAGCCGCACGGGCGGGAGCGGGCTCGCTTCGAGCGCCTCGACCAGGCGGTGCCCCTCCTTGCCGGTGGCGCTGGCCCAGAGCCCGAGCACCACCGAGCCCAGCGCGACGCCGGCCCGGAGCAGCTCCGGCATGGCCGCCAGGCTGCCCTCGACCCACGCGACGACGGCGGTCCGCTCGTCGGGGTCGGTGGTGCTCGACAGCGCGTCGACCACCTTGCGTTCGTATCCGAGCACGGCGGACGATCCTACCCGGGCGGGTCAGCCTGGCAGCGGCGGCGCGCCGGCGACGTACACGCCCACGGCGAGGCACGCGGCCCACACGACGCCGATCGCCTGGAGCTGGCGGTCGCCCAGGACGATGTCCTCCGGCCCTGCCAGGTCCGAGGACTCGTGCGCCAGCGCGTATCGCAGCATCAGGGTGGTGAAGGGGACGATCGAGAGCTCGAACCACGGGAACGACTGGTCGGCTACGGCGGCCTTCTCGAACGCCCAGAGGCAGTAGGCCAGCAGCGTGATGCTCAGCGAGATGGCCCGGACGAGGAGCAGGAAGGACGGCGTGTACACGTCGAGGGAGCGGCGGTGGCTCGACGCGCCCTCACCGAGCCGCAGCTCCGCTGATCGCTTGCCTGCCACCAGGAACAGCGACCCGAACGACGCCACGATGAGGTACCAGTCCGAGATGGGGATCTCGGTGCCCACCACGCCGGCCACGGCCCGCAGCACGAAGCCGGACGACACGACGACGAGGTCGAGCACGGCGACGTGCTTGAGCCAGTAGGTGTACGTCGGCTGGAGGGCGACGTAGAGCGCCACCACCCCGACCGGTGCCCAGGAGCCGGTGAGCCCCGCCACGAGGAGGCCGGCGACCAGGAGCCCGATGCCTAGCGGGATGGCCAGCGCCGGCGAGACGAGCCCCGCCGCCACCGGTCGTGTGCACTTGAGCGGGTGCTGGCGGTCGGCCTCCGCGTCGGCGACGTCGTTCAGGCAGTACGCACCGCTCGCCGCGAGGCAGAAGGCCACGAACACCACGAACGCGCGCAGCGCGTAGTCGGGGTCGTCGAGCACGCCGGCCGCCGCAGGGGACGCGAACACGAGCAGGTTCTTGATCCACTGGCGGGGCCGCATGAGCGAAACGACCGCGCCAAGTGTGGGGGCGCTTGCCGCAGGCGAGCGCAGCTGCCGCTCGTCAGGGCGTTCGGGAGCGGCCACACGGGCACGTTACCGCCCGGCTCGCGTCGCCTCCGGGTCTGGGCCCCGCACTAGCGTGCCCGTCCGATGTCCAGAGGGTGGTCCCGCCGCGCGCTCTCCCTCGTGCCGGTGGTGATCGCCTGCGCGCTCCCCCTCCCGGGCCTCTGGCAGGCGGCAGGGCCGCCGATGGAGGAGGGCTTCATGCTCGTCTTCCCCGAGCGGCTCCTTGCGGGAGATCTGCCCAACCGCGACTTCCTCCACCTCTACGGCCCCGGCTCCCTCTGGGTGCTCGCGGCCGTCTACTGGGCCTTCGGCACGACCCTCGGCGCGCAGCGGGCGGTCGGCTACCTCCAGCAGCTGGGCGTCGTGTTCGGCGCTTGGTCGCTCCTGCGCCCGTGGGGGCCTCGGGTGGCCGCCACCGGCGGCGTGATCGCCGCCGTCGTGATCATTCCGCCGAGCGGCCTGTCGGCGTTGGCGTGGATCGGCGCGGTGGCGCTCGGCCTGTGGTCCATCCGGGCCGGGGTGGAGGCGCTCGAAGCCGACGAGGGATCGCGCCGGCGCACCCGCCTTCTGTGGACGGCTGGCCTGCTCGGCGGCGCCGCGCTCCTGTACCGCCTCGACCTCGTCGTCGCGATGGTGGCGTCACTGGGCGTCGTGCTCTGGCACCTCTCGAGCCGCGACCGTCGTCGCCTGATCATCGCCTCGCTGGTCGGCGTGTCGCCGTACCTCGTGCACCTCGCCACCGCGGGCCCGGCCACGGTGGTGCGGGGCATGGTGATCGAGCCCGTCTTCGACCTCCGCGGCGGCCGCACCCTGCCCCTTCCCCCGAACCCGCACGACTTCGACGGCTTCCTCCAGCGAGCGGGCACCCTCGACCAGTCCCCCTGGCCGTTCCCCGCCCCGCCCGGGCCCCTCCAGCTCGGGCTGTGGCTGTGCATCATGCTGGTCGGCGGCGGCCTGCTGCTGGTCGCCGGGCGGCGCTGCGCGCGCGACGGACGGCCCCGGCTCCTGGTGATGGCCGCCTTTGCCGTCGGACTCTTCCCCCAGGCCCTGCAGCGGGCCGACTCGACCCACCTCGCGTGGGTCAGCTGCGTCACGCTCGCGTTCCTGCCGGCCGCCGTCGTGGAGCTGTGGCCGACCGGGCGCGCCGCCGGCACCGCGGCCCCCCGCGCGCGGACGGTCGCCGCGGTGGCCGTCCCGCTGGTGTGCCTGCTCGCCCTCATGCCGCACTTCACGCTCCGCACGTACACGGAGGCGACCGGTCAGACCTTCGGCTACCGGCGCAACGCGCGCAGCATGACCTACGAGGGACGCACCTTCCGCTACGCCCGCGTCGATGCCGTCGACGCGGTGAACGCACTGCTCCCCGTGGTGGACGAGCTGACGGACCCGGGCGACCGCCTCTTCGTCGGACCGGGCGACCTCCGCCAGACCCCCTACAGCGAGGCGTACCTCTACTACCTGCTGCCGGACCTCACCCCCGCCACGCACTACATCGAGATGGACCCCGGCGTGGCCAACGCCCCCGACTCCGGGCTGGCGGATGAGCTGCGCGGCGCGGACGTCGCCATCCTCTCGTCGATCCGCGACGACTGGAACGAGCCGAACGACTCGATCTTCGACGGCCCCAACGAGCCCAACGTGGTGCTCGCAGAGGACTTCTGCCTCGTCGCCTCGTACGGCGAGGGGCTCTTCGGTCACGGCCTCTTCGAGGTCTACCGACGGTGCTGAGAACGCCGCGCGGCGACGGGTAGGGTGCCGCCGTGCGCACCCTCGTCGTGATCCCCACCTACGAGGAGGCGCTCAACATCACCGAGGTGCTGACGCGCGTGCGGGCCGCTGTCCCCCAGGTCGACATCCTCGTCGTGGACGACAGCAGCCCCGACGGTACCGCCGACCTCGCACGCGCCGCGGCCGCCGAGCTCGGCCAGATCGACGTGCTCGTGCGGCCCAAGAAGGACGGCCTCGGCAACGCCTACCGCAACGGCTTCCGCGTCGGGATGGACCGCGGCTACGAGGTGCTCGTGCAGATGGACGCGGATCTCTCCCACGACCCGGCTGCGCTGCCGTCCCTCTTCGCCGCCATCGACGACGGCGCCGATGCCGTGATCGGTTCCCGTTACATCCCCGGCGGCTCGGTTCCGCACTGGCCGTGGTACCGGCGTGCGCTGTCCAAGTGGGGCAACCGCTACGCCTGCTTCGTGCTGGGCATGTCCGTGCACGACGCCACCGCCGGCTTTCGCGCCTACCGGGTCGAGGCGCTCGACGCGATCGATGTGTTCACCACCCGCGCCCAGGGCTACGGCTTCCAGATCGAGACCGCCTACCGCGTCGGCCGCTCGGGGCGACGGCTGGCCGAGGTCCCGATCATCTTCACCGACCGCGTCCGCGGCGCGTCGAAGATGTCGCTCCACGTCATGAGCGAGGAGCTCCTCCTCGTGACCTGGTGGGGCATACGCGACCGGGTGGCGGCCCTGCGCGCCCGCCTCCGCCGCTAGCTCGAGCCCTCCCCGCTCGACACGCGGGCGACGAGGAGGATCGACAGGCCCACCGGGACGTCGCGGCGGGCGAGCAATGTGCGCTCGACGTCGGTGACGAGCTGGAGGCACCGGTTGATCCACTCGCTTCCGTAGCTTGCCTCCTCCGCCGAGCCGCCACCCGCGAGCCGGCCGACCGGGGTGCGCCGCACCAGCCAGGCGATGGGCGTGAGCCAGGAGTGGAAGTGAGTGCAGCGCACCACGTCGAGCCCCGCCCGCCCGGCGACGTCGACGAGCTGCTGGCGCGAGTAGCGGCGGCGATGGCCGAGGCGCACGTCGTGGTCGCTCCACGCCCACTGGTACGCGGGCACTGCGACGAGCAGCAGGCCACCCGGACCGGCGGCGCGGGCGAGCTCACGGAGCGCCAGCACGTCGTCATCGAGGTGCTCCACCACGTCGAGGGCCGTGACCGCCCCCGCGCCCGCACTCCGCACGGGCAGCGCCTCGGCCAGCGCTCGTGCGAGCGGCAGCGTGGGCTGGTTCCGCCGCGCGTGCGCGAGGGCGACCGTGTCGAGCTCCATGCCGACCGCGCGGTGCCCGCCGAGGCGCAGCCGCTCGAGGAGCCCTCCGGTGCCCGCGCCGACATCGACGACGATCCCCGTCGTCCGCTGTCGCCTGAGCTCGTCGAGCACGAGCCGGTGCTTGGCGCGAAACCACCAGTGGTCGCGCTCGACCTTGGCCATGGCATCGATGGCGTCGACGGCCATGACGGTGCCGTCACCCGTGTCGGCCGACCGGTTCCGCGCCTCGTCGTCGAGCCGCCGGCGGATGCGGACCGCGGCCATGGCCATCTCGATGCCGTCCTGCACCGGCCGCACGCGGCTCGCGTCGACGTGCGACCACCGGACGGGCAACCCCTCGACGCGGAGCCCCGCCCGACCGGCGCGAGCGAGCATCTCCACGTCGAACGCGAAGCGCTCGGTGACGAGGGGCTCAATCACCACACCCGCCGCGCCCGCGGTCAGGCCCTTGAGCCCGCACTGCGTGTCGAGCTCCTCGGTGAGCCCGAGGCTGCGAAGCAGGAAGTTGAACACGCGCCCCGTGACCACCCGGTAGCCCGGCTGGCTCTGGTCCAGCGCGCTGAGCGCGTGGGCCCGGGTGCCGTACACCACCTCGGCCTCGCCCGACTCGAGCGTCGTGAAGCAGCGCTCGATGTCGTCCGCGCCCACGCAGAGGTCGGCGTCGACGAACACGCGGCTGCGTCCGACGGCCGCGAGCATCCCTGCCCGGACCGCGGCGCCCTTGCCGCGGTTGGCCGGCAGCCGGATCAGCCGCGCCCGGCCGAGGTGGAGCTCCGCGATCGCCGCCTCGACGACCTCGGGCGTGCCGTCACCGCTGCCGTCGTCCACGAGGAGCAGCTCCACCCGCTCGTCGAAGAGCCCTGAGGCCTGCAGCGCGACGAGGGAGCCACGGATCCGGGCCGCCTCGTCGAACATGGGGATCACCAGCGACCGGGTCGGGGTGGTGGCGATGGGGGGTCCTTCCAGAGGCACGAGCGGGGGCGGGGGCGCGGGTAGGCTAAAGAGCCGTCCGCGGGCCCGCAACGACGCTCGCCGATCGTCCCCCCAGATCCCGTCGTGACCGCGCCCTCGCCCACCCCCGTCCACGACGACATGGCCGAGCAGGCCGACCGGGCAGGGCTCCGGCGGATCCACATCTTCGCCTTCCGCGACCTCGACGACCCAGACGCGGGTGGGTCCGAGGAGCACGCCGCCCAGGTGGCCCGCCACCTCGTGGCCGCCGGCCGCGAGGTCGTCCACCACACCGGGCGGGTGCGCGGCGGGCCGCGGGAGATCACGCGCGACGGCGCGCGCGTCATCCGTCGCGGGGGCCGCCTCGGGGTGTTCGCCACGTCCGTGCTCGACGAGCGCCTCGGCCGCATGGGCGAGGCCGACGGGATCATCGAGATCTTCCACGGCGTGCCGTTCTTCGTGCCGCTGTGGTCGCGCGTGCCGCAGGTGGGCGTGGTGCACCACGTGCACCTCGGCACCTGGGACATGCTGCTCCCCAGCCCGTTCCACCACGTCGGCCACGCCATCGAGCGGCACCTCGTGCCGCGCGTCTACCGCCAGCGCACGCTGCTCACCGCCGCCCCCTCCGCGCGCGATGAGATCGTGGAGCACTACGGCGTCGACCCGAGCCTCGTCGCCGTCGCCCCGCACGGGATCGACGAGCGCTTCACGCCTGGCGGTGCCCGCTCGGCCCATCCGCTCGTGGTCGCAGTGGCACGCCTGATGCCGCAGAAGGGGATCAGCGACCTCCTCAACGGCTTCGCGATCGCCCGCCGCCAGGTGCCCGAGCTGGAGGCGGTCATCGTCGGTGACGGTCCGCACCGAGCCCGGTTCGAGGCGGAGAGCCGGGCGCTCGGCGGCGAGGGCTGGATCCGCTTCGCGGGCCGAGCCACCGACGACGAGCTGGTCGACTGGTACCAACGGGCGTGGGTCGCCTGCAGCGCCTCGCACCGAGAAGGCTTCGGGCTCACGCTCACCGAGGCGGCCGCCTGCGGCACGCCGGTGGTCGCGACGCGGATCCCCGGCCACGTCGACGCCATGGCCGAGGGCCAGAGCGGGCTGCTGGCCAACGACGTCACGGAGCTCGCCGACGGCATCGTCCGCCTGCTCCTCGACGACGAGCTGCGCACCAAGATGGGCGCGGCCGCCGTCGAGCACGCCGAGTCGTTCCGGTGGGAGTCGGCGGCTGCGGCACTGCTGCGCGCCCTCGCCGACGACGCGGCCCGCCGTCGATGACCGACGGGCTGGCCGCGCGTCGCCGCGCGCTCGCCTGGCACGAGGTTTCGGCCCTCGCGGTGCTCACGGTCGCGCCGTTGTTCCTCGGCGGGCGGGGTCAGGTCAACGCCGACACCAAGCAGTACCTCTACCTCGACGCCTGGGACCTGCTCGAGCGGTCGCGGACGGTGTGGGACAGCCGGATCGGAGGCGGTGCCGTCACGCACCAGGCCATCGGCTACCTCTGGCCGATGGGGCCGTACTACGCGCTCATGGACGCCGTCGGAGCCCCGGACTGGGTGGCGCAGCGGCTGTGGGTCGGCGGTCTCCAGCTCATCGCCGCCCTCGGTGCCCTCGCCCTGTTCCGGCACCTCCTCCCCCGCACCTGGGTGCACGTCGCCGCCGCGGCCGCCTACGGGCTGAGCCCGTTCGTGCTCGGCCACATCACCAGCCAGTCGGGACTCCTCGTGCCGTTCGCGGGGCTCGGGTGGCTGGTGCTCGTCATGGCCAAGGCAGTCGAGTCGCCCCGTTCCTGGCGCTGGCCCGCCGCCTTTGCGCTGATCGTCACCACGTGCGGATCCCTCAACGGCAGCTCCGTCTTCTTCGTGGTCCTCGCCGCCGTCCTCTGGGTGCCCCTCGCCGTGAGCGGGCGCGGGGCCGCGGGGCGGCGCGACGGCCTCCGCGTCCTCATTCGGACGGGTGCCCTCACCCTGGTCACGCAGGTGTGGTGGCTCGTGGCATACGCAGTCGGGGGTCGGTACAACCTCCCGATCCTCGAGATCACCGAGACGGTGCGCACGACCGGCGCCACGCCGAGCGCGCCCGAGGTGCTCCGGGGGTTGGGCTACTGGTTCTTCTACGGAGGCGACAGCGAGGGACCCTGGCTCGCGGGCCTGTCCTCGCCGTACCAGACGTCGGGCCTCCTGCTGTTCGTCAGCTTCGCCATCCCGATCGTCGCGCTCGGCGCCGGCGCGGCCCTGCGCTGGCGCCATCGTGCCTACTTCACCAGCTTGGTGGCCGTCGGCGCGATCGTCGCCGTCGGCGCGTACCCGATCAGCCATCCCTCCCCGGCCGGTTCGCTCTTCGAACGGCTCAGCCGTTCCTCGGACGCCGTGCTGTCGCTGCGGAACACCCAGCGCGCCGCCGCGCTGGTGGCACTCGGGCTGGCGGGACTCCTCGCCGGCGCGCTCACGACCCTCCACCGACGCCATGTCCGCGCTGGCGCGTTAGCGGCCATCGCCCTGCTCGTCCTGGTCGCCGGCGCGATGCCGGCCCAATGGCGCACGGGCCTGGTCGCCGAGCGCTTCCACCGCGACGAGGAGATCCCCCAGGCCTGGCTCGACGCCGCGGCCCAGCTCGACCGCGGCGAGGGCCGTGTGCTGGAGCTCCCCGGCTCGGACTTCGCCACCTACCGCTGGGGGGCCACCCTGGACCCCGTGTCGGTCGGGCTGACGGACCGCTCCGTGCTGGCCCGCGAGCTGGTCCCCCTCGGCGGCGACGCCGGGGCCGACCTGCTCGAGGCCCTCGACCGCAGCCTGCAAGAGGGCTGGTTCGAGCCCGCGGCCCTCGCGCCCGTCGCCCGGCTCCTCGGCGCGTCGGACGTGCTCGTCCGCAACGACCTCGCGTACGAGCGCTACCGCACCGTCCGCCCCCGGGTGGCCTGGCCGCTCCTGATCAGCGCGGGCAACGGGCTCGGCGACCCGGTGACCTTCGGCGACGGCTACGAGAACGTGGCCGGCCCTGCCCGCCCGATGATCGACGAGATCGAGCTGGGACTCGACGCTCGGACGCCGGCCGTTCCGCAGCTCGCGATCCTCGACGTGCCCGACGGGGGTCGGGCGCCGCTCTCCACGCAGCCGGTGGGCGGCGGCACGCTGGTGGACGGCGACGGCGAGGGGGTGGTGTCGGCCGCCGCGGCCGGGCTCCTGGACGCGCCGGGTGCCCTGCTGCTCGGCGCCGACGTCGTCCGCCATGGCGACCTCGACAGCGTCACCGACGGCACCACCCGCATCATCCTCACGGACACGAACCGGAAGCGGGCCAAGCGCTGGTACTCGCTCCGTGAGAACGCGGGCGCCACGGAGCCGGTGGACCAGACCGTTGTGCTCGACGACCCGTCCGACGCCCGCCTCGAGGTCGCCGGGTCCACCCCGCCCGGCACGCAGACGGTGGTGCAGTGGCGCGGTGTCGTCCGCATCTGGGCCACCGCCTACGGGAGCCAGAACACGCTCGTCCCGGAGGAGCGGCCGTCCAACGCGTTCGATGGCGACCTCACGACGGCGTGGCGCAGCGAGCTTGGCACCGACGGCACGGGCCGGCGCATCGGCGTGGAGCTGTCGGATGCGAGCGTCGCCGACCACCTCCTGCTCATCGCGCCGCAGGGCCGCCTCGGCACCGTCACGCTCACGAAGGTGCGGGTGACGCTCGACGGGGCGCGACGCTTCGACATCTCGCTGACGGCGGACGAGGCGAGCCGGCCGGGCGGACTCGAGGTCCGCCTGGATGGGAAGCCGTTCCACCGCGTGGAGGTGGAGGTCCTCGAGAGCACGCCCGCGCCCGGCCTGGCCGGGTTCGCGGAGATCCAGATCCCCGGCGTCGAGGTCGAGGAGCTGGTCGCGCTGCCGACGGCGCTCGTCGACGCGCTGGCCGACCGGCTGACGCACGTGCCGCTGTCGATCGTGCTCACGCGCCTGCGCGCCAACCCGGCGGAGCCGCTGCGGGCCGACCCCGAGCCGACGATGCAGCGCCTGCTCGACCTCCCGTCTGCGCTGACCGTCGGCCTCAGCGGCACGGCCCGCCTCGACACGGCGGCGCCTGACCCCGAGCTCGACGCGCTCCTCGGCGCCGGTCCGGCGGAGTGGGGTGTGCGAGCCGACAGCACCGCCCACCTCGCCGGCGACCTCGAGTCGCGCGCCTCGAGCGTGCTCGACGGCGACCTCGGAACCGCGTGGCAGACGCCGTTCTCCACGCTCCTCGGCCAGGCGCTCGACCTCGAGCTGCCCGCCCCGGTGTCCCTGACCGCGCTCGACCTCGACGTGGTGGCCGACGGACGGCACAGCCTCCCGTCGGCCTTCCGCCTCATCGCCGACGGCGGGACACCCATCGAGCTCGACGTCCCCCGGATCACCAGCCCCGCGCCCGACGGCACGGGCGTGGTGCACCTCCACCTCCTCCTGCCTGCCGAGACGACCGCCGCCCACTGGCGCCTCGAGGTCGCGGGCGTCGACACCCGTTCCACGACCGACTGGTCGACGCTCCTCCCCTTCACGCTGCCGCTCGGCATCGCCGAGATCCAGCTCCCCGGGGTACCCGCTCGGCCCGCCGCCGACGTCGACACCGGCTGCCGGGACGACCTCCTCACCGTGGACGGCACCGCCGTCGGCCTCCGCATCACCGGCGACCCCACCGACCCCTCGACGAGCGGCGGGCTCGCCATCGCCGCCTGCGACGCGTCGCTCGCGCTTCCCGCGGGCGGGTCGATCCTGCGGACGACGGCGGGCCGCGAGACCGGGCTGGCCCTCGACCGGCTCGTGCTGCAGACCGCGGCGTGGTCGACGCCAGCTCCCCCCAAGGAAGCCCCCGCGTCCCTCGCGCGGTCGGCCCGGCCCGGCCACGTGACCGGGAGCGTCACCACGAACGGCACGCCGTTCTGGCTCGTGCTCGACGAGAGCATGAACACCGGCTGGCGGCTCGACGCCGACGGCGCCACGATCAGCGGGCCTCGCCCGATCGGCTCGTACGCGGCGGGCTGGCTCGTGACACCTGATGGGCCAGGCGCCCTCCAGGTCACGGCGGAGTGGGCCCCCCAGCGTGCGGTCGACATCGCCCTGGCCGTGTCGCTCGCCGGAGTCCTCGGCTGCGTCGCGCTCGTGCTCCTCGGCCGCCGGCGGTCGGTCGCCAGGCCCGATCGCACGCCACCAGTACCCGTCGTCGAGGCCCGCCCCCACGCCCCGGGACGGCGGACGCTCGTCGCGGTCACCGTCCTGGCCGCCGCCGTCATCGCCCCCGTGGCCGCGGTCCCGGGCGCCGCCGCGGTGCTCCTCGCGCGGCGCTGGCCGTGGGCAGGGCGTGCGCTGCCGGTCCTCGTCATCGCCTTCTCGATGGCGACGGTGACCGTGCTCCAGGTCGGCCACGGATACCCCGCGTCCTTCGTGTGGCCGACGCGCTTCGCGTGGGTGCACGAGGCGTCCCTGCTCGCCGTGGTCGTCATGCTCGGCCTGGCCCTCCCACCCGACGAACGGGACCCGCGCCGGTAGGGTCCGGGCGTGCCCGACCCCGTCGTCCTCGTCCACGGCTTCGCGACGTCCAGCGCCCGCACGTGGGGCGACAACGGCTGGCTCGACCTCCTCGGCGACGTCGGCCGCCGCCCGGTGACCATCGACCTGCTCGGCCACGGCACCGCCGACAAGCCGCACGACCCCGCCGCCTACGACGCGATGGAGTCCCTCGTCCTGGCGCAGCTGCCGGACGGGCCCGTGGACGGCATCGGCTTCAGCCTGGGTGCCCGCGTCCTGCTCACGCTCGCGTGCGACGAGCCCGGACGGTTCAGCCGGCTCGTGCTCACCGGGGTCGGGGCCAACCTGCTCCGCACCGACGGCAGCGACCTCATCCTCCGCGCCATCGAGGGCGACGGCGACCCCACCAACCCGGTCGTCCAGTACTTCGCCGGACTCGCCCAGCACCCGGACGTCGACCGAGCCGCGCTCGCCGCGTGCCTGCGCTCGCCGCGCCCTCTGCTCACCGCCGAGCGACTCGCGGCGGTGGAGATCCCCGTGCTGGTCGTCCTTGGCGACAAGGACTTCGCCGGCCCGGGCGAGCCGCTCGTGGACGCGCTGCCCAACGCGGAGCTCGTCACGCTGCGCAACGTCGACCACTTCGCCACGCCGAAGGACTTCGGGTGCATCGACGCCGCCCTCGACTTCCTCGGCGCCGGACTGTGAGGTGCCGGTGACCGCTGACTTCGTCCTCGGCGTCGACCTCGACGGTGTGTGCGGCGATTACACGAGCGCGTTCCGCTCGGTCGTCGCGGAAGACCGCGGCGTCGATCCGACGACGCTCGGTGACGCCCGATCCTGGGACTTCGTCGAGTGGGGCATCAGCGGCCCCGACGAGTTCGACCGGCTGCACCGGCTCGCGGTGCTCGAGCACCGGATGTTCCGGCACATGCCGCCGCTGCCCGGAGTGGCCGACAGCCTGTGGCGCCTGTCGGACGCCGGCGTCTGGATCCGGATCATCACCCACCGGCTGTGCGTGAACTGGGGCCACGCCGTCGCCGTGGCCGACACGGTGGCGTGGCTCGACGACACCGGGATCCCCTACCGCGACATCTGCTTCCTCGGCGCCAAGCCCGAGGTCGAGGCCGACTGCTACGTCGACGACGCGTCCCACAACGTCCGGGCCCTGCGCGACGCCGGCAACCACGTCATCGTCTACGACGCGCCCTACAACCGCGACGTCGACGGACCGCGCGCCGGCTCGTGGCCGGAGGTCGAGGCGCTCGTCTTCGACCGCGTCGCGGAGACTGGCGCCGCGCTCCAGCCCCAGCTCCCTGGCGTCGACGCCGGCACCGAGCGCCTCACCCGCCGCGTCACACCTCCCGCCCCCTGACGCTCGCCGGGAGCGCTCAGGCATGAGCCATCGCCTGCCGACGGGCCAGGAGGGCGCCCTCGGCGTCCCGCTCGACGAGCCTCGCGGAAGATTCGTGCGCAGCCGTGCCGCACGGCGTTGTCCAGCCGTGCGGCACGTCGGGAGCCCCCGAGAGGTGGAGGTGCTGCCGACGCCCACGCCACATCCGCCTGCCCCGCCTGACCTCGCATGCGGGAGTGACCCTTACCGGGCAGAGTGTGACGTGGCCGACGTGCTGCTGGAGCACTTACCCCTGGACGAGATCAGCGCTTACTTCTCGGCGCGGGGATTGAACCCA
>Ga0247727_10000663_pt1 | contig 84492 bp, 96 predicted proteins | sample WisWelCaveWW1625_FD_202498 | JGI IMG/M metagenome (GOLD analysis project Ga0247727, IMG submission 202498) | Biofilm microbial communities from Wishing Well Cave, Virginia, United States - WW16-25 | ecosystem: Environmental > Aquatic > Deep subsurface > Groundwater > Cave microbial mat | place...
ATAAGGTGGACAGCTTAGCTGTTTTCCCCCTGAATGGAGTACACACCGCTACGGAGGCTGGTTTAATTGCCAGGTTCGAATGAGTCTGGATGGAACCCAACCCCTATGGCCGTCCAGTATTGACGACAAAGGCAGGGATTTATAAAGCTTTCTTAATTTCAGGCGTTTATGGCAAAAGTCCTAGTAACAGGTGGTGCCGGTTTTATTGGCAGTCATTTGGTTGAAGCTTTGGTTAAAGCAAAGCACGACGTTGTTGTTCTTGATGATCTTTCTACTGGTCATGAGTCAAATCTTGCTGGTGTTAAGAGTAAAATAAGGTTTATCAGGGGAGATATTTGTGATCCTGGCGCGCTTAGAAAAGCAGTTTCTGGCCAGGAGTATGTTTTCCATCTTGCCGCTGTTCCCAGTGTTCCTTATTCTATTGAGCATCCTCTTGAAACTCAGGAAATTAACACTACAGGCACTTTGAACTTGTTGATTGCTTCAAAGGAAGCTAAAGTTAAGCGTTTTATTTATGCCAGCAGTGCTGCAGTGTATGGTGATGAGCCTTCTTTGCCGAAAACAGAGTTGAGTCCTTTGAGGCCTCAGACTCCTTATGCGTTGCAAAAGCTTGCTAGCGAGCAGTATACTTTGATGTTTAGCAGAATTTACGGCATGGAAACTGTCGCTCTAAGATACTTCAATGTTTATGGTCCAAGGCAGGATCCAAAGTCTCCTTATTCTGGTGTTATCACAAAGTTCGTTACTTGTTTGAAGAAGGGTGAACAGCCTACTGTTTTTGGTGATGGTATGCAGACTAGAGACTTTGTTTACGTAACTGACGTTGTTCAGGCAAATCTGAAAGCAATGACGGCTGTTCATGCTTCTGGCAAAGTGTTCAATATTGCAACAGGCGTTCAGGTTTCAATTAAAGAAATGCTCGCTCATTTGAACGAAGTTCTTAATACGAAAATCTCTCCTAAGTATGCTGCCAAGCAGGCTGGAGACATCGTGCACAGTGTTGCTGATATCTCTGAGGCTAAGAAAGTGCTGCATTTCCATCCTGATGTGCCTTTCCATGAAGGTATAGACCAGACTGTCAAATCATAAGCTATTTATACCCTTTTCCTGAACTTATTGATGTCAAGAACCACCAAAATTCATTATGAAACGCGGTGGTTCTTGAGCATGCTCGGAAACACCGCCTAACTAGGTGCTTCCGTGCGGAGTTTCCGACATATGAAAATTGCAGTGATTGGTACAGGTTATGTTGGCCTTACAACAGGCGCTTGCCTGGCAGAGATTGGCCATGACATTATTGGCAATGATATTGATGAGCAGAAGATTGCAAAACTAAAAAAAGGCATCTGCCCTATTTTTGAAGCTGGCCTGCCTGAGCTTCTCACTAAACACTTGAAATCAGGCAGATTGTCCTTTACAACTTCAATTAAGGATTCAATAAAAGATGCTGAGGCGATTTTCATTTGTGTTGGCACTCCTCCTAAAAAGGATGGCAGTCCAGACCTTTCTTTCATTGAACAAGTAATGAAAGACATTGGCGCTAATTTGAAGCACTATGCAGTTATTGTTGAAAAGAGCACTGTTCCTGTTCAGACTGCTCAGTGGATGAAGTCTTTATTAGCAAAGCATCTTAAAACCGATTTTGATGTTGCTGTTAACCCTGAATTTTTAAGAGAAGGAACTTCTGTGCATGATTTCCTGCATCCAGATAGAATTGTAATAGGAACAGAAACTGCAAAAGCAGAAAAAGTCATGTCAGCTGTTTACGCTCCAATCAAAGCGCCGATAATGCATACAAATCTCGAAAGCGCAGAGCTTATCAAACACGCCTCGAACAGCTTCCTTTCTGCAAAAATAAGTTTTGCTAACATGGTTTCCCAGTTATGTGAAAAAACAAATGCGGATATCAAAACAGTCATGGATGGTGTTGGCATGGACAAGCGTATTGGAAGGGATTTCCTGAATGCTGGTCTAGGATATGGCGGTTTTTGTTTTCCTAAAGACGTTGATGCCTTTATTTCAGTCCTAAAGAAGCATAAGGTTGATGCTTCTTTGCTTGAAGCTGTTGTTGAGATTAATGAAGCTCAGCGTGCTCATGTTGTTGATATTGCTAAAGAGCTTCTTGGCAGTTTGAAAAACAAAACTATTGCGGTTCTCGGCCTTGCTTTCAAGCCAAATACTGATGATGTCAGGCTTTCCCCAGCTTGCTTGCTAATAGAAGACTTGCAGAAGCAGGGCGCAAAAATTCGCTCTACAGATCCTGAAGCGTTAGAAAACGCAAAGAAGATTTTGAAAAATGTAACATATTGCAAGGATGCTTATGAGACTGCCGAAGGTGCAGATCTTTTAATCCTCGCTACAGAGTGGAGCGATTTCAAGACTATGGACTTGAAGAAGTTAAAAGTCAAGAAATTTATTGATGCGAGAAACGTCTTTAATCCTGTTGAAATGAAAAAGCTCGGATTCGAATACCGTTCTATTGGGAGGAAGTAATGCGCATTATCGTTACTGGTGGAGCAGGTTTTATCGGTTCTCACTTGTGTAAAGTTTTGCTCGGCCAAGGCCACGAGGTTGTGTGTGTTGACAATTTATACACTGGGAGCAAAAAGAACATTCAGCCGTTGTTGAAGAACCCAAAGTTCCAGTTTATTCAGCATGACATCACAGAGCCGTTGGATGATTCTGCTGACCAGATTTACAATCTTGCTTGTCCTGCTTCTCCTGTTCATTATCAGAAAGATCCTGTTTACACGTTCAAAACTTCTGTTATCGGCACTTATAATATGTTGGAGCTTGCTCATGCGTGCAAGGCAAAAATCCTTCAAGCCAGTACAAGTGAAGTTTACGGCGATCCTCTTGAACATCCTCAGAAAGAGTCGTATTGGGGAAACGTCAATCCTATTGGTGTCAGGAGTTGTTATGATGAGGGTAAGCGTGCTGCAGAAACTCTTTGTATGGACTTCCACAGGCAGTTTGGTGTAGAAGTTCATATTGCAAGAATTTTCAACACGTATGGCCCTAATATGGCTGTTGATGATGGCCGTGTTGTTAGCAATTTTATAATGCAGGCTATTAAGGGCAAGCCGATAACTGTTTACGGTTCTGGAAAGCAAACGCGCAGCTTCTGTTTTGTTTCTGATCTTGTTGATGGTCTTATCAAGCTGATGAACTCCAATGTTGCCGGTCCTGTTAATCTTGGAAATCCTAATGAGTTTACGATCAAGGAGCTCGCAAAGACTGTTCTCTCAATTGCTAAGAGCAAGTCAAAAATAATTTACAAGCCCTTGCCCCAAGATGATCCTAGGCAGCGTAAGCCGGACATTTCTTTGGCAAAATCAAAGCTTAAATGGAGTCCTAAAATTCAGCTGACCGAAGGGCTTAAGAACACTATTGCATATTTTAAAAACATATGAAAAAGTCAAACCTTGTAGCTTTGCTGGAAAGGTGGACTGAGCTTGACGTTCGATATTTTCTTCGTGGCGGTGCTGTTTTATTTTCAACGCAGTTTATCCTTATCCTGAGCAGTTTCTTGCTGTCAGTTGGCTTTGCTCACCTTACAAGCAAGGAGCTTTTCGGCCAGTTTCAGTTCGTTTTGGCCGTGCTCGGTACTTTAAGCGTTCTTTCTTTGCCTGGCGCTAATACTGCTGTTCTTTTGGGCGTTTCTCAGAATAAGGATGGCACTCTTTTGCAGGGTGTTAAGCTGAAGTTTAAGTGGTCTATTCTGGGCATTCTTGGTTTGCTTGTTACTGCAGGATACTTCTATATCAGGCCCAGCTACGAGTCTCTTTGGCAGGTATTCCTTATTTGCATGATATTTTTCCCGATTCTTTATTCCATTGACGTTACGCATTCCTTTTTTGCTGGCAGAAAGAAGTTTTCTTGGAGTTGCGGATTCCAATTAATTACTGAGGCAGGAAGCGCCATTGCTGCTTTAATCTCTTTGTTTTTCACAAAAAATCTTTTGTTTATTGTCGGAATTTATCTTCTCGTGCAGGCTATCGGCGACTTGCTCGCTTTTAGTTTTGCCAGAAAGCGTATGCTTAATCAGCGCAAGGACCCCGAATTCAACTTGTACAGTTTTCAGCTGACTTTAATCAATTTTATTCCGTACATTAAGACTTTTTTCGACAAGATTGTTGTTACTTATTTTCTAGGGTTTGCCGCAACTGCCATCTATACTATTGGCGCCGCAATAGCTGAGCAGTTGTATGCTGTTTCAAAGAGCGTTAGTATGCTTGTCTTTCCAAAGCTTGCAGAGCAGAAGAAAGGCACTCTTGACTTTGCTGTTAGAAAGCGCATTGGTTTGATGTTTTTCTTTTTCATCATTGTTGCAGGCATCGGCGCTTTGCTCGCCCCAATTATTATTCCATTTTTCTTTTCAGAGCAGTATTCTGGCGCGGTTTTGATAGCTCAACTTTTGCTTCTTGTAAGCATTCCTCGTGCTGTTGCTTTTGTGCTTACTAAAGTTCAGGAAGTTCAGCGTGAGAAGCAGAAGCTTTACAGAATAAATGCAATTTATGCTGGCACAGAAATAATTGCGCTTATCGCTCTCACGCCTTTTTATGGAATGTATGGCATTGTTGGCGCAAAAGCGTTGTCTAATGTTGTTTACTTAATTTCTGCTTGGAGAAGTTTGAGGTAACTTGCTTTTAAATTTCGCTGGCACTCCGACAACAAACGTATAAGGTTCTACATCTTTCGTTACAACTGCTCCTGCTCCTATTTCCGAGCCTTTTCCAAGTGTGACGCCTGGACTTATTATCGCATTGGTCTGTATCCATACGTTATCTTCTATTATGACTTTTTTGCCAAAGTGCCTTTTAGTAGCCGATCTGTCAGTTCTGTCTAGTCCTGCGGTGTTTATCATTACGTATGGTGAAATTCTTACATGATCGCCAATTATGATTTGTGCTTTGCTCGCGTTAAGCATTGCGCCGATATTTATTGTGCATTTTCTTCCTATTTCTATATTCTCGGGGCAGTAGAATGTTATCCCGCCGTTTACTTTTGTTCCTCTGCCGAATTTTCTGAACACTAAGCTGAAGAAAATGGTCAGGATTTCAATTTTGAGAAATCTGTAAAGATTGTAAATCTTTGTCAGTATCCATCCGATCGGGTTCATGGTTTTTCAGCGTACACAAAATATCCCAATGGGTAATTGTTTTCCATGCACAATTTTCTGTACCTTGAGGATATTGTTGAGAAGAATCCGTCGCATAGCCATGCCCATGCTGCGAAGAATGGTCTTAATATTCTTGGTATTGCTCCGTAGATCAGCGAGTATCTTGCTACAAATATTCCTCTTCCCAGCGGCATTATTTTCGTTGCTTTGAATCCTTTTTTCTTGAGCAATTGTTCTATTGCTGATGCGGTGTATCTCCAGTAGTCGTCTGGTGATCCGTGTACTTGGTGTAGGAATGGTGTTGAATAGATGAACCTTCCTCCTTTCTTGAGCACTCTGAAAGTCTCGCTGAAAGTCGTTTCAAAATCAAATATGTGTTCGAATGTGTTGAATGATATTGCTTCGTCGAATGTGTGGTCTTTTAGTTTGAATGGTTTTGTTATGTCTCCCACTATTGTTGGCCGTGTATTTGGATCAATATTCACAGATGTTATTTCGTATTGGCCTTTGAACAGTTTTTGGTAGGTTGCGACTTCGCCTCCTCCTAAGTCTAGTACTTTTCCTTTTAGCTCGTTTCTCTGGATTTCCTCGTATTCTAGTGTTCTTAGCGGAGATAGTTTTAGTGCTTTTTTTGCAAATTTTAGTATATTCATTGTTTCTCACCCATTACTGCGAATTCTGTTGCGAAAAATCCCGGAAATATTGAGCCTATAACTCTGCTTATTAATCCTATCGCGGGAACATGCATCATTGGGAAATAATATTTCTCTTTTACTATTCGTATTCCTGCGTCTTTGAATACTTTGTGCAGTTTTTTTCTGGTAAAGTAAAATATGTGGCCTTTTCTTTCGCCTAGCACTGTTGGAACTCCTCCTGATAGTGCTTGTAGTCTTGAAACAAAGAACGCGAAGTTTGGCACCGTTATCACAATTCTTTTTCCTGCTTGTGAAGCTATTCGTAGCGGTTTTCTTGGGTCAAATGTGTGTTCCAGAACATCTAGTAATGTTACAACGTCGAATTCGTTTTGTTTGAATGGCAGTTTCTTTTCTTCAAAATCAAACACTCTTGCATCAATGCCTTTTTTCTTTGCTGCTTTGACTGCCTCTTTAGATAGTTCAAGCCCAACTTTTTTTCTCACACTTACTTGGCTTAAGAAGAATCCGTCTCCGCATCCCAGATCAAGTATGCTTGCGGGTTGTCCGATTAGCTGAACTGCCAGTTTGTGTCTCTCTTCGAGTTTTTGCTCGTGATGCGTCCAGTATTCTTCTTCGAATTGTTTTTTGCTCATTTCAACCTCCGGTTGAAAGGTGTAAAAACTGCCATGTTTTCTGTTCCGCAGTTTTTGCTCATTTTGTGCACTTCCAGATGAGCATGAACGATCCTAAGTTAGGGAATGTTCTTGCAATTTCTGCTCCTATTCCTGTTGCTATTCCCATTAATTTTACTTCTCTGAATGATTTTTTGAAAGTCTCTCGTAATATCTTGTAAGAAAACTGGTTAATGTGCGTTCTGTCTTCAAGGGGCGTGTTTTTTTGTATTCCAAATAAGTATCTTATTCTGTTTTTGATATTGTACGCATTTGGCACTGATCCTATGAATATTCCTCCTGGTTTCAAAACATCCGCTACTTTTTTGCAGATGATGTCAGGATAGTACAGGTGCTCAAGTACTTCTGCCGCTACTACCACGTCAAATTTTTCTTTTAAGTTCCAGTCTCCATGCAAGTCGATTACTCTTGTTCTTATTCCAAGTTTTTTCTTGCATAGTGCAAGCATCTTTGTGTCTATGTCCAGTCCAAGAACGTCATTTCCTTTTGCGAAGTAGCTCGTTAGCGTTCCGTCTCTGCACCCTATATCCAATACCTTCTTGCCTGTTCCTATCCATCTTGAGAATATCGCTCCTCTTTCTTTTTCGAGCATTGAGAATTCTGTTTTGCGTGTTTTTTCGTGGTGGTATTCGTATACTTCTGAGAGTGTCCCCATAGCTATAGTCGAGAAGTGCCCCTTTTTTAAGCCTTTCTGTCAATAAAGTGAATCTCTCTATCATAAGATTTAATAAGCCCTTTAGTAGCCTTTTGGACATGCGATTATACGAGTATGAGGCTAAAGAACTGCTTAAAAAGCACGGTATTTCCATTCCAGCTGGAGTTCTGCTTACTGTTAAATCCAGTGTTAAAGTCCCCTGCGTTGTAAAAGCTCAATTGTTGTTCGGTAAGCGTGCTGATTTTGGCGGAATTCAGATTTGCAAGTCTCAGAAAGAGGCTGATTCTGCTTTTTCAAAGCTTTTGGGCAAGACTTTCAAGGGTGAGGAAGTTAAGCGTGTGCTTGTTGAAGAATTTGTTTCTCTTAAGCATCAGTATTTTGTAAGTTTCGCGTTTGATACTGATTCCCGTTCCCCAATTATGCTATTCAGCGCTGAAGGTGGAACTGGTATTGAACAGGAAAAGAGCGTTAGCAAATTGATAATCAATGAGCTGTCTGGTCTTTCTGAATCTGACGCAACAAAATTCCTTAAAACTCATGAGGCTCTTGCTCCTTTGCTTGTGCAGCTCTGGAATGTTTTCGTGAAAGAAGACTGCAAATTGCTCGAAATTAATCCGATCGCAGAAACTAATTCCGGTTTTGTCTGTCTTGACGCGCATGTTGAGCTTGATGATTTTGCGTTAGGGCGTCATAAGGATTGGACATATGGAGAGCGTCCGGCCAGCATAGGCCGGCCGTTGAACGAGCGTGAGAAGCTTGTCAAGGCAGCTAACGATGCTGATTACAAAGGCACTGTGAAATATCTTGAGCTTGATGGTGACGTTGCTTTTCTTGCTGCAGGCGGTGGCGGGAGTATTACGTGCATGGACGCGCTTATCGATGCTGGCGGAAAGCCGGCAAATTACACAGAGTTTGGAGGCAATCCAACAGATGAGAAAATGTATGTTCTGACAAAGCAGGCCATTACAAAGCCGGGCATAAGAGGATGTTGGATTGTTGGAGCGATAGCCAACTTTTCGCGTGTTGATACCATGATGGCTGGTATAGTCAGGGCTTTTGAAGAAGTAAATCCCAAATTTCCTATTGTCGTAAGGCGTTCAGGCCAGTATGAAAAGGAGGGCAAGGCGATTCTGTTAGAAGCTGCGAAAAAGCATGGCTGGGACATTGAAGTGTATGGTGCTGAGACGCCTTTGACTGCTACTGCAAAAATTATTGTGGAGAAAATGAAAAAACATGGCAATCTTGCTTGATAAAAACACAAAAGTCTTGATTCAGGGAATTACGGGCACTGAAGGTTCTCGTGCTGCAGAATTAATGCTGCAGTATGGCACAAACGTTCCTGCTGGTGTTACGCCAGGTAAAGGCGGTCAGGAAGTTCACGGCATTCCAGTCTATAATTCTGTAAAAGACGCTATGCAGAAGCATGACATTAATGCTTCTTTTGTTGTCGTTCCTCCAATGTTTGCAAAGTCTGCCGTGTTTGAAGCATTGGAAAGCAATATTTCATTGGTTCTTGTCTTTACAGAGAATGTTCCTCTGCATGATGCCGCTGCTATGATTGCAAAGGCTCGTGAGAAAAAAGCAGTTCTTATTGGTCCTGCTTCTGTCGGCATGATTAGTCCTGGTCTTTCTCGTATTGGTCCTATCGGCGGTATGCCTGACATGGTTGAAAGCATTTACAAGAAGGGCCCTATTGGAATCATTTCTAAAAGCGGCGGTATGACGAATGAGACCGCATGGACGATTCGCCAGGCAGGCCTTGGTCAGAGCACGGTAATCGGTATGGGTGGTGAGATGCTGATTGGTTCCACGTATGCTGATTTTTTGCGTTTATTTGAAAAGGACAAAGACACAAAGGCTGTTGTGATTTTTGGTGAATTGGGCGGCACACATGAGGACAAGATTGCGGAAGTATTAAAAAACAAGGAGTTCACAAAACCATTGGCAGTGTTTATTGGCGGCAAGTTTGCCGAAAAACTGCCCTCAGGTGTTCAATTTGGCCATGCCAGCGCTATTATAGAACATGGTAAGGGTCTTGCATCAGAGAAAATCGATAAGTTGCGCAAGGCCGGTGCTCTTATTGCTGAACAGCATCATGAGCTTGGCAGGATAATAAAAGAGGCGTTATGATAAAAGAGCTAATCAAGGGTATCGTGTCAATAATTGCTTTTATACTTCTCTTGCCTTTATTCATTTTGCATGTCCTTCACATAATTAATTTTTTCACTGTTGCCCAGATTCTCAGCGTTCTTCCCGGCAATCTCGGCTTTATTTTCCGCCGTGTCTGGTATAAATGCACGCTTGCAAAGTGCGGAAGAAATTTCACAATTGATTTTATGGGCTGGGTTAGAAGTCCCAAGACAACAGTCGGCGATAACGTATATGTTGGTGTTAACAGCTGGGTTGGTCTTGCAGACATTGGTGATGATGTGATGATTTCCGGTTCTGTGCTTGTTTTGAGTGGTTCTGCCCAGCACGGCATTAAGCGTCTTGATGTTCCTATGCGCGTGCAGGAAGGCAAAGTAGAGCGCGTCTCAATTGGCAGGGACTGCTGGATTGGCGCTGGCGCCATTATCCACGCTGATGTTGCCGACCATAGTGTTGTTGGTTGTGGCAGTATTGTTACTAGAAAGTTTGCTCCTTTTGATGTTCTTGCCGGTGTGCCTGCAAAAAAAATCAAATCTAGGAAAGGTGGTGTCGCATGAAGTGGAATACTAAAATTTCAAAAGCCAGTGATGATGGCATGCGTGTTCGTGGTTATGAGGCTTCAAAGCTTATTGGCAAGGTTACTTTTACTGATATGATTTGCCTTTTATTGAAAGGCGAATTGCCTGAGAAAGGTGAGCGTGAAGTTCTTGACGCTATTTTCGTTAGTGCTTCAGAGCATGGTGTTCATGTTCCAAGTATAACTGCTGCGAGAATTGTGCAGAGTGCGGGCAATCCCATCAACACGTCAGTTGCAGCAGGAATTCTTTCAATCGGCGATCATCATGGTGGTGCTGTTGAGCAGGCCGCAAAGATTTTCCAGGATAATGCTGGCAAGAGCGCTTCAGATTTAATCAAGCAGATGGTTGCGAGAAAGGAGCGCGTTCCTGGTTTTGGTCACAAGCATTACGACCAGGATCCTAGAGTTGCTCCTTTGTTCGCGCTTGCTGAAAAACATAAATTGGCTGGCAAGCACATTAAGTTCGCAAAGGCTGTTGATAAAGAATTGTGCGCTCAAACTAAGAAAACCCTTCATCTCAATATTGATGGGGCTATTGCTGCTATAATCAGCGACTTGGGCTTTCCTTGGCAATCCGGAAGGGCATTTTTCATTATTCCAAGAACTGCTGGTATCGCAGCACACGTTGTTGAACAGCGCATGTCTGGTGAAGTTTACATTAGGGAAGATGATTCTAATGTTACTTACTCTGGTCCGGCTGATAGAAAGCTTTAAAGCGCAATTATCATAGCACTCTTATGCTTCCTGCATGTGTTAAAACAGAGGTTTGGCGCGAGCTGATGGAGTCTTTTTCTTCCAAGCTCAAGGTTCCAATTATTTGCGAGCAGGCTATTTTTGGCAAGTTTTCTTTTTTTCAGGAGCTTAGGAATCGTAAGAGTGATGTTCCTTTTTCAAATTCTCCTGGTATCCGTTATGTTGAAGTTGGGATTGATGGGAGTAAAGTTATAATTGGTCCTTTTCGCACTGATGAGGCTCATGCTTTTGATGAGGAGCTTGCTGATGCCAGGCAGAAGCTTCCTGTTTGGGCAGATTCTTTTGCAGAATTAATCGAGCTTGCTGTTAAGCAGGCTGAAACTGCTGGCCGTTCAGAGTATATTATGAAGGAGTCTTTGTCCAGGGCAAAGCTCTTATTAGAATTTTCTCAGTCTATTGCTCATGTTCAGGATGTTGACAAGGGTTTGTATACTTCTGTTCAGTTTTTAGCTCACAAGTTTAAGCTCAGTAACGTATTCATTTACGCGTATAGTAAGAAAGCCCGAAATTTCGATTTGTCAGAGCCTGGTGTTGCTGTTGAGCAAAGAGTTATAGCGCAAGTTAAAGGTACAAAGTCTACTTGCACTATTCAAAATGTCCAATCTGACTTTCTCCTAGATGGTATCAAGGAGCGTGAAAAGCTTCCTAAGTGTTCTGTCGGTTTTCCTTTAACGCTGAATCGCGAATTGATAGGTTACGCTATTTGCACTTCAGAGTTAATGCCTTCTATTGATGGCATTTCTGAGGTTTTGTACGAGCTTGTTTCTGTTCTTTCCCGGCTTTCTCAGTTTGAAAAAGTGCAGGAATCTGCTGTTACTGACGCATTGACTGGCTTGAATAACCGCGCAGATCTTTCGAAAAAGATTGACAAGCTTGTTGCAGATCTTTCTGCAAGCAATTCTCCGATTAGTTTGGCAATGCTTGATGTTGATAATTTCAAGAACTTTAACGATACAAAAGGCCATCCGGAAGGTGATAGAATTCTTCGTTCTGTTGCCGAGATTATCAAGAGTTCTGCTCCGAAAGACGCTTTGTGCTGCCGTTATGGTGGCGAGGAGTTTATGGTGGTTCTTCCTAACTTCCAGCAGCAGGATGCAAAGAATGTTGCTGAGAAGCTTCGCGCTGAAGTTGAAAAGAACTGCGAATTGACAATCAGCATTGGTCTTATTACTTGCATGAACAGTTCTGTTTCTCGCGAGACTCTTATTCGTGAGGCTGACCGTGCTTTATACAGAGCAAAGCATTTGGGCAAGAACAAAGTTATTGCTTTCCTTATTGTGGACAAAAATCTAGGGGTGCTTGATGCGTAAGGAGAAGTACGCATGCGCTTGTCATCTGCACCCATACGAGAATTACGATCGTTTCGTGGCTGTTTCAAAAACAGCTAAAGGCCGTGCTTTTCTTAAGCGCGAGCATATTATTCCTATTGAGTGTTTTCATCAGCGTTTGCCTGTGACTTGTCTTGCTGCTTGTGTGAGGATGGTTTTACATTATTATAACTCCAAGATTGATGAGGTTAAGTTTTACCGCGAAGCCCGTTTAAGCCGTAAGTATGAGGGTTTGTGTGATGCGTGCATTGCCCTGCCTTTAATCAAGCGTGGTTTTAAGGTTACTAGTTATTGGAATGGCGCGCTTGATGATTGGGGCGTCTGGACAACAGAGCTTGCCGGCCTTTATGCTAAGCATGAGAAAAAAGCGTTGAAAACAAAAAAATATTTTAGGAAGCGCAATGCTTCTGTTGACATTATCAAAAAGCTCGTTAGAAGAGGAATTCCCATCATCACTGAAGTGTTGGCTGGCAAGTTTTACAGGACTACTGAGATTGGCACTCACATGGTGCTTATCCGCGGGTTCACAAAAGAAGGCTTTCTAATTTGCGACCCTTGGGGTTCTCAGCATTTTATTTCTTATAAGCATTTTAGCAAGGCTTGGATTCCAAGCAGAAAATTCGGCAAGAGCATGATTGTTATCGAGCCTACTTAGATACCATAATTTCAATAACGTCTCTGTTTTTCAGCAACGTGTCTTTCCCAATTTTTCTTTTTGTCTTAACATCTATCGCAGCGACAAAGTTTTTAGCTAAATCAGTGTGAATGTGTGCTGCGAAGTCTAGTGATGTGCTTCCTGGCTTGAGTAAAAAGCAGTCTGGGAGTATTCTTCCTTGCGAGTCTCCTAGTTTTCCTACTCCTCCTGGGAAGATTGCAATATACCTCAATAAGTCCAATACTGCAAAGTCAAGCGCATTTTGCACTCCCGTGCTTCCGTATTTATCCAAAATATTCTCTTTGATGAACATTAGCGCTTTTTTCTGTTTTTCATTCAGCTTGTCAGTCATTTCAAAATTATTTTCTCCGGGAATATACTTTATCAGTCCTGCTTTTGCCGCTTCTTTCAATGCCAGCTCAGAATCTCCCGAGCAGGGAATGATGACATACTCAGGAAACTCTTTTTTGCATCTTTCTAAGTTTGCTTGTGCTGTTGGCAGGTCCATTTTGTTTGCTACTATGAGCATTGGCTTTGTTATTTTTCTGATGTACTTTGCTATTGCGAGCAGGTTTTCGTCTGTCCAGTCTGCTGGTTTTTCAGGATTGAGGTTTAGTTTTGTCATGGCTTGTTCAACTATTGGTTCTGTGACGTTTAGTCCTGACAGCTGCTTCGCCATTGCTTGTGCGAGTTTTTCTCTTTGTTGTTGTACTGTTCTCGCAAATCTATCCCAGCCTCTGTGTATTATGCCGAGCACCCACATGTCTAGTTCTATTTCCAGGAATCTTATGTCGAATGCCGGGTCGTAGCTTCCTGGCTCTACTGGTTCTCCTTTTTCGCTTGTTGTTCCTGCCATGTCAACTACGTGTATGAACACGTCTGCTTGCCTTAAGTCATCTAAGAATTGGTTTCCCATTCCTTTGCCTGTGTGTGCTCCTGGCACTAGTCCTGCGACATCAAGCACTTCTATCGGAACAAATCTTTTGTTGTTGGCGCAGTAGCCGTATCTTGGGTTGCACTGTACTCCTAATTCTTTGTCAACGCAATCTATTTTGATGAATGCGAATGCCCTGTTTGGCTTTATTGTTGCGAATGGGTAATTGGCAATTAGCGCTTCTGCTAGTGTTGCTGCTTTGAAGAACGTGCTTTTTCCTACGTTTGCTTTGCCTACAATTCCCACTAGCATGTTTTCTTTCGTCTATTAGTGCTTTATTAAACTTGCTCCCGTTATCTTTATAAACTCTTTAAGCTTCAAACTTTGCATGGCCTTTCAGCAGTCTAGTGATAATCCGATAATTGAGAGATGGACTTCTTTGAATTGCGAGCGTATTCCTGTAACTGAGTGGGTTATTCAAGTTCGCGATGCTTACAATCTTTCTTACGCTTATACAATGATTCATGATTGGATTGTTGAGGAAGGCTGGGGTCCTCGTGTCGACATGTTTTTCCCTGAGACTTATTACATGCAGCGTGAGCATCCTACTTTTGGAAAGGAAATTTGGCTTAGGTGGCGTTTGACAAAAGATGCTCCTCGCACAAAAGGAGGATTTTTCACTTATATGATGGACTTGGATTGGAAGATGCTTGGCGTGAAGGATACTGAGATTGCTTGGAAGGGCCAGAAGATTAAGGTCGATAGAAGTGAGTTCGAGCTTACTTGTCGCTCCAACCTGCTTATCGACAAGAGCGGTGAATGGAATACTTGGCCTTTTAAGGAATTGAAAGCTCTTTACACTAAGCGCACAATGCGCAATAAGGTTACCATGCATCGTAAGAACATTTATGCTGATTCTTATCGTCTTAGGGATCTTGTGATGAATTATCTCAAGCTTGAAACATTCATGCCGACTAAGGAAGCTGGCGAGTTCTTTGTTAAAAGAACTCTTGAATAACTCTATAATCAAGACAAATGTTTATAAATGGAGTTTCTTATTTTTAAGGCATGGCGGAATATCCACAGCCGGTTACTTTAATCACTCATCGCGGGTTTTTTAATTATTCTGATCTTTTGCAGGCTGTTCGCAAGTGGTTTATCGATGAGGATTTTGACACTCTTGATATGCCCATGTACAAGCAGAAGTTTCCGACTCCTACTGGAACTGAGCATGAGTTTAAGATGGTTGGAAAGAAAAACGTTACAGAGTACGTAAGATTCGAAATCGAGTTTTTTTTGCGTATTTACAACATGCGTGATATTGAGATTATTCAGGATGGCAAGAAGATTAAGCTGCAGGACGGCCAGGTGTGGATTAACGTTAGTCCTGTGCTTATTCTGGATTGGCAGAAGCGTTTTGAAGGTCCTAAGCCTTGGAGGGACTTTTTGGCGGCTTTGGATGACTTTTACAGGAATTACATTATTAAATACACTATTGTTGACCATTGGGAGGATATGGTATTGCTTAAAGGCGGCCAGCTTGCAAGAATTATTAAAGAAAAGCTGGGTCAAGAGGTTATTTAATGGCAGAACGCACGATTGTTGTGGACAAGGAACGTTTGGACTATGAGGGCGTTTTTGACGCAAAGGAAGTTCTGAAAGTAATGCAGCAGTGGGCTACTGATAAAGGTTACTGGCTTATTGAAAAAAAGCATGGTGAGGCAACAAAGCCCGAAGGCAAGTATATTGATATGGATTTTGAGCCTTTCAAGAAGTTTACTGATTATGCTAGGTCTGTAATAAAAATTCGCGCTCAGTTTAATGATGTGAAGGATATTGTTATTGAGCGTGACGGCAGAAAGGTTAAGATGCAGGAAGGTAAAATAATAGTAATTCTTGACGGCATTCTCGAGACTGATTATGAGCACCGTTGGGAGGGCAAGCCTATCTTCTATGTACTTCGCACCACATTTGAAAAATACGTCTACACCCCTTTCATCAGCGGTTTTGAGCGTGGCGTGAAAGAGGATGTTATGTCTTTGAAGCATAATTTGAAGGCTTTCCTTAACCTCACGCGCTTCACCTAGACATTAGAAATCCACAAGAAGTGTTATTGGTCGTATGGATTTCCGATGTGCCAAGAACCGTCACTAATTATTTCTAATTGACGGTTCTTTAGAACTCGATTATTCTTCCTTTCTTTCCAACATTGATTACAAGTGTGTTTCCTATTTTTTCTTCAATGCCTTCTGCTTCGTGAACATGTCCGCAAAGCACGACGTCTGGCTTTGTTGTTTCTATTGCTTTTCTTAATCCTAAGCTTCCTCTTACGAATTGTGAGAATGATTCCATTTTTGTTCCTGCTGGGTGCACGTGTGCCACGAGCAGTTTCTTCTGCGCATTTTGAATTTTCAGATGGGTATTTTTGACTGTTTCATAGATTTCTTTTTCTGTGAGCTCGTTTGCTCCTCCGCATCCGAACATTGCCAGGTTTCCGTATTGCACGCTTTGGGCATGCAGATTCTTTACTTTGTACTTTGCAGCCAGAAAGTCTGTTGCAAACCAGTCATGGTTTCCGGGTATCATGAATACTGGCTTTCCTGTTTTTACAAAGTGGTATAGTACTCCTTCTGTGTCATTCTCTTCAACAATGTCTCCATTTAGAACTATGAAGTCTGCGTTTTCATCTATTGCTTTTTGCGCTAGATTCTTTGCAGTTGTTCTGTCTCCGTGAAAGTCTCCTGCTGCGAGTATTCTTACCATAACGTATAGCCTCTAGTATATACTTTAAAAATGTTACCAAAACCAGCTGAATTTTCGCTTGTTCTTCCTGACAAGCTTGTGCAGTTCTATTTCGAGCATTTCTGCGTTTGGGAACTTCTTTTCATCTCTTAGAAACTCTGTGCTGTGATGCCTGCTTCTTCCTTTTTTAGCTGTATATTGGTGTTTCTTGTGAAGCATTTCGTGATACATCACGTAATCCCTAAGGCTCTCATTTTCCATCAATATAGTGCTGATCGTAATAGTATCAGTTGCATATTCGTAGGTTCCTAGCCTGTTAACCCCATTTCCTATTTTCAAGTTTGGCTGTGCCATCATTCCGTTGAAAAACATTTCATTCACGCGGTTAAAGCTTTCTTCCAAAACCGGGTGAGTATGCGTCCTTGGCGCGACCGATGACAAGCTTTTGATAAAATTGTGATACAAATCCATGTTGATTGTTTGTTTTTTTGCTTTAAACAATCTCACTAGTAATTCCTGCATCAGTCCTTTTTGTATGTCTGGGCTTACTCCTTTCCATTGTCTGCTCATATTGACAGTTATCTCACCTAGGCGCATTCTTATGTTCGCGTTATATCCTCTGAATCTTCCGCTGTATTTTAGAACGAAGTTTTTTGAAGTTCCTTCAGGATACAATTCTTTGTATGCGTGCTCTAGTATTGTCATGTAACAAGTGGGTATCTTAGCATTGCCCCTATTTTTCCTATGTCTCTTAGTTGTGCTCCTTCTCTTGTTTCTGTTGAAATGATTTTTATTTCTGTTGAGAATGCTTTTGCTGTTATTTCGAATTGTTCTATTTTTTGTTCGTCAAGTGCTTCTGATAAAAGCAGTATGTTTACTGCTCCTAACTCAAGTGCTTTCAAAGTATTTGCTTCTCCGTATGTTACCATGTCTGGTTTTGTCGCAAGCGTCTCCAGGAACTTGCTGACAAGTTTCTTTTCCTCTGCCACATCCTCGTGTGCGAGCACATCTTGGGATTTGTCTAGCAGCTCCTGTAATCCGAATTCTTCTGTGTAGCTTAAGTCTTTTATCGCGATTATTTTCTTTTTTACTTCATTTGTTATTTGCCCGCTTTCTACAAAGTCGTATTTTGTCGGGCCTGGCCCTCCTACTAGTATTCCTTTGAGGCCTTCCATTGTGAGGAATTGGTCTTTTAATATTTCTGCTACTTTTTTGAAGTGTTCATTTACTGCTATCTCTCTGTTTCTCGCAAATCTTATGCTTGATTGTCCTCCTGCTTTCATTTTGCCCGGGACGTGCGAGTGTGTTGATACTAGTGGTATGATCGTTTTTCCTTTTAGGAGCGCAATTGTTGCATCGCGGGAATCTATGACTATCATTCCGTATGATTCTTTTGCTTCTAGCATGCCTCGCAGTATGTCAAGTTGGAAGTTTTTGTCGCATCTGTAGATTCTTGTTTGGATTGGGATTGGCGGCTCTACTGCCCATACTCGTACGTCTGATGATCCTTGTCTTACTGCTACGTTTCCTGAGAATACTGCCAGCCCGTTTTTTGGTGTTCCTTTGAACAATCGAAGATGCACTATCATTCTTTCAAGCGCATCAATTACATTATTGCGCGTTTGCGCGCTTTTGATGTTTGTTGCTGTTCCTTGTTCTTGCTGTAAGTGCTGTATTACTTTGTTCAAATCATACCCTGCTGGCACGTAGACTGTTACAAATTCAGTGTGGGGCGCGCTATAGGAATCTAGTTCTTTCACTATTTTTTTCAGGTGAAATCTTTCGTTTTCTGATAATGACATGAGTTTTGGTTCTATGTAGACGCTATATAAAACTTCTCTCTCCTCGAAACCATGCCGAACCGGTGTTCGGCTGGGCTTTGAAATGCACGGGCATTTCAAAACCTTTTTAAACCCCCTGCTGTTCCGCAATGTGCATGGCAGAGGCAAAGGTTGGTTTAGGTCCTGTAAAGCGCTTTGGCGTCCGTTATGGTCGTACTATTAAGCATAAGCTCGCTAAGATTGAAGTTGAGCAGAAGAAAGACCATAAGTGTCCTTATTGTGCCAAGCCTAAAGTTTACCGTGTTTCTTATGGAATTTGGCAGTGTGAGAAGTGCAATGCTAAGTTCACTGCTCGCGCTTACACTGTTGGTGTAAAATTGAGCCTTGTTGAGCAGGCTGCTCAGATGATTGCAGAAGCTCCTGAAATTCGCACTAACGAAGTTGTGAAGGAAGAAGATTAAAAATGGTAAAATACACTTGTTTTTTGTGCAGTAAGAAGATCTCTGAGGAAATGATGGGCAAGCGTGTTCGCTGTCCTTACTGCGGCAGCAAGGTTCTTTACAAGTCGCGTTCTGTTTCAACTAAGGTTAAAGCAATATGAGTTTAGGCAAGGAAGCTCAGGAAAGCATCCAGCGTTTGCAGATGTTTGAGCAGAACTTGCAGGCTTTGAATATGCAGAAACAGCAGTTTCAGGCTCAGTTGTTCGAAGTTGAGGGTGCATTGAAAGAAATTGCGACCTCTCCTGTTGTTTACAAGCTTGTTGGCGGTATTATGATTGGCGCTGACAAGGATTCTTTGCAGAAGGAATTGCAGTCTAAGAAAGAGCTTTTTGAGCTTCGCGTTCAGACTTTGGAAAAGCAGGAAAAGCAGTTAAAGGAAAAAGCCAAGAAATTGCAGGAAGAAGTTATGGCGAGTGTGAAATAAATGGATGAGTTGCAGAATGTTCTTGTTGCGCTTCAGGAATTGGAGCAGGATTCTTCTACTCCTAAGCACGTCCGTGCTAGAATTGCTTCTACGATTAAAGTTTTAAACGAAAAAGCCGAGACCTCTATCAAGGTTAGCAAGGCTTTGCACGAGCTCGAGGACTTGACAGAGGATGTTAATGTTCAGTCTTATACAAGAACTCAGCTTTTCAACATAGTAAGTCTTCTAGAGATAGTGTAATCGCTATAAAGTTTTTTATACCAGCATTAGGAAGAACTGTTTATGAGCGACCTTCACGGCAAAATTAAGGAGATGGAAGATGCCATGTCCAAGGCCAAGTACAACAAGTCTTCTGAGCATTGGTTTGGCTTGATGAAGTCTCAGATTGCCAAGCTGAGAGAAAAAATTGAGAAGAAGACTGCCGGCAAGGGTGGCGGCGAGGGCTGGTTTGTTAAGAAGACCGGCAACTCTACTGTTATTCTTGTTGGTTTTCCGAGTGTTGGAAAATCTACTTTGCTGAACGCTTTGTGTGGCACAAAGTCCAAGGTTGCTGCTTATGATTTTACAACTCTTGATTGTATTCCGGGAACTTTGAATTACAATAATGCTAAAATCCAGATTCTTGACGTTCCGGGCATTATTGCAGGCGCAGCATTTGGCCGTGGTCGTGGTAAGGAAGTTCTTGCAATGGCTAGAAACGCTGACTTGGTCTTATTCGTCATTGATGCTTTGCATCCTGAGCATTTTACTGCGCTGAAAAAGGAAGTGTACGATGTTGGGATTCGTACTAACCAGCGCCAGCCTGTTGTGAAGATTGTAAAGGGTGTTCGTGGCGGCATTAGCATTAATTCAACTGTTAAATTAACAAAGGTAAGTCTTGAAACTCTTACAGCTATCCTGAAGGAGTTTAGGTTGATGAACTCCGGTGTTGTCATTCGTGATGATGTTGATATCGACCAGTTTATTGATTGCATAGAAGGTAATCGTAAGTATGTTCCTTCGATTGTCTGCGTTAGCAAGGCAGATTTGCTGGATGATAAGCAGCGCAGGCAGCTTCATGAGCTTTTGCCAAATCCTTTTTTTGTCAGTGCTGAAAAGAAGCAGGGTTTGGACGAGCTTAAGGAGAAGATTTTCAATTCTTTGAATTTCGCGCGTATTTATTTGAAGGAAGTAAATAAGAAGCCGGATTTGGATGAGCCGATGATTCTCACTAATCCTGCCACTGTGAAAACTGTGTGCGAGCATATTCATCGTGATTTTGTTAGAAAGTTCAAGTTTGCTAGGGTCTGGGGCAAAGGCGCTAAATTTCCCGGCCAGCAGTTCCGTAATCTTGACAAGGTTCTTTCAGATGGCGATATTGTTGAGATTCACGTGCGATAAGCTTGTGTCGGAACTTATTTATACCTCCTCTGTCGCGTTTTTTTCATGAATTTGTGGTTTGAAGAGATTACTCCTGCGGCAGGCAGAGAAAAGGAAAAAACAAGGCATCTTGACAGGCTTGAGGCTATTTTGTCAGAGGTGGAGCTTGATGGTGTTGCTATTCCTGAGATTGTTCCTGAATGCGACAGCACTGGCGCAGTTATTCTTGATAGGGAGCGCGAAGAAACTCTTGCGTATGCCGTTGCACTGCATGCTCTTTTCGGAATTAACGCTGTTCCTTATCGTGTTGTTGTTGTGAGGAGTGTTGATGACAATGTTGAATGGCTGAAAAAGGCTCACGCTTCTGGAGTTTCTTCTGTTGTGCTTGTTGGAGCAAGAAACGGTGTTGATTATAAGTGCAGGGTTGAGGATGTTAATACTCATGCGCGTGAGCTTGGGCTTAATGTTGGCAATATCGTGATTCCTTCAAGAGCTGGAGAGGATGCGCGTGTTAAAAGTAAGCGTGATAGCGGGGCTTCTTTTTTTGTTTCGCAAATGTTGTTTGAGGCTGACAGGACTGCTGCTTTGCTGGAAAAATCTCCAATGGAGCTGTATGCGTGTTTTTCTCCGCTTTCCCGTCCTGATCATCTTGAATTTGTTAAGCGGTTGGGCTGTGATGTTCCTGCTGACGCGGAAAGGCGTTTTTCAGGTCAAGGTCACATGGCAGGATCAAGCGTTACACTTGCTGCTGGCATTTATCAGAAGCTGGCGGCTCACAGCGTTCATGTCTTAGTTAGTGATTTAGGCAGAAAAAGCAATTATGATCCGGCTATTATGCTGCTTAAGCATTTCCGGAAATTTGATTAAGCGCGAGCGCGCATAAATAAAGTTCTATAGCAGAGCAACATATTTGCTCTTGCTCACTTTTGCTTTTTTGGCTAGTTTGTCCATTGCTTTGTCAAATCCGCTTCCGTACTGCGCTGCCAACTTCTGCCTCCACGCAATCTCTTTTGGCAGTCCTAATTCTTCGGCAATCTCTCGCAAGATTATCTTCTTGTGCTCAGAATTTATTTTCCTTCTGCCTTCTATTCCCATCGCGGCTTTTATCAAATCGTCGTCCAGGAAGGGCACGCGTACTTGTATTTTCATCGCATTCCCTATCGCCGCATCTCGCGTCAAATCCCTCTGTCGCATTTCTTTCAGTCCTTTCCAGCATTCGTCGTTTACGTCATTTGCGTGCGCGTGCCTTTGATATCCGGCGAATATTTCCTCGCTTCCTAATCCTCCAAAGAATATTTTGATGTCTGCCAGTTCTATTGCCGCCACTATGACGCTTCCTACTCCAACATTGACTACATCCGACTTTTCAAGCATCTTTTTTGTTTTCTTCAATATCTGCTCAACTTCTTCAATTGAGTATTCTTTGTGCACTAGTTTCAAATCCAGCTTCTTTGCAGCTTCTTTTGCCGCTTCCAAATCCTTGCTTCCCTTTATTCCAACACTATAACAGACAAAATTATCAGTAAATCTTTTCAAAATCAGCGCAAGCAGGCTGCTGTCCACTCCTCCGCTCAAAAACAGCCCGAATTTCTCTTTTGGCACTCTTTTCTCGACAGCATTTAGCAATGCTTCCTTTACTTTTTCTTTTGTGCTTGGAATAGTCTGCTGTCTTAGCTCATCAATGTGTTTTTCCCATTTTTCTTGTGATGGCAGCTTTCCTGCCTCAAATTCTTCTATCATTGCTCTGTGTGTAGTGCAAAGTTTTAAAAATCTTGTCGAGAAACAAGCTTTGTGAGAAAGCAGCTTCCTAAGTCTGAGATTGAGAAGATTAATTCAGAAATAGCTCAGCAGTTCAGTGTTGCTGACTTCTTTGGCAAGAAAGATCAGGCTATGCTCGCGGAAGTTGACCATAACTTGTATGTCGTTAAAGATAATCTTCCTTATTTTTTCTACAAAGATGGGAAATTAGTTCCAACATTGAAGCTCTTGCTGCAAAATCCTTTCCTAAAACAAGTAGTTGTTGACATGGGCGCAGTAAAATTCGTCTCCAATGGCGCTGATGTTATGCGTCCTGGCATTGTTGAACTAGACCATCAAATAAAAAAAGATGAAATAGTTGCAGTAGTTGACCAAAATCACAAGAAGCCTTTGTGCATTGCAAGAGCTTTGTTTTCAGGCGAAGAAATCTTTAAACTGAAACAAGGGAAGGTTCTGAAGTCTTTGCACTGGGTTGGCGATAGTGTTTGGCAGCTAGTTCTCTGAATACATCTCTGAATTCTTCTGCTGTTAGTAGTTTATCTGCTGAAAGTCCTCTTTTAATCATTTGTCCTGCTCCGTTGAGAAAATCAAGTTTTTCATCATCGAATTTTCGTGTGTTATAATCAATTTCGTAATAGGTTTTTCCTGATAGGCTTTTTCTCTTTCTCTCTATCAGCGCAAATGGGTGTTTTCCCGTAAATGCTTCATGTGCTATAATTGAAAGTGCGAACAGGTCAGCGCTTGGCGTTTCGATTCCATGCCAGCGCTCTTTTGAAATGTATTCAGGCGTCCCCATTAATTTGCCAGGCAGTACTGGGTGTTCCCCTTCTATTTTTCTTGCTGCTCCCAAGTCAAACAAATATCCTCTTTTCTCATCAACTGCAATATTTTGCGGTTTGACGTCACCATGAATTATTCCTTTTTTGTGGATGTAAGCTAGCGCGTCTGCTGTGTCTGCGATTATGATTGCTTTTTCCATTTCATCTTCTGCTCTTTTTGAAGACTGTGCTCTGTATGCCATTCTATGGAGCCGTTCGCCAAAATGCTCGCTTCCTATTCTTTCTGTTACTATGTACGCTCTGTCTTCGGAATCGTGCACAAGGTCAAGTACACGGCAGATATGAGAGTGCTTAAGTCTGCTGTGCATGTCGTATTCATGCATTAGCAATAATGCGCCTAGGTCGGCTGGTTCTTCATCAGGCATGCTGCTAAGTTCTCTTTTTAGCACAACATTTCTGCCGTTGCGGTCCTGTCCGTAGAATACATTTGTTTCTTCTAGCCTTTCTTCACCATGGTCTCCAACTAGTTTGCCAACTACTGCGCAAACTAGGTAGTCATCTATTTTTCTCGGTTCTGGTAGTGTTATTTCTCTGCCCATGTGCTTATAATTTATATAAAATACTCAATAGAATTTTAGAATTCCCTATAGCCAATATATAAACATTGCTATTAGTGCATCTCGAGAAGTCGTCTCGCTTTCGGCACAAAGTTCAGAATACTGCCTTCTTTGTACTTGCCCGAGCCTACATAATCATTTTCATACTTTAGTATTACAAATCCGTCATAGCTTCCATCTATAGTGAGGTTTTGTCCTTGTAGCCATTGTTTCAATTGCTCCCTGTTTAATTCGTAAACATTTTTCTTGGCAATTGGCCCAATAATCTGCGATCCTTCTATGCTCAATCTTAACTGTTCGTTCTTGAGTTCTGCTATGTAGAGTCCAATGCTGTTCACTCTGATGTTTTTCATGTTTATTGCTTCTATGTCTCTTGCTACTAGGTATATTCTTTCTTTTCCATGTATGAATGCTGTTGTCTTGAAAAGTTCTGGCACTGCGCCATACTGGTTTTCAATTAGCCTGAAGAATTCTTTCAACTCTCTGCTTGGCATGAATGAGTAATTGTCTTTCATTATATTCCCCACATCGGGTTTGTTTTTCTCATTATTTCTGCGATTTCTTTCAGCAAGTTCTTTTCTTCCTCATTCAAATGTTCTTTGTGTTCTTTGTATTGCCTGAAGTGTTCTTCTGGTATTGCGCTGTAAAGTACGTCTCCTTCGTTTATTTGTCTTCCAATTGTTACGTCTATCATGCTGACTGCTGCTTGTTTTCCTTTTTCCAGCTTGTCAACGTTTTCTTTTTCTACTTGTATTCCTTTTACCATTGTGATTTGTTTGCCTTCTTTGTTCATCAATGGTGTATTCGACTTGAGCATTCCTGCAGTTACTTCTGCTCCGCAGATTGCCGGGTTGTTTTGCCTGAATACATATCCTTTTAGCAGTTCTAGTTTGCATGGTCTCACTAAACTATCTAGTTTGGATAGTTCAATTTTCTTTTGCTGTTGTATTTTCCATGCTTCGTAATCTTCTATTAGCCTGTAGATGACGTCGTTTACAATCACATGCGCGTTCGTGGTAAGCTCTGATTTTGGAATGTTGAATGCTATAATTACTCCATGCAATGGGTCTGTTGCCAGTATTGCTTCTGCATCTGAAATATCTTTCTTTGTTATCGGTCCTATTCCTGTTTTTCTGATTGGTATTCCTTTTTCTCTCAAAAGCATCATTAATGCTTCCAGGCTTCCCAGCGCGTCTGCCTTGATGATAATGCCATCCTGATCTGTCTCAATCAATACTTCGTGCATTTCTTTGTGGAGTTCTTCTTTTATTTTGGCAACGTCTCCGACTGCGCTCATTACTGGCGCTCCTGCTACTGCAAGTTCTGTTCCTGGCGCAACTATGCGCACGCCTGTTGCCGCAGTAACTTCTTTCACAGGCTTGAACTTTGCTTTTTTCTCGCGCATTTCTGTGTTTGGCTCTGGCTCAAACAGCGCTTTGATTTTTGCCTGTATTGGCTCGTCCAATGTTCCAACTAGAATTTGGTCATTTACGTGTAAGCAGCCATCGTATATTATTACGTCAAGTACGCTTCCCAGCCCTTTTTGCTCTTTGACTTCCATTATTGTTCCTTTCGCTGGTCCTGTTTCCTCAATTTTCAGATTTTGCTCTAGGTATTTCTGCGCCAGCCCGGTTAACAGCATCAATAGTTCCGGTATTCCTTCTCCTGTTTTCGCGCTGACAGGCACTACTGCTGCTGTCTTGGTGTAATCGCTGACTCTGTCAAATCTGTCTGCTTGTATTCCAAGCTCGAACATTTGTCCTACGACTTCGTATAGTTTTGTTTCAAATTTTCTTTGTGTTTCCGGGCTTTGTAAGGAAATATTTTGGATCATTGTTCCGGCTTTCTGCCTCCAGCCGTCTATCATGTCTGTTTTGTTTGCAGCAACTATGAATGGTGTTTTGGAGTGTTTCAGGATTTCTATGCTTTCTTTTGTCTGCGGCATTAGTCCTTCGTTGATATCTACAACTAGAATTGCAATGTCTGCAAGATTGCCTCCTCTTTTTCTCAAGTTTACAAATGCCGCGTGTCCTGGAGTGTCAATGAAGAGCAGTCCTGGGATTGTCAGGGTTAATTTTAGTTGTTCAAGCAGCTTTCCGCAAATCTGCTTGATTGTCTTTAATGGAAGAATGCTTGCGCCGATTGCTTGCGTGATGCCTCCTGCTTCTCTTGCAGCGATTCCTGTCCCTCGAATTTTGTCCAAAAGCGAGGTCTTTCCATGGTCCACGTGGCCCATTATTGCCACAATTGGCTGTCTTATCATGTGTTTGACTCTCCTATGCTCTATTAAAAAGCTTTTGAATATAAACGCCCTAGAAATCTGTTGTTACTCGCCAATACTGAAAACACAGAAACCTTTAAATATAAGTTATACTTCGTGAGTAGTAACAACTCTAAAATTTGTTAAAAATATCGTCGGGGGGACTTAAGAATGAAAGCATTAACAACAATGATATTTAGCGTGTTGCTTGTATTGTCAGCAGTATTTGCAGCAGCACAGCAAACTGTTCCGGTTTCAATTGAGCAAGCCGAAATAGACGACACTGATATAGATTCTTTTGGAATTAACCAATTGGACATCGAGCGAGACCAAGAATTTACCTTGAGGCTTGAATTGATGTCATGGTCAGATGCAAAGGATGTTGAAATCCGTGCTTTCATTTCTGGATATGAGTACAACGACGTCAAATCAATAAGCGACCAAATCGGTCCATTTGACTTTGATGCAAACGTCACCTATGTCAAGAAAATGAAATTATCCCTCCCAGATGACCTTGACGTAGACGACTACCAGCTTAGAGTTATAATCTCCGACAGAAACGGCTGGGAACAAATTTACAACTACCAATTGAACATTGACACTGAGCGCCATTCAATGAAGATTGAAGATATCACATTGAACAGCAACAGTGTTAAAGCAGGCCAGGCTTTGCTTGTCGTTACTCGCCTTGAAAACTTAGGCCAGAAGGACGAAGACGACGTTAAAGTTGTCGCAAGCGTTCCAGCTTTGGGTGTTTTCGCTTCAGACTACATAGATGAAGTAGAAGCTGACGAAGAAGAGGAAACAGAAGAAATGTTCATCAAATTGCCAAAGTGTGCTGAGCCAGGCGTTTACGATGTAACCGTCGATGTTTGGTACAACGAAGGCCACGACAAAGTGTCCGGCACAACTAAAGTAACAGTTCTTGAAAACGAGGACTGTAATGTTGAGCCGGCTCCAGTTGTTGTTGTTCAGCAAATGAACCAGACTTCTGTAGCTCCAGCACAGTCAGCAGGCAAAGTACGTGGCGCACTTGAAGTAATCTTGCTTGTGCTTGTCGCATTGCTTGTAATTGTTGGCTTGATAATCGGCTTCTCCCGCATGCGCGGCGAGGAGTAATTTTTTTCTTTTTATGGCGCTCGAATCTCAAAAAATCAATAGTGCAGGTCTTTTCATACCTAATGGTCTTTTGTGGCCTGGCGTCCATTCTGGCGCGAAAATTAACATTTGGGCTCAGAATCCAGACCCAAAAATGCTCACTCCGAGAAATTGCCTTGGAACTTCTTATGTTGCACGCGCATCGGATGTAACTCGTACTGATGGTCCGATTTCTCTAATTGAAGAAAAAGTCCACGGCATTATTGATGAACATATGAAAAAGGTGCTTAATGTGGATATGAATGATCATTACGTATTGTCTACTGCTGGAAAAGTGGTATTGGCTGAGTGTCTTGATGCATTGTCTGATATATTCTATCGTGCAACAGATATGGTTGTTGATGTTAGAAGTTTTAGCGATAGTTCTAGTGACAAAATTGCTGCTGTTTACAAAGCAAGAGTCGAACTGCACCTTGCCGGCACAGCCTACAATAGAAAGCTTTAGTTCTTGACGATATCTTTTTAAATCGCTTCTAATCCGTTATCGCCATGTCTGATGACCATATCAAGGAAGAAGTCCGCTCTGAAGCTAGTTTGCATCCTGAGAAGTATTTTCCTGTTAAAACGCTGAAAAGCAAGGGCTTTAGCCGCCACCAGTGTTCTAAGTGTCAAAGATTCTTCTGGACTACTCATAAGTCTGATGTTTGCGGCGATCCTGCCTGTAGTGGCGGTTTCCGCTTTATAGGGCATCCTATGAAGAAGCAGCTTGAATATATTGAGGTCTGGACGGAATTCGCTAGAATCCATAAAAAGCTCGGCTATACGCCTATTGCTCGTTATCCTGTGATTGCCAGGTGGAACCCTACAACTGACTTCACTATTGCCTCTATTGCTGCTTTCCAGCCTTTCGTAGTGTCAGGCGAGATAGCTCCTCCTGCTAATCCTTTAGTTATTCCTCAAATGTGTTTGAGATTCCCAGATATCGATAACGTTGGCATTACTGGTCATTGTGTTGCTTTTGTTATGATGGGCGAGACTGGTTTTTTCCCGCCTAAAGAGTATGATGTTGAGAAGTATGCATCAGACCATTTGACTTGGCTTCATGAAGGCATGGGCTTGGAGATGTCTGAGCTTACAATTCATGAGGATGTTTGGTCTGGTGGCGGTAATCTTGGTCCTTGTATGGAGTTTTTCTCAAAAGGCTTGGAAATTTCTAATCAAGTTTACATGCAGTACGAAATCACTTCTTCTGGTTTGAAAGAATTGAACATTAAAGTGCTTGATATGGGTCAGGGTCAGGAGCGTGCTGCGTGGTTTACTCAGGGCAAAGCCTCTGTTTACGAGTGTATTTTCCCGCCTGTTATGAAGAAGTTGCGCGAGATTACTGGAGTAGAGTATGATGAGTCTTTTATGAAGAAATTCACTCCTTTGGCGCCGTATTTGAACATCGGTGAAGTAAAAGATATCAACTCCGCGTGGAAATTCGTTGCTGATAAACTCAACATGGATGTTAAGTCTTTGAAAGACAAAATCTTGCCTTTGGCAGCATTGTATGCTGTTGCTGAGCATAGCCGTGCGTTATTGGTTGCAATTAATGATGGCGGTCTTCCTTCAAATGTTGGCGGCATGTACAATTTGCGTGTTATTCTTAGAAGAGCGCTTGGCTTTATTGACAAATACAAGTGGAATCTCAGCTTGCCTGAGATTTGCCGGTGGCATGCTGATTATCTTGAGCCTTTGTTCCCTGAGTTGCAGGAGAATTTGGATGAAGTTTCCAAGATTTTGGAAGTTGAGAAGAAGAAGTATGAGGCTACAAAGCAAAAAACACAAGCAATGCTTCCTCGTCTTCTTGAAAAGAAATTGTCAACTGAGGATCTTATCACAATCTACGACAGTCAGGGTATTGCTCCTGAATTGATTCGTGATGAAGCTGCGAAACTTGGCAAGGAAGTTCATGTTCCTGAGAATTTTTATGCTTTGGTTGCCGAGCGCCATGAAGCTAAGGAGCAGGAGCATGCTACTGAGCGTGAAGACAAGCTTCCTATTCCTGCCAGTTTGCCTCCAACAAAGGCTTTGTATTTTGATGACTATACTAAATCATCTTTTGACGGCAAGGTTTTAGAAATTATCGACAACAACGTGATTTTAGATCAAACCGCATTCTATCCAATCTCTGGCGGCCAGATGTCTGATAGGGGAACTTTAGATGGCTCTAAAGTTGTTGATGTTTTCAAGCAGGGTCCGTATATTGTGCATGTTCTTGATGCTAAGCCTAAGTTCCATGCTGGCGATAAGGTTCATGGTGATATTGAGTTTAGCAGAAGGCTGCAGTTGGCTCAGCATCATACTTCTACGCATATAATTAATGCTGCTGCGAGAAAAGTTCTCGGCTCGCATATTAATCAAGCCTCTGCAAAAAAAGACATTGACAAGGCTCACATTGATGTTACTCATTACGAGTCCTTAACTGATGAAGAAGTTGCTAAGATTGAAGCAGAAGCTAACAAAATTGTCAAACAAGGAATTCAGACCAAGCTTTCTTTTATGCCTAGAGAAGAGGCAGAGAAGTCATTTGGTTCTGCTATCTATCAGGGTGGTGTTGCTCCGGGTAAATTGTTGCGTATTGTTCAGATTCCAGGTATTGATATTGAGGCTTGTGGCGGCACTCATCTAAAGAACACTGGTGAAGCCGGCAAAATCAAAATTCTTAAAACTTCAAAAGTTAAGGACGGCATTGTCAGAATCGTATTTGCTGCTGGCAAGGCTGCTGATTCTGTTGTTTCTGCTGAGAATGATATTTTGAACAATGCTGCTAAGTTGTTGCATTGTGAGTCTAATCAAGTTCCTGGCAGAGCAGCTGAATTATTCGAGTTGTGGAAGAAAGCGAGAAAGGCTTCTCAAAAGAAGCAGCCTTTGCCCGATTTAACTTTGCGTTCTACTGCTCCATTTTCAGGAGATCTTCTTGCTAAGACAGCAGAAGCTTTGCAAACTCAGCCTGAAGTGATTATTAAGACGATAGAAAGATTTTTGGCTGATATAGAGCAATTCAAGAAAGCTTAACGGAACAATTTTTCCAATATGTCTAAAGTGTAAAGCACAATCGCTTCTGACTGCGTTTTTGATGGCGTAAAGCTTTCTTTCTTTGTATGTACGCTAAACACTCTTACTTGGTTGATCAAGTGAATTTGATTTGGCAGTCCTGGGTCTAATTTTACTCCATGTTCAGACAATTTTGCAATTAGTGTTCCTAGTCCTGTTCCTGGCGCTTTCTCCAATAAGTCATTTCCTGTTGCATCATAGTATTTGCGATGCAGTGCTGTCTCCATTGCTCTTCCGCACAAAATCACCGCGCTCCTATAGCACGCTGCATCCATGCACTTCTGTATTTCCAATAAGTCTGCAGTAACATCTTCTTTTATTTCAGATGGTAGTTTTGGTATTCTGAAGCTTTTCTTTTCTGGCTCGTCTGCTGCTAGTTCTGCCAGTTGTTCCAGATACTTTGGAATTTCTTCGTTTCTCGCAGCTGCCAATTTTTGCGCAATAGAGTGCGCTTCCGGATAATTTTTAGTTTCCTGCAACAATCTTTGTACTGCGCCTTTTAGCATTAATTTAGTGCCTTCTTGCTTCTGCTTCTTGAAACTTCGGAAATCCTTCTGATTTCCGACAGTGCTCAAGAACTCGGAGTTCTTGACATCAAGAATGCCTCCTTTAGCCGGATTTTGCTCTTGTTTGACTGCTTGTCTTATGTCGACGAGAATGTGGTTGATGTCCATACTTCTTCCTCAGTCCATAAAGATTTATATAGTTATTGCTTCAGTATTATATCTATGAAAAAGATACTATTTTTCGTATTGTTGCTGCTTGTAGCGTGTGCTCCTGCAGCTCCTAGACCTCAGACGCAGCCTGCGCCTGTTGTACAGCCTACTGTTATGGCGAATGAAGTAGTTACTTCTCCTCCTCAGTCTATGCCTCCTCGGAGCATGGCTGAAGAAGTTACTGGCACTCCTATAGAGCCTACAGGCTCTATTATCGACCCTTATAGCCAGATTGGTTGTGAGCAGTTATTGACTGCAAGTGAGTTTGCATCTGCTTGTGGAAAGGACGCTGCTAACTTTGTAGTTACTCACAAGATTGGCACAAGAAATTGTTATGTTAATGCAAAAGACTATCAGGACAATCGTTTGACTGCTGGTGTTTCTTTGCTTGGCTTTGGAAGCAGTGCTGACGCTATGGAAGAGTTTGAGCGCAGGTTGGTTGTTCTAAAAGTCGGTGCTGACAAGAGTGTTGGCGAGAAAGCGTATACTTTCCCTAAGGTTGACCGTCAGACGATTAACTTTGTGAAGGGCAAGTATATTGTTGAGGTTGGCGCTGACAGTAGGTTGTGTTCAAAAGAGGATCTTTTGAATGTGGCTCGTTCTGTTGACAGCCGTCTCAGATAAAGTTAGAAATTATTTTTTGTTTTTTCCTTGAAAACTCAGTAGAATTTTTATTATTTTTTTGAGTTTTTGAGGCATTCGGAATATGCTTATTTGATGTATTCCAGCAGATTCCGATGTTTTAACATTTTACTTTTTTGTAATATTGGTTCGATATCTACTCCGAATTTCTTTTTGGCCAGTATTTTTGCGTAATTAATCATTAGTTCTTTGCTTCCGAAGCTTATTGGCTTGTTCGAAAGCGCTTTTCTTGTTGCTTCTCGTGTTACCCAGACTCCTAATGGCAGCACATAATCATCTGTGATGAACCTCAATGCCAGGACGCTGTTCTGTCTTTTCGCATTAACTAAATGTTCTGCAATTGACATTCTGACAGTATAGTATCCGCCTGCGCAATTTTCTGCATAGTTCTTTCTTCCTTCAAACTCTTCATTATCCGTACTATATTCCAGCACTCCTGGTTTTACATACATTTCAAACAATTCGTAGCTCCACATTTCTGGGAAGAATAACAAAAGATAGTAATTTCCTAAATAACTGCCGAAGTGCGCAGCATATTCTCCTATTTGTTGTTCTCTTACTTTTTCTAAGAAATTTTTAGCTAGAATGTCGTCTGTTGCTGTTATCGACCATCTTGTTGGCACTAGCTTTCTTTTCTTTCCAAATACTCCTACTGATAGCATTCTGCTCAAAGCGTTCTCGTCGATAGAATGCTTATACAAGTCAGTAACTGCTTCAGATGCAAGTGCATCTGTATCGCTAAAGTATTTTTGTACTTTTGTTGGTATGTGCGGGTTTGTTGCCAGCTGTAGTTGTTTTAATTTCGCTTGTGGTCCCATTGGCGCTACCCATTTATCCATTTGGATATTCAAATTTGGTTTTTTCTCAAGAGTTACATCGATGTCAACTGGCCTTGATGCCATTGCAACATCTTGCGCAATTTCTATTAGTTTGTCTGGGTGTTTTACGTTGCTAGTAAATCGGCTGTTCACAAGGCTTGCCCTGAATGCCGCAACATCCGCTATTCTCATGCCTTGTTTTGCCCAGTGTCTTGGCGCGTCGTATTCCCATGCGTTTTCTGTGTGTTGTTGTGGGGCTAGAATTCCAACATTTACATAGGGATATCCGAATTTTCCAACAAATGGCGCGGGCGCGCTTCCTGTAAATTCTTGTTGGCCTGTCAAAGGCCTCGCTCTCGCTAAAGCATAATTTAGAATTCTTTCTTTTTCTTTGTACTTTACCCCCTTTATAATCATAGAATGCAAATTATTTTAGAACTTTATAATTTTTGCCAAGAATTCGTCAATTATCTTCTTTGCCTGAGCGATATCTTTGTAGTCAGCTACTGTCAGATTTTTGTTTCCTCGTATCATTGCTGATAATTTCTTTCCATCTTGCAGTCTGTATAAGCAAATAATTGGTTTTTTGTGAGTTTCTGCAAAGGAAATCTCATAGCCAACTCCAAGGCTTGGGCTGCTGACTTCTGCTATTATTACGTCTGCTTGCAATAACCAGTTTAAATCGCGGCTGTATATCGTCTGTTCATTTCCTGATTCGCCATGTGAACTGAGCGACGCGAGGCCGATGTGTTCTGTCAGCACGGTTCCTTTGGTTTGGAGGTAAGCAATCAGCGCGTTGTAGAATTCTTGGTCTTCTCTTCCGCCTCGTATTGAGCCCGCAAAGTAAATTTTCATTTTATCTGTATCAATTCGCTTCCTTCAACATGTGGCTCGTCTTCTGCTGTTCTTTTGAACTGTGAGCATTGTTTTTTGTGCTCCCAGTAAAACCAGCATTTGTTTCCGAATACCTTGTATGCGTGGCAATTTTCGCAGACTGTCATAGTATTTCTTCTTCTGTCATAATTTATATACTTTTCTAAGATACTTTTTTAAAGAGTCCTTTTACCTTCTTTTTCATGCTTACTCCGAAGGAAGTTGAACAGGTTAAGGAAGAGCTTACTTCTTGCCAGCGCCCTCTTTTCATTTTTCACGACGATCCTGATGGACTTGCAAGCTTCTTGTTATGTTACCGTTTCAAGCAGGAAGGTCGTGGCATTCCTGTTAAGGCTTATCCTAGGATTGGTGTTGATCCTTATGTTAGGAAAGTTGAGGAGTATGGTGCTGACAAGGTTTTCGTTTTAGATGTCGCAATGGTTGACCAGGAGTTTATAGATACTGTAAAAGTTCCTGTTGTTTGGGTTGACCATCATGCTTTGTTGGAGCGCGACAGAGTAAAATATTTCAATCCTCAGAAGCGCGGCATTAATATTCCTACGCCTGCTCTTTTGTGGCAGGTTGTTGGCGAGGAGCGTCCTGAGGACTTGTGGCTTGCTGTTACCGGCTCGATTGGTGATTGGTATTTCCCTGATTTTGCTCCTGAGTTTCAGCAGGCGTATGCAGAATTGCTTCCTACTACTTGCACTGGTGTTGATGACGCATTATTCAACACCAGGCTTGGCACTTTGGTGAAAGTTTTCTCGTTCAACCTTAAAGGTCCTATGTCTGAAGTTAGTCAGTCTATCAAAGTTTTCACGCGTATTGATGATCCTTATGAGATTCTGGAGCAAAGAACTCCAAAGGGCAAGCTTCTCTGGAAGAAGTATTTGGAAGTGAATAAGATTTATGAGGAAATGCTTTCAAATGCTTTGAAGCATGATTCTAAAGACCCTATTTTTGTTTATACGTATAGTGATGACGTGCTTAGTTTGACAAAAGACTTGGCAAACGAGTTGTTGTACAAGCTTAACAAAATAATTATTGTTGGCAGGGAGCGTTCTGGTGAAGTTCGTTGTTCGCTTAGGTCTCCTGCTAAGATTAACCTTGCTAAAGCGCTTGAAAAGGCGCTTATTGGCATTGAGGGTTATGGTGGCGGTCACGAGCAGGCTTGCGGTGCTGGTATTAAGAAGGAAGATTTCAAGCAGTTTCTTGATAATTTGAAGAAGGAATTGAATTTATGACTGTTCTTTCATTTGTTTTGCCGCTCTTGCGTATCCGCCGTCTGCTCCGTCGACAAAATGTACTTGTTTTCCGTATCTTTCGAACACTAGGCAGGTCATTAGTGCTCTGTCAGTAACGTGTATGCCGTAAACTATTTGTTTTTTCTTGCGCATTTTTTCTAGTTCCAGAGTTAATTTCCTTCTCTGCTCTGTGTTTCCCGCCATTACTAAGCGCAAGGCATTGTCAAATTTTTTGTAATCTGTTGTTGCTAGTAGAATTTGTTTGTACATTTTTAGGTTGAAGTCTCTTGCTGTTATTTTGCTTTTCATCATTCTTGTTGCGACAAAGCATACTGCTTTGAGGTATGCTCTGTGTACTGCTTTCATGAACTTGCTTTTTTTCCAAGCTCTGACTTTTGTTTCATTGTCTAGTTGCTTTCCTGTTATTGCTAGGTGGAGTTTTTCTTCTGCTATTGGGTGGAAGTCTTGTTCATCTCCGTATATTTTCTTAATTAGCGCAAGTGCTTTTTTGTAAGTTTCACTTTCTCTTTTCGTTGTTGACTTTATTATTAGGCTGATAGTCTCCCCATACGGGCTGTATATGTCCTGCCATCTGCATTCTAGTCCTTCGTAGTTTGCTTTCGGCAGAACGTCCATCTTTAACTCGTACTTGCCTTCTTTTACTATTTTTTCCGCGTATGCTAGTCCTTTTCCTGTGAACATTGCTTGGTTGTAGTTTGCAGAGGCTCTGAATTTGGCTATTTTGATTTCGTATCCTTTTTTTGTTATTATTTCAATTGGGACAATTCCTACTCTTAGGTCTAGTTTGAACATTTCTGTGGCTAGTTGTTTTGTTGCTAGTAGTGCTGATTTTGTTGTTTCGAGGACTTCTTCTGGCACAATCATTGTTGCTCCGTCTCCTCCAAATACAAATGGAATGTCCAGTTTTTGCACGGCATTTAGTACTGCGATTATTGAAGAAGCTCCAATTGTGTTGACGTCTTTGTATCTTCCTGCTTCTATTGCTTTTGTTGAGTCTTTTATGTCTGTTATTATTACGTGCCATCCGTTTGGCACTTTTGTGTACTTTTGTAGGTTTGTTATGTCTGAAAACTTGGTTATTGCTGGCAGTTGTGCGTAAAAGTCTGGATTAGCCATACTATTAAAACCCACAATAACCTTTTTATACCTTTCCTATAGGACTGAGTGTAAGGCGTCGGTAATTCAATGGTAGAATGTCAGCCTTCCAAGCTGATCATCCGGGTTCGAATCCCGGCCGACGCATAAGCTTTTTATAACCCCGAATCGTTATAGTTCTAAAAAAGGTGATATTCATGAATAAAACTGAATTGTTTGTCTTGATTCTTGTTTTAGCGATTGCCGTTATTGGCGTGTTCGTTTTGTATAAGGGTGTTGGAAAGGCCATTGATGAGGTAGACCCTTTGGACGCAGGCTTCGCGCCTATGCGTATCGCTTCTCAGCCGGGCGCAGGTGTTCCTTCACAGCCTTATGTTCCTCCAGCACAGCCGACTACAATAGCTACTAGACCTCCACCATCATACTTTGTTCCGCCTGAACAGGTTCCAGATTCTCCAGCTCCTAAGATGGATAGCTGGGGCTGTTATTGTTTTAACGCTAATAATGCCAGAGTAGGCGAAAAGTTTACAGTGTCTGTGCCCGCAGGCAGTGCTAAATCAGTAGCTGAAAAGGCCTGTACTGCGGCTTGCACAACTGATGCAAAGGCAAAGGCAGGCTCAAAAGGCGGCATGGTAACAGGGAAAAAATAATTTTTTACATTTTCAGGCTGACAACATTTGACAGTCCTGCTTCTTGATTCATGCTGACGCCGTATAGAATGTCTCCTTCAGAAATAATTGCGTCGTTGTGGGAAATAACAATGTATTGTGCTTTTGTGCAGTAGCTTCGTATTAATTTCGCCAGTTTTTCTGAATTGTGCTTGTCAAGTGCTGCATCCACTTCATCTAAAACATAGAATGTTGCTGGCTCATGTTCCTGAATAGCAAACAAAAATGCCAGCGCAGTCATTGTCTTTTCTCCACCTGATAAGCTTCGTATATCCAAGAACTTGTTTCCTGTTATCTTGACATTTATGCGCAGTCCTGCTATGAATGGGTCTTCTTTGTTTTCCAATTCCAGATAAGATTCTCCTTTTGTTGTTAGCTGTCCGAATATTCTTCTGAATTGGCTGTCTACGACGTTCAAAGTTTTCAAAAACAAGTCTTTTTTGCTTGTTTCTATTTCGTTCATTAAGTTTACAACATCATCTTTTTCTTTTAGCAAAACGTTCTTCTTGCCTAGCAATCCGCCGTATTCTTTCTCGACTGTTTCGTAAATCTCTAAAGCTCGCATATTCACGTTTCCAATATTCAACATCATCCGTTCAAACTCATTTATTTCTTTCTTGAGCTGTTCTTCTGGTTTTTCCATATCGAGCTCAATTCCTGAATATTGCTCAAATTCTGCGTTCATTCCTGCTGTTTCTGCTTTTACTCTTGCTTCCTCTATTGACAATAGATTTACTGACATTTCTTCTTTTCTGGAAATTTCATCAATGCCTAGAATTCTATTATCCTTTTCATTGATGTCTTTGTCCAGTTTGTTTCTTTTCTCAATTAGTCCTTTGAATTGGCTGAAGAATTGTGCTTGTTCTTTTTCTTTCTTGCCTAGTGCTTCTTCTTGTCCGCCTGTCATTTTTTCCAGGTCTGTTATTTCTCCGTTGAATGCTTCTGCTTCTTTTTGCATGTCTACAAGCAGTTTTTGCATGTTTTCTTTGTCTCTTCCGTGGACATCCGTGAGCTGTATGTCTATTCCCTTTTGGTCTCCTTCTATTCTCATTTTTTCTTGTTCTAATTGCTTTCTCTTCTCATCAAATGCGTTTAGTTCTGCTATTAACCTTGGGTTTCTTAGTTCTGCTATCCTGTCTCTGATCGTCTGTTTCTCTATTTTCAGGTCAGTTAAAGATTTAGTATCGATCAGTAGTTTTTCTTCGAGTTCTTCCAGGTCTTTTGATATTTGTTTTATTGTTTTTGTTAGTTCTTCTTTGTAATTTTTAGTTGATTCAAAGTCTCCTGTGTCTAAGTGCAGGCTTTTCTCTTGTTTGATTATTTCTCCTTCTAAATTGGCTTTTAATTCTCTGAGTTTGGTTATTTTGTCTTCGTTTGCTTTTCTGTTTCCTTCAAGAGTTTGTAGTCTGTCTTCTAGTGCTGTTACTTGGTTTCTGGTTTCTTCCAGTTTGCCGTCTATTTCTTTGTCTTTGAAGCTCCCTGCTTTTTTGGCTCTGAATCCGCCGGTCATGGCTCCTGAGTGTTCGCACATGTCGCCGTCGAGTGTTACCATTCTCGCGCTTCCTATGCCTATTCTTCGCGCAGTTTCAATATCTTCAACAATGAGCGTGTTGCCAAACACGTGCGAAAACACATTTTTGAATTTTGGATCGAAATCAAGCAAGTCTATTGCGAATCCATGCACTCCTTTTTCTTTTGATAAATGTTTAATCTCGTCTTTTGCGTGTGCTGGCTTTATTTTGTTTAATGGCAGGAACGTGGCAAATCCGAATCTTCCTGCTTTCAGGAACTTTATGGCATTTGATGCTGTTTTGTCGTCGTCTACTACTATGCTGTGGATTTTTTGCGAAGCTGCTATTTCTAAAGCAAGTGCATACTTGCTTTCTGAGCTTCCTAGTTCGCTAACAGTTCCGTAAACCTCGCCAAACTTCTGTCTGTTTTCTATGATTTTTTTGACTGCCATATTTGCAGCTATGCTGTCCTGCACTGATGCTTGCTTTATGCTCAGTTTGCTTTCCTCTTCTCTCATTCCGTGGAGTTCTGCTCTGCCTTTTGCTAGAGTGTTTGCGTCTTTGCTGTCTTGGTTTAGAAGTTCGTTTAGTTCAAGGGCTAATTTCTTGAACTGCTCCTTGTTGTTTTTTAGTACGGTTAGTTCTTCTTTGTGAGCGTCTGTTAGTTCTTTGACTTTTGCTATTTTTTCGTCCATTGTTGCTATTTGGAATTCTGCTTTGTCTTTTTCTCTGACTAGTGCTTGTTGTTTTTCTCTTAGAACTTGTAATTCTCTTTGCTTGTCTTCTGCTTTTTTGTCCAGGTCTGCGAATTGTTTGTCAATGTCTGCATCGTCTGCTAAATCGTGTTTTTTCTTGAAGTCTTTTATCTTGACATCTAATTCTGCAATGGTTTTGCTCATTGCCTGCACTTGTGCTGTCTGATTATTCTTCTGTTCGCTTAACTCTTTTATTTTTCCTTCAGTTTCATCTAAATTCTTTTGTAATTGTTCTTTTCTTTGGTTTATTCTTTCTATTTCTGTTCTGCACGCGCTGATTCTTGTTTTGTGCATTGCGAGTTGTATTCTTAATTGTTCGACTTCTTTTTGTATTTTTATTTGCTCGACCTCTCCTTTTCTTTCTATTTCAGAATTAATGTCTTGTATGACTTGTTTGTGCTGTGCTATTTCGTCTCTTAGTGTTTTTATTTGAGTTTGATACTTAGTTAACTTCTCTTTGTGTCCAGCGCTCTTCTCCTCTAATTTCTTGAGATCTTCATCTTTTCTGTTGAGTTGTCTTTTGATGTAGCTTCCTTTGTTTTGTTTTATTTTGTCGTTGAGGTCTTTGTACTTTATTGCCTGATCTCTGTCTTTTTTCAAGTCTTTCAGATATGTCTCTCTTTCTTTCAGAATGATTTCTGCTTCGTTTAGCTTGTCGCCTACTTTTTGCAATTCATTCAGCGCTTGCTGTTTTTTCTCTTCGTACATGCCGATGCCGGCTATTTCTTCGATTATTTGCCTTCTTTCTGTTGAGCTCATCTCAACCAGTCTTACTATGTCGCCTTGAAGAATGATATTATACCCATCCGGGTTTATCTTTGCGATTCCCAATAGCTCGATTATTTCCTGTCTTGTTTTTGTTTTTCCATTAATCTTGTACTTGCTTGCTCCGTCTGCTCTTACAATTCTTGAAATTTTGACTTCGTTTTCGTCTACTGGGAACATTTTTTCATTGTTGTCAAACACTATGCTGACTTCTGCTTCTTTTGATGGCTGTTTTGTTTTTCCGCCGTTGTAAATTAAGTTAGAGCTTTTTTCTGCTCGCAGTTGTTTTGATGAGCTTTTGCCTAGTACGAAGCATAGTGCGTCCAAAACATTGCTCTTGCCGCTTCCGTTTGGTCCTAGAATTACGTTAAAATCATCGCCAAAGAGCAGTTCTGTGTGCTTTCCAAAGCTTTTGAAGCCGTCAAGTACTAATTTGGTTATCTTGGTTCCTTTGTCTGCTTTTTCCTCTTGTATTGCCGCTACAGCACCCGTTTCCATTGTACATTTTCCTATACTCAGGGTATATAAAGATTTGGTGGAAAGCTATATAAATGCCCATTTATAAGACGAGCTTATGGGTTTTAAAGCAGTATTAACGGCAACGGGTCTTGTCGCTCTTTTGGCAGGTTGTGGCAAGGATCCTATGAAAAATAGGCCTGTTAGAAAGGCAGAAGTTCAGCAGCCTGCGCAGTTAGTAGTTCAGTCAGAGAAGTATTTCACTATTGAATATTTGGTTTCTGATGTTCCTGGGCAGGTTAAGGGTTTTCGTTTGAATTTTACTCCTGAGCAGCGTGCTTATTTGGCGCTTTTTGCTCCGGTGCATTATGAAGTTCCTGAACTTAAGCTGAGTTTTCCTTTGCCTGTTGAGGATGGCGTTTCTTCTGCTACTACTACTTTAAAAAATCCAGAGTCTGTCGACGGCAAGGTTTTAGCCGTTTATGGCCGCGATGGCAAGTTGGAAGAATTTAAACTACAGTATAAGAGGTGAAACAAATGTCGTTCAAATGGTATTTATTGGCTTTGTTGCTGTTGGTTGCCTGCGCGCCTTCGGATAGCGAAGTATCGCGCATATTGCAACAATATTCTTCAGATCTTGAAAAAATAGAAAATCAGCAATTGCGTGATCAAATCTCGCCTTCATTTCAGAAATATTTTCCTGATCCGTATCCTGATGGCTTGAGCATGATGGAAGTAGGCCGGCGTGACGTTACTCATTCAACATCTCGTACCGTGGAGATGAAGACTGGTGAGAAAACTGTCACAGTCCTTGACGGCTATCGCGTTCTGTACGCCTATCCGGATTTTGACCAGCCTTTTGTCAAGATTCATGTTGAGCAAAGCTCTCCGGAGAACTTTGAGGCTGACAAAGCAGTAGTTCTTGAGCAGTTGAAGGGCTTTGAAAATGAGACGCTTCACGTTCAGGAAATTGATAAAGCTGGCAGGAAATTCTACGTTTTGAATATGGCGAGTTTTGATGTCGGTGTCAGGGCAATGGCGCTGTTATTTGTTCCGGAAGAGCAGATGATTGTGACAATGTATTTGTTGAATCAGGAGAAAAGTCCTTTTAAGACTGAAGAAGAATTCCTTGATTTGGAAGAAAAGTTTTTTAATGGGCTGGCTGAATCTTTGAACAAGGTGAAATAATGGCATCTAAAGTCCACGCAGCGCATATTTTGGTTAAGACTGAGCAGGAAGCTTTCGGTATTTTGTACGATATTAATCACGGCAAGGAATTTGAAGTTGTTGCTAAAGAGAGATCTCTCTGTCCATCAGGCAAGAATGGCGGGGACTTGGGCTGGTTTGGCAGGAATCAGATGGTTAAGGAATTTGAAACTGCTGCTTTCAGTATGAAGCCGGGTGAATTGTCAAAGCCTGTTAAAACTCAATTTGGCTGGCACGTGATTAAAGTTTTGGAAGCTAAGTAATATGGAAACTTGGCTTTTTCTCGCATTATTAGCGCCGTTGTTCTACGCATTGTCAAATATGGTGGACAAGTTTTTGCTGGATAAGCGTGTTAAGTATTGTTTTGCTTTGGCTCCAATTTCTGGTTTGTGTGCCTTGGTGTTTGGCGTCATAACTTTCTTTTTTATCTCGTTCAAAGATATTCCGCAAACTCAATTGATAGTGGCATTTTTGTTGGGTTTAGGAATTGCTTTGAATTATGTGTTGTATTATTATGCGCTTTCTTTTGAGGAGGTTTCAAGGGTTGTCTCGATTTGGTATTTGTCTCCTGTTTTTGTGCTTTTATTCGCAACTGTCTTCCTCGGAGAACATCTGCCGCTTTTGAAGATTTTTGCCGTCTTGCTTGCAGTGTCAGGTGCTGTTTTGATTGGTTTTGAGAAGTTTGACCGCGGTTTTGTGATGCGGAGGGCTTTTTACTGGGTTTTGTTTAACTGCCTGCTTGCTGCTGTTATTACAACAGTTCAGAAATATCTTTTAGGTGGCATGGCTTTCTGGAATTTGTTTTGTTTGCAGTCATTTGGCTTGTTTGTTGGCCTTTCTTTGACTTTGTTCTCTGGTCGTGTGCGTGCTCATTTTGGCCATGTTATGAAGAGTGTTCATCTTGTTATTGTTACTGAAGTTCTGACTTTTGTTGCCGCGATTATTTTCTTGTCTGCTATGTCTCGCGCTGAAGTTGCAAAAGTCAGCGCATTGAGTTCTGTCCAGCCGATTTATCTGTTAATCTTGATGCTGATTTCCAGTCTTTTCATTCCTCACATTCTGAAAGAAGAGTTCACAAGAAGGTCATTTGCAATAAAAGTAATTTCTGTGCTTATGGTTGTAGTTGGCGCTTACTTTATTGCAGTTTAGATGTAGTGTTCTGCTTCTGAATGTTTCGTGCAGAACGATACGATAACAAGCACTAAGACTGCCGTTGCAAAGCTTGGCACAAATGCGATTTCTTTCAAGAAAGGATATGTTATATACAAAACTATGAGGGAACTTATCATCGAGGCTATGCTTGCTTTTGCGGTTGTTCTTTTCCAGAATAATCCTCCCAGTATTGCGAATGCAAAGCATCCTGCGGTAAATGATGCTAAAATTGTTAGGCTGACTATGTCTTGGAAGTAGAATGCTACGACTGCGCTTAAAATTCCAAAGATGGCAGTTATGTATCTTGCCATGTTCAATAATTCATGTTCGTGTCTTTTTGGGTGGAATAGCGGCATGTAGAAGTCTTTGAGTATTGTTGCTGATCCTCCTAATAGGATGCTGTCGATTGATGACATTACGATTGCTAATATGCCTGCATATCCTAGTCCGAGTAATCCTGATGGTAATACATTGCCCATTAGGGTGAAAAGTGCTAGGTCAGGCGCTACTCCTGGTGCTAGCTTGACTGCTAGTAATCCGCATAGAATTGCTACAGCGACAAAAAGAATGGAAGGTAATGACCATAGGAAGCTTCTTCTTGCTGTTTTTTCTGAGTCTGCAGAGTAGATTCTTTGCCAGAAATGTACTTCTGGCAGTACAACAAGTCCTGATAGGAATATTCCTCCTAGGAAGAATATTATTCCTCCAAATGCTAATGGGTCGAAGTGTGATGCAGGCAAAGCGCTCAAAGCCTGCACGCCTCCTGCTTTTCCCCATGCGAGTGGAACTAGTATGATGAATGTCAGTAGCATTACCCAGAATTGGAAGAAGTCTGTCAGTAGGTCGCTGATTATTCCTGCAACTGATGTGTAAATTATAGTTATTAGCGCTGCTCCGATGAGCGCAATTTCAAAATTTATTCCTGTGAGGACTTTAATGAGTTGTGCTATTGCAACGAATTGTACTCCTGACCATAGAAAAGCGAGTAGTATATACATTCCTGCAAAGACGTATCTGTTTGCTCTTCCAAAGCGGTGTTCGAAGAAGTCTCCTGTTGTGTATGCTTTGTGTTTGTCTCCGAATGCTTTGATTCTTGGTGCTATGAATGAAAAGAGTAGGAAGCTTAGTGTGATTGAAATCATGACAACAATTCCGTATGATATTCCGGTTGTGTATGCAGATGCCGCTACTCCGACGACTGCTCCGGCTCCAATTTGTGTCGCAATGTTGGATGTTGTTAGAAGGAATAATTTTGTTTTTCTATTGTTAATCATATAGCCTTCGAGATGTTCTCTTTTGCTTGCGAGCAGGCCAATTATTAGTGTGAGCACAAGATATACTGCAATTACGATTAAGTCTAGTGTTGTTGCCATATGATTTTATTCACGCATCCTGCATTGAGACTCGGCTAGTTTCGCTTCTTTAAATGTTGTTATTTTATCATACATTTCTCTGATTTCTTGTTCTGTGTACTTTTCCCACTTTGTTGGAAATTGTGATGCGAAAGAAAAGCCTCCTTTCCTTTCCTCTAATTCCAACTGATACATTCGCTGCCCAGGTCTGATTACATCACTGATAAACGTTTTCAGCCTTAACGTTATACCATACTCCAACGCCTTTTCTGCAATGTAATCAATGCCCATTTTGTCCACAAATATATACTGCAGACTATACGTCAGGCATATAATTTTACTGGCGATATATATCGTCTCATTTTAATCCGCGTGAGAGTAAAGCTCTTTCTGCCTTTCGCAAATGCGCTTGGTATGTTGAGTATGAAACTCCCATTTTCTTCGCCAGCACTTTCAGTTCTGTCTTTCTGGGATATTCATAATAGCTGTTCTCCACCGCAAGCTCGTAGGCTCTCTGTTGTTTTGCTGTAAGTTCTGGTTTAAAGCCCACTAAGCTTACATTGCCTACTTTTTCCTGCGTAAGTTTCAGCAGTTTTCCTTGGAATTGTCTGGAAACTTCAATCACTTCTTGTAGAATTTCCTTTTTCCAGCTGGCCAGCTCCCAAATTTGGTAGCCTTCTGATGATATGTATGCCGGCTTGAGCCAAATAATTTGAGGATTATAGAGAGGATCATTAATTTGTAGCGAGCGCATTATTCCAATAAAGAAATCTTCCTTTAATTCCAGCTCTGTGAATAGTCCTTGTTCCAGTCCATCTTTGAAGAATGCTTTCTTGTTTTTTTCTGTTCCGCTGATGTTGCCGACAACAAGTGCATAGGTGTATTTTCCTTTTGCTTTCCAATAGCGAAGCGGATATCCTACGAGTGTTACGTGATGTTTGGCGGCAAAAGTTCCTATGCCTGTTTTTATTGAAGTTACTCTTATCTTCGCAACCCACATATCTAGACGCGATACTTATCGCTTTATAAGAATTTCTAGTATTCCCCAATTTTCTTCTGCTTCTTCATTCCCGCGAGAACCTGATACGGCGTCCAGCTGTGCCTAAAAATCTCAGGATGTTTGTCCCAGTTTTTCTTCAAGAAAGCAGCAGTTTTAGGATCTGCCATGTATCCAGAACCAAAATCCATTCCAACGTGCTTCTTCAATTTCTCTATTTCAGCATCCCTTGCTACTTTTGCCAATATTGAAGCCGCTCCTACAATCAAGTACTTAGAGTCCGCCTTATGTTCTGTCTTGAACTCTACACTTTTAGCCATCAATCGTTCAGCGATATACTCGTGATAAGCTTTAGTATTGGTGCTTGGGCAGTCTATCAATGCTTTCTCTGGACTTAGCATATTTATCAGTTCAATGCTTTTGTCTGCTTCCAGCCAGTTTAAATTCGCGCCAGTTTCAGACAGCACATTTTTGTCTATCTCAGAAGGCGAAACTATTATCAATTGATACTTGACATGTTTTGGCAGTTCTTTTGCTATTCTTTCGCGCTGCAACGGAGTCAAAAGTTTAGAATCCTTTACCCCCAGTTCTTTGAGTTTTAGAGTGCCATCTTCTTCGATCATTGCCCCACATATTACCAATGGACCGATGATGCAGCCTCTGGGCGAAACTAGGAGGTCCTAGTTTTCTCTGCCCGCTTCATCGATCCCGCAAATCTTTGTCATAATGATATGATTTTTTTCTCGGAACTCAAAAGTTTCCACTTTTTGTCGTCATCACGAGCAACCAGCTCGAGTTTCTCAAGTTCTCGCAGTCTTTTTGATGCAGACCTTGATGTCACGTGAATGTACTTCACGAGCTCTGTTGTCGTGTGAGGATTGCGGTTTAATAGATTTAAATATCTTTGCTTGACGGACGAAATAATTATTGTCTTCTGAGACGCAAGAATCCAATAAGATTGACTTCTAACACGAAAGACCTCAACAACTCCTTTCTTTTTTAGTTCAACGAGGATTTCTGCAACACGTGATGATGAACGGTTAAATAACTGGCTTAATTCCTCTGTTGTATGCGGCTCAATTAATATGCTCCTAAGCTCATCACGTATGTGGTATGCGCGATAGTGTGCTTCTTTAAACTTGCCGTATGTCAAATAAAACTTTTGTTTCTTTTCCGGATGTAAATCTGCCAATTTATGACGATAAAAGATGTCCCAATTCCATTTACCAGTGATGTAATATGCGCGGTCAGAGTCGCGAAATACTGACGTTATTCCCAATGTGGACAATAAATTATCGATAAATGCTTTCTGTTGTTTCTGAGCTATTCTAAGTGTTCGGTTATTGTGCTCTCCGATTTTTATATTTCCTTCGCCTGCGAAGAAACCTCGTAAAATGTCCGCATGGAGAGTAGTATCTTGCAAAAACTCGTTTACCAGCGGCTTCCATTTTCGCATGACTTCCACAGAGGCAAGCCTCCAGATAAAGTATGGTTTTCGCGCTCTCGCATCGAAATATTTTCTCACGGCAACATTACCGATGGGCGAGTCTGCATTTCCTGTTTTAGAATAGGTGTAAACCCTGATGTTTTTATTTGGATATATCGGCGAGATTGTTTTGTGGAAATGTCGTATTAATTGAGGGGAAGAATTAGTGAATGTTAGTTCATCGTGGCATTTGTTATTGCCCTCTGCAAGCCAAAGTCCTACACATTCCGCCAAGCGTTGTTTATTTAGCATTCTAAAATTTACGAATTGTCTATTTAAATACCCCGCGCGTGCGGTTGTCCAGTGGCTTGACCGGAAAATCTATCGTCGATAAGAATCCGTAAGATTTCCGGAAATGTCCAGTGGCTATAAACGACCAAAATCTTTAAATACACTCGCCCTTCCAGAATTGTTATGTCAAGAACAGACCCAAACCCATCACCTGAAGTAATTCAGTTTGTTGGCGTTTCAGAGTTGTCTCCTGAAGAGCAGGCCACTGTTAAATCAATTTCTACTGATCAGTTTGAGAAGATTAAGCGTCAGTTGCACAATATTACTAATATGACTATTCACGTTAAATGTTATGAGAAAGAGGGCGGCAAGAGGAAGTATTCAATGCACGTTAAGGTTGTCGCTCCTACTAGAGTGTTTGATAGTTCTAAGGCTGATGATTGGGATTTGGCTAAGGCTATGCATATGGCTTGCGAGAGTATTTTGCACCAGATTCAGCACAAGTTCCATACTGATGTTTCAAGGCCTGATAGGGTTTAATTGGAGAAGCCTCTCTGCTTTCTCTAAGTGTCTGAGATTGCTAAAACCTATCTCTCTATACCATTTCTCAAGCTGTTCTTTGCCATTTAGTTGTATTCTGACTTTGCCTTTTCCAATTTGGTAAATGCCAAAATGAAAATTGTGTCTCTTTAAGATTTCAATAAACTGTGCTTGCATCGGAGATGGGCTTATTTTCATCTCAAGACGAGGGTATATAGTGCCATTGTTGTTTGTAACGACTACACTGCCATCTGTATCGAAATAACCTCTGACCACTAGCAATTCAAGATCTGGTTGCATGAAACAATTCGGGATAATTGCGCGCTTCCATTTTGGAGATAGAATGAAACCAATGTTCTGAAGCAAATCAGTGTATTTTTTTCCGTGTAGAACAATATTTTGTACATTCTGATTGGGTGTTTTTATGACCATTGGATTTCCACCTAATAATCGCATGAAAAGTTGTGCGACATATTTTCCGTACTGCACTTCGCGAGAATCTAACGTTACTTTGACTGTGTACAACATCTTTATCCTATTGGTGGCTTTTGTTGGGTAAATCCCAATTGAGCCATCTCCAAGTAGAATCCCCGCAAATTCAGCAAAGTCCAAAACAATCATAAACTATTTTCCAAGAAATCGTTTTTATATACTTTATGCGAGAAGTTGTCCAGTGTCCAGTGAAAAATAAGTGGTCCGGCCATAGCGGGAAGTGGATTTGAACCACTGAGCTTTGGGTTATGAGCCCAACGGGAATTTTGGACGTACGGAAGACCGTCACGTTCTCCAGACTTCCCTATCCCGCTATAATTGCCGGACCGATATTGACGGGATTATGCTCTTTTATAAAGCTTTGCCAGAAACCTTTAAATACGTTCTCGAAGGTCGTTTTCTGTATGCCGTGGTGGCACAACCTGGTACTGCGCCAGATTGCTAATCTGGTTTCCGCAAGGATATCCCGGTTCAAATCCGGGCCACGGCGTATTATATTCAACATGAAAATCGAAAAGAAGATTTGGCCGGTGCATTTTGAGAAGATTCTCAAAGGCGAAAAAAAGTTTGAAGTTAGATTGGCTGATTTTAGTTGCAACCCTGGAGACGTTCTTGTATTAAGAGAATGGAATCCTGAAACCAAGGAATATACGGGCAGAATAATAGAAAAAACAGTTACCTGTATCAGTAAAACAAAAGATGCGAAATTCTGGTCTAAAGAGGAAATTGAGAAATATGGATTTCAAATAATCGGATTTAATTAAATCAAGAGCACTTCCCCAATCCTTTCTCCAACTCCTTCTCATTCAATTTCGTTCCAATAAACACTACTTTAGTCTGTTTTTTCTCGCCTTTTTCCCATGGCCTTGTGAAATCCATATCCCATCTTTTGCCTACTTTGTGGAAAGCAACTCTTAACTCATCCTTGGCTCCTGGCTGGCTTTCTTTGATGCAGACTATTCCTTTTGCGCGGAAAATATTTTCTGGTAATTTCTGCCAGAATGCTTCGAACTTTTCTGAATCTACTGGTCCTGTAACAGAAGAAATGCTTTCAATGCCGGTATTATGTGCGTGTTCGTGTTCTTTTCTTTTCCAATTGACTTGTTTGCCAGTGTCGAATTTCGCAACGCCCAAAAGTAGTTTCAATGGCGCTCTGCATTTTTGTGTCTCAATTATTTGCGCATTTGGAACATGTTTTTTAATCTCTTTCTTAATTTTGTAAACTTGTTCTGGTTTGACAATGTCGACCTTATTCAGCAAAACAATATCTGAATTCTGCAGTTGCTCAAATGCAGTTTCATTTCTTTTCATGTTCTCTGCATAATTTTCTGCGTCAATTACGCAAATGATACTATCCAATTCTACTTTTCCAACAAACTCAGGCGCATTAAACGTCATTGCTGCTGGCACAACTTCTGCCAATCCTGAAGTCTCAATTAGTAAATAGTCTATTTTCTTTGTTGCAAGTAATTTTCTTACTGCTTCAATTAAATCTCCGCGCACAGTACAGCAGATGCATCCGTTTGGCAGTTCAATGAGCTTGTCCTTGCTCGCAATTATCAAGTCTCCATCTATTCCAATTTCGCCGTATTCATTTACGATTACGCCTATTTTTAGCCCGTGTTCTTCAGTGAGCACGTAGTTGACAAATGTGGTCTTTCCTGCTCCTAAAGCGCCTGTGACTATTGTTACTGGTATCATTGCCTTTTTTCTCTTCACAAGGTTTATAAATCATATTGTTAACTTCAGTTCCATGCAAAAAATAGTGGTGATGTCTGTAGGAGGCAGCCTCATTAATCCAGGCCAGATTAATATTGATTTTCTCAAGCGTTTGAAGTCTTTTATCAATAATTCAGCGCATAAGTTTGTAATTGTCTGCGGCGGAGGCTTTCCTGCGAGATTGTATTCTCATGCAGGAAGAGAGTTTGGTGTTTCTAGCATTGGACAGGATGAGATCGGAATGAAAGCTACTTTTTTGAACGCAGAGCTTGTCCGCCAGATTTTCAAAGCTTCAGAAGTTAGGCAAGAGCCTAAAAAAATCAGCTTCAAGAAAGTTTTAATCGCTGCCGGCTGGCTTCCAGGCTGTTCTACTGATTATAATGCTGTTGTTTGGGCAAAAAAATTCGGTGTTAAGGAAGTTTTCAATTTAAGCAATACTAATTATGTCTACGATAGAGACCCTAAGTTGTTCAGTGATGCGCGTCCTATTAAGAGCATTTCTTGGAAGGACTATAGAAAGATGATTACTAGCAAATGGTCTCCTGGCTTGAATACTCCTTTTGATCCTGTTGCTTCTAAGGCTGCTGATAAGTGGAAGATGCGTGTTTTCTGTATTAACGGCCAGAGGCTTGATGAGCTCGATAAAGCCATCAACAACAAATCATTTATCGGGACCGTGATCAAATGAAAAAGTTCCTTATTTTCCTGCTATTGCTTCCTTTTGTCTTCGCCCAGCCTACTGACTGGTTTCAGGCTGCTTCTGTTAGCACTCAGCTGAATGTTTCTTCTGCTGTTGATATTTCTCCTGCCGGTCCTCGTGCTTTTGTTGAGCATTTGAAAGCTGACGTAGTTTTTGTTCCTCAGAACTCTCAGTTTACCGCAATCAGGAGTTTTGAGGCTTCTCCTCCTGCATTGGTTACTTCTGACCGTGCGAGTTTTGAGTGGAAGGCTCCTTCTGGCAGGATTTCTTATGGTTATACTGCAGTTGTTGAAACTGCTAATAATGCTCCTCACGTGTCTGCTAAAATTCCTTATCCTATTCAGTTTTCTAAAGATCTTGACAAGTATGTTCGCCCTACAAAGCATATTGACTCTACCGATCAAAAAGTTATCGCTCAGGCTAAGAAGCTTGCCGAGGGCGAGGATGATCTTTTCCTTTTGGTCAGTAAGCTTGCAATGTGGACTAAAAATAATGTGGAGTATAATCTCAGCACCTTAACCGCTGAAGTTTCTCAGCCTGCTTCTTGGGTGTTGGAAAACAGGTATGGTGTTTGTGATGAAATTACGAGCTTGTTCATTGCAATGCTGCGTTCATTAAAAATTCCTGCAAGGTTCGTCTCAGGCATTGCCTACACTAACAATGTTCAGTTCCCTGGTGGCTGGGGCGCTCATGGCTGGGCTGAGGTTTATTTCCCTGGCATTGGCTGGGTTCCTTTTGACCCGACTTTTGGCGAGTATGGCTGGGTTGATCCTGCTCATATTAAGCTGAAAGAATCTTTTGACCCTCAAGAGCCCACAACTGTTTTTGAGTGGCAGGCAAGGGATGTTGATATTAAGGTCAGTGATTTGAAGTTAAGCGCTGGAATTCTTCAGACTTCTGGCGCTGTTCCTTCTGAGCTTGGCGTTTCTGTTACTCCATTGCGTACCAGAGTTGGCTTTGGCAGTTATAACGGAATTGTTCTTGACATCGAAAACTTTGCTGATTATTATGTTGGTGCTGAGTTTTCTTTGGCGCGCGTTTCTGATATGACTATTTTTGACGGGGAGTCTAGGCAGATTGCTCTTCCTCCTCATGGCCGTGGACGGTTGTTCTGGAAGGTTAAAGTTCGTGAAAATCTTGACCCTAATTTCCAGTACGAGATTCCATTGCAAGTTTACACTATTAGGAATGATACTTTTAAGTCTGCCTTTGGTGTTGGCAGGTGGGATATTGCGTTTTCAAAGCTCGATATAGAGACTGAAATTGAGCGTTTGTCTGTTTCTCAGCATGATGCTTTGGAGTTAGCTTGTGTTTTGAAGGACGACAAGATTTGGGAGGATAAAGGAAGGGTTGATTGCCTTGTTCAGAATAGAGGCGGGGAAGTTATTCCTGTTAGCGTTTGTTATAAGAATTGCCGCGAGCTTTCCCTGCCCGCAAAGACTAATGCTCCTGTGTCTTTTGATGTTCCTGTTGATTCTGCCGGTCATCATGAAGTTATGGTGTACGCTGTTTCTGGTAATCTAACAAAACGCGCTGTTTTGACTTTAGTTCGTTTAGATGATCCTAATGTGATAATCAAGGATGTTTCTGTTCCTGATGAAGTTTGGTATGGCGACGAGTTTTCATTGTCTTTCACTTTGTCGCGTGAGAGCGTTGCCTTGCCTCAGAATGTTACTGTTCAGGTTAAGGGCGGGGGGGCTAAGGCTTTTGTCGATGCCGGTGATTTGATTGCAGATCAGGAAGTTCGCGTTAAGATTAATTCAGGCCAGTTGTATTCTTCCAGTCCTGACTTTTCTATTGATGTTTACTACACTGATTTGTTTGAGAACGAGTATAGCTCTCAGGGCAGCGCTTCTGTTAACATCATTAACGTGCCTTGGTATAAGCGTGTTTTTGGCTGGTTTATCGATCTCTTCTGATAAGTTTTATAAACACCTCTTCTTCTTTTAAAGTCATGGCAAAGGGTGTGATTGAAAGGCTTGTTCCTGATACGTCTGTTATCATTCAGGGCTTGGTCAGCGAGCAGATTACTAAAGGCGAGTTGCAGGTAGGCGAAGTTATTCTTCATGAGGCTGTTCTTGCTGAATTGGAGCATCAGTCGAATGAAGGCCGTGCTTCTGGTTATCTTGGTCTTGACGAGTTAAGAAGATTGCATGAGATGTCTGAGAAAAAGCGCATCTCGTTGAGATTTGCCGGCAGTCGTCCTGGTGCGAGCGAAATAAGGTATGCAAAGCTTGGCGAAATAGATTCTATTATTCGCCAGCTGGCGTATGATGAAGACGCTGTTTTATTGACTGCTGATAAAGTTCAGTCTAGGGTTGCCGAGGCAAGGGGCGTTAAAGTTATTTTTGTTCCGCAGAAGGAATATTGTCCTAAGCCTTTGAAGATGGACCGGTTTTTTGACGATACTACTATGAGCGTTCATTTGAGAGACCGAGTTTTGCCTATGGCAAAGAAGGGCACGCCTGGCAATTGGCAGTTTGTCGCAATTGACCAAAATCTGATGACTGCTGAAGAAATTAAGGAGATTTCTAGGGAGATGATTGAGGAAGCTGGTTGCAGGACTGATGGATTTTTGGAAATTCAGCGTGAAGGTTCAACTATTGTTCAACTAGGCCTTTACCGTACTGTTATCTTGCGTCCTCCTTTCAGCGACAATTGGGAGATTACTTGTGTTAGGCCTGTTAGAAAGCTTATGCTCAAAGATTATGAAATGTCTGAAAAGCTCAGAGATCGTGTTTCATCGCAGGCTGAAGGTATTTTGATTGCTGGTGCTCCGGGTATGGGTAAGAGCACTTTTGCTCAGGCTTTGGTTGAGCAGTATGCTGCATTGGGCAAGATTGTAAAGACTGTTGAAGCTCCTAGAGATTTAGTTCTTCCAGACACAATTACCCAGCTCTCGTATAGCAGAAGTACTCCTGAGGAAGTTCATGATGTTCTATTATTGTCGCGTCCTGACTATTCTTTATTTGATGAAATGCGCAACGTGCCTGATTTCTTGTTATTCACTGATATGCGTCTTGCTGGTGTTGGAATGGTTGGTGTTGTTCACGGCACTAATCCTTTGGATGCAATTCAGCGATTTATTGGCAAGATTGACTTGGGAGTTATCCCTCACGTCATAGACACTGTTGTTTTCATTAAGCATGGCAAGGTTGACCAAGTTTTGAACATCAATATGATTGTTAAGGTTCCTTCTGGTATGACAGAAGCAGACTTGGCCCGTCCAATAGTCGTAATAAGCGACTTTGAATCCAACAAGCCTGTTGCAGAAATTTACTCGTATGGCGAAGAGACTGTTGTTGTTCCTGTTCAGGATGAGACTCCTCGCGGTGCTAGAGCTTTGGCAGGCAAGCACGTAGAGCGTGTCTTCCAGCGTTTTAGTCCTGATGTGAAGGTCGACATGGTCAGTGAGCATAAGGCTGTTGTTTATGTTCCTGAGAAATTTATTCCTCAGATTATTGGTCAGGGTGGCAAAAACATTCAGGCTATGGAAAAGCAGTTAGGCATTGGCCTTGATATTCATGAGTTGGGCGAACAGCCTAAGAAGCCTAAGGGCGAAGGAAAAGGAGAAGGCATTCCGTACAGGGTTACAGGCAGTCATAATCATGTTGAGTTTCTTTTAGGAGACCAGTATTCTGCTAAGGACGTTGATATTTATTTGAATGATGAGTACTTGGCGACTTTTGCTGTTGGCAAGAAAGGAGTTGTTAGAATTAAAAGGTCGAATAAGTTCGGCAAAACCTTGATGGATGCTATGGATAATCATGAAAAAATAGCTTTCGTGGAGTCATAATGCTTGACATAAATTACATTCGTCAGTATCCTGATGTTGTTAAGGAAAATCTGCGCAAGCGTCAAATTCCAGAGCATTTAGTCCACTTAGACTCAGTGTTAAAGAATGATGAGCTTTGGCGTTCTTTGAAGCAGAAGGTTGATCAGGCAAGGGCTAGAAGAAACAAGATTTCAGCCGAGATTAATGATGCAAAGAAAGCCAAGAAGGATGCTTCCAGGCTTATCAAGGAAGCCGCCGACATTCCCAAGATTATAGCAGAAGCCGAGAAAGAGCTTTTGGAATTGCAAGAAAAAATCAAAGCTTGTTTGATGAAGATTCCTAATCTTACTCATGATAGTGTTCCTTATGGCAAGGATGACACGCAAAATAAAGTTATCAGAACTGTCGGCAGGAAGCCTTCTTTCAAATTCACGCCATTGAGTCATGTTGATTTGATGTTGAAGAACAATTGGGTTGATTTGGATCGCGCAGCGAAAATTTCTGGCGCAAGGTGGTATTTCTTGAAGGGAGATCTGGCAATGCTGGAAATAGCTTTAGTCCAGTACGCCATGGACTTTTTGCGCAGTAAGAAGTTTACTCCTGTTATTCCTCCTTTCATGATGTTAGGAAAGGCGTACGAAGGTGTTACAAGTCTTGATGACTTTGAAAACGTCATGTATAAGGTTCAGGGTGAGGATTTGTATGCTATTGCGACTTCTGAGCATCCATTGACAGCAATGTACATGGATGAAGTTCTGGAAGAATCCCAGCTTCCAATCAGGATGGCAGGTTTTTCAACAAATTTCAGAAAGGAAGCCGGCGCTCATGGCAAGGACCAGAAAGGAATTTTTAGAGTTCATCAGTTTAACAAAGTCGAGCAGATTGTGTTCTGCAAGCCTGAGGAGTCTTGGCACTTCCACGAGGAACTGTTGAAGAACGCATTAGAATTCTTCGAAAGTCTTGGATTATATCTCCAAGTCGTTAACGTGTGCACCGGCGACTTAGGAATTATCGCGGCTAAAAAATATGACATTGAGGCTTGGTATCCTGTTCAGAATGCATTTAGAGAAGTTGTTTCTTGTTCCAACTGCACTAGCTATCAGGCTGTTCGTTCCAATATTCGTTTCCAGCACGGTCAGGAGCGTCATTATGTTCACACTTTAAACTCGACTTGTGTCGCAACCACAAGAGCGTTAGTTGCAATTATTGAAAACTTCCAGGCTGCTGATGGCAGTGTTGAAGTTCCTAAAGCTTTGCAGAAATACACTGGTTTCAAAGTGATGAAGCATGGCTGAGATTGCTTGGTGGGCTTGGTTAGGTGTTGGATTGTTTGTTGCAGTGAGCGCTGCTTGGTCTGGGGGCAAGGTTTCTATTTTTGCTTGGGCCGGTTTGTTATTCATCGCAATCGGTATAGGCAAAGTTGTTTACATGTTTGTTATTCGTCCTAGGGAGTCTGTTTCTGAGCAGAAGGTTGTTCCTCCTTCGCGCATCCAGCCTCCTCAAGGCGTTCAGTATTGTCCTAGGTGCCGTGTTACAATCCAGCCTAGTGATTTTTTCTGCCGGTATTGCGGGACACGTTTAAGGTAATTAGAAATATTTGAGAATAGCGCGTAAATTTTTGACTCTTTGATTTACAGCAACGTCCGCGACTGCTTGCAGTTCTTTGCGTCCGTTGAACGCAATTGAGAAGCCGGCTGCTTTGGCTAGTGGTATGTCATTTACGCCGTCTCCTACAAATGCGCATTCTTCCTTTGTAAAACCGTGTTCTTCCATCATTACGCGCATGAAATCTACTTTTCTTTCGTAATCCGTGGGCAGCAGGTTCCAGCTGGCTAGTTTTTTTGTTTTTTCATCAAAGAATAGCTCTGCTGCTGCATATACATGATGTATGCCCAATTCCACTACAGCCCTGTTTGCCAGGTTTTTGAACCCGCCTGTTACCATTGCTATCGCATATCCTCTTCTTCTGAGTTCTTTGATGGTTTCTTTCACGCCAGAAACGTATTTGGCATTTTTGATTACTTTGTTGAAGAATTGTTGGTCTAATCCGTATTTTTGGTAAATTTTAAGTGTGTCTTCCATCCATTCGAAATAATTTCTGTATTTTCCTTTCATCCATTTTTGTTTGGTTTTGTCTTCTTCTGCAAGGCATTTGGGTCCAAGGTGTTCTGCAAGTGCAGTCCATAGGCTTGCTGATACTTTTGCCCGTGTTTCAACTACTCCTGACTCGAATATGGGCCCTTCCATGTCAAAAAAGATTAGTTTGATGCGTCTGGTCGTTAGGGAACTCATAGTGCTCTTGTAGTCCCACAAATCTTAAAAACCCTCCGATTCTCATTTGTCGTATGGGGTTAAAAGAAGTGTTGTCAGCAGAGTCTATTTTCAAGAACGAGGAGTCTTTGGACCCAGAGTGGCTTCCGAAGAATCTTCCGTATAGGGAATTCCAGCATCATGGTATTGCCAATTGCATTAAGCCTTTATTGCAAGGCAGGAATGGAAGAAACTGCATTATCTACGGCGCTCCTGGCATTGGTAAAACAGCTGCCGTAAAGTTAGTTCTGAAAGAATTGGAAGAAAACCCTGACGTTAACGCTCCTGACATTTACGTTTTGTACGTTAACTGTTGGCAGAAAAACACCACTTACAAAATCTTCGTTGACCTTTGCGAGCAGTTAGGCTATAAATTCACACAAAACAAGAACACTGAAGACTTGTTCAAGATAATCCAGAACATCGTTAACAAGAAGGGTGCTGTTTTCGCGTTCGATGAAATTGACAAAGTTGAAGACGTCGACTTCCTCTACCACATTTACACTGACATTTTGAAAAAAACTATTTTGATGATTACTAATCATCCTCAGTGGTATTCGCATGTTGATGAGAGAATTCGTTCCAGATTAATTCCAGAAAAACTGGAGTTCAAGACGTACTCTAAAGATGAAATTAGCGGTGTGCTGAAGCATCGTTTAGAGTGTGCTTTTTTGCAGAATCGCTGGGAGGATTCTGCTTTTAGTCTTGTTGTCGAAAAAACCATCTCGGCAGGAGACATTCGTGCTGGCTTGCATATGTTGAGAGAGGCCGGTCTTGCTGCTGAAGACCAGTCTTCCAGAAAAGTTCTTCCTGATCACGCAAAGATTGCAATGTCCAAGCTTCAGGATTTCACCATTAAGCCTGTTGAGAAGCTTCCTGATGATACTAAAGTTATTTTAGAATTAATCAAGTCCCAGTCTGGCAGGATTGGTGATTTATTCAAAGTCTACCAGGATAAAGGCGGCACTGCTAATTACAAAACTTTCCAGAGGAGAATTGAAACTTTGGAAAAAGGCGGTTTTGTTGATACGAAGAAAGTTGTTGGCGGCAAGGAAGGCTCTACTACAATAGTTTCTGACAAGAATAAGTCTTTGGATGAGTTTTAGCTGGCTATTGGCACTTCTTCAATTCCTCTTTTAGAGTAAACAGTTGCTGTGTTGCCTTCTGCGTCAGCCACCCGTGCCGCTCCTCTTAATATGGTGTATGTGTGCTTGCCGGCTTCGTGTACTAAGACTTCTTGTCTGAAGAATTGGAAGATTCCGTTTCCAAGTTTCTTGACATCTTCTAATGTCATTAATGGGAGCCTGTGCGCTTCTCCATTTTCTCTTATTCCTTCTACCACCCATTTGCCTTTGTCTGATTCTGGCATGTGGTCATCCAAGTCCATGAAGCAGTAATAGTGCTCGCGGTAGTCTGTTTTAGTCGGGTCAAGATTGTTTGAGTAGACTACAAATGGCCTTTGCAAGTCTTTTGTAACTTCTTTTATTCGTTTTTCAACTTCATCTGTAGTTTCATTTTGTTCTCTTGGTAGAAAATAAGATTCTATATTTCCTTCTTTTCCAAATCCGGCAATTCCTACTATGCCTGGCATTTCTGCTACGAATGAAGATCTGGTTATGTTTTTATGCGAAGAATGCTCTAGCTTGCATATTAGCTGCTTTATTCTGGGATCATTGGCAACAAGTTCATATAGGCTCATTGGCGCTCACAAAAGTGCTATTAATCGTCAAAACTATTTAAACATTGACCCACTGGACACTGGACAACCACCCGCGTGGCCTATTTAAAGCGCAATTGGGACAATTCTTGATGAGGTGATACATATGGAAAACATCCAGGAATTGTTTTTTGAGCAGTTTAAGGCATTGACAAAGGACGCGTGCAGGAGGTCGAGAAAATGGTAGACCTCTATGATGACAGGGCAATAGACTACTTTGAGGACGAAGACGACCTTGACAGCTCTGATGCGGCCTTTATGCGCGGTTATTTGAGCGCATAATTTGCTTTTTTATGGTTTTTTATGTGGATAGTTGTATTTATTTGAATTTGTGGAAGAGAGAAGAACGGACTGGTGTGAAGTTCTGGAAATTTGCCCAGGATTTCTTTGAGCGCGTGCAAGAATCAGGAGGCACAATCTACATATCTCCTTTCGTGTTTAAAGAATTGTCTTTTAGATTTGACACCGATACTTTGCAACATAGATTGGAGGAAATACGCCGTTCTTCGATGTTTGAAAATATAGACGCGTGCAGTGACGATTACAGAGAAGCTCGAAGGCTAGAATCCGCATCCGGATTTGAAATAAGCTTCTTTGACTGTATGCATACGGCATTGGCAAAGAGATTGGGTGCTGCGCTTGTTACACGCGACAATAAATTACTGGATTTTGCGGGCGGTTTTTGCGCGGTTGGAAGGCCAGAAAGTTTTAGATAACGAATTAATCTCATCCAGGTCTATTGGCTCTTTTGAGAGTTTTTCTCGTATTTTTCTGATTTGCTTGACAGAATCACCATCATTCTTTATAGTTCCTACCTGGCTGTGCCAGAATTGCCGCCTTACTGCATCCCTGATGGCTTCTGACCTGCTTGAATAACGGCCTTCTTTCACAAGCGCGTCTACTTCTTGTACTAATTTCTTGTTCAAGCGTATCTGCAGTGTCTCCATTACCATAGTAATTGAATTGTAATGCCTAACGTATTTAAGCTTTGCGATTCCCCCGTCAATAAGGCTTATAAAGGCGCACTGCGGAAGTGAAGCTTATGAGCATTTTATCTAAGAACGACGTAATAAAGCACAAGGCAAAAGTTCTTGCTGAAATCAATGCAGGTGCTGTTTTCATTTACCCTACTGATACAATTTATGGTATTGGCTGTGATGCGACAAATGACCGGAGCGTAAGGCGTCTTCGTGAGATGAAGGCGCGTGACAAAAAGCCTTTTTCAGTTATTGCTCCAAGTATTGATTGGATTAATGAAAACTGCGCTCCTTCTGATAAGTCTAAGGCGTTGTTGTTGAAGCTTCCTGGTCCTTACACGTTAATAGTTCCCTTGAACAATCCTCATGCGGTCTGTGCTCACGCTAATATGGGAATGAAAACTTTAGGTGTCAGAATTCCTGATCATTGGATTTCTGAGTTGGTTGCAGAATTTGGCAAGCCGATTATCACAACTTCAGTTAATTTGTCAGGCCAGTCTCCTGCTTCTGATCTTTCTGGTCTTCAGAAGCTTGGGGCTGATTTCATTATTTATGAAGGGGACAAGAAAGGCGCTCCAAGCACTGTTATTGACTTGACGCAGAACGGTAAGATCATTCAGCGGCACTAAGTTTTTAAAGAGAATTGCATTTATTCTGCTTGAGGTGTGTTATATGAAAAAAATTCTATTAATTATTATCGCAGTTTTGTTGTGCGCTTCTTTTGCTGAGGCTTATGTTTACCGAACTATTGGGACTGGCAATGTTGTTCGCAGCAATCATATTTCAGGCGGTTTAATAACAGGAGTAACCGGCAGGGCCGTAGAAAGCGGTCTTGGTGCTGCTCAGTTTGCTATCCATCCGTTTACTGTTGGAAATAAGGCAGCTGGCACTGCTAGGCCTGGCACGCCTTTGGTTGGAACGCTTACCTTGAGAAAGCGAGTTTCTGGCAGCCCGCCTATTACTGAAGGCGCGACTATTTACTTGGCAGTTATCTATCCTACTGGCAGGTATGAGCTTTACGGTACTGAAGATGTTCCTGACATTCTTCCTTCAAATGTTATTCGTTATGACATGACTGAAGAAGCCTGGACTACTGATAAGCTTGTGGCTGGCGCTGATATTAACACTGTGATTAACTATTTGGTGTTCATTAGATATGGAGGCGAGTCCAAACATATAGAGCACGCGCTTAAAGTCAAATAGTACCACAAAGCTTTTAAACCGCTTATTTTCTTTTTTAGTTCATGACGACAAAAGTAGTAGGTGCAGGCACTCTTAAGGATGGCAGCTATATTGTTATTGACGGCGCTGCCTGCCGCGTTGCAACTACTGATACTTCTAAATCCGGCAAGCATGGCCATGCTAAAGTGCGTATTGTTGCTATCGGCCTTCTTGACAATAAGAAGCGTGAAATCGTGCTTCCAGCCCATGATAACGTTGAAGTTCCTTTGATTGAGAAGAAGTCTGCTCAGGTTTTGAGCGTTACTGGCGACACAGCTAATGTCATGGATGATGAAACCTTTGAGACTTTTGACATATCGATTCCAGAGGATCTTAAGGGTTCTATTGTTTCTAATTGCAAAGTATTATATTGGATTATTCTTGGCCAGAAGGTTATGAAGCAGTTGAAGAGCGGTGCTGAGTAATATGGTAAAGTTCCCTGAAGCAGATGCAAGGATGTTCAAGAACAAGTTTGTTTGCAGGAGATGCAAGGCTGTTATTCGTGCTCCTTCTCGCAAGATTGCTGAAGGGGAAGTTAAGTGCCGTGCTTGCGCTGGAAAGAAATTTAAACCAAAGCGTAAGAAGTAGTTCTCATGAGTATTGATGGCGTTGCAGCGATAATTTTTGTCATTCTTATTGGCTTATTCCTTTGGAACAAGCGTTCCCAGATTCAGCTTCAGAAGGCTTTGTTCCCTATTTTGTATGTTGTCATGTATCGTTCTAAGTTCGGCATTCGTTCTATGGAGCGTTTGGCTAAGAAGTTTCCAAGGTTTTTGAAATTATTTGCTGATCTTTCAATAATTCTGGGATTTTTTGGCATGCTGTTAATCAGTGCTGAGCTTGTTAAGAGCACTTTTGATGTGCTGACTGATGCCGGCATTCCTGGAATTCAGCCTGTTCTTCCTATCGAAGCTAAAGGTGTTTTCTTTGTTCCTTTTCTTTATTGGATTTTGAGCATTTTCCTTTTAGCGTTAGTTCACGAGTTTTCTCATGGTGTTGTTGCAAGAATTTACAACATTCCTGTGAAGAGCAGTGGTTTTGCTTTTTTGTGCGTCCTTCTGCCAGTAATTCCTGCTGCTTTTGTCGAGCCAGACGAAAAAATAGTTGTTAAGCGTCCTTATCGCCAGCAGTTGGGTGTTTTTGCTGCCGGCCCTATTTCAAATTTGGTTTTCGCTTTTGCGATGTTCGGCTTGTTTTTTGCTTTTAATCCGGTTTTGAATGCCGCTTTTGATGCTAATGGTGTTGAATTAATCCATGTTGAGCCTGATGGTCCTGCGTTTGCTGCAGGCTTGGAAAAGGGTGACATTATTTCAAGTTTGAACACTCAGCCTGTTCTTGCTGTTGAAAACATGACTGCGTTTTTGAGCGCTTCTTCTCCAGGCGATTCTATTACTATTAACACGGCTGCGAACTCTTTCTCTGTTGTGCTTGCTTCTAATCCTAAGAATGAGTCAAAGGCTTATTTGGGTGTTCAGACGCGTACTCATTTTGAGGCAAAGTCTGAATTCGTGTCAAAGTATGGCGCCTGGCTTCCGCCTTTGCTTAAGTGGTTTACTGGTCTTATTTTCTGGCTTTTCATGTTGAACATTGGCATTGGCTTGTTCAATCTCTTGCCTATCGGTCCTTTAGATGGCGGCAGAATGTTCCAGTTAGTTTGTTTCAAATTTTTCAAGAATAAGATTGTTGCTTTGAAAGTCTGGGGGTTTGTCAGTATATTTTTCGTTATTTTGATTCTTTCAAATTTGGTTATTGGTTTTATTCGTTAACCTTTAATATTTCCAATAGGAGAGAATTTAACAAGTTTTTTGCTTATTCCTGCTTTGTCCATTGTGTCTACTACTTCAGAAATTGATTTGTATGCAGCTCCTGCTTCTTCTGCGAGTCCTGAGTATGATGTTGTCTTGACGTAAATTCCTCTCTTTTCCATTTCTTTTTGGAGCAAGTCTCCGCGTACTTCTTTGCGCGCTTGTGTTCTGCTCATAGTTCTGCCTGATCCGTGTGCTGTGCTTCCGAATGTTTCGTCTAGTGCTTTATCGGTTCCCAATAACAAATAGCTTCCTGTTTCCATGCTTCCGCCGATTATTACTGGTTGTCCGGTTTTTCTGAATCTTGGCGCTAGTTCTGTTCTGCTTGGTCCGAAGCATCTTGTTGCGCCTTTTCTATGGACAACTAATTTCTTCATTTTGCCGTCTACTTTGTGTTCTTCGTATTTGGCAATATTGTGCGCAACATCGTACACTAAATGCATTTCCATTTCTTCTGGTGTTTTTTCAAAGATGTGCTTGAAAGTCTCGCGTATTCTGTACATTATGACTTGTCTGTTTGCAAATGCTGCGTTTGCCGCGCAGGCCATTGCGTGATAGTAGTCTTGTCCTTCTTTGCTGTTGAATGGGGCGCAGGATAGTTCTGGGTCTGGCACTGTTATTTCGTATTTTTTCATCGCGTCTGCGAATATTTTGAGGTGGTCTGTTGCGACCTGATGTCCAAATCCTCTGCTTCCGCAGTGTACCATGATGCAGATTTGGTCTTCGCTGAATATTCCGAGTTTTTCTGCTGTTTTTTTGTCAAATATTTGTGATGCGTGCTGGATTTCCAAGTAATGGTTTCCTGAGCCTAGTGTTCCTATTTGGTTGAGTCCTCTGCTTATTGCTTTTTCAGAAACTTTGCTTGGTTCTGCGTGTTCTATGCATCCGTAATCCTCTATTCTTTCCAAGTCTTCTTGCCAGCCGTAGCCGTTTTCAATGCACCATTTTGCTCCATTTTGCATTACTTTTTTGAATTCCTGTGGTGTTATTTTCACAAATCCTTTGCACCCTACTCCTGCCGGCACTTGCTTGAACAGCATGTCGACCAGTGGCCGGATTTTCGGCTGTACTTCTTTCAAAGTTAGATTTGTAGTTATGAGTCTCATTCCGCAGTTTATGTCAAATCCTATGCCTCCTGGAGAAATTATTCCAGTATCTGGGTTAAATGCTGCTACTCCTCCTATTGGGAAGCCGTATCCTGAGTGTGCGTCTGGCATGCAGAGCGCATGGTTTACTATTCCTGGCAAGCAAGCAACGTTTGTTAGTTGGTCGTATACTGCTAAGTCCATTTCTTTCATGAGTTTTTCAGAGGCGTATATTCTTGCTGGCACCCTCATTCCTTTCTTATAGCTCATTGGAATATCCCAGATTACGTCGCTTTTCTTTTCAAATTCCGGCACAGCTACATTTCTGTTGATCATATGTCCAGCACCACTACTGTTTTCCATGTGTCTTTTTTCTTTTCAACTAAGTAATAATGCATTGTGACTGCTTTGACGTCTTGGTGTAGTTCTTGTTTTTCAGGCTGTATTTTGTCTGCTGTTAGTTCTGCTGTTGCTTCTAGTTTTTTCTCGTCTACTTTTACTTTGACGTCATGGAATACTATTGCGTCTTTGTCTTTCAGGTAAACTATTTCTTCAAGCAGCTCAAACAATAGTTTGTCTACTGTTTTTGCCTTTTTTTTAATCTTCTTGACAATAACCGCCTTCACTGTTTTCGTATTCGCCATGCTTTCTATTGTTGCTTGTGCCGCGCTTTGAAATAATTCAGTCAGGTTCTTTCCTGTTGCTTCAAAAGCTACGTCTGCTATTGCAATGTCCTCGATAAACTTGTATGGCATGTAGAATTTTCTCTGTGCTGTATATATAAACTTTACTTGCGTGTCATCAAGAACTCACATTCAGATAATCAGGGTTCTTGACGCTCGAAATTCCAAGCAAAAATTAGTTATTTCACTTGGAATTTCGTTGTTTGAGAAACTCTGAAACTGTTTTCCACGCGTCTGCAAATACGCTGTCTCTGTCTCTTGCTCCGTTGATATAGATAATGTTCTCTCCTAGGAGTTCCTTTTGCTTTAGATAATTTTCTCTTACTTTAATCAGGAAATCTTGTTTGTGGAATGCATGCGCATCTTGCGTTCTTCCTTCTGTCATTCTTTTTACTGCTTCTTCTGCCGGCAAATCGATGACGATTGTTAAATCTGGCGCAAGAAGCGGCTTGTGGAGTTCGTGTATTTTTTCAAATGGTACGTCTTGTGCCATTTGGTATGCATAAGTTGAGTGTTTGAACCTGTCTGAAATCACTATTATGTTTTTCTTCAGGAATGTTTCTATTATCTTGCAGTGTTTTGTTCTGTCTTCCACGAATAGCTTTAGCGCGTCTTCTCCCTGTGAGATTGGGTCTAGTCTTGACAAGAATTTTTTAAGCCATTCTCTTTGGTAAGGCTCTCTTGTGAGGAATATGTGGTTGTCCTTGCTTGTTTCGTAGAGTTCGCTCACAAGTCTTTTGACTACTGTTCCTTTTCCGCACCCGTCTATGCCTTCTATTACTATAAACACTCCTTTCATGTGTTTTGCGAGAAGTTAAGTTGTATTAATATTTTCCTAATAGGTCGGCTGCTGCTGCTCCTGTTGCTGTTGGGAAGCTTATTGCAATTACTAGGCTGAAGATATCATATGGGCCTGCTGCGAATTTTTGCGAGCCGTATAGTGTTAGAAGTAAGAATGATGTGAATAGTGCTATTATGTAGTATGTGAAGAATCTTTTTGCCCAGAATTGCCCAAATGGTCTTTTGTGCGGGTCTGGCACTCTTGTGTATCCTACAAAGTAGATTTCTGCTGTTAGTATTCCCCATGTTGCGAGTGTTAATAGCATTAATTCCATGTTTGTTAGTGATAGTCCGACTTGGAATAGTAGTCCTTTTAGTACGAATGTGAATCCGAAGAATAGTGCTCCGAAGAATGCTGTTACGACATGCCTCATGTCAAAGTGTTCTGGTGTTTTTTCTACGAGTTTTCTTCTTATCGTGCTGATGTCGTTTGCTATTTGGTCTATTTTTGCCATTTTAGTAGAACTCGACTTGCGGTATGTCGTCATCTTTCTTTTCTTCTGGTGTTTCTGTTGGAGTGGCTGGCGCGCTGTCAAACATGTTCATTAGGTTTCCCATCGCTGCATTTGGGGTGTCGAACAAGCTTGGTGCAGGTTCTGGTTTCGCTTCTGGCTGTTCATTTGTGTAAATGCCGTGCGTTCCAACCAGCCCTATTAGCATTTTTATCGCTTTGCGTATTTCGTCTCTGGAATCTGTTTTGGTGTCGATTGTTATTCTCATTTTAGCACTTGATTTCTTGGGATATTGCAGTTCTTAGCTGGTTTGTGTTGAATGTGAATGCAGTGCTTAGTGCTGTTGCTTCGCTTACTGTATTTATTGATTGCATCATTTGTCCTTGGAGGTATCCTGTGTATGATGTTTGCGCGTTATAGTCTGTTCCGCAGGTTGGAATGTTTGCATTTATGTTTGTGCATCCGTCTATTACTGGGTTGATTATTGATTGTGTTTTGGCGCAGTAATTTTGTGCTGTTTGAGTGATGTACTTTAGCCAGTCTGTTAGGTACTGTTTTCCTGTTGCAGGAGCAAATGTTGGCGCTGGCTGTGCTGTTGTTGTGATTGGAAGTAGCGGGCACGTTGGCGGGTAGATTGTTGGTGGTGCAGGATAAAGTGTTGATATTTGGTAGTCTATGTATTGTTTGTCTGCTGATGCGAGGTTTATTTGTTGGGCTTGTGCTTGTGAGCACGCATTTACAATGTTTTGTAGCGCGTTTAGGTACTGTTCTATGTTTTCTTTTTTGCCAACTAGGTCGCAGTCATCCGTTTTATAGATTGGATCAGGCATGCGTGTGTCTGGCGGGCTTGGTTTTGTTGGGCAGGATAGTCCTTGTTGTACGAATATTATATTTTGCGGTATGGTTATGCATCCTTGTTGTCTGGTGCAAAATTGGTTTTGTCCGCAGGTTGCTGTTGTTAGCCAGTTTTCATTGATGCATGCTTGTAACACGTTGCTTCTGCACCGTGTTTGTCCATTTTCACATGTTGGCTGTGTTTGTTTGCATCCTTCTGTTGTACAGTATGTTCTGGCTGGGCAGGTTGCTGTTACAATCCATTCTCCGCTTATGCATCTTTGGAGATTATTGCTGATGCATCGTGTTTCTCCTGACCTGCATGTTGGCTGTGGACTAGTGCATTGCGCATTTCTGCATATTCTTCTTGACGGCGCACATGTAGCCATTGCTATCCATTGGCCTCCAATGCAGCCTATTACATTTGTGCCGTCGCACTTTCGTGCTCCTTCTTGGCATTCTTTTATTGGAAGAATTCCTGGCTCGTATGGTGATGGCTTTATTGGTTTCGGTGGATATACTGGTTTGAATGGTTTTTCTTTTTGGACTTGTCCTGGCAGAATCGACGCTTCTCCTGAAATGGTTGGGTGCAGGTAAACAAGAACAGCAGTAATTATGAAAATGGTTATGATGCCAAGGAGTACTATTGTTTTAGTCTTCATTATGCCTCTTTTGTTTATTTCATCTGCATATAGCTTTAAATACTTTTCGTGGAGAAATTGCTGTCAAAGGGGCTGTGGTCCAGTGGTAAGATACAAGGTTCGGGACCTTGTGACCTGAGTTCAATCCTCCGCAGCCCCATAACTATGAACCCACCCAGAGTCGAACTGGGGCATGCTCCCTGTGAAGGAGCCATCCTAACCACTAGATCATGGGTTCCTGTCTATTTTCTTATAATTACACATGATCTTCCGAAAGCACACTTCCGCTAGATCATGGGTTCCTAATTTCGTCGTCAACAGAAGACTTTAAAAGGTTTTTTGTAATATTCGCCGTTATGTGCATCAATCCCATTTATCTCAAAAGAACTGCTGGCTTGAAAAAGCAGTTTTCAGCGAATAAGCCTTATCCTCATCTTGTTCTTGGCAATTTCTTTACAAAAGAGATTGACAAGGTTGCTGAAGGTCTCTTGAAAGAGGATTTTCACGAGCAGAACTCCGATCTCTTCCAGTTCCAGCAGACTGATGATTGCAAGAACGCAAAGAACGCGAATTTGAAAGCTTTTTACAAATACTTCAGCTCAAAAGAAGTGCTTAACTTTATTTCAAGCATTACAGGCATAAAGTTGAAATCTATTGACATGTCTTGTTTCATTTACGACGACACAGATTACTTGCTGCCGCATGACGACCGTCTTTCTGGCAGAAAGATAGCGTATGTTATACAATTAGGCGATAATTTCACAGAAAATGATGGTGGCGCTTTGCAGTTGTTCAAGGGAAAAGAAATCGTTAAGTCCATTCCTCCTAGATATAATACTCTGACTATTTTCAAGGTTTCTCCCAAATCTTTGCACCAAGTGCAGGAAGTTATTGACAAGCGCAGGATTTCTCTTGCAGGGTGGTTCCATGGCTGATTTGAATCCTGCTTATGATGATGAAACGATTGCTTTAGCCAAAGCTCATTTGAAGAGAGAAGGGAGTGTTCAGTTGAATGAAATTCTCTCGCATAAAGCGTTGCGTTCTTTTCAGAATTTGAAGTGGAAGCATTCGTATTATCCTTTGAAGTTTTCTCTTCATTATTCCAAGCCGCCAAGAGTCTGGAAAGAGTTCCAGACTCTTGTTTCAAAGCTTATTGGCAGAAAAGTTCAGTGTGGCATGTGGTGTATTGCGATGCTTCCAGGCGATTATTCTGTTTTGTATGATTCTCTGAAGCCTGGCAAGGGCTTTATTTTCATGTTTGACTTAACTTCTCTCGAGGAGAGTTGCGGCGGTTATACTGTTTTCATGAAAGGTGATGAGGAGGTTGTTCGTATTGTTCCTAAGAGCAACTCTTTCACAATCGTGAATCAATCCGGTTTGAAAGTATTTCATAAATATTTGAATCATCGCGCTAGGCATCCTAGAATTTTCTTATGTGGTGTTGCGCTAGCCAAATAATTATATATGTCCTATTTTGCTGTTTGTTCATGCATTTGAGTAAAGATATTTTGAAGAGTTTGATTGTCGATCAGAAATTAGTTTCTAATTTGCACGATATTGACGGCCAGCTTACTGCTAATGGTGTTGATGTTCGCTTGGCAGGCATTATAGAAATTGCAGAAGGCGGTAGATTAGCTATCTCAAAGTCTGATAATGTTTCTCCTAAGCTTGGCTCTGCTGTTGTTTTGAAGGGTTTCGAGAACCGTATTGCGGGCTATGAGCTGAAAAGTTCTGAAATTGTTGAGGATGGTGTTGTTAAGCTTGAGCGTTTGAAGCCTTATTTGGCAATCACTTGTGAGGAAGTCAACACTCCTTCAAATCTTATGTTCAACATTCTTCCGCGAAGCAGTTTGTTCCGTTTAACGCAATCTATGCTTGGTGTTGCATTTGGCGAAGCCGGCTACAAAGGCTTTTTGACTTTCATGCTTTTGCCTTTTACCGATTGTGAAATTCAACTCGGAGCCCGATTTGCTCAATTATCCTTCAGCGAGCTAAAAGGCGAAGCGAATTATGCTGAGCAGAAAGAGTCTAATTATCAGGGCGGCAAATTATTTTAGCCGTAAGTTCTTTGAAAATTCAGCCAGATATTGTTCGCGACTTCTTCAGCTTCGAATTTCTTTATTTGCGCTATTTTCTCAACGATTACTTTGACGTTTGCAGGTTCGTTAGGCGTTCCTGGCGTGGGCGACAAATAAGGTCCGTCTGTTTCAGTTGTAAGTTGATTAATATTGGCAATCTCAACTAGTGTCTGAAAATGCTGGCTTTTTACTATGTTTGTTGGCACTGAGAAAATATAGCCCATTTCGTTTGCCTTTTTTATCAAATGCTTTCTTCCTTCGAAGCAGTGTAAAACAACTTTTTTCAGTGTGCTGCTTGTTAGCATGTCCATGCAGTCTTGTTCTGCTCCTCGAGTGTGTACAATTATTGGCTTTCCTATTTTCTCAACAAATTCAATGATGCGCGCAAAGTTGTCTCTTTCTTTTTTCTGTAATTCTTTGTCTTTAATCCAATGGTAGTCTAGACCACATTCTCCGACGGCTGCAATAGAATCTTTGTGTTGCTCGATAAACTCGAATTCTTTGTCTAAATCTATTGGTCCTGAGTGTTGCCTTAATCCACCTTCAACATCTGGTGGCAGTCCTAATGCGTCTACTGGATAAATGCCTAAGCTTGCTCTCACAATAGGCGCATATTTCTTCGCTATCTCCAGCGCTTCTTTGTTTGTTTCTGGATTAAGGCCAGAACAAATGATTGCTTTCACTCCTGCATTTCTCGCTCTTTCAATTACTGCGTCTAGTTGGTCTTTGTAAAGAGCGTGCATTAAGTGGCAGTGGTCGTCAACTAATATCATGTTCCTCGTAAAAAAACTCTTGCTTATAATATTTTGTAAATCTCAATTGCGAGGAAGACTGCGTATATTCCAATAAGTAATAGTCCGTGCTTCCATGTTAGTTCTTTTTTGTTCATCCAGAACATTACTATGGTTATTCCTAGTGCTAAGAATATCATTGCGTTTAGTGCTTGTGCTAGTTCTATTTTCAATGGTGTAATTAGCGCTACGATTCCAAAGAAAAGGAGCAGTTCTATTACCAATGAGCCCAACAAATCTCCTAGTCCTATGCTTGCGTGTTTTTTGAATAGTGATTTTATTTCTACTGCGAAGTCTGGTGTTGTTGTTCCGATTCCGATTATTGTTAGTGCGATGAAGTATGCCGGTACGTTGAAGTATGATGCTATTTGTACCGAGCTGAATACCAGCCATCTTCCTGATAATATTAGCGCTGCCAGTGCCAGCATGAATATTAGCGCGTCTCTCCAGATGTTTTTGAACTGCACATTTTTCTTTACTCTTCCTTCCATTTTCCATAGCATTCTGAGATATAGGAAGAATACAATGATCATTATTGCTCCGTCGATTCTTGTGAGCCCTTTTCCTATTATTGCTAGAACAAATGGGAGCATTAGCATTCCCCACATCAGCAATCTTTTTTTGGTGAAAATATTTGGCTCGATCTTGATCTTTTTGGCCAGTAAGCACAATAGCCCTAGTGCGAGTCCTACGTGGACCATGTTGCTTCCTATGATTGTGCCAAATCCTATTCCGGTGTTGCCTGTTAGGAATCCTGTGAGCGAGCTGATTATTTCTGGTGCTGAAGCAGCCATTGCTACAACTACGAGTCCGATAATAGAATCGCTTAGCCCGAGTCTTCTTGCATAATCAGAAATTCCGTAAACTATCAGGTCTGCTGCTTTGAATAGTATGTAGAAGCTTGCAAGCAGCACTATTCCATTGAAGACCAATGGGTGTGCTAGTTCTGCTGGTATGAATGCCATTTTAGTTTTCTGGAATTGGTGGCGGTGTTGTTGTTGCCATTAAGCAGGAATCTTTTGCTTGGGTATCTGTTATCAGATCGCAGATTGCTGGGTCTGGTGTTGTCATGCTGTATGATAAGTAGCAGCTGTCTTTTGAGGGAACGGTTTCGCATGCTGCTTTGTTGTTTTGTTTTGCTGCTATCATTCCTATGCAGGCTGACATTCCTATTGGCTCTGACATTTTCTTGCATGCTTCAATGTCGTTTTGTTTTTCAGCTCGGTCTATGTAGCATCCGTCTCTTAATTCGATTGGAGTTTGGTCGCATGTTTCTGGTTTCGGCGCTTCCGGAACATAGTATTGTTCCGGGAGTTCTGGCGCTTTTTTTTCTTCTGGAATCAGAAGATATGCGGCTGTTAGAATTATTGCTAAAACAACACAGCCCAGCATTATCATCCATGCTTTGCTGGCTTTTTTGTGCGTTTCTTGTGTTGTGCTTATTGATTGGAATGCTTCTGTTGCTTGTTCTTCAGAATATCCTGCTTTTGTTATTGCTTCTTTTACGTTTGCAGGTGAATGCCCTTGCTGTAGCATATTCTCTATATATTCTATCAGCTCTTTTTGCATTGTGCCTTTTAAACTATGGATGTTTATAAAGGTTTGTGGATTCGTAAACCTTATATATCGGCGGTCTTCCCAACAATTTATGTCAGTAGTAGGATTGCAGTTTAGCAAAATAACCGTGGAGAAGTTCGGTCCAGTTAAAGGCAAGGTTTCTGTTAATAACAACGTTGTTGTTAAGGATGTTGAAAAGACTGATTTGTCTGTCGGCGCCAGTAAGCAGGGCGCTTTGAAGTTCCATTTCGAGTTTTCAGCTAACTACGAGCCAAAAGTGGCAAATATCACGCTTATCGGATTCTTGACTTTCTTTGAAAAGCCTGAGCAGGTTAAGGCAATTGCTGATTCCTGGAAGAAGGACAAGAAGATTCCAAAGGACGTTATGTCAAGCGTCTTGAACACTATTCTGTCAAGATGCAACATTGAGGCGTTGATTTTCGCAAGAGAAGTAAACCTGCCTCCTCCAATACCTTTGCCTAAAGTGCAAGTAAAGTAATTCTATAACTTTTTGTAGAAGAATTTGTGTTTTCGCGTTGATTTGGTATATCCGCGTTTTTCGTAATATCCAGATAAACGGGGAAGTTCTTCTTCTCTAACCAACAGCGACACGCCGTTTGCTCCTTGTTTTCGTAGACTGCTTTCCGCTGCTTTCAATAACTTTGTTCCCACGCCTTTTCCTTGCAGGTCTTTATGCACAGCCAGCCTGAAGATGAAGGATTGCCAGTAATCAAACAAGATGTAAATGCACCCAACAACCTTTTCATTATCTTCTGCTACGAGAATGCTTCCCGGTTGAGTTTTAATCTTGCTTCGAAGCACTTGTTCTGTATCCCAATCAGAATCGAACATATCGGTTTCTTCAAGCACCGCTTTTAAAGACGGGTAATCTACCGACTTATAGTCTCGAATTTTTATCATATTGATTTACATCCGAAGCGCATTAATAAAGTCTCTCATTTCTTCACTACTTAGGAAAAACTATTAAATAGTAGAGACAATACTGCTTGTGGGTAGGGAACTATGGTGTCTGAGATTAAACTAAAAGTTGCAGAAGCTATTCAGGACGACGTCAATAAGGGCATTGTTCGTGTAGACAGCAGCTTCATGCGCGAGATTGATGTGCGTCCTGGCGACATTGTGGAGATTGAAGGCACAAGAAAAACTGTTGCGATTGTTGACCGTGCTTATCCTGGTGATATTGGCTTGAATATTGTTCGCATGGATGGTCTTGCTAGAAAGAACGCAAGGACTTCTATTGGTGAACTGACTATTGTTAGGAAGGCCAAGGTTGAGCCTGCCAAGAAAGTTGTTGTTGCTCCTGCCAGAGAGGGTATTGTTGTTAGGGCTTCTCCTGTTTTGTTCAAGCAGAGTCTTTTGGGCCGTGCGATGACTAAAGGCGACATTATTGCGCTTGGCGGTCCAAGAAAGCGCCGTTCATTTGATGACGTCTTCAACTTATTGGAAGACCAGATGATGGCGGTTGGCTTTGGTGATTTGAAGTTTGTTGTTGCTGAAACTACTCCTAAGCAGCCTGTTATTATTACTGAGCAGACTGAAGTTGTTTTGAATCCTGAGGCAATTGAAGTTAATGAAGAAGCGCTTCCAGGTGTTACTTATGAAGATATTGGCGGCTTGCATGAGGAAATTACAAAAGTTCGCGAAATGATTGAGCTTCCTTTGAAGCATCCTGAGATTTTTGAGCGTCTTGGAGTTGAGCCTCCAAAAGGAGTTCTTCTTCACGGCCCTCCGGGAACCGGTAAAACGCTTTTAGCTAAGGCTGTTGCTAATGAAACTAATGCGCATTTCATTTTAATCAACGGTCCGGAAATCATGTCTAAATATTACGGTCAGTCTGAAGAGAATTTGAGGAAAAAATTCGAGGAAGCTGAGAAGAACGCTCCTGCTATTGTTTTTATTGACGAGATTGACGCTATTGCGACAAAGCGGGAAGAAACTAAGGGTGAAGTTGAAAGAAGAGTTGTTGCTCAGTTGCTTGCTTTGATGGACGGCTTGAAGTCAAGGGGAAAAGTAGTCGTCATCGCCGCAACTAATGTTCCTAATATTCTTGATCCTGCATTGAGGCGTCCTGGCAGGTTTGACAGAGAATTAGAGATTGGTGTTCCTAACAAAGAAGGCAGGTTGAATATTCTTAAAATTCACACTAGAAATATGCCGTTGGCTAAGGATGTTAACTTGAAGGAGTTTGCCGCTGTTACTCACGGTTTTGTTGGCGCAGACATTTCTGCTCTTGCAAAAGAGGCTGCTATGATTGTTCTTAGAAGAGTTCTTCCTGACTTGAAATATGATAAGGAAGAGCCCCTGCCTAAAGAAATTCTTGAAAAGCTATTCATTTCTAAGAAGGATTTCCGTGATTCGTTGAAGGTTGTGCGTCCTTCTGCTTTGCGTGAAGTTCTTGTTGAAGTTCCTAATGTTCATTGGGCTGATATTGGCGGATTGGAAAATGCTAAGCAGGAGTTGAAGGAGGCTGTTGAGTGGCCTTTGCAAAAGCCTGATGCGTTCAAGCGTCTTGGTGTTAAGCCTCCAAAAGGAATTTTGTTGTACGGTCCTCCTGGAACTGGCAAGACTATGCTTGCAAAGGCTGTTGCTACTGAGAGCCAGGCTAATTTTATTTCAATTAAGGGTCCTGAGTTGTTGAGCAAGTGGGTTGGCGAGTCAGAAAAGGCCGTTAGAGAAGTTTTCAAGAAGGCTCGTCAGACCGCTCCTACTATTGTTTTCTTTGATGAGGTTGACAGTATTGCTCCAAGGAGGGGCATGAGCAGCGATAGTAATGTTACTGAGCGTGTTGTTAACCAGTTGCTTACTGAGATTGATGGCTTGGAAGGAATGCATGATATCGTGATTATTGGCGCTACTAACAGGCCTGACATGCTTGATACTGCTTTGCTAAGGCCTGGCAGGTTTGACCGTATTATTTTGCTTCCTGCTCCTGAATTGGTTTCTCGCATTGAAATCTTTAAAGTTCATACTAAGAGCATGCCTTTGAAGGATGTTGATATTGAAGAGCTTGCAAAACAGACAGAGGGTTATGTTGGCGCTGATATCGAGGCAATTTGCCGTGAGGCTGCTATTCTTGCTTTGCGCGAGAATATTGCGGCTAAGGAAATTACCGCAGAGCATTTTGAGGGCGCTATGAAGAAGGTTCACGCTTCTGTAACTAAGGATGTTGAGAAGATGTATGAGGACTTGCAGGAGCGCTTTAGAGGCGCTCGTGCTAAGGCAATGAAGGAAGAACTTCCGATTTATTTCGGTTAATGGGTGGGTGAGTGATATGGCAGAAAATGAAGAACAAAGCGGAATTGATGTGGCTATAGATAAATGTGAAGCCAAGTTTCGCGGATATTTAGCCAAAGGCTGGCAGTTTGAAGTAGCGCACAAAAAGGGAGATGTTGAAGGAGTTGTAACAACACCTAGTAAAATGAAGTTTGACATCGGTGCTGTTTTGTATAATACGCCTAAGCAATTTTTAGGGTATTCTGATGGAAGGCCGGCTGATAATAGCGGACATTGTGATGAAATCTCAGGAGAAAATGTTTCAGAGATTATTATGAACCTTGAGAACTATGTTCAAATGGCTGTTTCGCGCCAAAAGCCTTTGCTTCCTGAGTTTAAGCCTTGGGTTGATCCGAACGACAAACCTACGGATAAGCAGACTGCATAGTTTTTTATACCTCTTCTTTTCTTTTTGTTTTATGGTCTCTCATTTGTTGGCTGATTTGGAGAAGTTCGACGAAGCTCTTGCTAGGGAGCATTATTTGAATAGTTCTGGTCAGAAGGATGAGCTTGAGAGCAGTAAAATCTACAAGAAATTCAAGCACCTGTTCTCCAAAGAACATATTTCTGAGGCAAGCAAGGATGTTTCAACAAAAGAAGGCAAATTGTTGTACGATGCTTTTGTTGGCAATTTTATGGGTAATGAGTTGAAGAAGATTTCTGACAAGTCTAATTCGTATGAAGCTTCTGCTACGGTTACTGTTAACGGTCAATCTATTCCTTTCCGTCAAATTTCTACTATTTTGATGAATGAGGATATTCGTGAGAAAAGAAAAATGTTGTACGAGTCTACAAAGCCTGTTAAGAAGAAGCTTACTGCTTTTGAGAAGAAGTCTTGGGTGAAAGTTTACGATCTTATCAAAGAGTTGTCAGGCAAGTCTTACATTGATTATCTTTCTTTCACTAAAGAAGTTGATTATGATGCGCTTGCTGCGCAGTTGCGTGATTTTCTTGTTAAGACAGAAAACCTGCACAAGGATCAGCTTGAGAAGAACATGGCGTCTATTGGAGTTAGGTTAAAGGACACAAGACCTTACGATTATGCTTATTATGCTCGCGCCAAGCCTTTCGATAGTTTTTTCCAGAAGGAAAAATTAGTCAATATCGCTAAGTCTTTCTGGAGTAATTTTGGTTTTGATATTGACAATCAGAAGAACGTTATTTTGGATGTTGAAGAGCGTCCTAAGAAAGTGCCGAGAGCGTTCTGTATGCCGGTTAAGGTTCCTGAGGAAGTTATTCTTGTTATCAAGCCTAATGGCGGGCAGGATGATTATCAGGCTTTCTTGCACGAATCTGGTCATACTGAGCATTTTGCGAATACTGATGCTTCTTTATCTTATCAGTTCAGAAGTATGGGCGACCATAGCGTATCAGAATCATACGCTTTCCTTATAGAGTATTTGCTTGCTAACCAATTGTTCTTGCAGAAGTATTGTGGTATGCCTGAAGCTGATGCAAAAAGGTTTTCTCACTTTATCATGGAGCAAAAGCTTCAAGCTTTCAGAAGATATGCTTCTAAAGTTATCTATGAGCTGAAATTGCATAGGAACGACTTGACTCAGTTGGATGACAAATTCATGCCAACTGCTGGCAGTTATGCCACTCCTGCTAAAATGTATGTTGACTTGTTGACAAAAGCGACTAAAATCAATTATGTTCCAGAAAGTTACTTGTTAGATGTTGATTCTGGCTTGTATGCTGCTGATTACGTGAGAGCCTGGCTGTTTGAAGCCATGCTGAGGAAGAAGTTGGAAGAAAAGTTTGGCAAGAACTGGTTTGAGAACAAGGAAGCCGGTGAATTCATGAAGGGTTTGTGGAAGTGGGGCAGTTCTGGCAAGAGTGTTAAGGAGCTTGCTCAGATGATTGGTTACAATAGTGTTGATACTTCATATATTACAGAAGATTTCTTGTCTTTCTTCAAGTAAGCTTTTTAAACAGTCTGTATTCTATTATTGTCATGAAAGCAAAAGCGGGTGATAAAGTCAAGTTAGTTACTTCTGACGGCGTGTTTGAAGGTACTTTGCTTCCAAGGCCTGAGATGATGTCTCAGGACATTACTGTGCTTAAGCTCAAGACTGGCTATAATATTGGCATTGAGTCTAAGAAAATCAAGAAGGCTGAAGTGTTGGAAGAATATCGTGCTCCTGTAATAAAAGCTAAGAAAATTAAAGTTCAGAAAGACCTGCCTACTGTTGCAATTTTGTCAACCGGCGGCACAATTTCTTCAAGAATTGATTATAGAACTGGCGGTGTCTATGCCGACTATAGCGCAGAAGACTTTGTTGCAATGTGTCCTGAGCTTCAAGAGATTGCAAACATTCGAGCGTACAAAGTAATGAGTGTTATGTCTGAAGATGCTTTGTCTTCTGATTGGAAAAAAATGGCTGAAGAAGTGTTGAAAGTGATTAATGAAGTTGATGGTGTTGTTATCACGCATGGTACTGACACGATGCATTTCACCAGCGCTGCTTTATCATTCCTGTTGAAAGATTTAGGAAAACCAGTTGTCATTACAGGAGCCCAGCGTTCCATCGACCGTGGCTCTTCAGATGCTTTCATGAATTTGACTTGTGCTGTAACTGCTGCTGCTAAATGGGATGGGGCTGGTGTTGTTATTTGCATGCACGGTTCTATGGAGGATAAGTTTTGCCATTTGTTGCGTGGCACTAAAGTCAGGAAGATGCATACTTCGAGAAGAGATGCTTTCCGTCCAACTGGCGATGAGCCTTTGGCAGTTGTATTTACTGATGGCAAGATAGAAATCGTTGATGATAATTATCAGAAGCGTTGTAAAACAAAAACTTCTGTGCGTGATTTGGATTCTAAAGTTGCGTTAGTTTATGTTTATCCTGATATGGATCCGGGTATTATTGATTATTTTGTTAAGCAGAAAGTTCATGGTATTGTTCTTGCTGCTACTGGGCTTGGCCATATTCCTATTAATAATCAGAAATCTTTGGGTCCTGCGTTGGAAAAGGCAAGAAAAGCTAAAATTCAGCTATTTGTCTGCACACAGACATTATACGGAAGAGTCAATCCTTACGTTTACACTAATTTGAGAAAGGTGAGCATTGGTCTTGGCGCGGTTTATCTTGCTGATATACTTCCAGAAGTAGCATATGTCAAGCTTATGGTTGCGTTAAAGCAGAAGAATCCGGTTGAATTTATGGAAACAAATGTTGCGGGTGAGATAAGCAGTCGTGAAACTGACGATTGCTTCCTAAGATGAAGATTAAGTGCGGTTTGGAGATTCATCAGCAGTTGGACTGCAAAAAATTGTTCTGTGAATGCGATAGCGTTATTCAGGAAGCCAATCCTCATTACACTATAATGCGTAAGTTAAGAGCAGTTGTTGGCGAAACAGGTGAAGTTGATATTGCTGCTGCTCAGGAAGCTTTGAAGGGTAAGCATTATTTGTACGAGGCTTATGATGACAACTGCTGTCTTATCGAGCTTGATGAAGAGCCTCCAAGGAATTTGAGGAGAGATGCGCTTTTAGCTGCAGTTCAGGTTGCTAAGTTGTTCAAAGCGAAATTTGTTGATGAAGTTCAGGTTATGCGAAAGACTGTAGTAGACGGAAGCAACACTTCTGGTTTCCAGAGAACTGCTTTAGTTGCTTATGACGGCAAGATTAGTTCTTCTTTGGGCGAGGTTGGAATTCCTACTGTTATTGTTGAAGAGGATAGCGCCAGATTAATCAAAGAGGAATCTGGCAAAACTATTTTCCGTCTTGATAGATTAGGTATTCCGCTGTTGGAAATCTCAACCGCTCCTGATATTGTTTCTCCTGAACATGCTCAAGAAGTTGCAGAGAAAATCGGTCTTTTGTTAAGAAGCACTGGTAAAGTAAAGCGCGGTCTTGGCACTATCAGGCAGGATTTGAACGTCTCTATCGAAGGCGGCGAGAGAATCGAGATTAAGGGCGCTCAAGATCTAAAACTTATTCCAAAATTAGTGGAGCTTGAAGCGTTAAGACAGCATAATTTGTTAGAATTGAGAAAAGAGCTTGACAAGCGTAAGGTTCGTGAAGTGTTTGCCCAAATTATGGATGTTTCTCGTTTATTGGTTAACAGTAAGTCTAAAGTTATTGCTTCTACTATTTCCAAAGGTGGTGTTGTGCTTGGAATTAAGCTTCCTGAGTTCAGAGGCTTGATTGGCAAGGAAATTCAGCCTGGCAGAAGACTTGGAACAGAGTTTTCAGACAGGGCCAAAGTTGCTGCTGGTGTTGGTGGCATTTTCCATAGTGATGAATTGCCTAATTATGGTATCCTGCCCGATGAGGTTGTTGAAATTTCAAAGCATCTTGATTGCGCTCAGCATGATGCTTTTGTTTTAGTGGCAGATATGAAGCCAAAAGCTGAGCGTGCTCTTCAGGCTGTTATTACTCGTGCTAATGACGCGATTAAAGGCATTCCGAGAGAAGTTAGAAGAGCTAACGAGGATGGCACGTCTACTTTCATGCGTCCTATGCCTGGCGCGGCAAGAATGTATCCTGAGACTGATGTTCTTCCTATCAGATTAACTAAAGAAACAATCAAAGAAGTTGTGCTTCCTGAATTGATTGATCACAAGGCTGCAAGATACGAAAAGCTTGGCTTAGGGCATGATCTTGCAGAGCTTGTTGCAAAGTCTGATCGTTCTGAATTATTCGATGATTTCGTGAAGTCTTTCAAAGTTTTGAAGCCCGCATATATTGCGGAATTGCTGATGACTGCAGAAAGAACTATCAGGCGTCAATTTAATATTGAAATTTCTCCTACTGACGAGGACTTCTGTGCATTATTCACCGCATTAGAAAACGATGAAGTTTCAAAAGAAAGTATTTTGGAGATTTTGAAAGAAAAGCTTCCTGTTAGGGATGTTCTTCATAAGTATAAGACTTTGTCCGAGTCTGAACTGTTAAGAGAACTGAAGCGAATTGTTGATTCTAACAAGAGTCTTCCAATTAATGCTTTAATTGGAAAGGCGATGTCAGAGTTGAGAGGCAAGGCTTCTGGTCAGAAGATTGTAGACTTGTTGAAGAAGCTTGCTAAATAGTTATTTTGCACTTTAGATATCTTTAAATTGAGTTCATTTCAATTTCTATTAAAATGCCATCTGTGAAAGGTTTGCTTGAGGGTTATGGCCCGAAGTTTCCGCCGCTTGAGGAATTGTTCGGTATTGAGGCAGATGAAGCTGCTGAATTGAGGCTGAGCACGCCGATTCCAGCTCTTGACAGATATCTGAAAAGCGTTAAATTCCTTCAGGATGTTACTTCAGGCAAAGCGATGGGTTTTTTGCGCTTTAAGGTTTCTGCCGAGTATTTTATTGCTTTGACAGAATTGCTTGGAGACTATCAGGGCAAGTATAAGCATCAGAAGGTTGCTGATAGAATAAGCGATTCTGACAAGGCGAAAATAAGGCAGATTGGCAGAACCACTTCTGAGATTTTGCGCGCTGAAAAGCTGGAAGAATTCACAGAGCATGATACTGCTGCTGCTACTGATTATTTGAAAATCTCAATTGGCACTCAGCTTCCTCATCTTGAGCATATGATTGAAGGTGTGCATTTTGCCGTTACATCTGAAGACCCAATGAGCGTTTCTTTTGGCTTAATTCTCAATAAGCTTGTATACGGTCATTTTGTGCCGAATCTTTTGGACTTTTGCGACAGTTTAATTGCGTATGCTGAGAAATATGAAAAAGCCAGTTCTCTTGTATTGCCTGGCCTGACGCACGAGCAGGCTGCAGAGCCCACACCTCTTGGCAAGAAGGTTGCATTTACTGTTTCTGCAATCAATGAGCTTCTTGAGAACATGCTTGATAAAAATGATGATTTCAAGCCCTTTTCAGCAAAATTTAGCGGCGCGATAGGCAATTTCACAACACATTACGCTGCCTATCCGGATATCGACTGGAAGGCCTTTGCCAAGAAATTTGTCTCAGATTTTGGATTGCATTATGAAAAGGTTGCGCATCAGGCAGTCTCTTATGCGCGCGAAGCAACGCATTTCATGAATATTGCGAATATCTGCACGCAAGTAATGAAGTTCACGGATGATTTCCTAAGGCTGGCAAGCTGTCCTGGGCAATTGTTTGTCAAACAGCAGAAGAAAGGTGTCAAAGCTTCTTCCATAATGCCTAACAAGTCAAATGGCTGGGGTATGGAAGGCGCATTGAGGATGCTCGCTGAAGCGCAGGATGGCTTGATTACATATGCAAAAGAGCTTCCAAACTATCCTCACGAAGGAAATATGGGCAGGTCTTACTTGTGCAGGAATATTGGGGAGAAATTCATGCCGATTTTCATAGCGCTTGGCCGAATTTCAGGCGAGTTCAATCGCTACCAGCCGAATGATGAAAAAATCAATGCTTTCCTTAATGAATATCCGGGAATGGCCGGCAGCGTAATTCAAACTGTCTTGAAGCGCGCAAAAATAGAAGGCGATGCTTACAGAGTCATTCAAAGCATTTCCATAAATCCGGATGGAACGTATGCAACTGCTTCTCAGTTTAGGACTGGCTTGGAGAAAAAGATGGATGAATTGAACTTAGACGCTGACTTGAGAGAAGAGCTTCGCAGCAAGCTTGATTTGAAACGTCTTATTGAGCCTGCGGGCATAATTGCTTCAGAAACATTCTCTGAGGTAAAGGGCAGATTCGCAGAATATCGTCAAAAGCTGGCGAAATACCAGCAGCCATTATTTGAAGTTGCGCCAAAGTTAGGATAGCGTTCTAAATTCTCTTGGAATAACTTCCTGCTGGTTCAAAGTAATAAGCATTTTCCGCTTTTTTCTTGAAAAGTGAAATTATAATCATCAATGCCATTCCAACTAAAATTCCAATCGTGTTCCAGACAAAGTCCCAGCCTTCATTTATCCATCCGCCGCCGACCGCATCCACAAGGTCTGATCCTGTTAATCCAGCCACTCCATCTCCTGGTCCGAATTGGAAGACTCCTTCTCCAAAGCCTAATTGCAGGTATCCTACAAATTCTGATAGTTCAACTACTGCTCCTACTCCTGTTGCTGCCAAGAATACTGTCAAAAGCAGTACGATATTCTTCTTTGTGAACCATTTTGCGTCTGCCCATTGTGAGAAAAATCTGTAAAATACTAGTGCGTATGGGAATGCGCCAAAGAAATGTGTTACGTGGTCCCATTGTATTGATACTGGCGAGGTTGAATACCATCCGAATATTCCGCAGGCGTGCAGAATATGCCCGAAAATGAGCATTGTGAATATTGGCATGTTCATTCTAAAAGTATCATATGTCCAGTAGTAGAACAGTGTTAATGCAATAAACAGCACCAAGTCTGGGATAAAGGCGTATACGCCTCTTAGATACCCTATTGGTATCATAACTAGGAAAATCAAGATTGAAATTCCAGTCAAGATTTTAAGGTCGGTAAACATTGTCCCCCGTCGATAACAATGCCTTTATCGTATATATAATTAGCGTAACCTTTATAAAGGGTCAGAGTGCTTTATCGTCTATGATACAGTATATATTATGGGGCATCTCCTTCGTCACCTTATGGCTGACTTTGGTCTGGTTGAACTTCTTGTATGCAGATCCAGCCCCAAAAAAGCACTTTAAGGTTTTCCCTAAGATTACGTTTGGCATTCCTGCGCATAATGAAGAAGAGACTATTCTGAAAACAATTAGCTCTATTCTTGATGCTGATTATCCTTCTGATAAGAAGGAAATTATTGTTGTTGATGACGGTTCTACTGATAATACTGCAAGTGTTGTAAGGCAGTTCGCAGCCAGCCATTCTAACATCAAGGTTTTTAGCAAGCCTAATGGTGGCAAGGCTTCTGCGTTGAATATTGCGTTTGAGCATGCTTCTGGCGAGTTCTTTTCTGTTATGGATGCGGATAGTAGGATTTCAAAGGAGAGCGTTAAGTTGTCTCTTGAGAATTTTACTGATGATAAGATTGGTGCAGTCATAAGTCGTGTTCGTGTTGATGCTCCTAAGAATTTCTTGGAAAGAATTCAGCGTTTTGAGTACATCATGTCCAGTATGATTAGAAAGATTATGTGTAATTTTGGTACTTTGTCAATTACTCCTGGTGTTTTGTCTATTTACCGCATGAGTGTTTTGCGTGAAGTTGGCGGCTTTACTAAGGATGCTCAGAATTTGACTGAAGATTTGGAAATCGCTATGCGTTTGAAATTTTATGGTTATTTGATTAAGATGGAGCCTCGCAGCATTACTTATACTCATGTTCCTCGTACTTTATCGCAGCTTTGGGGTCAGCGTGTTCGCTGGGCTCGCGGCTATATTTACAATCACGTCAAGTATGCTAAGATGTTTTTCTCGCAAAAGCACGGTCTTTTCGGTCTTTTCCAGTTGCCGGTTAACGTTTTAGTCGTGTTGCTTTTGATTGCAAACATTGGCATTATTGCTTATGACTTGTTGAACCGGTCGTTTGATTTTGTTTTCCGTAGTTTTACTATTCCTGATTATTTTTGGACTCGTATTACTGATATTCCTTCGGTTCAGCAGTTTGTTCTTGGTAATAATGTTCAGGTTTCTTTCCCGATTATTGTGGGCTTTGCGCTTGGTCTTTACTTGATTTATTTTGCGCATAAGTTTTTCCAGGAGCAGTTCAGGAAGCAGATTACTCCTTTGGTTGCTTACATGCTCATAATGCCTTACTTTTCTACTTTGAACTGGATTTCTTCTATTGTTAAGGAAGTGTCTAGGTCTAAGCGTAAGTGGTAAACGCGAGTGGGAGGATTTGAACCCCCGATCTCCCGGTTATTCCATTGTTTGTATTTAGGAACCGATTGCTCTATCCAGCCTGAGCTACACTCGCCTATTTTTGATCCTTCTAGAAGATTATTTAAATCTTTACAGTTGCCGTCAATATATGTACGTAATCAAGCACATTCCAGAGGATTTCGTTGTTGAGGAAGTTAGCACTATAACTTTTTCTCCTGGTTCTTTTATTTATTTTAAGCTTTGGAAGCGTAATGTTGCTACTTTGGAAGCTATGGAGAAAATTGCTTTTGCGTTGAAGATTCCTTTGAATGATGTTTCTTTTGCTGGTAACAAGGATAAAAAAGCAGTCACAGAGCAAATTTGCACTGTTCGTAATGTGTCTAGGGAGCGTCTTGAGAGGCTTTCTTTTCAGGATATTAAGTTGACTTTTCTTGGGTCTGGGTCTGAGCCGATGCACTTGGGCGGCTTGGATGGCAACAAGTTCACCATAGTTGTTCGTAATCTTGATAAGCTTCCTAAAATATCGTCAAAATTCAAAAACTTGTTTGGTGAACAGCGTTTTAGTACTAAAAACGCTGAAATTGGGAAGTTTATTGTAAAGCGTGAGTTTGAAAAAGCAGCTTTGTTAATCGTTAAGCTTCATCCTGGCATAAAGCGAATTTATGTTCATCTTAATCAGAAGGATTATGTTGGCGCGTTGAGGTGTTTGCCTCGTAAATTACTCTTGTTATTCGTTCATGCTTATCAGAGTCTTTTGTGGAATAAGGCTGCGTTGCTGTCTGAAGAGAAATCCTTGCCTATTGTTGGCTTTGGCAGTGAGGTAACAGATGAGGTTACAAAGAAAATTCTCAGAGCTGAGAATTTGAAGCCTTCTGATTTTGTAGTTCGTGAGCTTCCTGAGGTTAGTGTTGAGGGGGTTGATCGTGCTGTTTGGTGTGAAGCTAAGGATTTGAAAGTTGGCAAGCTTCAGCCTGATGACTCTTTCCCTGGTAAAAAAAAGGTTCAGTTAGAATTCTTCCTTCCTAAAGGCTGTTATGCTACTGAGTTTATTGCTCAACAGTTTCAATGACTTTGCAGATATCTTTGAATTCTTCTTCAATGCTCTTGCTTGCGTCTATTGTGTGTACTATTTTTCTTGGCCTGTAGTATTCTAGTAATGGTTCTGTTTCATCATGATACTTTTCCAGTCTTTTTTTGATCGTTTCTGGTTTGTCATCTTCTCTTTGGAAGAGTTCTCCTCCGCACCTGTTGCAGATTCCTGGTTTTCTTGGCGGACTTTCTGCTCCGAATATTGCCCTGCAGTCTTTGCATTGTCTTCTTGCTGAGAGTCTTTTGACTGCCAGTTCGTCTGGCATTTTGAGTTCCAATACTAAATCTACTTGTGCAATTTCATCCAGTGCTTCTGCTTGTGGGAGTGTTCTTGGGAATCCGTCGAATATGTTGCCTTCTGTGTTCAGGTTTTCTTTGACAAGTTTCATGACGAATTTGTCCGGCATGAATCCTCCTTTGTCTACATGTTCTTTCATTTTCAGGACTGCCGGGTCTTTGTTTTGTATTCCTTGCCTGTACAAGTCTCCTGTGGAAATGTGGTTCCAGCCGTATTTTTCTTTGAGAAGTTGTGCTTGTGTTCCTTTTCCAGATCCTTGCGGTCCCAGTATTATTATGTTCATCCTAGGTACTCTAGTATTTCTTTTGGCTCTACGTGTTTCTGCCAGGTTTCTCTTATTTTTTTCATTAATGGCGCTATTTGTTTCTTTTCCACTAGCCATAAATCGTGTATTTTTCTTATCGCGTCAGCGTCAAGTTTGTCGTCTCCGATTACGTCTGTTTCCATTATCAGCCTGTATTGTTCCATTAAGTGTGTGTAGGTTTCTAGCAGTTGTTTTTTCTCGCCATTTGATAGGCATCTGCATTCGTACATGTCTGAGAAGCTGTTTGCGTCTGGGTTTAGTATTGATTCAAAGAGTTCCAGTACTGGTTCGAACTTTTCTCCTATTTTTCTTTTGATTTGTCTGAGCAGGAAGTTGTCTTGTTCTATGTCTGCAAGCTCGAATTCGTGGTTGATTTTGTCGAATTCTGGCAGTATTGGGTGTTCTTTCTTGAGTTCTGCGTACTTGTCTTTTATCATATTGTTGTCGCTTCTGGCGTCGTATATAAAGTTTACTGAGAAAAGCTTTTTATAGTGTTATATTGCTGTTTGTATTTGATCGAACTTTGATTAAAGTTTGCCTCCGTAGCTTAGTAGCCATAGCGGCGGTTTTGTATCATTTGCAAAAGAACCGCAGGTCGAGGGTGCAACTCCCTCCGGAGGCTTCGGCACCCCGTTCGTAAGCCCACACATCAAGGGTAGAAGAACGGGAGTTTTTCTTCTGTCCACTGGGCCCTTACTGGGCCTGAAAGTACATAAAGCCAGAAAACAATAGAAA
>Ga0247727_10000664_pt1 | contig 84486 bp, 86 predicted proteins | sample WisWelCaveWW1625_FD_202498 | JGI IMG/M metagenome (GOLD analysis project Ga0247727, IMG submission 202498) | Biofilm microbial communities from Wishing Well Cave, Virginia, United States - WW16-25 | ecosystem: Environmental > Aquatic > Deep subsurface > Groundwater > Cave microbial mat | place...
TCCGGCGATCACGCCGCGCCTTTCTTCACCACCGCGATTTTGCCGTCGAGCCTGCCCACGGCGCGCGAGCGTTCCGCGGCGGCGGTCGCTTGTCAAAGCCTCGAGGCTCGCCGACTCTCCGCGACCGATGGATCTACGCTACGGCCCCGAGTACGAAGCCTTCCGCAGCGAGCTGCGCGCCTTCCTCGCCGAGCAGCGCGCAGCGGCGCCGCGCCCGAGCTTCGGCGAGGGCCTGCTCACGGACACGAAGCTCGCGCCCTGGCAGCGCCTCCTGATCGAGCGCGGCTACGCGGCACGCACGATCCCGAAGGCGTACGGCGGCGGCGGCTTCGCGCCCGACCCGCTGATCGCGGCGATCATCGCCGAGGAGTTTCGCGCGGCGGGCGTGCCCGGCCCGGCCTCCGGTCAGGGCATCGACATGCTGGTGCCGACGCTCCTGGAGCACGGAAGCGAGGAGCAGAAGCAGCGCTGGATCGCACCGACCCTCCGGGGCGAGCTGATCTGGTGCCAGGGCTACTCCGAGCCGGGCGCGGGCTCGGACCTCGCGAGTCTCGCGACGGCGGGTCGCGTCGACGGCGACACGATCGTGGTGAACGGCCAGAAGATCTGGACGAGCACCGCGCACGTGGCGCAGATGATGTTCGGGCTGGTGCGCACCGAGCCCGAGGCCAAGAAGCATGCGGGCATCTCGTACCTGCTGATCCCGATGGACACGCCCGGCATCGAGGTGCGGCCGCTGCGCACCATGACCGGCCACGCCGAGTTCAACGACGTGTTCTTCACGGACGTGCGCGTGCCCCTCGCGAATCTGGTCGGCCGGCGCGGTGAAGGCTGGAGGATCGCGAACACCACGTTGCGTCACGAGCGCGACATGCTCGGGAGCGCCTCCACCAGCGAGGGGCTGTTTCACGGCCTGCTGAAGACGCTGCGCGAAGAGCGCGTCGACGGGCGCCGCGCGCTCGACGACGCGCAGCTGCGCGACCGGGTGGCCGCCATCCAGGCACGCACGCTCGCGATGCGTTGCCACGCCATGCGGCTGCTCACGGCGCGTGTGCAGGGCGAATCCACCGGCGTAGCGGGCCTGGTCACCAAGCTCGACGGCTGCCAGCTGAACCACGACCTCGCCGGTCTCGCGATCGACGGCATGGGTGAAGCGGGCGCACTGTCGCGCGACTCCAGCCGTTCGCGCGACGGCGGACGCTGGCTGTTCCAATGGATGTTCCAGCTCGGCCTGGTGATCGGCGGCGGCACCGCGCAGATCCAGAAGAACATCATCGCCGAGCGCGGCCTCGGCATGCCGCGGGAGCCTCGGGCTTGAGGTTCGGACTCAGCGACGAGCAACGCCTGCTCGACGACAGCGTGCGCCGCTTTCTGGCCGAGCGACTGCCGATTGCGCGCGTGCGCGAGCTGCGCGATGCCGGCAGGCACTTCGATGCCGGCGCCTGGAAGGAGCTGGCCGAGCTCGGCGCCGTGGGGTGCCTCGTGCCCGAAGAGTTCGGCGGCGCGGGCCTCGGCGTGCTCGAGGCGGCGGTGATCGCGACGGCGCTCGGCCACGGCGCGGCGCCACTGCCCTTTCTCGGTCCCTGTGTGATGGCACCGCTGCTGCTCCGCGAGCTCGGCTCGAAGCCGCAGCAACAGCGTTGGCTGCCCGCGTTGGCGAGCGGCGACGCGCGCATCGCGGTAGCGGTGGCGGAGCGCGTCGAGCGGCGGCAGGACGCGGGCGTCCGCTGCGAGGCCGGCCGACTCTCGGGTACGGCGCTGTTCGTGATCGACGGGCCGGGCGCTGATGCCTTTCTCGTGCCGACGGGGGACGACCTCTGGCTGGTGCCGGCGGCGACACCGGGCCTCGAGGTGGCGCCGCTGCCCACGCTCGACGCCACGCGTTCGCTGGCGGAGCTGCGCTTCGGCGCCGTTGCGCCAGCGGAACGGCTCGGCGCCGCCGGCGCCGCCGGCGCGGCTCTCGAGCGTGCGATCGACGTGGCCCGCACGCTGCTCGCGGCGGATCTGCTCGGCTGCTCCGATCGCGCGCTCGAGCTGGCCGTGGCCTACGCGATGCAGCGCCACCAGTTCGAGCGGCCGATCGCCTCCTTCCAGGCGGTGAAGCACCTGTGCGCCGAGATGGCGGCGGCGATCGAGCCGGCACGCTCGCTGGTCTGGTATGCCGCACACGCCTTCGATGCCATGCCCGACGAGGCCGCACTCGACGCGTCGCTCGCGAAGGCACACCTCGCCGAGGTCGCGACGTTCGTGGTGCGCACCGCCACCGAGGTGCACGGCGGGATCGGCTTCACCGACGCCTGCGACCTTCACTTCTGGTTCAAGCGCGCTGCGCTGGGCCGCCAGCTGCTCGGAGGGCCGGGACGGCTGCGAGAGCGTGCGGCCGCACTCCAAGGATGGACGACGTGAGTGAGCGCGCGGTGATCGTGGGCGTCGGCCAGCTGCGCCGCCGGCCTGGGCTCGACTTCCCCGACGAAGACTGGGAGCCGCAGGAGCCGACCGGCGTCGTGGCCGAGGCGCTGCGGCGTGCGGTCGCGGATGCAGGCCGGCCGCAGCTGATCGAGGAAGCCGACGCGATCGGTTGGGTGCCGGCTGTGTCCTGGGGCTACGAGAATGCGCCGGCCAGCCTGGCGCAGGCGCTCGGCCGCCCCGCGCCGCAGAGCGGCTGGGCCTGCGCAGCAGGAGGCGACGGTGGCGTGCAGGTGCTGAACGACGCGGCGAACCGGATCGCCGAAGGCGACGTGAAGATCGCGCTGCTCGGCGGCTGCGAGGTGCTCTACAGCCGCCGCCGCGCGCGCGCCGAGGGCATCGACCTCGAGCAGCGCTGGACGCCGGGTGGCTCGAGCCTGCGCTTCATCGGCCGCGACGCGATGCGCTTCGCGAACGAGCTCGAGCGGCGCCATGGCGTGGTGAACCCGATCTCCGCCTATCCCTTCCTCGAGAACGCGCTGCGTGCGGCGGCAGGCCGCAGCGTCGCAGAGCACCAGGCGTTCCTCGGCCGGCTTTACGCGCGCTTCGCCGAGGTCGCGAGCCGCAACCCGTACAGCTGGTTCACGGAGCCGCGCTCGGCGCACGAGATCGAGACCGTGCACGAACGGAATCGCTGGGTGGGCTTTCCGTATCCGAAGAACATGAACGCGATCATGGAGGTGGACCAGGCCGCCGCGCTCGTGGTGATGGCCGCGTCGGAGGCGGACCGGCTCAGCATCCCGCCGAGCCAGCGCGTGACCTTCCTCGGCGGCGGTCGCTCCGTCGACGGCTGGAGCGTCTCGGAGCGTACGTACCTCGCGAAGAGCCCGGCCTATGCTGCCGCCGCGAACGAGACCCAGCGGCATGCGGCGCTCGGCCCGGACGACGTCGACCTGTTCGACTTCTACAGCTGCTTCCCGTGCGTGGTGGAGTTCGCCATGAACGAGCTCGGCCTCGGAGAGGACGATCCGCGCGGCTTCACGCAGACGGGGGGCCTCGCCCAACACGGCGGCCCCGGCAATGCCTACTCGCTACACGCGCTCGCGAATGCCGTGGGCGCGCTGCGGCGCCGGCCGAACAGCGTCGCCTGGGTCTCGGCGCTCGGCATGACGGCGACCAAGCACGCCGTGTGCGCGCTCTCGAACGACCCGCAGCGCGTGGCGGCGTCGGACGGCTTTGCTACGACCGTCGAGCTGCCGCCCGCCGAGAAGGACGGGCCGGCGCTCGTGGCCCACCCGCGCGGCCGGGCCACCGTCGAGAGCTACACCGTGCTGTTCGACCGCGCGAATCGGCCTACGCAGAGCATCTTCATGCTGCGCCTCGAGGACGGCCGCCGCAGCCTCGCGCTCGGCCCGCTCACGCCCGCGGCGATCGAGCGCGTGATGCAGCACGAAGGGGTCGGTCTCAGCGGTGTGGTGACGGCGGGGGAGGGCGACGCGCCGAACCGCTTCAGCTTCGACGGCTAGGCCGCCGCCCGCATCCGGCCGCGCATCCCCTCAGCGTCGGTCGCGGCGTCCAGAGCTACGCGGAGGTCTCACCGTCCGCCCAGGCGCGGATCAGGTGGTGCGCGATCGCCATCGGCGGCGGCACCGCGAGCCTTGCCGTCGGCGCGGCCAGCGCAGCGCGCACTTCGTCCTTCGTGAACCAGTCCGCCTCTTCCAGCTCGGTGCGATCGACCGCGATCTCGCATGTGGTCGCCTGCGCCGTGCAGCCGAGCATCAGCGAAGCGGGGAAAGGCCACGGCTGCGAGGCGAGGTAGCGCACGTTCGAGACGGCGATGCCGGCCTCCTCGGCGATTTCGCGCTGCACGGCCTCTTCGAGCGTCTCCCCGCCTTCGACGAAGCCGGCGAGCGCGGAGAAGAACGGCCGCGGCCAGGCCGGCTGGCGGCCGAGCAGGCAGCGCTGGCCGTCGAGCACGAGCATGATGACCACCGGGTCGGTGCGCGGGAAGTGCTCGGTGGAGCACGCCGCGCACCAGCGCGCCGAGCCGCCGTCCTTCGGGCGCGTGGCTTCGCCGCAGCCGGGGCAGAAGCCGTGGCGCGCGTGCCAGTCCAGCAGGTGGCGCGCCTGTGCGGCGATGGCGGCATCGCCCGCCGGCAGCAGCCCCGCGATCGCGCGCAGCTCCGGGAAGTGGGCGACGCCGTCGAAGCCGAACTCCGTGAGCGGCTCGGGCCGGTCCGAGAGATCCGCCGCAAAGTGCGCGACACCGCCCGCGACGCCGAGGAAGACCGGCTCGGGCGCGGCCTCGCGCCCGTCGAGCAGCGCAGGCGTCGCCCACGCGAGCTTCGGGGCGTCCCCCGTGCGCACCAGCGGGGAGAGACGCCAGACCGGCAGCACGCGCGTCGCGTCGTCGGCCAGGCGCTCGCGCAGCCAGGCCGCGTCGCGCCGTCGCAAGCCGGCGCGGTCGAGCGTGCTGCCGCTGAACACGATCTGCTTCATGCGGCCGTCAGCCTACGTTGCAACGAGCGCCGCCACGACCGCGTCGAAGGCCTGGTCCGCGATCGCGACCAGCTCGGCGTCCGTGCGGTCCTGGATCGGATGCTCGACGTAGACGGCCGCGGGATCAGCGCCGAGCGCGCGCGCCTGGGCCTCGGCGCCGTCCGTGAACGCGACGGTCGCCACGAACACCCCCGGCACGCCCCGGGCCTCGAGGTCAGCGATGTCGTGCACACTGCACGACGTGCAGCTCCCTCAATCCGCGAGGGCTTCGATCACCGCGCCGCACTCGACGGCGATCTGCTGGCGCAGATCGACGGGCGCCGGCTTCGTGAAGGTGGGCTTCTTGTAGCGGCGGACCTCGGCGCCGGCGGTGGCGAGCCGCGCCGCGAGCCGGTCGAGGAAGACGTCGCCGCGCGCCTTCGAGATGTCGAGCAGTCCGATCTTCACGGCGTGCAGGCTCGGCAGCCGCGGTAGGCGCTCGCGCTGCGCGGGCGCGCGCTCATGAGTGGGGTCGAGCAGAACCTGCGGCACGCGCCGATCCTATCGCATTCGCGTGATAGGATGCCGCGGGAGGTGCGCCATGACGGTCATCCAAACGGTCACCGGAGCCACCAGCCCGGAGCAGCTCGGCTGCACGCTGATGCACGAGCACCTGGTGATCGGCTACCCCGGCTGGGAGGCGCACACGAGCGAGCCCGGGCCGACCCGTCGCGAGATGCTGGCGCGCTGCATCGACCAGATCGAGGAGCTGAAGGCCGCCGGCGTGACGGCGCTGCTCGACCCGTGCCCGAACGATCTCGGCCGAGACGTGGAGTTCTCGGCGGAGGTCGCGTCGCGCACCGGCTTCCAGATCATCTGTGCGACGGGGCTCTACAAGGAGGCCGAGGGCGGCACGGCCTATTGGCACTTCCGCAAGAACTTCGGCCCCGTCGTGGATGCGATGGCCGAGCTGTTCGAGAAAGAGCTCAGCGAGGGCATCGGCTCGACGGGCATTCGCGCAGGCATCATCAAGCTGGCGACCGGGCCGGGCACGATGAGCGACTACGAGCGCCAGATCTTCGAGGCCGCCGCCAAGGCCTCGCGTGCAACCGGCGCGCCGATCACCACGCACACGGACAAAGGCACCGTCGGCGACGCGCAGCAGCGGCTGCTGGTGGAGCTGGGCGTGCCGGCGCATCGAATCATCATCGGCCACTCCTGCGGCACCTCGAATCACGACTACCACATGGGCATCGCGCGCGCGGGCTCCTACCTCGGCTTCGACCGCTTCGGTCTCGACATGCTCCAGCCGGATCGCGAACGCGTGGCGTCGCTCTCGAAGCTGCTCGACAAGGGCGCGGGGGATCGGGTGGTGGTGTCGCACGACTCGGTCTGGTGCTGGCGCGGTAGCCCGATCCCGAAGTCGATCACGCTGGGCGCCGCCGGGGCCAGCAACTGGCATCCGCTGCACTTCGTGCGCAACATCGCGCCGCAGCTCCGGCAAGGCGGAGCGAGCGAGGCGCAGATCACGGCACTGCTCGTCGACAACCCGCGCCGCTTCTTCGCGGGGGAGAAGCTGCCGGCGCTCGCCTAGGCGATCGGAGCCAGATCGCAAGAGGCTTTGGAGGGGGTGGAGGGAGACGCGCACGGATGAGCCCCTCCGCGAACGGGGGGCGGCGCCATCGGGAGATACCGAGATATCCGCGCGTCCGCTCTCGAGTCGGCGCCTCCTACTCCAGCGTCGCCCGCCCGCCCGAGAGCCGCAGGCTGCGGCCGCATAGCTCCTCGCGCGTGCCCAGCTCGGCCAGCGCCGGGTCGTCGCTCGCCGCGAGCGTGCGCCGTCCATCGGGCAGGTCGCACACGAAGGCCGTGCGCGCGGGGCGATCGCCCTCGAAGAGCACGGTGTAGCCTGCGCTGCGAGCCGGCCCGTCGGCGACATCGACCAGCGCGGCGGCGCTCTGCTCCGCTGCCGTCTCTGCGCTCACGTCGAAGAAGCCGAAGCCAGCTGCGGGTGCTCGAGTGGACCAGAGCGAGACACCCTGCTTCGTGAGGATGCCGCTCACCGCCGTAACCAGGCCCGCGCTGCCAGGATCGGCGCGCAGCACCGTCGACATCTTCGCCAGGGCCTGCAACACGAAGTTGTTGAGCGGGCCCCCGGCGAAGGTCATGCCGCCCGTCAGCGTGAGCGGTCGTGCCTCGTCGATGCCGAGCTCGCGCGCCTGCGCGCGCACTGCAACCGGAAAGCAGCTGTACAGCTCGAGGTGCCGGAGCTCGCTCGCCGCCAGGCCGGCATGCTCGAGCGCGCTCCGCCCGGCGTGCCGGAAGCCGGGCACGCGCTCGAGCGCGCAGCGTGCTGCGAGTGGGAGCATGTGGTTCGCATCCGCCACCGCGAGCGGATACACGAAGCGCTCCTCGCGCAACCCGAGCGCTCGCGCCGTAGCGAGCGAGCAGAGGATCAGTCCAGCAGCCTGGTCGACGTTCCACTGCGAGGTGTGGAGCTTCGTGTAGGGAAAGGCGAGCATGCGGTTGCCGCGTTCGCCCCCGCGAATCTCGCCCTTGCCGTGCGGAGTGCGGTCCCAGGCATCAGGGTTCGCCGCGGCCACCGCGCTTGCGCGTACCTGCAGGGATGCGACGGCGTCGCGGTGTGCATCGAGCGACTGCTGCTCCGCGTAGCGCAGCGCATTCTCGATCACGGCGTACTGCGACACCGGCATGTGCAGGCCGACCTTCAGCTCGAGCGGGCTGATGATCTCGGCATGCGGGCGCAGCACCTCGTCGGGTGTGGCCGGCGCGAGGCGCGTGAGCGGCGCTTCGAACCCGAGCTGCCGGGCGCGCTGCGTGCGATGGCGCGCCTCGCCGCCGGCGACGAGCACGACATCGGCGCGACCCTCGGCGATGTCGCGCGCCGCCGCTCCGAGCAGCGTCGTTTGCAACACGCCGATCTCCGCAACGCAGGTCCTCGTAGCTCCGCTCGCGAAGCGCTCCGCCAGGGCCCGGCCGGGGTCGGGATAGCTCCAGAAGCCGCGCGGGATGCGGATCGAATCGGCGCGGCCGAGCAGGGCACGGCTGCCCGCGTCGTCGGCGGCGCGTTCGAGGGCGTCGCCCATCAGCAGTAGCGGCTCGCGCGCCTCGCGCGGGTCTTCCGCTCGCTGCTGAAGCGCGGCGGCCCCTACGAGAACGGGTATGCGAGGGCTCTTGGACACGCGCCTCCTCGGGCGGTCGAGGATGAAGGGCGAGCGTCGCCGACGCCAGCGCCGTCCGGACGCCGAGTCTGGCCGAGGCAGGCGCTGGCGGCGGATTCTGCCCGGCTCGCCCAGCGAGGACTCGCGATGCGACTGGCGCCTCTCGACATCCGCGGTTTCTCCCACGTCTGCATCAGCGTCGCGGACATCGAACGTTCGCTGCGCTTCTACCGCGACGTGCTCGGACTGCGCGTGATCTTCGACGTCGAGCTCGCTGGTTCGGGGATGGAGGGCGCAACGGGTGAGCCCGGTGCGCGCGGCCGCATGGTGGGCTGCCTGGTGCCCGGCAGCCGCGTGACGATCGAGCTGCTCGGCTTCGCGCATCGGGATCCCGCCGCGACGAGGAAGCCCGTCCGCGCCGCGTACGGGTACTCGAACGTCGCCCTCACCGTCGCCGACCTGGCGCTCGCCCGCCGCCAGCTCGCGGCGCACGGAGTCGATCCACTCGGCGAGCCAGTCGAGGTCGCTGGCGTCCGCATGTTCTTCGTGCGCGACCCGGACGGAACGCCGCTCGAGATCGTCGAATTTCCGCGGGGCGCTCTCTCGTCAGCGGACCACAACGGGGCGTGAGTGGAGCAGGCGGATCGAATCCATCCCCGCGGGTGCTCCTGCTGCGCGCCACGGCCGACTTACCCCTGGGAAGGCCGACGGAAACCGAGGAGTCGCAGTGGAGCTGGACGACAGACTGCGGAAGACGCCACGCCAGGCTCGCTCGCGCAGCACGGTCGAGGCGATTCTGGAGGCCACTGAACGCGTGTTGCGCATGGAGGGCTATGGCGCGGCTTCGACCAACCGGGTGGCTCGCGTGGCCGGCTTCAGCGTGGGCTCGTTGTACCAGTACTTCGACGACAAGCAGGCCGTCGTGGGCGCGCTGCTCGACCAGGCGCTCGGGGCCGAGGCTGGGCGCATCGCCCAGGCGCTCGACGGCGGCGCGCGGCTCGACCCCGCCACGGCGCGGGAGCGGCTCGTGCGGCTGGTGCTCAGCGAACGCCGCAGCAAGTCGCACCTGCTGCGCATCCTCGACGCACACGGCTCCGAGCTGTGTTCGGAGGCGCCGCTCCTCCACGTGCTGCGCGTGCAGGCCGCAACCCTGGCGGACCCGCTGCACCGCTTCGCCGCCGCCCACTTCTCCGACGCCTTCCGCGGCGCCTTCGACGAGTTCCTCGCGCTGAGCGCGCGCTTCGTGCACGCCGTCGGGTATGCGCTCGCCGTGGATTCCCCGGAGCACCTCGCGGACGAGTCGGTGGCGCGGCTGGTGATCGGAACGCTCGGCGCCCTGCAGAAGCCGCCCGCGCTGCTCGCGCCCGCCGTGTGCGAGCTGCGCGACGCCTGGCTGGCCGGAAGTGGCGCGGCCTGGGCCGATGCCGCCGGCCGCGCGCGCCGCATCCGCGAGACGCGGTCCGCGCTGATGCGTGATGGCGAGCTGCCGCACGCCGCGCTCGAGCCGACGGTGTTCGTCGCCGCAGCGATCGGCGAAGCAGTCGCTGAGCTGCGCGACGCTCCCCCCGCGCGCCTCGATCTCGGCCGCGCCCGCGAGGCAAGCGCTCGCCTGCTCCAGGCCTGTCTCGCTGCGGCGTTGCGCTAGCGAGCCGCCCGCGCCGGTAGGCCTGCGACGCGGGTGCCCGGGGCAGGGCTCGAACCTGCACGGCCTCTCGGCCAGGCGATTTTAAGTCGCCCGCGTCTACCGCTTTCGCCACCCGGGCGCAGAGGGATCAGAAGGCGCCGTCGAGGCGTAAGCGCATGCGCACGGCGTCCACCTCGAGCAGCTCATCCAGGGCATCGCGGTCGAGGAGCGTCGTCCGCTGATAGCCGAGACCGGGGCTCTCGATCTCCAGGCGGAAGATCTCGCGCGGTGTCTCGAACACGCGGCGTGCGCGGACTGTGGTGGCGTCGTCCTGGATCTCGAGCCGCAGCGAATCGAGCAACCGTTCGAGCCGCCGCGTGCGGCGCAACGCCGGATCCTCAGCTGCCTGGAAGGCGCGGCCCCGGCTCGCGATACGGAAGCTTCCTCTCTGCGGCATGGTGGGCCGAGCATATCGCGTCGGTGCCGTAGGGCTCAGCGCGCGGGCGAAGAATTTTCGGCGTTCGCCGCGTGGTCGAGCATGCGCTCGATCGCCGCGCGCGCCGCAGGGCTCTGGCCGACGAATTCGACTCCGACGCCGGGCTCCTCGGCGCCGGCCGGCGTGCCGGGCTTGCGCCAGGCCACGCGAGCCAGGGCCTCGATCGGGGACGCGCCGTCCGGAGTGTGGATGCGAACGAGTAGCCTTCGTCCCGGGCCGGGCGGATCCGAGGTGGCGATGAACATGCCGCCGTTCGACAGATTGCCGCACAGCTCGCGACACTCGCGGTAGTACGGACGCCCCGTGCGCGGATCCCTCTCGGGATCGATCGTCGAGACGTCGACCGGAACGCGCAGCGCCACGCGAGGGTGGCGGCGGGTCGGTGCGTAGTCGTTCATGGGCGTCCTCCGCTCTTCGTTTCGGGTCCGCCGACCGGCAGCTTGAGCGCAGGACGACTCGCGACGTTCTCAAGCGCGGCGCAGGGGCCGACGATGAGCCGCGAGGCACGTGCGGGCGGGAGGGGCGAATGGCGCCCGACGAAATCTGGATCGAGAGCCTGGCGTTCGCCGAGCGCGATCGCCTCGGGCTCGAGCTGGAGGAGCGCCTGCTCGCGCTCGAGGTGTCGCCGGCCCACGTGACGCTCGCACGAGTTCGGCCGGGCGAGGAGTCGCCGCCGGTCGGGCGCCCGTCGCTCTCGCTCGACCTCACGACGCTTCCACTCGCCACATTGCTCGAGGCGCTCCACGCAGCCGAGCGCTCCGGCCTGTTGCAGTACGTGCACAGACGTCACGTCAAGTGGATCTACATGAGCCGCGGTGAAGTCGTGTTCGCCGCCTCGAACCAGCGCGTCGATCGCCTCGGCGAATGCCTGCTGCGCGCCGGCGTACTCACGCTCGAGCAGCTGCGCGAGGCGGAGCGCCGCTTCTGCCCGCCGGAGCGCTTCGGGAAGGTGCTGGTCGAGCACGGTTTTCTGACGCCGCGCGAGCTGTGGAACGGGGTCAAGTACCAGGTCGAGGAGATCGTGCGCTCCCTGTTCGCGATGCCGGCGGGCACGGTCTGGTTCTGGGAGGGTGAGCTCCAGCCCGACAATGTGGTGCGCTTGTCGCTCGACACGCGCAGGCTCGTGGCGGAAGGCATCCAACGCAGCGAAGAGCTCCGCAAGTTCCTGAGCGTGCTCGATGACCCCGGCGTCCGGCTTGCGCGCACGAGCGGCTTCGACGGATCGCTGGCCGGTGTCGAGCGGTCGATCGTCGACGCCATCGAGGGCGAACGTCCGTTCTCGGCGCTGTGCGATGCGCTCGGCCTCGACCGCGAAGCGGTCGCCCGCAGCATCCAGCTATTGCGACTCGTCGGCGCCGTGAAGCTCATGCGCCTGCCCGCCCAGCCCGGAGCAGAAGGCCCGGGTGACGCCGAGCTCGACCTGCTGCGCGCGCAGTCCGTTGCGGGCTCGAAGCTGATCGCCGAGCTGCGCGCACGCCTGGTCGAAGCAGACCGCAATGCGTCGGTGGACGAACGTCTCTCGTGTGTTTTCGACGACGCGCTGGTTCGCTTTCCCGCGCTCCTGACGGGCCTGCGTCTCGGCGCCGGTGGGGGCCTCGATGCCGAAGAGCTGGCGCAGCACGCGGCGAAGCTCCCCGACGACCGAGCCGAAACGCTGCATGCGGCGCTGGGGGAGCTCGTCGCGTACCTCGAGTTCGAGGTCATGAACCATCCGCAGATCGACGGGCCCGAAGCCCTGCTCGAAGGGCTCGCGCCGCTGCGGCAGATGCTGGCCAGCTGATCGCGCGTCATCCTGCGCCGTCGTGGAGGCGCTCGCCGGTTATCACTGTGTGCGAGAGGCGTTGCGCGCGCGCCGGCGCCGAATGTCTCGCCTGTGGATCCGCTCGCCGGCGCCGAGGGGCGGCAAAGAGCTGGGGGGGCTCGCCGAGCTGGCGGGAGTCCCGGTGGAGTGGGGCGCGGAGTCGGACCTCGAGGCGCTGGTTGCCCCCGACGCGCGCAGCCAAGGCCTGATCCTCGAGGCGGGCCCGCTGCCGGAGCTCGAGCTCGCCCAGCTCCTGGCGATCCCGCCGGAAGAGCAGCCTCTGACCGTCGCGCTGGACGAGGTGGAAGACCCCCAAAACGTCGGTGCGATCGCGCGCTCTGCGGAGGCTGCGGGTGCCCGCGCTCTCCTGCTCACTCGGCGCCGCGCTCCGCCCCTGAGCCCCGCGGTGTCGCGTGCAAGCGCGGGCGCCATCGAGCACCTCCCCGTCATTCGAGCAACGAACCTGGCCCGTGCCCTCGACGAGCTCGGGGAGTGCGGCCATTGGCGGATCGGGGCGGACGGCGGACCGGACGCCCAACCTTATTGGGAAGCTTCGGGGCTCTGGCGCAGTCCTACGGTGCTGGTGCTCGGGAGCGAAGAGCATGGGCTCCGTCCCGGGGTTCGCAGCAAGCTCGATCTTCGCATCCGAGTGCCCATGCACGGCAGGGTCGAGTCCCTGAACGTGGCCGCCGCCGCCGCGGTGCTGTTGTTCGAGGCGGCGCGGAGCCGTCGCGCGACGTGAAGCCCCCGGGGGATGCAGCGCGGCTCGGCCCTGCAAGTCCACGGATTCGGGCGCGTTTGTTGCGGCGCTAGGACTCGGGCTCTATAGTGCGCCGCCCGCGGTCGCCTCCAGGCTGGCGTAGCTCAATTGGTAGAGCGGCGGATTTGTAATCCGCAGGTTAAGGGTTCGAGTCCCCTCGCCAGCTCCAGCCGGTGAACGGTCGCGCGCAACCGGAACTTCCAATCCAATCACTTGCGTCCGAAACGCTGCGCGGCGAAGAGGGAGTCGCGTGACGTTGGGCGCTACTTGCGTTTTCGAAACCGGTGGAGCCACGCGCTCGGCCGCAGCGACGAAGGGGGTTCGATCAGCGGGGCGGCGCTCAGCCGACCAACGGAGAGGTACCGAAGCGGCCAAACGGGGCAGACTGTAAATCTGCTGGCTATTGCCTTCGGAGGTTCGAATCCTCCCCTCTCCACCATGCCGCAGCCAGTTGCGGCGACGCACTCACGCGGGAATAGCTCAGCTGGCCAGAGCACGAGTCTTCCAAACTCGGGGTCGCGGGTTCGAATCCCGTTTCCCGCTCCAATGCAGCAAGCCGAGGGGTGGCGCGCGGCGCACCGGGGGCGAGCGGAGTCAACAGGGGAAAGCGAGCGCAGGAGCTCGAGTCGGGTCGACGCTCACGTAGCTCAGTCGGTAGAGCACGTCCTTGGTAAGGACGAGGTCACCGGTTCGATCCCGGTCGTGAGCTCCAGATCAAGCCGCAAGTCATAAAACGAAGGGGAATTGCCTCCGATGGCCAAGGCCAAGTTCGAGCGCAAGAAGCCGCACGTGAACGTGGGGACGATCGGTCACGTGGATCATGGCAAGACGACGTTGACGGCGGCGATCACGCAGCGACAGAGCAAGCGGGGGATGGCGGAGTTTCGTCCCTTCGATTCGATCGACAAGGCGCCGGAGGAGCGGGAGCGCGGGATCACGATTGCGACGGCGCACGTGGAGTACGAGTCGCCGAAGCGTCACTACGCGCACGTGGACTGCCCGGGTCACGCGGACTACGTGAAGAACATGATCACGGGTGCGGCGCAGATGGACGGGGCGATCCTGGTGGTGAGCGCAGCCGACGGTCCGATGCCGCAGACGCGCGAGCACGTGCTCTTGGCGCGGCAGGTGAACGTTCCGCACATCGTGGTGTTTCTGAACAAGTGCGACATGGTGGACGACCCGGAGCTGCTGGAGCTGGTGGAGCTCGAGGTTCGGGAGCTGCTGAGCAAGTACGACTTCCCGGGCGACACGACGCCGATCATTCGGGGCTCGGCGCTGCAGGCGCTGGAGAACCCGGAGAGCGACGCGGCGGCGGGCTGCATCGACGAGCTGCTGGCGGCGATCGACAGCTTCATTCCGGAGCCGGTGCGGGCGCTGGACAAGCCGTTCCTGATGCCGATCGAGGACGTGTTCTCGATCACGGGTCGCGGGACGGTGGTGACGGGACGGGTCGAGCAGGGGATCGTGAAGACGGGGGACGAGGTGGAGATCGTCGGGATCAAGCCGACGACGAAGACGGTGGTCACGGGCGTGGAGATGTTCCGCAAGCTGCTGGACCAGGGGCAGGCGGGAGACAACGTCGGGTGCCTGTTGCGCGGGACGGGCAAGGACGACGTGGAGCGCGGCCAGGTGCTGGCGAAGCCGGGCTCGATCACGCCGCACACGAAGTTCAAGGCGCAGGCGTACATCCTGACGAAGGACGAGGGGGGGCGGCACACGCCGTTCTTCAACGGCTACCGGCCGCAGTTCTACTTCCGGACGACGGACGTGACGGGTGTGGCGAAGCTGCCCGAGGGCACCGAGATGGTGATGCCGGGCGACAACATCGAGATGAGCATCGAGCTGATCACGCCGGTCGCGATGGACAAGGAGCTGCGCTTCGCCATCCGCGAAGGCGGCCGCACCGTCGGCTCCGGCGTCGTCGCAGAAATCGTGGAATGACCCTGTTGCCCGCAGGTGCGTAGCACAACTGGTAGTGCACCGGACTCCAAATCCGGGGGTTGGGGGTTCGAGTCCCTCCGCACCTGCCACCCGAGAGGAAGAGCTTGGAACGGAACCCGGCGGTGTGGATCGCGTCGACGCGTCAGTACCTGGTCGATGTCCGTTCGGAGTTCCGGAAGATCACCTGGCCGAGTCAGCGCGAGTATCTGGGTGGAACGGTGGGAGTTGTCGTCATCGTCGCCTTCCTCACCGTGGTGCTGGGACTGATCGACGCTGGGCTCGCCAAGGTCATGGAACTTCTGGTCGGTTGAGTCTCGGAGCACGGATGTCGGACAAGAAGTGGTACATCGTCCATACCTACTCCGGGCACGAAGCGAAGGTGAAGCAATCGCTGCTGGAGCGCGCGAAGAGCTTCCATCACGAGGCGGACTTCGACGAGATCTTGATCCCGGAGGAGAACGTGGTCGAGGTGGTGAAGGGCGAGCGCCGCACCTCGAAGCGCAAGTTCTTTCCGGGCTACATCCTGGTCAAGATGAACCTCACGGACGAGACCTGGCACATCGTCAAGGACACACCGAAGGTCACGGGCTTCGTGGGTGGCGGTGAGCGGCCGACGCCGATCTCGGAATCCGACGTCGCCAAGATGACGGCGCAGATGAAGGAAGGAACGTCGAAGCCGAAGCCCCGGATCGTGTTCGAGGAAGGCGAAGGTGTACGCGTCGTGAGTGGGCCCTTCGCGAACTTCTCGGGTTTCGTGGACCAGGTGCACCCGGACAAGGAAAAGGTGCGAGTGATGGTGCAGGTGTTCGGTCGCGCGACTCCCGTGATGCTCGACTACGTCGCCGTCGAGAAGGCCTGAGGAAAATCCTGGCGGGGAGGGCGCTCCGGCGTCCGCTCGGACCCGTGAGAGGAAGGGAGCATGGCGAAGAAAGTCGTTGCCGTCGTGAAGCTGCAATGTCCCGCCGGGCAGGCCAACCCTGCGCCGCCGGTCGGACCCGCGCTCGGCCAGCACGGCGTCAACATCATGGAGTTCTGCAAGACCTTCAATGCGCGTACGCAAGACAAGCAGGGCTTGATCATCCCGGCGGTGATCACGATCTATTCGGATCGCACCTTTACCTTCGAGCTGCGCACGCCGCCGGCGGCCGTCTTGCTGAAGCGTGCCGCGAAGCTCGAAAAAGGCTCAGGAGACCCGAGTCGCGTGAAGGTCGGGCAGGTCACCCAGGCTCAGGTGCGCGAGATCGCTCAGCTGAAGCTGCCGGACCTGAACGCCAATGACGTGGACGCAGCCATGCGCATCATCGCCGGCACCGCCCGCTCGATGGGCCTCGACGTGGTGGAGGGCTGAGCGTGGCGCGTAGCAAGCGGTATCAGGCGAGCATCGCGTCCCTCGATCGCGAACGCAGCTATACCCTCGACGAAGCAGTGGCCATCCTCAAGAGCTGGCCGCCCTGCAAGTTCGACCAGAGCGTGGACCTGTCGCTCAACCTCGGCGTCGACCCCAAGCACGCGGACCAGATGGTGCGCGGAGCGCTCGTGCTTCCGCATGGCATCGGACGCACGGTTCGCATCCTGGTGTTCGCAAAGGGCGAGAAGGAGCGCGAGGCGCGCGAGGCCGGCGCGGATTTCGTCGGCGCCGAAGATCTCGCCAAGAGGATCACGGACGAGAGCTGGCTCGACTTCGACCGCGTGATCGCGACGCCCGACATGATGGGGCTCGTGGGTCGCCTCGGCCGCGTGCTCGGTCCGCGCGGGCTGATGCCGAATCCGAAGCTCGGCACGGTGACGCCGGACGTGGCGCGCGCCGTGGCCGAGAACAAGTCGGGGAAGGTCGAGTACAAAGTGGACAAGAGCGGGATCATCCACGCTGCGGTCGCCAAGGCCTCGTTCGACGCGCAGAAGATCCGCGAGAACGTGATGGCACTGATCGAAGCAGTGCTGCGCGCCAAGCCGGCTTCCGCGAAAGGCGTCTACATGAAGAAGATCTCGCTCTCCACCACGATGGGTCCCGGCCTGCGCATCGACCCGGCGTCGGTCGAGACGGTCGCGGCCTGAGGAGCGCACGGTGCTGAACTTCGCCCAGAAGCAGGAACAGGTCGTGGAGCTGAAGCAGAAGCTCGCTCGTGCGACCAGCGTGATCGTCGCTGACTATCGCGGCCTCGACGTGTTCGCCGTGAACGCGCTACGCGCGAAGCTGCGCGCCGCGGGCGGCTGCGAATACCGGGTGGTGAAGAACTCGGTGCTGCGCCGCGCCTCCGAAGGTACGGGCGTGGCGGTGATCGCGCCGCACTTCAAGGGCCCGACGGCGCTGGCGTTGGCCTTCGGCGATCCGGTGGTGTTGGCGAAGACGCTGACCGAGTTCGCAAAGCAACACGAGGTGTTTCAGCTGCGCGCCGGCGTGCTCGAGGGCAAGGCGCTCGACAAGGCCGAGATCGCGACGCTGGCGACGCTGCCCAGCCTGGACCAGCTGCGTGCTCGACTCGTCGGCATGCTGCAGGCGCCGGCCCAGAAGCTCGTCATGGTGCTCGCGGCGCCCGCCGCGCAGCTCGCGCGTGTCACCGAGGCGCGCAGCAAGAAGCTTGCCGAAAGCGGGGCTCTGTAGAGCCCCAAGGGTTCCGAAACCGGCGGGAGGGCCACCTCACGGGGTCCGTTTCACCGCCACCGAGAGGAGTTCGAAGATGGCCGACCTCAATTCAATCGCTGATCAGCTCTCGACCCTGACCGTCATGGAGGCAGCCTCGCTCGCGAAGCTGCTGGAAGAGAAGTGGGGCGTGACTGCCGCCGCTCCAATGGCCATGGCCATGCCCGGCGCCGCCGCCGGGGCTGCCGCCGCACCCGCGGAGGAGCAGACCGAGTTCGACGTCATCCTGCTGTCGGCGGGCGACAAGAAGATCCAGGTGATCAAGGAGGTCCGTGCAGTGACGGGCCTCGGCCTCAAGGAGGCCAAGGACCTCGTCGAAGGCGCGCCCAAGGCCGTCAAGGAAGGCGTTTCGAAGGACGAGGCGAAGAAGATCAAGGAGCAGATCGAGGCCGTCGGCGGCCAGGTCGACGTCAAGTAGCTCCTTGAGCACACCCGACACCCGCTCGATCTGCACTGGGGCCCCTGCCGGGCCGCGGGCGGTCGTGTCGGTTGCGATCGTCCGATTCCGATCCCCTCGCACCCGGGAGCAAAAGCGGTGACCCAGACCCTGTTCTCCGAGAATGCTCCGCGTCTCCGCAAGGACTTTTCGAAGATCCCGCGGATTCTCGAGATTCCCAATCTCATCGAGATCCAGAAGGACTCGTTCGAACGCTTTCTGCAGACGCGCATCGAGCCCGAGAAGCGGGAGCGGACCGGCCTCCAGGCCGTCTTTCAGTCCGTCTTCCCGATCAAGGACTTCAACGACACGGCCTCGCTCGAGTTCGTGGGCTACACGCTCGAAGAGCCGAAGTACGACGTGCAGGAATGTCTGCAACGCGGCATGACCTACGCCGCGCCGTTCAAAGTGACGATCCGACTGGTGGCGTGGGACGCGGCCGAAGGCTCGCAGACGATCCGCGACGTGAAGGAGCAGGAGGTCTATTTCGGGGAAGTCCCGATCATGACCGACAACGGCACCTTCATCATCAACGGCACCGAGCGCGTGATCGTTTCCCAGCTGCACCGCTCGCCCGGCATCTTCTATGACACCAGTACGTCCACCGCCGTCGCTGCCGGCGGCAAGAAGATCTACTCCTGCCGCATCATCCCCTATCGAGGCTCGTGGCTCGATCTCGAGTTCGACCACAAAGATCTCGTCTACGCCCGTATCGACCGGCGCCGCAAGATCCTCGTCACGGTCCTCCTCAAGGCGCTCGGATACAGCGAGGAGCGGCTGCTCGGCTTCTTCTACAAGCCGGAAACGATCCGCTTCGAAGCCAAGCGCATCCTGAAGAAGGTCGAGCCCGAGCTGCTCGTGGGTCAGCGCTGCACGCGCGAAGTGAAGGCTGAGGATGGCCGCGTGCTCGCGCGCAAGGACCGCAAGTTTTCGGCTGCCGCCGTGCGCCGCATCGTCGAAGAGGGCATCGAGTGGATCCAGCTCGATCCCAGCGACCTGGTCCGAGACGACGCCGTGAAGCGGGTCTCTCCGGCTGACCTGGTGGACGAGACCACCGGTGAGGTGATCCTCGAGTGCAACGAGGAGTTCACCGCTGCGCACCTCGACGAGCTCAAGAACCGCGGGATCCACGAGATCAGGCTGCTCTATCTCGACCCGATCGGTTCCGGCTCGGCGATCCGGGACACGCTGCTCGCGGACAAGACCGTCACGCGCGAAGAGGCGATCATCGACATCTACCGGCGCCTGCGGCCCGGGGACCCGCCCACGCTCGATACCGCGACCAATCTGTTCTACAACCTGTTCTTCAACCCCGAACGCTACGACCTATCCCGCGTCGGTCGGCTCAAGCTGAACCACAAGCTGGGCTTCCCCGCCGATACACGGGCCTTGGTGCGGCTCAAGGGGCCGAACGGTCCGGAAGAGGACATCGCGCTAGGCGAGCTTCCGACGCTGCGCTCCGAGGACATCCTCGAGGCCGTCAAGTATCTGGTCGACCTGAAGAACGGGTCGGATCCGGACAAGCGCATCGACGACATCGACCACCTCGGAAACCGGCGCGTGCGCGTGGTCGGCGAGCTGCTCGAGAACCAGTACCGCATCGGCCTCGTGCGCATGGAGCGAGCGATCAAGGAGCGCATGTCACTCCAGGAGATCGAGACGCTGATGCCGCACGACCTGATCAACTCCAAGCCGGTCTCGGCAGTGATCAAGGAGTTCTTCGGCTCGAGTCAGCTCTCGCAGTTCATGGATCAGACGAATCCGCTCTCGGCGGTTACGCACAAGCGCCGGCTCTCGGCGCTCGGGCCGGGAGGCCTCACGCGCGAGCGCGCGGGCTTCGAGGTGCGCGACGTGCACCCGACCCACTACGGTCGCATCTGCCCGATCGAGACACCGGAAGGCCCGAACATCGGCCTGATCGCGTCGCTCTCCACGTACGCCCGCGTGAACGACTTCGGCTTCATCGAGACGCCGTACCGCGTGGTGCAGGGGAAGAACGTCACCGCCGAGGTGAAGTACCTCTCGGCGCTCGAGGAGGAGCGCCTCGCGATTGCGCAGGCCAACGCGCCGCTCGACGCGGGTAACCGCTTCGTCAACGAGACCGTGACCGGCCGCAAGATGGGGGAGTTCCAGGAGGTGAACGCAGACGAGGTCCAGATGATGGACGTCTCGCCGAACCAGCTCGTGTCGGTGGCGGCATCGCTGGTGCCCTTCCTCGAGAACGACGATGCCAACCGCGCGTTGATGGGCGCCAACATGCAGCGCCAGGCCGTGCCGTTGCTGCGCACCGACGCGCCGCTGGTGGGCACGGGCATGGAGGCGGTGGTGGCGCGCGACTCCGGCGTCACGGTCGTCGCCAAGCGCGACGGCAGCGTGGTGGCGGTGGACGCCAGCCGCATCGTGGTGAAGCCCGATGAAGAGGAGGGTGAGGGCCCGAACGTCGACATCATCAGCCTGGTCAAGTACCAGCGCTCGAACCAGAGCACAGCGATCAACCAGAAGCCGATCGTGAAGGTCGGCGACAGCGTCAAGAAGGGGCAAGTCATCGCGGACGGCCCGGCCACGGAGCGCGGCGAGCTCGCGCTGGGCCGCAATGTGCTCGTCGCCTTCATGCCATGGGGCGGATACAACTTCGAGGACTCGATCCTCATTTCGGAGCGCCTGGTCAGAGAGGACCACTTCACCTCGGTGCACATCGAGGAGTTCGAGTGCGTTGCGCGCGACACGAAGCTGGGTCGCGAGGAGATCACGCGCGACATCCCGAACGTCGGCGAGGAGGCGCTCAAGGATCTCGACGAATCGGGCATCGTGCGCATCGGCGCCGAGGTCAAGTCCGACGACATCCTGGTCGGCAAGATCACGCCCAAGGGAGAGACGCAGCTCTCGCCAGAGGAGCGCCTGCTGCGCGCGATCTTCGGCGAGAAGGCCGGCGACGTGCGCGACACCTCGCTGCGCGTGCCGCCCGGCGTGGCGGGTACGGTGATCGGCGCCCAGGTGTTCTCGCGGCGCGGTGTCGAGAAAGACGAGCGTGCGCGCGCGATCGAGGAGGCCGAGGTCGAGCGTCTGCGCAAGGACCAGGAGGACGAGACCGGCATCATCCGGGAAAACGCGCTCGCCAAGGTCTCGGAGCTGCTGCTCGGCAAGAAGGCCGCCAATCGGCTGGCGGACGACCGGCGCGGTGAGGTCTGGGTCGAGGCGGGCGACACGCTCACGCGCGAGCAGATCGAGGCCGTGCCCTTGCGGCGCCGCAAGGACGTCCAGATCACGGACAGCGCCACGCAGGAACGCATCGATCGAGTCTTCGCGAGCCTCGAAGAGCAGTCGACGGTGATCAAGACCGTGTTCGACGAGAAGATCGCGCGGCTCAAGAAGGGCGACGAGCTGCCGCCCGGCGTGTTCAAGATGGTCAAGGTGTACCTGGCGATGAAGCGTAAGCTCTCGGTCGGCGACAAGATGGCCGGCCGCCACGGCAACAAGGGCGTGATCTCGCGCATCCTGCCGGAAGAGGACATGCCGTATCTGGCGGATGGCTCGCCGGTGGAGCTAGTGCTCAACCCGCTCGGCGTGCCGTCGCGCATGAACATCGGTCAGATCCTCGAGGTGCACCTCGGCTGGGCGGCGCGCGGCCTCGGCGAGCAGCTGAATGCGTTGATCGACCAGCACGCCGGCACGGACGCGCTGCGCACGAAGCTGAAGGATGTGTACGGGAGTCCCGCGCTGTCGCGCGTGCTCGACCAGGCTTCGGAGGGTGCGATCCGCTCGATCGCCGAGAACGTGCGGCGTGGCATCCACGTCTCTTCGGCCGTATTCGACGGCGCGAAGGAGGACGAGATCCGCGCCGAGCTGAAACGGGCGGGGCTGCCGAACAGCGGCCAGACCATCCTGTTCGACGGCCGCAGCGGTGACACCTTCGATGGGGACATCACCGTCGGCATCTTGTACATGCTGAAGCTGCATCACCTCGCCGACGACAAGATCCACGCGCGCTCGATCGGGCCCTACAGCCTGGTCACGCAGCAACCCCTCGGTGGCAAGGCGCAGTTCGGTGGTCAGCGCCTCGGCGAGATGGAAGTGTGGGCGATGGAGGCCTATGGGGCTGCTTTCAGCCTGCAGGAATTCCTCACGGTCAAGTCGGACGACGTGCTGGGCCGCACCCGCATGTACGAGTCGATCGTGAAGGGAGACTGTGTTCTCGAGCCTGGCCTGCCGGAAGCCTTCAACGTGATCGTGAAGGAGCTTCAGGCGCTGGGTCTCGACGTCGAGCTGCTCGAAGACAAGAGCCAGTAGGGAGAGAACGACTTGCGCGATCTCTACAACCTGTTCGAGAAGCCCAAGGACCCGCTCGCGTTCAACGCGATGCGGATCGCGATCGCGTCGCCGGACAAGATCCGCGAGTGGTCGTACGGCGAGGTCAAGAAGCCGGAGACCATCAACTACCGGACCTTCAAGCCGGAACGCGACGGTCTCTTCTGCGCCAAGATCTTCGGCCCGGTCAAGGACTACGAGTGTAACTGCGGCAAGTACAAGCGCATGAAGCACCGGGGCGTGATCTGCGAGAAGTGCGGCGTCGAGGTGATCCAGTCCAAGGTGCGCCGCGAGCGCATGGGCCACATCACCCTGGCTACTCCGGTGGCGCACATCTGGTTCCTGAAGTCGCTGCCGTCGCGCATCGGCAACATCCTCGAGATCACGCTGCGCGATCTCGAGCGCGTGCTCTACTTCGAGGCGTACGTCGTGATCGACCCGGGCGAGACCGACCTGGGCACGGGCGAGCTGCTCAGCGAAGAGGAGCTCTCGCAGGCGCGCGAGGAGTACGGCCGCGACGCCTTCGAGTATGGCATCGGCGCCGAGGCGGTTCGAGAGATGCTGGCTCATCTCGACGTGGAAGAAGAGTGCAAGGTGCTGCGCGCCGAGATGAAGGAGGCCACCAGCGAGGCCAAGCGCAAGAAGCTTGCCAAGCGACTCAAGGTTCTGGAGGCCTTTCGTGAGTCGGGCAATCGACCCGAGCACATGATCATGGAAGTGATTCCGGTGATCCCGCCGGACCTGCGGCCGCTGGTGCCCCTCGATGGGGGCCGCTTCGCGACCAGCGATCTGAACGACCTGTACCGGCGCGTCATCAACCGCAACAACCGCCTGAAGCGGCTGCAAGAGCTGAACGCGCCCGAGGTCATCATCCGCAACGAGAAGCGCATGCTGCAGGAAGCCGTCGATGCGCTCTTCGACAACGGCCGGCGCGGTCGCGTGATCACGGGCCCGAGCAAGCGCCCGCTGAAGTCGCTCTCCGACATGCTGAAGGGCAAGTCGGGCCGCTTCCGCCAGAACCTGCTCGGCAAGCGCGTGGACTACTCCGGCCGCTCGGTGATCGTGGCCGGTCCGGAGCTGCGTCTGCACCAGTGCGGTCTGCCGTCGCGCATGGCGCTCGAGCTGTTCAAGCCGTTCATCTACAGCAAGCTCGAGCAGCGCGGCTACGTCACCACCATCAAGGCCGCCAAGAAGATGGTGGAGCGCGAGCGGCCCGAGGTGTGGGACATCCTCGCCGAGGTGATCCAGGAGCACCCCGTCATTCTGAACCGCGCGCCGACGCTGCACCGCCTCGGCATGCAGGCCTTCGAGCCGGTGCTGATCGACGGCAAGGCCATCCAGCTGCATCCGCTGGTATGCAAGGCCTTCAACGCCGACTTCGACGGCGACCAGATGGCCGTGCACGTGCCGCTCTCGGTCGAGGCGCAGATCGAGGCGCGCGTGTTGATGATGTCGACGAACAACATCCTGTCGCCCGCGACCGGCCGTCCCATCATCGACCCCAGCCAGGACATCGTGCTCGGCTGCTACTACATGACGCGGCAGCGACCTGGTGTGCCCGGCGAGAACCGCACCTTCGCCAACGCGGAGGAAGTTCGCGTCGCCTACGACGCCGAAGAGCTGCACATTCACGCCGGTATCAAGGTGCGGACGCAGGGAGAGCTGGTGGAGACCACCACCGGGCGCACGCTCCTGGCCGAAGTGGTGCCGCCCGAGATCCCCTTCTCCTTCATCAACCAGGTGATGGACAAGAAGGCGCTCGGTGAGCTGATCGACCAGGCCTACCGGCGTCTCGGCAACAAGGCCACCGTGATCCTGGCCGACCGGCTACGCACGCTGGGTTACCAGCACGCCACCAAGGCGGGCGTGTCGATCTGCCTCGACGACATGGCGATGCCGCCGGACAAGGAGCGCTTCATCGGTGAAGCGCGCGGGCAGGTGGCCGAGGTGCACAGCCAGTACCTCGATGGCCTGATCAGCGACGGCGAGCGCTACAACAAGGTGATCGACATCTGGGCCAACGCGACCGAGCGGATCGCCGACCAGCTGCTCGACAACCTCGGCAAGGACACCGCGCAGGACGCCTCGAACCCGGACGTCCGCATGCCGAGCTTCAATTCCATCTACATGATGGCCGACTCGGGCGCGCGCGGATCGGCCCAGCAGATCCGGCAGCTGGCCGGGATGCGCGGGCTGATGGCGAAGCCCTCCGGCGAGATCATCGAGACACCGATCACCTCGAACTTCCGCGAGGGTCTCTCGGTCGCGCAGTACTTCATCTCGACGCACGGCGCGCGCAAGGGTCTGGCCGACACGGCGCTCAAGACGGCCAACTCCGGCTACCTGACGCGCCGCCTCGTGGACGTTGCGCAGGACATGATCGTGCGCGAGGAGGACTGCGGCACCAACCGTGGCATCGAGATGGTGTCGCTCGTCGAAGGCGGCGAGATCATCGAGGGCATCGGGGAGCGCATCCTCGGCCGCGTTGCTCTCGAAGACGTCCAGGATCCGGTGACGGGCGAGGTGCTCGTCCGCACCGGCCAGGAGATCGACGAGGACCGCGTCAAGGTCATCGAGAACGCCGGCATCGAACGCGTGAAGATCCGCTCCGTGCTCACCTGCGAGGTGCGGCGCGGGCTGTGTGTGCTCTGCTACGGCCGCGATCTCGCCCGGGGCGAGATGGTGAACATGGGCGAGGCGGTCGGCGTGATCGCCGCGCAGTCCATCGGCGAGCCGGGCACGCAGCTCACGATGCGGACCTTCCACATCGGCGGCGCAGCGACGCGGCGCGTGGAGCAGTCGCACCACCAGGCCGGCAGCGACGGTCAGGTTCGCTTCTCGAATCTGCGAACGCTGCGCGATCGCGAGGGCCGGCCGATCGCGATGAACCGTAACGGCGAGATCGGGATCTTCGATCCGAGTGGCCGCGAACGTGAGCGCTATCCGGTCGCCTACGGCGCGCACATCCGCGTCGAAGACGGTCAGGCGGTGCGCTCGGGAAATGTGCTGTGCGAATGGGATCCCTTCGCCAATCCGATCCTCACGGAGCAGGGCGGTCGCATCAAGTTCAACGACATCGTGGAAGGCTCGACCATGCAGGAGCAGGTCGATGAGTTCACGGGCCTGTCGTCGCGCGTGATCATCGAGTCGCGCGACCCCGAGATGCGCCCGAGCATCTCGGTCAAGAACGACGCCGACGAGGCCGTCTACCAGGCGTTGCTACCGGTGGGCGCCTACCTCTCGGTCAGCGAGGGCCACGAGGTCGCGGCCGGCGACGCGGTGGCGAAGATCCCGCGTCAGATGACCAAGACCAAGGACATCACGGGCGGTCTGCCGCGAGTCGCCGAGCTGTTCGAGGCGCGGAAGCCCAAGGAGCACGCGATCGTCACCGAGACCGACGGCATCGTGAGCTTCGGACCCGATTCACGCGGGAAGCGCCGCGTGCTGGTCACGCCCGAGGACGGCGAGCAGCGGGAGTACCTGATCCCGAAGGGCAAGCACGTCTCGGTGCACGAGGGCGACAAGGTGCGCAAGGGCGAGCCGCTGATGGACGGCTCGGCCAACCCGCACGACATCCTGCGCATCGAGGGCGAGCAGGAGCTCGCCAAGTGGATGGTGGACGAGGTGCAGGAGGTCTACCGCCTGCAGGGCGTGAAGATCAACGACAAGCACATCGAGATCATCATTCGCCAGATGCTGCGCAAGGTGCGCGTCACCACCGTCGGGGACACCGACTTCCTGGTCGGCGAGTCTGTGGACAAGGTGCGCTTCGACGAGACGAATGCGCGCATGGAAGCCGAACGCCGCGAGCTGGCCGCCTGCGAGCCGCTGCTGCTGGGCATCACCAAGGCGTCGCTGTCCACGGAGTCGTTCATCTCGGCGGCCTCCTTCCAGGAGACGACCAAGGTGTTGACCGAGGCGGCCATCTGGGGCAAGACGGATCATCTGCACGGGCTCAAGGAGAACGTGATCATGGGCCGTCTGATTCCGGCGGGTACCGGTCTCGCCCAGTACCAGAACATCGGCATCCAGATCGAGGGCTTTGCGGCTGCGGCGGACGTGAGCGGCGGGCTCGTCGAGACGTCCACCGGCGACGCCGCCTGGGTAGCACCGCTGGGTGCGCCTGTGACCGATTTCGGGACCTGATCCCCAAGGGGAGTGCCGCCTGCTCCGAGAAGCGGCACCAAGCGCCGGTTGACAGGGCAGACCCCCCCGGTAATATGCCGCCCGCTCAAGGGTTTTCGGGCCAGCCCGCTGCGGCAGCGCCGGTTTCCGAAGAGCCAACCCGAGCTGCTTCCTCCGCCACCGACGTGTGTCACGCGTCCGAGACCGAGGGCCCCTGCAGCTCCGGCCTCTTCGGCAGCGGCGTGATGTCGAGAGGGGGCTCGCATCTTCGAGATCGGAGAGCGCCCGAGGTACGCCGGAGCCTTCACTGACTCCGGATTCCGAGAAACGGCGAGAGGGAATGCCGACCGTACAACAGCTGATCCGGCGCGGACGCGCGCACAAGTCCAAGAAGTCCAAGGCGCCGGATCTCACCGGCTGCCCGCAGCGGCGCGGTGTGTGCATTCGCGTCTTCACCGCGACGCCGAAGAAGCCGAACTCCGCGCTGCGCAAGGTGGCACGCGTGCGTCTCACCAACGGCCGCGAGGTGAACGCGTACATCCCCGGCGTCGGCCACACGCTGCAGGAGCACTCGGTGGTGCTCGTGCGCGGCGGTCGTGTGAAGGATCTCCCCGGCGTTCGCTACCACATCGTGCGCGGTACGTTGGATTCGACCGGCGTGACGGATCGGCATCAGAGCCGTTCCAAGTACGGCGCCAAGCGACCCAAGTAGCTTTCCGGCGGCGGCACACGGGATCCCCGGTGCCGCCGCCGCAGTTTCGAGAGAGAGCCGATGCCCCGACGTCACGAAATCCACAAGCGCGAGTTCCAGCCCGATCCCAAGTTCGGTGATCGCATGCTGGGCCGCTTCATGAACGCAGTGATGCGCGACGGAAAGAAAAGCTCCGCGGAGCGCATCTTGTACGGCGCGTTCGACGAGATCCAGAACAAGACGCGCAACGATCCGATGTCGATGTTCCGGCGCGCGATCGAGAACGTGCGCCCGCGCATCGAGGTGAAGTCGCGGCGCGTCGGTGGAGCCACCTACCAGGTACCGGTGGAGGTGCGGCCCGAGCGCGCAACGTCTCTGGCGATGCGTTGGATCATCACCTCCGCCCGCACGCGCGAAGGCAAGAGCATGCGTGACAAGCTGGCGAACGAGCTGATCGATGCGGCGAACGAGCGCGGCGAGGCGGTGAAGAAGCGCGAAGACACGCACAAGATGGCGGACGCCAACAAGGCCTTCTCCCACTACCGCTGGTAATTGGCGCGCAATGCGCGCGAGAACGCGACGATGCCCCGGTCTGCACCTCTCGAGAGAACCCGAAACATCGGCATCATGGCCCACATCGATGCCGGCAAGACCACCACGACCGAGCGCATCCTGTTCTACACGGGCGTCAACTACAAGATGGGCGAGGTGCACGACGGCACCACGACCATGGACTGGATGGAGCAGGAGCAGGAGCGCGGCATCACGATCACCTCGGCCGCCACGACCTGCTTCTGGAAGGACCACCGCATCAACATCATCGACACACCCGGACACGTGGACTTCACGGTGGAAGTCGAGCGCTCGCTGCGGGTGCTCGATGGCGCGGTCGCGGTGTTCTGTGGGGTCGGCGGCGTCGAGCCGCAATCCGAGACGGTGTGGCGCCAGGCAGACAAGTACGGCGTGCCGCGCATCGCCTTCGTCAACAAGATGGATCGGATCGGCGCCGATTTTCCGCGCGTGCTCGACATGATGCGGGAGCGGCTCGGTGCGAGGCCGATCGCGCTGCACATGCCGATCGGTCAGGAAGATCGTTTCCGCGGCGTGGTCGATGTGCTGCGCGAGCGCGCCCTGGTGTGGGACGCCGAGGACCTCGGCCAGAGCTTCCGCGAGGAGGAGATCCCGGAGCCGTTGCGCGAGCTCGTCGCGAGCTGCCGCGAGCAGGTGATCGAAGCCGCCGCCGATTCCGACGAAGAGTTGATGGCTCGCTACCTCGAGGGGCAGCCCATTTCGGCCGAGTCCGTGAAGAAGGGCCTGCGGGATGCCACGCTCTCGCTGCGCGCCGTCCCGGTGCTGTGCGGCTCGGCTTTCCGCAACAAGGGCGTGCAACCCCTGCTCGATGCCGTGGTCGACTACCTGCCGTCTCCGCTGGATGTGAAACCGGTCGAGGGAACGCAGCCCGACAAGGGCGTCGTGCTGACGCGCAAGCCCAGTGACGACGAGCCGTTCTCGGCGCTCGCCTTCAAGATTGCGAGCGATCGCCACGTCGGGCAGCTCACCTACGTGCGCATCTACTCGGGCCGCATGCAGACCGGCGAGCAGGTGCTGAATGCAGCCACCGGCAAGAAGGAACGGATCGGTCGCCTGCTCCAGATGCATGCCAACAAGCGGCACGAGATCGACGAGGCCTTCGCTGGCGACATCGTGGCGGTGGTGGGGCTCAAGTCGGTGGTCACGGGTCAGACCCTCTGCCACCCGAAGCACCCGATCCTGCTCGAGTCGATCCAGTTCCCCGAGCCCGTGATCTCGATCGCGGTCGAAGCCAAGACCCAGGCAGACATGGACAAGCTCGGCACGGCGCTGTCGCGTCTGGCCACCGAGGATCCGACCTTCCGCGTCTCCGTCGATCCCGAGACGGGCCAGACCCTGATCGCGGGCATGGGCGAGCTGCACCTCGAGATCATCACCGACCGCCTGCTGCGCGAGTTCGGCGTGTCGGCCAACGTCGGTCGGCCGCAGGTGGCGTACAAGGAGACCATCACTCGCCTCGCGCGGACCGAAGGTCGCTACATCAAGCAGACCGGCGGCTCCGGCGAGTTCGGTGTGGTGACGATCGAAGTCGAGCCCGGTGCGCCCGGCAGCGGCTTCGTGTTCGAGAACGCGCTCAAGGGCCAAGCGATCCCCCGTGAGTTCGTGCCCGCCATCCGGCAGGGCTGCGAAGAGGCCACGCAGAGCGGAGAGCTGGCCGGCTATCCGGTGGTGGATCTGAAGGTGCGGCTGCTCCACGGGCAGGCGCACGAAGTCGATTCGTCGGAGCGTTCCTTCAAGGCCGCCGGCTCGCTCGCGATGCGGGAAGCGCTGCGCGAAGGGCGGCCCGTGCTGCTCGAGCCCTTGATGTCGGTCGAGGTCGTTGCGCCCGCGGATTTCGTAGGGGTGGTGCAGGGCGACCTCAACGCTCGGCGTGGCTCCATCACCGGCCTCGAGGCGCGTGCGGGCGCGCAGGTCGTGCGGGCGAACGTGCCGCTGGCGCAGATGTTCGGGTACGTGAACTCGCTGCGTTCGATGACGCAGGGGCGTGCCACGTACACGATGCAGTTCGAGAGTTACTCCCAGGTGCCCGAGGAACGGGCCCGGGAGATCGTTCGCACCTATTACTGAGAGCGCCGCGCGCGCCTTCGAGGAGCGAGGGGATGGCCAAGGCCAAGTTCGAGCGCAAGAAGCCGCACGTGAACGTGGGGACGATCGGTCACGTGGATCATGGCAAGACGACGTTGACGGCGGCGATCACGCAGCGACAGAGCAAGCGGGGGATGGCGGAGTTTCGTCCCTTCGATTCGATCGACAAGGCGCCGGAGGAGCGGGAGCGCGGGATCACGATTGCGACGGCGCACGTGGAGTACGAGTCGCCGAAGCGTCACTACGCGCACGTGGACTGCCCGGGTCACGCGGACTACGTGAAGAACATGATCACGGGTGCGGCGCAGATGGACGGGGCGATCCTGGTGGTGAGCGCAGCCGACGGTCCGATGCCGCAGACGCGCGAGCACGTGCTCTTGGCGCGGCAGGTGAACGTTCCGCACATCGTGGTGTTTCTGAACAAGTGCGACATGGTGGACGACCCGGAGCTGCTGGAGCTGGTGGAGCTCGAGGTTCGGGAGCTGCTGAGCAAGTACGACTTCCCGGGCGACACGACGCCGATCATTCGGGGCTCGGCGCTGCAGGCGCTGGAGAACCCGGAGAGCGACGCGGCGGCGGGCTGCATCGACGAGCTGCTGGCGGCGATCGACAGCTTCATTCCGGAGCCGGTGCGGGCGCTGGACAAGCCGTTCCTGATGCCGATCGAGGACGTGTTCTCGATCACGGGTCGCGGGACGGTGGTGACGGGACGGGTCGAGCAGGGGATCGTGAAGACGGGGGACGAGGTGGAGATCGTCGGGATCAAGCCGACGACGAAGACGGTGGTCACGGGCGTGGAGATGTTCCGCAAGCTGCTGGACCAGGGGCAGGCGGGAGACAACGTCGGGTGCCTGTTGCGCGGGACGGGCAAGGACGACGTGGAGCGCGGCCAGGTGCTGGCGAAGCCGGGCTCGATCACGCCGCACACGAAGTTCAAGGCGCAGGCGTACATCCTGACGAAGGACGAGGGGGGGCGGCACACGCCGTTCTTCAACGGCTACCGGCCGCAGTTCTACTTCCGGACGACGGACGTGACGGGTGTGGCGAAGCTGCCCGAGGGCACCGAGATGGTGATGCCGGGCGACAACATCGAGATGAGCATCGAGCTGATCACGCCGGTCGCGATGGACAAGGAGCTGCGCTTCGCCATCCGCGAAGGCGGCCGCACCGTCGGCTCCGGCGTCGTCGCAGAAATCGTCGAGTAGCAGGATCGCAAGCTAGGCGCGGAAGGATGGAAGGGCCGACTGCGCCAGCGCGCAGCGAGCCGGAGGCGAGCGAAGGAGCAGTATGGCGGCCGAAGTAGCAACGCAGAAGATCCGCATCCGCATGAAGGCCTACGATTTCAAGCTGCTCGACCAGAGCGCCGGGGAGATCGTGGATACGGCGGTACGAACCGGGGCGCGGGTGGCGGGTCCGATCCCGCTGCCGACGACCATCAACAAGTTCACCGTGCTGCGCGGCCCCCACATCGACAAGAAAGCTCGAGAGCAGTTCGAGATGCGAACGCACAAGCGGCTGATCGACATCCTCGACCCGACACCGCAGACGGTGGACGCGCTGATGAAGCTCGAGCTCGCGGCCGGTGTCGACGTCGAGATCAAGCTCTAGCAGGCGAGCGCGCAGCGAGCGGAGAAGGGGAGATGGCGAGCGTCGACGTACACGAGGTAGGAGCGAAGAAGCCGGCTGGCTCGGTGGAGCTGGACCCGGCGATCTTCGCAGCGCCGGTGCGCCCCCACCTCTTCCATGCCGAGGTGCGGCGCCAGCTCGCCGCCCGACGCGCAGGCACGCACGCCACCAAGAATCGCGCCGGCGTCTCCGGCGGCGGCGTGAAGCCGTGGCGACAGAAGGGGACGGGTCGCGCGCGTCAGGGCTCGATCCGCTCGCCGCAATGGGCGGGAGGCGGCAGCGTGTTCGGCCCGGTGCCGCGCGACTACGGGCACAAGCTCACCAAAAAGACGCGGCGCGCGGCCCTACGCGGCGCGCTCTCGCTGCGCGTCAAGGAAGATGCGCTGACGGTCGCCCAGGGCCTCGCGCTCGATAGCTTCAAGACCAAGCGCGTGGTCGAGATGCTGAACGGCTTCGGTCTGACCGGGCACTCGGTGCTGTTCGTGATCGCGGAGGCGATGCCGCACTTCGAGATCTCGGCCCGCAATCTGCCGCGCGTGAGCGTGATCCGGGTGGCGGGCCTGAACGTGTACGACGTGCTGCGCCACGAGCGCCTGGTGATCGAACGCGCCGCCCTTTCTGCGCTCGCTGTGCGGCTCGGCGAGGCGGGAGGGGCAGCGTGAGGGCGCATGACGTGATTCTGAGGCCGGTGACTACGGAGAAGAGCACGCTCGCCCGTGAGTTCTCCAACGTGGTCACGCTCGCGGTCGATCCGCGCGCGGGGAAGCACGACATCAAGGGCGCGGTCGAGCAGCTCTTCAACGTGAAGGTGCTGACCGTTCGGACGATTCGAATGCCGCGCAAGACGCGCAGGGTCGGGAAGTACCTGGGTGCCAAGCGCGAGTGGAAGAAGGCGATCGTGCAGCTGGCTCCCGGTCAGTCGATCGAGTTCTTCGAAGGAGTCTGAGGTGCCGGTCCGAGTCTACAAGCCGACTTCTTCGGGGCGCCGCCGGATGAGCGTCTCGGATTTCGCGGAGATCACGCGCGGCACGCCGGAGCCTGCGCTCGTCGAAGGCATCACGAAGAGCGGAGGCCGCAACAGCAACGGCCGCGTCACGTCGTGGCATCGCGGCGGCGGGCACAAGCGCCTGTACCGACGCATCGACTTCAAGCGCGACAAGCTCGGCGTGCCCGCCACCGTGGCCGCCGTCGAGTACGACCCGAACCGCTCCGCGAACATCGCGCTGCTGCACTACAGGGATGGCGAGAAGCGCTACATCCTGGCGCCGCTCGGCGTCGCGGTCGGCGACGTGCTCGAGGCGGGACCGAGCGCGGAGATCCGGCCCGGCAACGCGCTGCCGCTCGCCAACATCCCCCTCGGCACGGTGGTGCACGCGGTGGAGATGAAGGCCGGCAAGGGCGCCCAGCTCGTGCGCTCGGCCGGCGTCGGAGCGCAGCTCATGGCGCGCGAGGGCGACTACGCGACGCTGCGCATGCCGAGCACGGAGAACCGCCTGATCCACGTGCGCTGCATGGCCACGATCGGCCAAGTCGGCAACCTCGAGCACGAGAACGTGCGCATCGGCAAGGCCGGGCGCTCGCGCTGGCTGGGCAAGAAGCCGAACGTGCGCGGTGTCGCGATGAACCCGATCGATCACCCGATGGGCGGCGGCGAGGGCAAGTCGTCGGGCGGCCGCCATCCCTGCACGCCCTGGGGCATTCCGACCAAAGGGCACAAGACTCGCAACAAGAAGCACCGCACCGACCGCTACATCGTGAAGCGGCGAGGGCAGAAGTAGGCCATGACGCGATCCCTGAAGAAGGGTCCCTTCGTGGACCCGAGCCTCCAGCGCAAAGTCACGCGCTCGGTCCAGTCCGGCTCGAAGCAGGTCATCAAGACCTGGTCGCGCCGTTCCATGATCACGCCCGAGATGGTCGGGCTCACCTTCCACGTGCACAACGGCAAGCTCTTCATGCCGGTCTACGTGACGGAGAACATGGTCGGGCATCGCCTCGGCGAGTTCGCGCCCACCCGCAAGTTCACCGGTCACTCGACGGACAAGAAGGTGAAGGCACCGGGTGCGGTGGCGGCCAGCTGATGGCGACGGTGACGGCACGACTCGGTGGCTACCGCATGAGCGCCCAGAAGGTGCGCCTCGTGGTGGATCAGATCCGCGGCCGACAGGTCGAGGACGCGCTCGGCATTCTCGCCACGTCGAGCAAGGGCATCGCGCGCCCGCTGGCCAAGCTGGTGCGCTCGGCGCTCGCCAATGCGGAAGAGAAGAACGCGCGCGAGAAGGCGGGCATCGACGTGGACAACCTCTTCGTGTCCCGCATCGTGGTCGACGAGGGCACGAGCCAGTGGCGGATTCGCGCGCGCGCCCAGGGCAGGGCCAACTGGATCCAGCGCCGGTCCAGCCACGTCACGATCGAGCTGGAGGAGCGTTAGGTGGGACAGAAGGTTCATCCCTATGGGTTCCGGCTGGGAACGCTCTACGGCTGGAAATCCAACTGGTTCGAGGTGCGGCACTATGCCGACCAGGTCCATGAGGACCATCAGCTGCGCCGGCACATCAAGAAGAAGCTCTTCCACGCCGGCATCTCGAAGGTCGTGATCGAGCGCACCGGCGACAAGTGCGTGGTGAACATCCACACCGCGCGCCCCGGCATCCTGATCGGCAAGCGCGGCGCCGAGGTCGAGGTGCTGCGCCAGGAGCTCGGCAAGTTCACCAAGAGCGAGCTGTTCATCAACATCAAGGAGATCCGCAAGGCGGAGCTCGATGCGCAGCTCGTGGCCGAGAACGTGGCGCTCCAGCTGGAGCGACGCGTGGCCTTCCGGCGCGCCATGAAGAAGGCGATGACCTCGACCCTCAAGTTCGGGGCGAAGGGCATCCGCATCGAGACTTCGGGCCGGCTGGGTGGCGCCGAGATGGGGCGGCGCGAGCGCTACGCCGAGGGTCGCGTTCCGCTGCACACGTTGCGCGCCGACATCGACTACGGGCTGGCCGAAGCCAAGACCACCTACGGCGTGATCGGCGTGAAGTGCTGGATCTTCAAGGGCGACATCGCGGACAAGGAGCTGCGCCAGAGGTCGCTCCTGCAGCGCGTCCAGGACGACGTGGTGAGGTAGGCGATGCTGCAGCCGAAGAAAGTAAAGCATCGCAAGATGCAGAAGGGCCGCATGCGCGGCAACGCGAACAGCGGGAACACCGTCGCGTTCGGTGAGTACGGCCTGCAGGCGCTCGACCGTTGCAAGGTCACCGCGCGCCAGATCGAGGCGGCGCGTATCGCGATGACCCGCCACGTGAAGCGCGGCGGCAAGATCTGGATCCGCATCTTCCCGGACAAGCCGATCACTAAGAAGCCCGCCGAGACGCGCATGGGCAAGGGCAAGGGCAACCCGGAAGAGTGGATCGCGATCGTGAAGCCCGGCCGCATGCTCTACGAAATGGAAGGCGTCAGCGTCGAGATCGCGCGCGAGGCCTTCCGCCTCGCCCAGCACAAGCTGTCGGTCCCGACTCGTTTCGTGACGCGTGGAGACTGGTGATGACGGCGGGCCAGCTGAGAGATCTGACGCAGCCCGAGCTCGAAGCGAAGGCGCTCGAGCTGCGCGGGGAGCTGTTCAACGCCAGGGTGAAGAAGGCGACGGGGCAGCTCGAGAACAACGCGATGCTGCGCAAGCTGCGTCGCGACGTGGCGCGCGTCCAGACGGTGCTGCGCCAGAAGCGGGAGGCGGGGCAGTGAGCCGACGCGGACAGAAGCGAAGCATGGTGGGCGTGGTCGTGAGCGACAAAATGGACAAGACCGTCGTCGTGAGCGTCGAACGCCTGGTCAAGGATCCCACCTACCACAAGTTCGTGCGGCGCCACGCGCGCTTCCTCGCACACGACGAAGAGAACGCCTGCGGCGTGGGCGACCAGGTGCGCATCATCGAGCACAGACCGATCTCCAAGCGCAAGCGCTGGAAGGTGCAGGAGACGCTGGTCAAGGCGACGGTGCCGCCGGCGCTGGCGGAGCCCGCATGATCCAGCCGGAATCCACGCTCGAAGTCGCGGACAACTCCGGAGCGCGCAAGGTGGCGTGCATCCGCGTGCTGGGCGGAACGCGGCGCCGCTACGCCTCGATCGGCGATGTGATCGTCGTCTCCGTCAAGGACGCCATCCCGAACGCCAAGGTGAAGAAGGGCGAGGTGCAGAAGGCCGTGGTCGTGCGTACGCGCAAGGGTGTCGCCCGCTCCGACGGCTCCGTAATCCGCTTCGACGACAACGCAGCGGTGTTGATCGATGCGCAGCGCGAGCCGATCGGCACCCGCATCTTCGGGCCGGTCGCCCGCGAGCTGCGAGCCGCCAAGTTCATGAAGATCATCTCGCTCGCGCCGGAGGTGCTGTAGATGGTTCCGCGCCTCCTCGAGCGCTACCGCAAAGAAGTGCATACGAAGCTCGTCAGCGAGCTCGGCTGCAAGAACACGCACCAGGTGCCGACGCTGACCAAGATCGTCGTCAACGTCGGCCTCGGTGAAGCCACCCAGAACCAGAAGCTGCTCGAGAAGGCGGCCGAGGAGCTGGCCGCCATCACGGGCCAGAAGGCGATCATCCGCAAAGCCAAGAAGTCGATCGCGAACTTCAAGCTGCGCGAGGGCCAGGTGATCGGGGCCACCGTGACGCTGCGAGGTCACCGCATGTGGGAGTTCTTCGACCGGCTGGTGAACATCGCGCTGCCGCGCGTGCGTGACTTCCGCGGCACATCGCCCAAGGCCTTCGACGGCCGCGGCAACTACACGCTCGGCATCCGCGAGCAGATCATCTTCCCCGAGATCGAGTACGACAAGGTGGAGAAGATCACCGGCATGAACGTCACGATCTGCACCACCGCCGGGCGTGATGACCACGCGAAAGCGCTGCTCACCCACCTGGGCGTGCCGTTCCGGCGTTAGAGGACGAGAACTCATGACCGATCCCATCTCCGATCTTCTGGCTCGCATCCGCAACGCGGGGCAGGCGCGGCACGCCGAGATCCTGTGCCCTTCGTCGAAGCTGAAGCTGGCGGTCGCGAAGGCGCTCGTCGCGAACGGCTACCTCGACAGCGTCGTGGTGGAGGCTCGCGAGGGAAAGCCGGTGCTGCGCATACGCCTGCGCTACACGCAGGATGGCCGCTTCCTGATCGACGGCATGCGCCGGGTGTCGCGCCCGAGCCTGCGCCGCTACGTCGACGTGCGACACATCCCGAGCGTGCGGCGCGGTCTCGGCATGGCGGTGCTGTCCACGCCCCGCGGTGTTCTCTCCGACAGTGAAGCGCGTGAGCAAAACGTCGGCGGCGAGCTCGTCTGCGAGGTTTGGTAGGCATGTCACGAATCGGAAGACGACCGGTCTCGATTCCGTCCGGGGTGACGGTCGACTGCCGGGAAGGCCGCATCTCGGTGAAGGGGCCCAAGGGCACGCTGGCGGAGCCCGTGCCGGCGAGCATCCGCGTCGAAGTGGCCGACGGGGAGGTGCGCTTCACGCGGCCCGACAACGAGACCAAGACGCGGGCGCTGCACGGCCTCGCGCGTGCGGCCGTGTCGAACATGATCACCGGCGTGACGAGGGGCTTCGTGCGCGAGCTCGAGATCCAGGGCGTCGGCTTCCGGGCCGAAGTCAGGGGCAAGAAGCTCGTGCTCGCGCTCGGCTACTCCCACCCGGTCGAGATGGCGATCCCCGATGGGCTCGCCGTCTCCGTCCAGGACAATCGTGTGAAGGTCGAGGGCTCCGACCGCTGCCGCGTCGGACAGTTCGCATCGGACGTTCGCGCTGTCCGCCCCCCGGAGCCCTACAAGGGCAAGGGCGTCCGCTACGTCGGCGAACACGTGCGGCGCAAGGTCGGTAAGGCCTCGGTGGGTTGAGGTCGAGCATGAAGAGAAAAATTCGCAACAGAAAGCTCGGAGCCCATCAGGCACGGCGTGTACGCGTGGCGCGGAAGATCGCGCACTCGGAGCGTCCGCGCGTGACCGTGTTCCGCTCCGCTCGGCACATCTACGCGCAGCTGGTCGACCCGAGCGGCCGCACGCTCGGCGCCGTCTCCACGCGGAGCGAGGGCGTGGTGGGTACGGGCGGCACCGGCAACGTCGAGGCTGCGAAGAAGGTCGGCGCGGCGATCGCCGAGCTGGCCAAGCGGCTCGAGATCCAGGAAGTCGTATTCCAGCGCAACGGCTTTCTCTACCACGGTCGCGTGAAGGCGCTCGCCGACGCCGCTCGCGCGGCCGGCCTGCGGTTCTGAGGAAGGGCATGGCTCAATACAGCGAAAAGCTCAACGCCAACGAATACGAGCTCACCGACCGCGTGGTTCACATCAACCGCGTCGCCAAGGTCGTGAAGGGCGGACGCCGCTTCAGCTTCAGCGCCCTGGTCGTCGTCGGGGACGGCAACGGGGTGGTGGGCGTGGGCCTCGGCAAGGCGGGCGAGGTGCCCGAGGCGATTCGCAAGGGCGTCGAGCGCGCGCGCAAGAACCTGATGCGCGTACCGCTCGCGGGCTCGACCATTCCGCACGAGATCATCGGCCGCTTCGGCGCGGGCCGGGTCGTGCTGCGGCCGGCTTCACCGGGTACGGGTGTGATCGCGGGCGGCGGCGTGCGCGCGGTGGTCGAGTCGGCCGGGGTGCGCGACGTGCTCTCGAAGTCGATCGGCACGAGCAATCCCCACAACGTCGTGAACGCGACCCTGGCGGCGCTGCGCAGGCTCAGGGATCCCGAGCAGCGGCGCGCGGAGCTGGCGCGATGAACGCGCAGGCGGGCAAGCGACTGCGCGTGAAGCAGGTGAAGAGCGGGATCGGCTTCACCCAGCGCCAGCGCCAGACGCTGCGTGGTCTCGGCTTCCGCCGCCTCTACCAGGTGGTCGAGCTCGAAGACACGCCGGCCGTGCGCGGCATGATCACCGCCATCGCCCACCTCGTGAAGGTGGAGGAGTAGGACGATGCTGGACCGACTGCAGCCGCGCCCCGGCGCACGCCAGAAGAAGAAGCGCGTGGGTCGTGGGCCGGGCACGGGCCTCCAGAAGACCTCGGGCCGCGGCACGAAGGGTCAGGGCAAGCGCTCGCCTGGTCGCGAGACTCCGCACTACTTCGAAGGCGGTCAGATGCCGATGACGCGGCGCCTGCCCAAGCGCGGCTTCACCAACATCCATCGCGTCGAGCACCAGATCGTCAACGTGGCCGACCTCTCCCGCTTCGGCGAGGGCGCGACGGTCGATCCGGCCGCGTTGCTCTCGCGCGGGTTGATCAAGAAGGCGAACCTGCGCGTCAAGCTGCTGGGTGAGGGCGACGCCCCCGCCCGCGCCACCGTGCGCGTGCACGCCGCGAGCGGCTCGGCCAAGAGCAAGGTCGAGGCCGCTGGTGGCAGCGTGGAGATCCTCGAGTGACCGGAGGCGTCCAGAACATCGGCCGCATCCCCGAGCTCCAGCGTCGGATCCTGTTCACGCTGGGCATGCTGGCCGTGTATCGCGTCGGCACGAAGGTCGTGACGCCCGGCATCAACCCGGATGTGATCCGGCAGTTCTTCGAGCAGCAGGTCTCGGGGACCGTGTTCGCCCTGTTCAACGTGTTCTCGGGCGGCGCGCTCGAGCAGCTCTCGATCTTCGCGCTCGGCATCATGCCCTACATCAGCGCGTCGATCATCATGCAGCTGCTCACCATCGTGCTGCCGCCGCTCGAAGCCCTGCGCAAGGAAGGCGAGCGGGGCCAGCGCCAGATCACGCAGTACACGCGCTACGGCACGATCGCGCTGGCGCTGTTCCAGAGCACGCTGATCGCGATCGCGCTCGAAGGCGGGCAGTTCGGCAGCGGCGCGATCCTCGAGCCCGGCTGGAGCTTTCGCCTGATGTGCATGCTGACGCTCACCACCGGCACGGCCTTCATCATGTGGCTGGGCGAGCAGATCACCGAGCGCGGCATCGGCAACGGCATCTCGCTGGTGATCTTCTCCGGCATCGTGACCAGCATCCCCGCCGGCCTCTTGCAGCTGTTCGAGCTGGTGCGTACCGACCAGTTCGGGCTGCTCCAGGTGCTGCTGCTGTTCGGCTTCATCGTCGTGCTGACGGGCTTCGTCGTGTTCGTGGAGCGCGGCCAGCGCCGCATTCCGATTCAGCATGCCCGCCGCGTGGTCGGCCGCCGCGTGACCCAAGGCGGCATGAGCTACTTCCCGCTGCGTGTGAACACGGCCAGCGTGATTCCGCCGATCTTCGCCTCCTCGCTGCTGATCTTCCCGAGCACGATCGCCCAGTTCAGCGAAGCCGGCGGGGCGGTGAACACCTTCTTCCAGGACTACTTGTTCCCGGGTGGGTTGCTGTACAACGCGCTCTACATCGGGCTGATCATCTTCTTCGCCTTCTTCTACACCGCGATCGTGATCAACCCGGACGACGTGGCCGAGAACATCAAGCGCTCGGGCGGCTTCATCCCGGGCATCCGACCCGGCAAGAAGACGGCCGAGTTCATCGACCATGTGCTGTCGCGCATCACCCTGGTCGGCGCCATGTACGTGGCGGGGATCTGCGTGGTGCCGGTGCTGCTGTCGGCTCGCTTCGGCGTGCCCTTCTACTTCGGTGGCACGGCGCTCCTGATCGTGGTCGGCGTCTCGATGGACCTGATGGCCCAGATCGAGGCGCATCTGCTCTCGCGCCAGTACGAGGGCTTCGTGCACGGCACCCGCATGCGCGGGAGGCTCGGATGAGCGCCCGCCGGCTGCTGCTGCTCGGCCCGCCCGGCGCCGGCAAGGGGACTCAGGCGCAGCGTCTGATCGCGCGGCTCGGCGTGCCCCAGGTTTCGACCGGCGACATGCTGCGGGCGGCCGTAGCGGGGGGCACCGAGGTCGGACGCCAGGCGAAGGCCATCATGGCAGCCGGCGAGCTCGTGCCCGACGCGCTGGTGATCCGCGTGGCCGAGGAGCGCCTGCGCCAACCGGATGCGAAGCAGGGCTTCGTCCTCGACGGCTTTCCCCGCACGACCGCGCAGGCGGAGGCCCTCGATGCGATGCTGGGGAAGCTCGGCTGCCGGCTCGAGCGCTGCGTGGCGCTCAGTAGCGACGAGGACGAGCTCGTGAAACGTCTGTTGCGGCGCGCCGAGCTCGAGGGGCGGTCCGACGACAACGAGACGGCGATTCGCACCCGCATGAAGGAATATCGCGAGAAGACGGAGCCGCTGATCAGCTACTACCGGGGGCGCGGCGTGCTTCGCGAGGTGGATGGGATCGGCACGGTCGAGGCCGTGGAGCGTCGCATCGCGGCTGCGCTCGACGGCGCCGAGAGCGCGCGAGCGCTCGACCCCGGGGAGGAACGATGAAGGTCCGGGCCAGTGTGAAGAAGATGTGCGACAAGTGTCGCGTCGTACGCCGGCGCCGCGTCGTCCGCATCCTGTGCGACAACCCGAAGCACAAGCAACGACAGGGGTAGAGCCATGGCACGCATCGCAGGCATCGACCTGCCTCGCAGCAAGCAGATCGGCATCGCGCTGACCTACATCCACGGCATCGGCCGCACAGGCGCCGCGCGCATCTGTGACAAGGCCGGAGTGGAGCCGATGACGCGCACGGACCATCTCGGCGAAGACGAGGTGGTGCGGATCCGCGAATTGATCGAGCGCGATTTCCAGGTCGAGGGCGATCTGCGCCGCGAGACGTCGCAGAACATCAAGCTGCTGATGGACATCGGCTGTTACCGCGGCCTGCGCCATCGGCGCGGCCTGCCGGTGCGCGGACAGCGCACCCACACCAACGCGCGTACCCGCAAGGGCCCGCGCAAAACCGTCGCCGGCAAGAAGAAGGTGCCGGCCAAGAAGTAGCCGGCAGAGGAGCCAGTTCCGCATGGTCAAGAAGGGCACCAAGAAGAAGGTCAAGCGCAACGTCTCGACGGGCATTGCGCACATCCAGTCGACCTTCAACAACACTCTCATCACGATCACCGACGCCGCCGGCGGCCCGCTCTGCTGGTCGTCGGCCGGCCAGCACGGCTTCAAGGGATCGCGCAAGTCGACGCCCTTCGCCGCGCAGGTGGCCGCCGAGGACTGCGCCAAGAAGGCGACGGAGCACGGTGTCCGTACGCTCTCGGTCTACGTGAAGGGCCCGGGCGCCGGTCGCGAGTCGGCCCTGCGCGCGCTCACGGCCTCGGGCATGCGCATCACGATGATCAAGGACGTCACCCCGATTCCCCACAATGGCTGCCGCCCCGCGAAGCGGCGGCGGGTCTAAGGCGAGGAAGGCATGGCTCGAACCGTCGGTCCTGTGTGTCGGATGTGTCGCCGCGAGGGGCAGAAGCTCTTTCTGAAGGGCGACCGCTGCTACACCGAGAAGTGCTCCGTCGACAAGCGCGCCTATCCGCCGGGCCAGCACGGCCAGGCGCGCGTGCGCGTCTCGAACTACGGCGCCCAGCTGCGCGAAAAGCAGAAGGTCAAGCGCATGTACGGGCTGATGGAGCGGCAGTTCGCCAGCACCGTCGGCAAGGCCACGCACATGAAGGGTCGCTCGGGCACGAATCTGCTCCAGCTGCTCGAGCGCCGGCTCGACAACGTGGTGTTCCGCCTCGGCTTCGCCACCTCGCGTGCCGAGGCGCGCCAGCTCGTGCGGCACGGCCACTTCCAGGTGAACGGCAAGAAGACCTCGACGCCGTCCTTCCTCGTGAAGGCCGGGCACGTGATCACGCTGCGCGAGCGCTCCCGCGAGATCGCGCGCATCGTCGGCGCGCTCGACACGCTCGAGAGCCGCGCACTGCCGGGCTGGCTCGAGATCGACAAGGGCACGTTCCAGGGCATCGTGAAGGCGCTGCCCGCCCGGGACGACATCACGCTTCCGATCGAGGAGCAGCTCATCGTCGAGCTGTACTCCCGCTACTAACCACTCCGCCAGGGGGAGATCCGCATGCAGCAGGAAGTCATCGCGAAGAACTGGCGACAGCTGATTCGCCCGCGCCGCCTCGAGATCGGGGAGGACGAGGCGGACGGCCGCTATGGACGCTTCTGGTGCGAGCCGCTCGAGCGCGGCTTCGGCCAGACGCTCGGCAACGCGCTGCGGCGCGTGCTGCTCTCGTCGCTCCAGGGTGCGGCCATCACCACGGTCCGCATCGGCGGCGTGCTGCACGAGTTCTCGACCATCCCCGGGGTGCTCGAGGACGTGAGCGACATCGTGCTGAACCTCAAGGAAGTGCGGCTGCGCATGCACAGCGAAGGGCCGAAGCTGCTGCGCGTGCGGCGCTCCGGCGCCGGCGTGCTGCTGGCCGGGGAGCTGGCGGGCGACGAGCCGACCGTCGAGATCATGAACCCCGAGCACCAGCTCGCGACCTTGACCGGCGAGGCCAACGTGGATCTCGAGGTCACCGTCGATCTCGGCAAGGGCTACCGGCTGGCCGAGCGCAACAAGACCGAGGAGATGCCGATCGGGACCATTCCGATCGACTCGATCTTCTCGCCGGTGCGCCGCTGCAACTACGCGGTCACGCCCGCCCGCGTGGGTCGCGACACCGACTTCGACCGGCTCAACCTCGAGGTCTGGACGGACGGCTCCCTCGATCCGGCCGACGCGGTGGCCTTCGGCGCCAAGATCCTGAAGGACCAGCTCAGCATCTTCATCAACTTCGAGGAGCGCGAAGAGGCGCCGCTGCCCGGGGTCGACGAGCCCGAGCTGGCGAATCCGAACCTGTTCCGCTCGGTGGACGAGCTCGAGCTGTCGGTGCGCTCGGCGAACTGCCTCCAGAACGCGAACATTCGGTACATCGGCGAGCTGGTGCAGCGCAGCGAAGGCGAGATGCTGAAGACCAAGAACTTCGGCCGCAAGTCGCTGAACGAGATCAAGGAAGTGCTCATCTCGATGGGCCTCTCGCTCGGCATGCGCCTCGACGGCTTCCCGACGCGCAAGGAGCTGGAGCAGCGCTCGCGCGAGCGGGAAGGGTGAGCGAGCGCCACGCGCACTGAGCCGCACGCGAACGAAGTCAGGAGACGGGAGAGAGCCGACATGCGCCATCGCAGGCGTCGAGGAAAGCTGGCGCGGCCGACCGCGCACCGCAGCGCGTTGCTGCGGAACCTGGTGACGTCGCTGCTCGATCACGAGCTGGTCGAGACGACGGACGCCCGCGCCAAGGAGCTGAAGCGCATCGCCGACAAGATGATCACGCTCGGCAAGCGCGGCGATCTGCACGCGCGCCGCCAGGCGGCGGCGGTGATCCGCACCCGCGAGGTGCTGAGCAAGCTGTTCGGCGGCCTGGCCGAGCGCTACAAGGCGCGTCCGGGCGGTTACACACGCGTGCTGAAGTCGCGCATCCGCGTCGGCGACGCGGCCCCGCTCTCGATCGTGGAGCTGGTGGACCGGCCGGCGCCGGGCAAGGCGGCGCCGGAGCCGACCCCCGAGAAGAAGGCCCCGGAGAAGAAGGTCCGGGCGAGGAAGACGCCCGAGAAGAAGAGCGCGGAGCCGAAGAGCCCTCGGAAGAAGAAGGCCGCGGGCTGAACCGCGCCGGCGCCGTCGTGCTCGCGCTGCTGCTGCTGGCGGGCGCGGCGTGGGTCGTGTTCGGAAGCCAGCGGCCGTCCGCGCCGGCCTCTGAGGGCCACGCCGCCCCCGACTTCCGCCTGCCTGCGCTCGACGGCGCGGAGCAGTCGCTCTCGGCGTTGCGCGGGCACGTCGTGCTGCTCAACTTCTGGGCCACGTGGTGCAAGCCCTGCGAGGACGAGATGCCGGCCATGCAGCGTCTCTACGACGCGCTCGCTGGGACGGGCTTCGAGCTGCTCGCGATCTCGGTGGACGCGGGCGACGACGAGGTGCGCGCCTTTCGCGACCGCCTCTCGCTGCGCTTCCCGATCCTGCGCGACCCCGAGAAGAAGGTCGCAACGGCCTACCAGACGTTCCGCTTCCCCGAGAGCTGGTTGATCGACGCCGACGGCACCATCGTCGCCCGCTACATCGGGCCGCGCGAATGGGACGGGCCGGTGTATGTGGGGCGGATCCGGAAGCTGATCGAGGGGAAGTAGCGAGGGCGGCACATCACGTGCGAGGTCCGAGGCCGGGTCGGGTGGACCGGTCGCCGCTCCGGCGCTGGCTCAGGTGGCGGCGCAAAGCGCCTCGTACGTTCCACCGCTCGTCGCACTGCAGCGCCAGCGCGTCGATCCGGCTGCTCCCGCTCGAAGCGCCTCCGCGGCGACCGGGCTCCACCCGGCCCCGGGGCCCTGTCGTGCGCGCGCGAGCCCTATTTCTCGCGATTGGACGCGGCGTATTGCCGCATGCAAGACTGGGCCCGACTCCAGAGCATCCCTGCCGGAGCGCGGACGTGGCGATACCCGACTACCAGACGCTCATGCTCCCTCTGCTTCGTGTCATCGAAGACGAGAAGGAGCACACCTTCAAGGACACGGTGGAAGCGCTGGCGGATCAGTTCGAGCTCTCGGTAGAGGAGCGCCAGCAGCTGCTGCCGAGCGGTCAGTACCCTTGTTCCGCAATCGCGTCGGATGGGCGCGCACCTACCTGGTAAAGGCGGGCTTGGTCGAGCGCGTTCGCCGTGGCGCGTTTCGGATCACCAGCCGAGGCCTGTCCGTCCTCGCATCGAAGCCGTCACAAGTCAACGTGAGCTTTCTTCAGCAGTTCCCTGAGTTCCGAGCGTTTCGAGAGCTGCGGCACGAGCGACCGGACGGAGCCGCGGAGAGTCACACCGACTCTCGAATGGATACCCCTGAGGAGGCGCTCGATTCTGCCTACGAGCGGCTGCGCGAGGAGCTCGAGGCGGAGCTTCTGGACGCAGTGAAGGCCGCAACACCCTCGTTCTTCGAGCGCCTGGTGATCGATCTCCTGGTGCGAATGGGCTACGGAGGGTCGCTGAGGGATGCGGGACACGCGGTCGGGCGCAGTGGAGACGGTGGGATCGACGGCATCATCAAAGAAGACCGACTGGGGCTCGATGCGATCTACATCCAGGCGAAGCGCTGGGAAGGCACGGTGGGACGCCCCGATATCCAGAAGTTCGCAGGCGCGCCCCAGGGTCACCGGGCGAGAAAGGGCGTCTTCATCACGACGTCCGGCTTCTCTGCTGATGCGCTCGACTACGTGTCTCGCATCGACAGCAAGATCGTCCTCATCGATGGCGCCGAGCTTGCGAAGCTCATGATCGACCATGGCGTCGGTGTTTCGACGACTCGCTCCTACGAGCTCAAGCGACTCGATCTCGATTACTTCGCCGAAGAGTGATCCCGCGATCTACGCGGTTGGTCGCTCGTACGAGGCCCGGTCACGGGGCCGGGTGGAGCCCGGTCGCCGTGGAGGCGCTTCGGGCGTGAGCGGCCGGACCGTGCCCTGGTGCGGCCGCTCGGCGAGCGGTGGAGCGTACGAGGCGCTCGGCACGGCCACCTGAGCCAGCGCCGGAGCGGCGACCGGTCCACCCGGCCCGGCCTCGGACTTTGCACGGTGGGAGTTCTCTCGACCTCTCGTTGCGACCCGTTACTCTCCGCGCCCGGGGGGAAGCGGTAGCCGTGAGGCGAGAGATCCCGATCGCGCTGGCTATCGTTGCGTCGGCGCTGACCGTGGCCGTGCTCGACGGCGAGACGGGGATCCGGACCTGGCTGGAGACGCGCCGCGACCTCGCCACGGCGCAGAAGCGCGTGGCGGAGCTCGAGGGCCGTGTCGAGGCGCGCGAGGGTGAGACGGCTGCGCTGCGCACTGATCCGCTGGCGCTCGAGCGTGCGATCCGCGAGGACCTCCGGCTTGCGCGGCCGGGTGAGACGATCGTGCGAGGCCTGTCTGGGACGCCGCGACCGGCGACGAGGTAGGTCGTGATCCGATGCGGGCGGCGTGGGACGCCGCGATCGGCGACCCGGTAGGCCGTCGCAGGATGCGTGCGGCGTAGGGCGGAACCCCTCGAAATCCTTGACGAATCGGTAGGCGACCGCGAACCTCAGCGCTCCCCCCGGACCCCACCCCCCGCCGGAGTGCCCTGCCTCTTGAGAGAGCGACTCAGCCAGGCGATCGCGGCAGTCGCGGAGCGTTTGCTGCGCGACGCCGGTGCGGACGGAGCCGCGGGCGAGCTGCCCGAGTTCAGCGTCGAGGTGCCGCGCCAGCCCGAGCACGGCGACTTCGCCACGAACGCCGCCATGCTGCTCGCGAAGCGTCTGCACCGGCCGCCGCGCGAGATCGCGGGCGCGCTCGCGGAGGCGCTGGCGCAGAGCCCCGGCGTGACGCGCGCAGAGGTCGCCGGCCCCGGCTTCGTAAACGTGTGGCTCGCCCAGGATCGCTGGAGGGCGCTGCTAGTCGAGATCCTCGGCGCCGGCCCGAGCTACGGTGCGAGCGACGCCGGCAAGGGCCAGAAGATCCAGGTCGAGTTCGTGTCGGCGAACCCGACCGGCCCGCTCTCGGTCGGCCATGGCCGGCAGGCCGTGCTCGGCGACTGCATCGCGCGCTTGCTCGAGGCAGCCGGTTGGAAGGTCACGCGCGAGTACTACTTCAACAACGGCGGGCGCCAGATGCGCGTGCTCGGCGAGAGCGTGAAGGCGCGCTATCTCGAGCTGCTCGGCTTTGCTTCGCCGCCGCCGAGGGACGCGCTCGAGGATGCGACGCTGCCCTGGCCGGAGGCGATCGACGGCAAGCCAGTCCTCCTGCCGCGCGACGGCTACCAGGGCGACTACATCGTCGAGATCGCCGACGCGATCCGCGCGGAGCACGGCGAGGGCTGGGCGGGTGAGCCCGGCGACGCCGGCTTCAAGGCGACCGCCGAGTCGATCATCTTCGTCGGCATCAAGGCCACGCTCGATCTGCTCGGCATCGTCTTCGACGTCTACTTCAACGAGACCTCGCTCTACGAGAGCGGGAAGATCGAGGCGGCGCTCGCCGACCTGCGCGCAAGCGGCCTCGTCTACGACGAGGGCGGCGCGGTCTGGCTGCGCGCCACCGAGCTGGGCCTCGCGCGCAACCGCGTGCTCGTGAAGAGCTCTGGCGAGCCGACCTACCTGCTGCCCGACATCGCCTACCACCGCGAGAAGTTCCGGCGCGGCTTCGACCGCATCGTCGACGTGATGGGCGCCGACCACGTGGACCAGGTGCCCTTCGTGCGCGCCGCTCTGCGCTTGCTCGGCTTCGACCCGGAACGGGTCGAGCTGGTGATGCATCAGTTCGTGACGCTCTCCTCCGGCGGCAAGACCGTGAAGCAGTCGACCCGTCGCGCCACGTTCATCACGACCGACGAGCTCGTCGAGGAGGTGGGAGTGGACGTCTTCCGATTCTTCATGGTGGAACGCAAGGCCGAGGGGCATCTCGACTTCGATCTCGATCTCGCCAAGGAGAAAGATTGGAGCAAGAACCCGGCCTACTACGTGCAGTACGCGCACGCGCGCGCCTGCGGCATCGAACGCCAGGCAGCCGAGCGCGGCGTGGCGCCGCCCGTACCCGAGCGGGTTTCGGGTGAGAAGCTCGCCCTGCCCGAAGAGCTGGAGCTGCTGCGCAAGCTCGGCGCGTTCCCCGAGCTCGTGTCGCGCGCCGCGGGGGCGCGCGCGCCGCACCACGTGACCTACTACCTGCGCGACCTCGCGGGGCTCTGGAATCCCTACGTGCAGGACGGCAAACGCCACCGCGTATTGAACGAAGACGACCCGGCGCTCACCGAGGCCCGCCTCGCGCTCACCGGCGCGGTGCGTACGGTCCTCGCCCGCGGTCTCGGTCTGCTCGGCATGTCCGCACCGGAGCGCATGTAATGACGACGGAAGAACGCAAGCGTACGCAATCGACGAGCTCCGGCTGGATCGCCACGCTGGGAGGCGGGCTGCTGCTCGTGGCGGTGGGCTTCGGCGTCGGGCTCGTGGCGGGCACCGCCTACGAGGAGCCGGAGCTGGTGGCCGAGCACCTGGTCGGGCGCACCACCGAGGTGGCACTCGAGCCCGCTGCGCCCGTGGGCGAAGCCGGCGTGCTGCCCGCCGACGTCGCTGCGGCGCCTCCGCCCGAGGAGCCGGCCCCGCTCGAGGCGCCGCCGCCGCTCGGCGCGGGTGCCCTCGACGAGGCGCGCGGAGAGCAGATCGCCCGCGTGGCGCCACCCGTCGCGCCCGCTGCGAAGGCGAGCAAGCCGGCGCCGGCCGCGCAGGTCACGAGCGGCGGCGCGGGCTTCGCGATCCAGGTCGGCGCCTTCGGCAGCGAAGCCAGCGCAGAGCAGCTGGCCGGCGAGCTCGGCAAGCGCGGCTACCGCAGCTACGTGACGAGCGAGGGAGAAGGCGCGCGCTTCAAGGTACGCGTGGGGCCGATCGCGAGCCGCAACGAGGCGGAGCAGCTGGCGGAGCGCTTGAAGCGCGAGCATCGGCTGCCGACCTGGATCATGGCGGCCAAGAGCTGAGCAGCAGCGCAGGGGGTGTCATGGCGGCGAAGCGGCTCGAGCGGGTGTTGGTGACGGGGGGTGCGGGCTTCCTCGGCTCGCATCTCTGCGATCGCCTGATCGCAGAGGGCTGCACCGTGCTCGTCTTCGACAACCTGCTGACGGGCAAGGTCGAGAACATTCGGCACCTGCTCGGTCACCCGCGCTTTGCCTTCGAGCACTACGACGTGACGAACTACCTGCACGTCGAAGGCCAGCTCGACGCCATCCTGCACTTCGCCTCACCGGCGAGCCCGGCCGACTTCGAGCGCTTGCCGATCCAGATCCTCAAGGTGGGCTCGCTCGGCACGCACAAGACCCTCGGCCTCGCCAAGGCGAAGGGCGCGCGCTTCCTGCTCGCGAGCACGAGCGAGTGCTATGGCGACCCGCTCGTTTCGCCGCAGCCCGAGTCGTACTTCGGCAACGTGAACCCGGTGGGCATTCGCGGCGTCTATGACGAAGCCAAGCGTTTCGCCGAGGCGATGACGATGGCCTATCACCGCCACCACGGCGTGGACGCCCGCATCGTGCGCATCTTCAATACCTTCGGGCCGCGCATGCAGATCGACGACGGCCGCGCGATCCCGAACTTCTTCACGCAGGCGCTGCGTGGCCAGGACGTCACCGTGTACGGCGACGGTTCGCAGACCCGCTCGATCATCTACGTAGACGACCTGATCGAGGGCATCTGGCGCCTGCTGAACTCGGCCTACGTGGGGCCGATGAACATCGGCAGCCAGGCCGAGATCTCGATGCGCCAGCTCGCCGAGAAGATCGTCGCGCTATGTGGCAGCAAGAGCCGGATCGTGAGCCGGCCGCTGCCGCCCGACGACCCGAAGGTGCGCCGCCCCGACAGCACACTGGCGCGCAAGGAGCTGGGCTGGGACACGCAGGTGCCCGTGGACGAGGGCCTGCGCCGCACGCACGAATACTTCCGGCACGCATTGCGGAGCGCCGGCGGCTGATGATGGACCAGAGAAGCTGCTCAGCTGCGGCCGCCAGTCACCCGGCCGGCGTTCTGCCCGGCACGCCGCCGCGGCCGTCAGCTGCAGCAGCCCTCCGCCGCAGTCGCTCCAGCCGTGCGTTGCCGCGCAACGCCGCCGCCGGTCGATAGGCGAGTCACGAGAAGATGGACCCTCAGCGCATCCGTAATTTCTGCATCATCGCGCACGTCGATCACGGCAAGAGCACGCTGGCCGATCGACTGCTCGACGCGACCGGCACGCTCGCCGAGCGCGAGAAGAAGGCCCAGTTCCTGGACAAGATGGAGCTGGAGCAGGAGCGCGGCATCACGATCAAGGCGCAGACCGCGCGCATGCGGTACCGCGCCCAGGACGGCGTCGAGTACGTGCTCAACCTGATCGACACGCCCGGCCACGTGGATTTCTCGTACGAGGTGTCGCGCGCGCTGCACGCCTGCGAGGGCGCCATCCTGGTGGTGGATGCCGCGCAGGGCATCGAGGCGCAGACGCTCGCGAACGCCTACCTCGCGCTCGACGCGAACCTGACGCTGATCCCGGTCGCGAACAAGATCGATCTGCCCTCGGCCGACGCGGTGCGCACCGCGCAGGAGATCGAAGACGTCATCGGGCTGGCGGCCGAGTCGGTGCTCGCGGTCTCGGCGAAGGAAGGCACGGGCATCGTGCCCTTGCTCGAGCGCATCATCGCGGAGGTGCCGCCGCCGGTGGGCGATGCGGCCGCGCCCACGCGCGCGCTGATCTTCGACGCGTGGTTCGATTCCTACGTCGGTGTGGCGATGCTGGTGCGGCTCAAACAGGGACGTCTCCGCCCCGGCGACCGTATCCGCCTGATGGCGAAGGGCAGCGAGCACGAGATCACCGAGCTCGACGTGATCGATCCGCACCCGCGCAAAGTGACGGAGCTCGCCGCCGGCGAGGTGGGCATCGTGATCGCGGGCATCAAGACCCTCGATCAGGTGCGTATCGGCGACACCGTCACGCTGGCGGCCGACCCCGCGGCCGAGCCGCTGCCCGGCTTCCGCGAGGTGAAGCCGATGGTGTTCAGCGGCCTCTACCCGGTGGAGGCCGACGAGTACCACGCGCTCAAGACCGCGCTCGAGAAGCTGCGCATCAACGATTCGTCGTTCCAGTACGAGCCCGAGACCAGCGCTGCGCTGGGCTTCGGCTTCCGCTGCGGCTTCCTCGGCTTCCTGCACTGCGAGATCATCCAGGAGCGGCTCGAGCGCGAGTACAACCTGTCGCTGATCGCGACCGCTCCCACCGTGCGCTATCGCGTCGTCACGACGGCGGGCGAGGACTACGAGATCGAGTCGCCGGCGGCGCTACCCGACGCGGGCCTGATCGAGCGCATCGAAGAGCCGATGATCGTCGCCACGATCCACCTGCCGCAGGAGTACGTCGGCCCGGTGATCGCGCTGTGTCAGGAGCGGCGCGGTATGCAGCGCGACATCACCATGCACAGCGGCCGCGCGCAGGTGCGCTATGAGCTACCGCTGGCCGAGGTGGTGGCCGACTTCCACGACAAGATCAAGAGCGCCACACGCGGCTACGGCTCCTACGACTACGACCTGGTCGGCTACCGCCCGGCGCCGCTCCAGAAGCTCGACATCCTGGTGAACGGCGATCCGGTGGATGCGCTCTCGCTGATCGTGCACAAGGACAAGGCCTTCCACCGCGGCTCCGAGCTGACGCGCAAGCTCAAGGAGTTCATCCCGCGCCAGATGTTCGAGGTCGCGATCCAGGCCGCGCTCGGCTCGAAGGTGATCGCGCGCAGCACGGTGAAGGCGCTGCGCAAGAACGTGATCGCCAAGTGCTACGGCGGCGACATCTCGCGCAAGCGCAAGCTGCTCGAGAAGCAGAAGGAAGGCAAGCGGCGCATGAAGAGGGTCGGCTCGGTCGAGATTCCGCAGGAGGCCTTCCTCGCGGCCCTCCGGCTGGAGGATCAGTAGTGGCACGCTTTCTAGTGCCGCTGGCGCTCGCCGCCACGCTGGCGCTCGGGCTCCGCGCGGTGGCGATCGAGCCCTACCGCATCCCCACCGATTCGATGCTGCCGACGCTGCGGCCCGGCGACCGCCTGTTCGTGAACAAGCTGCTGTACGGCGCGCGCATTCCCTTCACCGGCCTGCGGCTGCCTGCCTTCCGCGAGCCACGGCGCGGTGACGTCGTGGTGTTCCGCGCCGCGTCAGCCGCGGAGCAGGGCTCCGTATTCCCTTCGCCTTGGCTGGTGAAGCGAATCGTGGGTCTGCCGGGCGACCGCCTGCGCGTCCGCGATGGCGGGCTCTGGATCAACGGTGCCCACATCGAGCAGCGGCCCACGGGCGAGGTGTGGCTCGACGGCGGAGGGACGCCGCTCAGCGGCGCGCGCGAAAGCCTGGACGGGCGCGAGCACGCGCTGGCGGACGATCCCGCGCGCGTGGCGGCCCCCTTCGAAGGCGTCGTGCCGGCGGAGCACTACTTCGTGCTGGGCGACAACCGCGATCATTCGAGCGACAGTCGCAGCTTCGGCCCGGTGGAGTTCGACTCGCTCGTGGGACCGGTGGCATTCCTCTACTGGTCGAGCGGTGAGCAGCGCACGACCGGCGATCGTCGCCTCGCGGGCTTGGCCCGCCTGGAGCGCGCAGGAGACCCCCTCGAGTGAGCGACCACGATAGCGGCGGCTTCCTGCGCGACCTGCCCACGTTGATCGGCGCGATCGCCGTGGCGCTCGCGATCCGCACCTTTCTGGTGCAGCCCTTCTACGTCCCGTCCGATTCGATGCTGCCGACGCTGCTGGTCGGCGACCACGTGTTCGTGAACAAGTTCCTGTTCGGCGCTGGCGTCACCGGCACGAGCGTGCGCTTCCCATCCATCAGCGAACCGAAGCGCGGCGATGTGGTGGTGTTCCAGTTCGCGCGCGGCCCGAACGGCACGATCTTCCCGGCCCACCTGCGCCCCGATCTACCGCGCGACGCCTTCGTGAAGCGGCTGATCGGGCTGCCCGGCGAGCGCGTGGCCGTGGTGCAGGGGCGGCTCGTGATCGATGGCGACGTGGTGGCGCAGGAGCCGCTCGCCAAGACCTTCACCGATCAGACGGGGCGGGTCTTCGATCTCTACGTGGAGGCACTCGACGGCTGCAGCCACTACGTGCTCGACGACCCGCAGTGGCCGAGCGACGACATGGCCGAGATCACCATCAAGCCCGACCACTACTTCTTCATGGGCGACAACCGGGACAACTCCTACGACGGCCGTCGTGTCGGCACCGTGCGCGCCGAGGAGCTCGCGGGCCCGGCGCGGCTGCTCTACTGGTCGTGGGATTGGAACGGCAGCTGGCCGTCGCTGCTGAATCCGCTCACCTGGTGGAGCAACTTGACCGGCAAGATGCGCTGGGGCCGCATGGGCTCGTTCCACAACTGCATCCAGCCCGGTGACGAGCCCGCACTCGGCACCGCCGGCTGATGGGCGACGCGCGCAGCGCGCAGCTCCAGAACGTCAACGTCGCCGCCGCGGAGCGCGTGCCCACGCCCGAGCAGATCCGCCGCGAGCTGCCGCTCACGGAGCTTGCGGCCGAGACCGTGCTGACCGCGCGCCTCACGCTCGAGGCGATCCTCGAGCGTCGCGACCCGCGTCGCTTCGTCGTCGTCGGCCCGTGCTCGATCCACGACCTCGGCGCCGCGCACGAGTATGCGCAGCGACTGTCGGGCCTCGCGAAGCGCGTCGAACGCACGCTGTTCCTGGTGATGCGCGTCTACTTCGAGAAGCCGCGCACCACCATCGGCTGGAAGGGCCTGATCAACGACCCGGATCTCGACGACTCCTTCCACGTCGAGAAGGGCATCCGGCTTGCGCGCCGTCTCCTGCTCGACCTCGCCGAGCTCGGCCTGCCCGCGGCCACCGAGGCGCTCGACCCGATCATGCCGCAGTACCTGTCCGAGCTGGTGAGCTGGTACGCGATCGGTGCGCGTACCACCGAGTCGCAGACGCACCGCGAGATGGCGAGTGGGCTCTCGACGCCGGTCGGCTTCAAGAACGGCACCGACGGCTCGCTCGGCGTTGCCATCAACGCGCTCCGATCGGTCCGCCACCCGCATCACTTCCTCGGCATCACGCCGGACGGCGAGCTCGCCGTGTTCCGCACACGCGGCAACGCGCACGCGCACATCGTGCTGCGCGGCGGCGGCGGCCGCGCGAACTATGACGCCGCGAGCATCGCGGCCTGCGAGCGGGCCCTCGCGGCGGCCGGGCTGCCCCCGCGCATCGTGGTCGATTGCAGCCACGGCAACTCGGCCAAGGACCCCGGGCGCCAGCCCGACGTGGCGGAGGAGGGCGTCCGCGGGATCCTCGCCGGCAACACATCGCTGGTGGGCTGGATGCTCGAGAGCCACCTCTTCGCCGGCAGCCAGCCGATCCCCGCCGACCTCTCGCAGCTCCGCTACGGCGTCTCGATCACCGACGCCTGCATCGACTGGGAGACGACCGAGCGGCTGCTGCTCGGGATGGACGAGCGGCTGCTCTCGGGAGGCTCTCGGATCTCGGCTTGACACCACGCCGCGCAGTCGGGCATAAGGTGCCTGGGTGTCGACGGGAGGTGTGTCCGTGCACTACGAGATCCGTGCGATGTCGATCGGCGAGATCGTGGACACCAGCTTCCGGGTGCTCCGCAACCACTTCGTCCCGCTGGTCGGCATCTCGGCCATCGTGAACGTGCCCGTCGCGATGGGCCAGGCGCTGGTCCAGGCGGAGGCCGAAGCGGGCGCCGCGGCGAGCCTGCCGACGCTCGCCGTCGGACTGGGCTTCGTCAGCTTCGCCCTGGTGTCGCCGATCGTGTCGGCCGCCGTCACGGCCATGATCGGCGAGGTCTATCTCGGCCGCGAGGCGAAGATCGGCCAATCCTTCCGCGTGGCAATCGAGATCCTGCTGCCGTTGATCGGCACCTCGCTGCTGGCGGGCCTGGGCGTGATGTTCGGGACATTGCTGTTCATCATCCCCGGCATCTGGCTCGGGCTCGGGCTGATCGCGCTCACGCCGGTGATGGTGGTGGAGCGCTCGTTCGGGATGGCGGCGATCCGGCGCAGCCTCGATCTGCTCTCCGGCAATCGGGGGCGCGCGTTCCTGCTGTACCTGCTCGTCGTCATCCTCGCGAGCATCCTGGGCGGCGTCTTCGGCCTCTTGGCCGGCGTCGCGCCCATCTTCGGCGGCCTCGCCTCGAGTCTGGCGTCCTCGGTCACCGGCGCGTTCCTCGCCGTGGTCTCGGTGTCGCTCTACTTCGAGATCCGCTCTCGGAAGGAGGCGTTCGAGATCGAGCAGCTCGCGCGTCTGGTGGGCGGGACCAGCGGGCCGGCATCGGCAGGGACTTTGTGAGCCCGGCGGAGGCGCTGAGCGACGAGCGCATCCGCGAGCTGGCCCACGAGATCCTCTCGCGACGCGAGTACGCGCGCTTTCGTCCCTTGGACACCGACCCGTTCCGATACCTGCTCGACTGGCTGCGCGCGGCCTTCGACTGGCTCTCCACCCTGTACAGCGTGAGCCCGGGGCTCTGGTACGCGCTGTTCGGGAGCTTGGTGCTCGTGACGCTGGCGCTGCTCGCACACGTGGTCTGGTCGATCCGCGTGGCGCTCCGCGCGCCTGCTCTGGCACCCCCTCGGCAGGAGGGCGCGGAGCGGCCGGACTTCGAGCGCGAGGCGGAGCGACTGGCGGCGGAGGGGCGCCTGCTCGAGGCCGCGCACGCCATGCACCTCGCCTGCGTCGAACGCCTGCTGCGCAAACGAGCCGTCGAGCTGCGGCGTCACGACCCGAATCGCACGCTGCGTCGGCGTGTGGCCGCAGCGTCGCTGGCACCCGAGCAGAAGCGCGACTTCGCCCGGCTGCTCGATCAGCTCGAGGAGCGCTGGTTTCGCGACCCCACGCCGCAGCCCCGAGATCGGGCCCTGTTCGAAGACTGGCGCTCGCTCTACGCGCGGCTTGCCGTTCCGGCGGCGGCGTGAGCTCGGCCGCTCGGGTCTCGGCAGCGGTGGCGTTCCTGCTGCTGGTGGTGATCGGGTGGATGAACCAAGGCGATCCACGCGAGCTCACGGCCACCAGCTTCGGCACTGTGCCCGCCGGCCACGCGGCGTTCTACGACCTGCTGGCGGAGGCCGGTCTCCCGGTGGCCCGTAGCTACGCGGCGCCGGGAGGGCTGCCGCCTCAGCAGACGATCTGGTGGATCGCGCCCGAGCCAGCGCCTGGCAAGCTCGAGCGGCCGAACGAGGCCGAGGGCACGGCCTTCGCGCGCTGGGTCGAGGAGGGCGGCTCGGGAGTCGTGTTGTTCGGCGAGGAAGGCGCGGGCCGCCTCGCGCTGGCGGGTGTCGCCTGGCCTGCGCTCGAGCCGGGGGACGACCCCGACGCGGGGCAAGCGGGCGACGCAGCGCCCCGCAGCCTCTGGCAGGACGGGCGGCTGCTCTCGGTGGAGGGCGAGCTCTCGCCCCGCCGGCGCACGCTCCCGCTGCCCGAACGGCGGGGCTTCGACGCCGGCACGCTGGACGCGGCCGTCTGGCGAACCGTGGCCCGCATCGAGGGAAAGCCCTTCGTGCTCGAGCGCGTGCTCGGCGCCGGACGTCTGGTGCTGGTGGCGGATGCGCGGTTCTTGACGAACCGTTGGCTCGACCGCGCCGAAGCGGCGCCGTTCGCGCTGGACCTGGTGCGCGCCTATGGCGTGCCCTGGATCGACGAGCGCGCGCACGGCTTCGTCGCCTCGCGGGGGGCGCTGCGCTACCTGGCCGGATCACCGGCGCTGCCGTTCTTCCTGGGGCTCGTGCTGCTCGGCGCCGCGCTGGCGTGGGGCGGCGCCACGCTGCCGGCCCGCCGCGTGCGGGAGCTCGACCCGAGCGCACCGACGCTCGAGACCTTCGTCCGCTCGTTGGCCGGGCTCTACGCCGCCACGCACGATCATCTCCGCGTGCTCGATCGCTACCGCGAGCTCACGGCGCGGCGACTGCGGCGCCACTTCGGGCTGCCGCCCGATGCGCCGCTCGAGAGCCTCGCGGCGCGGCTGGCGCGGCGTCGCGCGGTGGGCGCGACAGGCCTGGCGCTGCTGGTGGATGGCGCCGCGCCGCGCGATGGAGCGGCGCTCGAGCGTGCGGTCGCGCAGCTCGACCGTCTCGCGAACGAGGCCCGAGGATGAGCTCCCCGCAGGAGCTGTACGCGCGGGTCCGCGAGCACGTCGGGGCCGTGGTGATCGGCCAGGAGGAGGCGCTTCGCCAGGTCGTGGTCACGCTCCTGTGTCGCGGCCACAGCCTGATCGAAGGCGTGCCCGGTCTCGGCAAGACCCTGCTCGTGCGCAGCGTCGCGAGCTGTCTCGGCATCCGCTTCGGCCGCGTGCAGTTCACCGCCGACCTGATGCCGAGCGACATCGTCGGCACGCCGGTGCTCGACGCCCAGAGCAGGGACTTCCGCTTCCGCCCGGGGCCGCTCTTCACCGACCTGCTGCTGGCCGACGAGATCAACCGCGCGGCCGCCAAGACCCAGGCGGCGCTGCTCGAGGCGATGCAGGAGCGCGCCGCGACGGTAGACGGCGTGGCGCATGCGCTCGGTCCGCACTTCGCCGTCTTCGCCACGCAGAACCCCGTCGAGCAGGAGGGCACCTATCCGCTGCCCGAAGCCGAGCTGGACCGCTTCCTGTTCAAGATCGTGATGCCGTATCCGGCCGAGGCGGACGAGCGCGCGTTGCTCGCACGCCATCACGGCGAGGACACCTTCCAGCCGGTGGCGGAGGCGAGGCGGATCGGGCCCGACCAGCTCGAACGCGCGCGCGCGCTCGTGCGCAGCGTCGTGGTGGGCGAGGAGATCGTGGCTTACGCCGCCAACCTGGTGCGCGCCACGCGCAGCGATCTGCACTTCTCGCTCGGCGCCTCGCCGCGCGCCGGCGTGCTGCTGCTCCGCGCCGCGAAGGCGCTGGCGGCGCTCGAGGCCCGCGACTTCGTGCTGCCGGAAGACGTGCAGGAGGCGTGGCTCCCGGCGATCCGGCACCGCGTGTTGCTCGAGCCCGCGGCCGAGGTAGAAGGCCTGCGCGCGGACGAGGCGCTACAGCGCACGCTCGAGAGCGTGACGGTGCCGCGCTGATGCTCTGGCCGTCCCGCGCGCTGCTCGTGTGGCTGGCGCTGTGGACGGCCGCGGCCGCGGGGCTGGTGCTGGCGCCCGTGCTCTGGCCCGTGCTCGTCGGCGCGCTCGTGCTGCTGCTCGCCGCCGTCGCCCTCGATGCGCTGCTGTTGCGGCGCCGCCCCCCGCTCACGCTATCGCGCGTGCTGCCGCCGCGCGCGTTCGTGGGCCAGCCGGCGCAGCTCGAGGTCCAGCTGCGCTGCGCAGCGGAGGCGCGGGCCGACGTCTTCGAGGAGCTGCCGCGCGATGTCGCGCAGAACGAGCCCTCCTTCCCGGGCGTCGTGATCCCCGCGCACGAGCCCGTGGTGTTGCGCTACGCCGTGCGACCGGCGCTGCGCGGGGATCGCGGACTCGGGCGCCTGGTCGCGCTCGTTCGCTCGCCGCTCGGCCTGTTGCTGCTGCGGGTGCTCGCGGACGAGGGCCCGCCGCTGCGCGTCTATCCCGACACGACGCGCTTCCTCGGGCCCGCGAGCCTGGACCCGCGGCGGGCGCTGGCCGCGCTCGGGGTGCGCCCCGCGCGCCCGCGCGGCGCCGGCAGCGAGTTCGAGTCGCTGCGCGATTACGTGGCAGGCGACGATCCGCGACGCATCGACTGGGCCGCGACCGCGCGGCGCGACCGGCTGGTGGTGCGCCAGCACCGTCACGAGCGTCACCACATCGTGTTGGTGGCGCTCGATGCGAGCCGCCTGATGGGGGCGCGGGTCGGCGAGCGCACGAAGCTCGACTGCGCCATCGACGCCGCGTTGGCGCTGATCTACGCGGGCCTGGAGGCTGGCGATCGGATCGCGCTGGCCGTGTTCGACCAGAGCCTGCGGGCCTACCTCGCGCCCCGCTCGCGCCGCGGCGCGCTCGGCAGCTTCGTCGAGGCGCTGCGCGGAGTGCAGCCGCGCCCGGTCGAGGCCGACTACCCCGGCTTCGTGCGGCAGCTCGCGCTGCGCCAGCGCCAGCGCGCGCTGGTCGTCGTGCTCACCGACTTCGTGGAGGCGGAGGCCGCCCGGTTGGCCGAGCCTTTTGCCGTGCTCGGGCGCCACCACCGCGTGCTGCTGGTCGCGGTGCGAGACCCGATCTTCGCGCGGCTCGAGAGCGAGGACCCCGCGGCGGGCGCGCTGCTCTACCAGCGGCTGGTACTCGACGACCTGCTCTTCGAGCGGGAGTCGGCGCTGGTGACGCTGCGCCGACGTGGCGTGGAGACGCTGGACCTCCCGCCCGAGGCGATCACCGCGCCGGTATTGAACCGCTACTTCGCGCTGCGTCAGGGCCCCGCGTGGTGAGATCGCGCAGCCAGGCGAGCTCGACCTGGCGGCGGCGGGCGAGCCGCCGCACGGCGACGAGCGCCACGGCGAGCAGCGCGGCGAAGCCGGCGGCTACGCAGAGGCGAGTCGCGGTCGAGAGCTGCGACTCGCGCACGAAGCTCTCCACGCCGGCCGCGAGCGCGAACAACGGCAAGGAGCTTCCGATCAGCAGCAAGGCGGGGTCGAGGGCGTCGCGCAGCGCCCTCTGGCGGCCCGAGCGGCCCGGGCTCGTGACCGCTTGCCCGAGCAGCAGACCCGCCGCCGCACACAGCGTGATCGCGGTGAACTCCGGGATGCCGTGCGGCAGGATCCACGCCGCGAACTCGACAGGCCAGGGGTCGCGCAGGAAGATCGAGGCGAAGGCGCCGACCAGCACCCCGTTGTAGACCTGGAGCACCACCGTCGGCACGCCGGCCAGGATGCCGGCGGCAAAGGAGAGGAGGCCCACCTGCGTATTGTGGGAGAAGAGCGCGGCCCCGAAGAGCGCATTCTCCGCCCCCGGCGTCTCCTCGCGGGCCAAGAACTCGCGGCGCAGCTCGGCGGAGTGCGCGAGCCCCTCGAGGCCGGCGTCGGAGTAGCCGAGCGCGTCGGGCACGAGCGCGTAGAGCGCCTGGTCGTCGCGCAGGGCGAGCCCCGCGCCGATCAGCGCCCCGAGCAACAGCAGCGCCCAGGCGGCCGCCTGCACCTGCCAGGTGCGCGCGAGCGCACCGGCGAGACGCGCGCCGAGCGTGCTCGGGGGCGCCGGCTGCGTGGCGCGCGAGGCATAGAGCAAGGTGTAGGCCCGCACGCTGAGGGAGTTGAGGTGATGCGTCGCCTCGGGGTCGCCCCGGCGGTGCCGCAGGTGCGCGAGCCGCGAGGAAGCCAGGCGATACAGGCGGCCGAGCTCGCGCAGCTCGTCGAAGGCGAGGCTCCGTGCGCGCAGTCTCTCGGCGCGCGTGAGCAGCTCCTCGAAGCGTTGGATCTCGTCCACGGCGCCTTCCCCAGCCGCCCCGCAGCGACGTCATGACCATACCCGGTCCGGACGCAGAGGAGAGGTCAGCGCTCGAGGGACTCCAGGTTCTGCGCTCCCCGGAGCAGGTGGCGCTGCACCTGCCGCTGGCGGGTCCCACCTCCCGGATCCTCGCGTACGCGATCGACTTGATGCTGATCTGGCTGGCCGAGATCGTGCTGCTGGTCGTCGTCGTGCTCGCGACTCCGCTCGCCGAGCGCGTGGGCAAGGCGCTCTCCGATTTCGGGCAGGAGCTCGGGAAGAACGGGCCGGTTGCATCGCAGGCGCTGCTCGTGATGCTTGCCGCGCTGATCCTCGTGCAGCTCGTCGTCGAATTGGGCTACTTCACCTTCTTCGAGCTGGCCACGGGCGGGCGTTCGCCGGGCAAGCGGGTGATGGGGCTGCGGGTGATGCGCGATGGGGGCCTGCCCCTCACGCTGCGCGAGTCGTTGGTCCGCAACCTGCTGCGCTGCGTGGACATGCTGCCCTCGAACTACGTGCTCGGGTTGGTCTCGATGGTGATGTCGAGCGAAGGCAAGCGGCTCGGCGACATCGCCGCGGGCACCGTGGTCGTCCGCATCGACCGCATCCCGAGGCCGCGGGAGCTGCCCGAAGTCGAGCCCGAGGAGCGCGGCTCGTTCCGCTTCGACCTCGCGCAGATGGCGCGTCTCGGCGAGCCCGAAGGCCGCCTGGTGCGTCAGACCCTGCGCCGGATCGAGGACCTCGGCGAGCCGGCCGCGGCGCAGCTGCTGGAGCGCGCCGTCGAGGCGCTCCGTGTACGACTCGCCTACGGGCCGGTGGCCCCGGACGAGCGCCGGGCATTCCTCCGGGCGCTCCTCCACGAGCTGCGCCGGCGCTAGCAGGGCAGGGCTGGCGCCCGCCCCCTCGCCGGTTACTCTCGGCCGGGCCTCGAGTTTCCGACCGCTCCTTTTAACTCCGTCCCGCGAGGCGGAGAAAGGCTGCAGGTGGCGAGCGATCCTCCCGTTCAGGTCCGGCCCGAGACGAGCGCTGCGCCCGCGTCCGCCGGAGTCGTCCTCGACGACGTCGCCATCCAGCGCGCGCTGGTGCGCATCGCGCACGAGATCGTCGAGCGCAACGACGAGCTGGCCCGGCTCTACCTGGTCGGGATTCCCAACGGCGGTGTCCCGCTGGCCCGGCAGATCGCGCAGAACTTGCGCGAGGTTGCGGGCATCGAGGTGACGGTCGGCGTGCTCGACACCACGCTCTACCGAGACGACCGCCTGATGCGCGGCATCCGCCCGCGCCTGCGCCGCACCGAGATGCCCTCTGCGGTGGATGACCGCCTGGTGATCCTGGTGGACGACGTGGCCAGCACCGGCCGCACCATCCGCGCCGCGATGGACGCGCTGATGGACTTCGGTCGCCCGCGCGCCGTGCAGGTGGTGGCGCTGGTCGATCGCGGGCACCGCGAGCTGCCGATCAAGATCGACTACGTCGGCAAGAACATCCCCACCCAGCGCAGCGACCACGTCGAGCTGCGGGCGCGCGCGGGGGGCGTGGGCATGGAGGTCGTGCTGATGCAAGGCAAGGGGGCGCCTTCATGATGGAACGCGGCTTGCTCTCGATCGAAGACCTCGACCGCGAGGACATCGAGCTGATCCTCGACACGGCCTTCCACATGAAAGAGGTCGGCCGGCGCGAGGTGAAGAAAGTCCCGACGCTGCGCGGACGCACCATCATCAACCTGTTCTTCGAGTCGTCCACGCGCACGCGCACCAGCTTCGAGATCGCGGGCAAGCGGCTCTCGGCCGACGTGGTGAACTTCAGCCCCTCGGCGTCGAGCCTGACCAAGCGGGAGAGCATCCTCGACACCGCGAAGACCCTCGACGCGATGGACCCGGACGCGGTGGTGATCCGTCACGAGGTGGCGGGCGTGCCGAAACAGATCGCGGACCAGCTGACCGCGCCGGTGATCAACGCGGGCGATGGCGCACACGAGCACCCGACGCAGGCGCTGCTCGATCTGATGACGGTGGTCGAGGAGAAGGGCCGCATCGACGGCCTCACGGTCACGATCATCGGCGACATCACCCACTCGCGCGTGGCGCGCTCCAACATCTACGCCTTCACCAAGATGGGCGCCGAGGTGCGGGTGGCCGGGCCGCCCACCATGCTGCCGGCGCAGGTCGAGAGTCTCGGCGTCAAGGCGTTCCGCTCGCTGCGCGAGGCGCTCGACGGCGCCGACGTGGTGATGGCGCTGCGCATCCAGCTCGAGCGCCTGACGGGCTCGCTGTTCCCGAGCGTGCGCGAGTACTCGGCCACCTTCGGGCTCGACCGCGCCAAGCTGCGCTTCGCCAAGGACGACGCGATCGTGATGCACCCCGGGCCGGTGAACCGCGGCGTCGAGCTCTCGCACGACCTCGCGAACCGCAGGCCCAGCGTAATCCTGGATCAGGTTCGGAACGGCGTGGCCCTGCGCATGGCGGTGCTGTATCTGCTCGCCGGCCAGAAGCGCGGCGCGGAAGAGGAGCGCTAGCCATGGCAGGACGGGTGTGGCTGCGGGGCGGACGCGTGCTCGACCCCGCGAGCGGTCGCGATGGCCGCGCCGACGTGCTGATCGAGGACGGATGCATCGTCGCCGTCGAGGACGCGTTGGCAGGCGTCAGCGATGCCGAGGTGGTGGACGCGGCGGGCCTGTGGGTGGCGCCGGGTTTCGTCGATCTGCACGCCCACCTGCGCGAGCCCGGCCAGGAGTACAAGGAAGACATCGCCTCCGGCGGGCGCGCGGCGGCAGCGGGCGGCTTCACCGCCGTGTGCTGCATGGCGAACACCAACCCGGTGAACGACGACCCCTCGGTCACCGATTACATCCTCGATCGCGCGCGCAAAGACTCGCCGGTACGCGTGCTGCCCGTGGCTGCTGCGACCAAGGGCCTGGCCGGCGAGGTGATGACCGAGATGTCGGCGCTGGTGGCGGCCGGCGCGGTCGCCTTCAGTGACGACGGCAAGACGATCATGGACAGCGGCATGCAGCGCCGCGTGCTCGAGTACTCGCGCCTGGTCGAGAAGCCCGTGATGGTCCACGCCGAGGACCAAACGCTGGTGCGCGACGGCGTCGTGAACGAAGGTGCGGTTTCGACGAAGCTGGGCCTGCCCGGCAATCCGGCGGTGGCCGAGATCGTGCACGTGGCGCGCGACCTGCTGCTGGCCGAGCTGACGGGCGCGCACCTGCACGTGGCGCACGTGTCGACCGCCGGCGCAGTGGCGCACGTGCGCGAGGCGCGTGCGCGCGGGATCCACGTGACGGCCGAGGTTTCGCCGCACCATCTGACGCTCACCGACGAGGCGACGCTCGGCTACGACCCGAACACGAAGATGGCGCCGCCGCTGCGCGGCAAGGACGACGTGGCGGCCTGCATCGCGGGCCTGGCCGACGGCAGCATCGACGCGATCGCGACCGATCACGCGCCGCACGCCGTGCACGAGAAGGAGGTCGAGTTCACCGCGGCCCCGCCCGGTGTGCTCGGCTTCGAGACGGCCTTCGCGGTGGTGCTCGAGCTGGTGCGGCGCGGGCAGCTCACGCCGCTCCAGCTGATCGGCAGCCTTTCCTGGAATGCGGCACGCGTGCTCGGCCTGGCGATGGGACGGCTCGAGCGCGGTGCGGCGGCGGACGTGGTGCTGCTCGATCCGACCCGCCGCTGGGTGTACGACCCGGCGCAGGGCTTCTCCAAGAGCCGCAACTCGCCGTGGGCCGGGCGCGAGCTCGAGGGCCGCGTACTCGCCACCTGGGTCGGCGGCCGCCTCGTCTATCAGCAAGGCCGGGGAGTGCTCGTCCCGTGAGCAGGCATTTCTCTCTTCCGGCGCCCGCTTGCCTCGTGCTGGTGGACGGAACCGTGTACCGCGGCCGGGCCTTCGGCGCCGAGACCGTCGCCTCCGGCGAGGTGTGCTTCAACACCAGCATGACCGGCTACCAGGAGATCCTGACCGACCCGTCCTACGCCGGTCAGATCGTGGCGATGACCTACACGCAGATCGGCAACGTCGGCGCGAACCCCGAGGACGACGAGTCTTTGCATCCCTTCATGGCGGGCTTCGTGGTGAAGGAGATGTTCGACGCGCCCTCGAACTGGCGCTCGCGCGAGAGCTTGCCGGCCTTCCTGGCGCGCCACGGGGTGCCGGCGATTGCCGGCCTCGATACCCGAGCGCTGGTGCGGCGCATCCGCGACCACGGCTTCCAGACCGGCGTGCTCAGCACCGACCCGGAGCAGCAGAACGTCGAGGCACTGGTCGAGCGTGCGCGCCAGGCGCCAACACTCGACGGCGTAGACCTCGTGGCCGGCGTGACCTGCACGGCGCCGTACGCGTGGAGAGAGGGCGGCTGGAAGGGCGTGGACGGTCAGCCGCCTGTCGCCCCGCGCCCGAGCCCTCCGCTCAAGGTGGTGGCCTACGACTTCGGCATCAAGCGGAACATTCTGCGGCTGCTCGTGGACCACGGCTTCGAGGTCACCGTGGTGCCGGCCAAGACCTCGGCCGAGCAGGTGCGGGCACTTTCACCCGACGCCGTGTTCCTCTCGAACGGCCCCGGCGACCCTGCCGCCGTGCAGGGCGTGCGCGAGCCGGTGCGGGCGCTCGCCCGAGAGTACCCGCTCTTCGGCATCTGCCTCGGCCACCAGATCCTCGGCCTCGCGCTCGGCGGCACCACCAAGAAGCTGAAGTTCGGCCATCACGGCGGCAACCAGCCCGGCAAGGACCTCGCGACCGGTAGGGTCGCCATCTGCGCCGAGAACCATGGCTATGCCGTCGAGGCCGACTCGCTGCGCGCGGCGGGCGAGCCGGTCACGGTGACGCACATCAACCTGAACGACGACACCGTCGAGGGCCTCGCGCACGAGCGGCTGCCGCTGTTCTCGGTGCAGTACCACCCGGAGGCGTCGCCGGGCCCGCACGATGTCCGGTACTTCTTCGAACGCTTCCGCGAGATGACGCTGCGGCACAAAGCTGGCGAGCGCGTCAGCGGCGCCGCGATCGCGAAGGGGCAGTAGTGCCTCAGCGATCCGTACGGGGACGTTCGTCCAAACGTCGACTTCTCGACCCGTTTCGAGGTCATTCCGAGTCCGGGAGAGAACTTGACGTTTTGACGAACGTCCCCGCTGGCGAGCGCGTCAGCGGCGCCGCGATCGCGAAGGGGATGTAGCCAGTGCCGCGCCGCTCCGACATCCACACCATCCTGGTGATCGGCTCCGGGCCGATCGTGATCGGCCAGGCCTGCGAGTTCGACTACTCGGGGACGCAGGCCTGCAAGGCGCTGCGCGAGGAGGGCTACCGGGTCGTGCTCGTGAACTCGAATCCGGCCACGATCATGACCGACCCCGAGACGGCCGACCGCACCTACGTCGAGCCGATGACGCTCGACAGCCTCGAGAAGATCATCGTCGCCGAGCAACCCGACGCGCTGCTGCCCACGATCGGCGGACAGACCGCGCTCAATCTGGCCGTGGATCTCGCCGAGGCCGGAATCCTCGAGAAGTACGGCGTGCGGTTGATCGGTGCGAATCTGGCAGCGATCAAGAAGGCCGAGGACCGTCTGGAATTTCGCGTGGCGATGCAGAAGATCGGTCTCGCGGTGCCCGAGTCGGGCTATGCGCGTTCGCTCGCAGAGGCCCGCGAGATCGTGAAGCGCACCGGCTTCCCGGCCATCCTCCGGCCGAGCTTCACGCTCGGCGGCACGGGCGGCGGGGTCGCCTGGAAGACCGAAGAGTACGACGCGCTCGTCGAGTGGGCGCTCCAGTGCTCGCCCAAGCACACCTGCCTGATCGAGCAGAGCGTGCTCGGCTGGAAGGAGTTCGAGCTCGAGGTGATGCGCGACGTCAAGGACAACGTCGTGATCGTCTGCTCGATCGAGAATTTCGACGCGATGGGTGTGCACACCGGCGACTCGATCACGGTGGCGCCCGCACAGACGCTCACCGATCGCGAGTACCAGGTGATGCGCGACGCCGCGGTCGCCATCATCCGCGAGATCGGTGTGGACACCGGCGGCTCGAACATCCAGTTCGGCGTCCATCCCGAGACGGGCGCGCTGGTGGTGATCGAGATGAACCCGCGCGTCTCGCGCAGCTCGGCGCTGGCCAGCAAGGCGACCGGCTTCCCGATCGCGAAGATCGCGGCCAAGCTCGCGGTCGGCTACACGCTCGACGAGCTCGACAACGACATCACGCGCGAGACGCCGGCCAGCTTCGAGCCGACCATCGACTACGTCGTCACCAAGATCCCGCGCTTCACCTTCGAGAAGTTCCCGGGCGCCGACGACCTGCTCACCACGCAGATGAAATCCGTGGGCGAGGCGATGGCGATCGGCCGAACTTTCAAGGAGAGCTTCCAAAAGGCCTTGCGCTCGCTCGAGATCGGCGTGATGGGGCTCGAGGCGCCGGAGCTGCCGGAAGGCGAGGCGGGCGAGGCGGCGCTCTGGCGCATGATCGACCAGCCGCGGCCGGGCCGGCCCTGGGCGATCGCCGAGGCCTTCCGCCGCGGCGCCACGGTGGAGGAGATCTACCGCCGCTCTGCAATCGACCCCTGGTTCCTGCGCAACCTCGAGGAGCTGGTCGAGATGGAGGCCGCTCTCGCGCAGGCGAAGCCGGAAGAGCGCGTCGCGTGGCTGCGCCCCGCCAAGCAGGCGGGCTTCTCGGACGCGCGGCTCGCCGCGCTCTGGAAGATCAGCGAGGGCGAAGTGCGCGCGCTGCGCCGGCAGCACGGCGTGCGTCCCGTCTACAAGCGCGTGGACACCTGCGGCGCCGAGTTCGAGGCCCACACGCCATACCTGTATTCGACCTACGAGGACGAGTGTGAGGCGCGCCCGACGCAGCGCCAGAAGATCATGATCCTCGGCGGCGGGCCGAACCGGATCGGGCAGGGCATCGAGTTCGACTACTGCTGCGTGCACGCCGCCTTCGCGCTGCGCGACGCCGGCTTCGAGACGATCATGGTCAACTGCAACCCGGAGACCGTCTCGACCGACTACGACACCAGCGACCGCCTCTACTTCGAGCCGCTCACGCTGGAGGACGTGCTCGAGATCGTCGAGCGAGAGAAGCCGCTAGGCGTGATCGTGCAGTTCGGTGGCCAGACGCCGCTGCGCCTCGCGGTGGCGCTCGAGAAGAACGGCGTGCCGATCCTCGGTACCTCGCCCGACGCCATCGACCGGGCCGAGGATCGCGAGCGCTTCGACCAGGTGCTCGAGACGCTGGCGCTGAAGCGCCCGCCCTCGGGCATCGCGCGCAGCCTGCCCGAAGCGAAGGTCGTGGCCGACCGCATCGGCTACCCCGTGCTGGTGCGGCCCTCCTACGTGCTCGGCGGTCGCGCCATGCAGATCGTGCACGACGCCGAGAGCCTCGCCGACTACATGCGCTTCGCGGTCAAGGCCTCGCCCGAGCACCCGGTGCTGGTGGACCGCTTCCTGAGCGACGCCACCGAAGTCGACGTAGACGCCATCTCCGACGGCCAGCGCGTCGTGATCGGCGGCGTGATGGAGCACATCGAAGAGGCGGGCATCCACTCGGGCGACAGCGCCTGCTCGCTGCCGCCCTACTCGCTGGGGCGAGACGTGGTGGACGAGATCGTCGAATCGACACGCCGGCTCGCGCTCGAGCTCGGCGTCGTCGGCCTGATGAACGTGCAGTACGCCGTCAAGGGCAAGGACGTCTACGTGCTCGAGGTGAACCCGCGGGCCTCGCGCACCGTGCCTTTCGTGGCCAAGGCGATCGGTCGGCCGCTCGCGAAGCTGGCCGCACTGGTGATGGGCGGCAAGACCCTCGAAGAGCTCGGCTTCACGCGCGAGATCTGGCCGCGGCACTTCTCGGTGAAGGAGGCGGTGTTCCCGTTCCTCAAGTTCCCGGGCGTGGACACCGTGCTCGGGCCCGAGATGAAGAGCACCGGCGAGGTGATGGGCATCGACTCCGACTTCGGCCGCGCCTACGCCAAGGCGCAGATCGAGGCCGGCAATCCGATCCCGGCGAGCGGCCGCCTGTTCGTGTCGGTGCGCGACGAGGACCAGGGCCGCGTGGTCGGGCCGATCCGCGAGTTCGCGGAGGCCGGCTTCGAGCTGCTCGCGACGGCCGGCACCGCGAGGGCGCTCGAGGCCGCGGGGCTGCCGGTGGTGGTGGTCGCGAAGGTGGGCGAGGGCTCCCCGAGCATCGTGGACCGCATCGAGGCGGGCGAAGTCGATCTGGTGGTGAACACGGTGGAGGCCGGCCCGCGCGCGGTGAAGGATTCCTTCGCGATTCGTCGGGCGGCGCTCCAGCGCGGGCTGCCGTACTTCACCACCTTTGCGGCGCTGCGCGCCGCCGCGGGCGCGGTGAAGGCACTTCATCAGGGCACGATCGGGGTGCGCGCGCTGCAAGAGGTCCACCGCGTCGCGTAGCCTCGCCTCGGGACAACATGCCGCCGACCCCCTTTAGCGAGGCGCTCGAAGCGATCGCGAAGCCGCTCGAGTTCGCGGCGCGGGACGGCTTCGCGCGCCTCGGCCGGCTGCCGGAGCTGGAGAAGAACGTGGGCGACGCCGCGCGGCGCGGGTGCTCGCTCTTCGTACCGCCCGACGTGAAGCGGCGGCTCGCGCTCATCGAGGCCGCCTTCGCGAAGCCGCTCGGCGTGGCCGAGAAGCGCGCCGCGGTCGAGCGCGCGCTGGCCGAGTTGGTGCCGCTGCGCGATCCGGGCTTCGCCGACGCCGCGATCGCCCGCGGCCTCGGCGAGATCGCGGGCGTCGGCCCGCGCCGTGCGCAGCAGCTCGCGCAGCGCGGCCTGCGCAGCGTCGCCGACCTGCTCTTCTTTCTACCGAGCCGCTACGACGACCGCCGCACGCAGCAGCGCATCGCAGATCTCGAGGTGGGGCGCCGCGCGACCTTCAGCGGTGAGGTCAAGGTCTCGGACTTCGGTCCGCGGAAGGGCCGCTCGCGCACCTTCTCGGCGGTGCTCGGCGACGACAGCGGCGTGGTGACGCTCAAGTGGTTCCGGGGCGGCGAAGCGGTCGCGGCGCACGTGAAGAAGGGTGTACGGCTGCGCGCCACCGGCGAGGTGCGTCGCTACCGCTTCTCGAAGGAAGTGATCCACCCGGAGATCGACTTGCTGCGCGAGGGAGACGACCCGCGCGCAGCCGAAGGCCTGGTGCCCGACTACCCGGTGCCCGAGGGCATCCCGCCGCGCACCTTCCGGCGCTGGGTCGCACACGCGGTAGAGCACTACTCTGACCTGGTGCCGAGCACACTGCCCGTGCAGCTCGCGCACGAGCGCGGGCTGCCGCCCACGCCCGAGGCGCTGCGCCGCATTCACCGGCCCGAGCCCGAGGCCGACCCCGAGGCGCTGCGCCGCCGCCGGACCGCGGCGCACGAGCGGCTCGTGCTCGAAGAGCTGTACCTGCTCGAGGTCGGCCTCGTGCTGCGCCACGCGGAGCGCGCGCGCGAGCCGGGCAGTGCGCTCGACCCCGCTCGGCCGGGCGTGGCGGCCGCGCTCGCCGCGCTGCCGTTCCGTCTCACGCCCGCGCAGGAGCGCGCCTGGCGCGAGATCAGCTCCGATCTCAGCGAGCCGCATCCGATGAACCGGCTGCTGCAGGGCGACGTCGGCAGCGGCAAGACGGTGCTGGCCGCGCTCGCGGCGGTGGCCGCGGCCGAGAGCGGGCAGCAGGCGGCCCTGATGGCGCCGACCGAGCTGCTCGCGGAGCAGCACGCGCGCACGCTCCGGCTGCTGCTCGCGGGTGTGCCGCACCTGCGCATGGCGCTGCTCACCGCGTCGGTACCGCGCGCGGAGGCCGACGCGATTCGCGCGAGGCTCGCGGCGGGTGAGATCGATCTCGTGGTCGGCACGCACGCGCTGTTCCAGTCCGAGGTGCGCATCGCAAAGCTCGCGCTGGTCGTGATCGACGAGCAGCACCGCTTCGGCGTGCTGCAGCGCCAGGCGCTGGTCGGACGTGGGCCGGGCGGCCTGCATCCGCACGTGCTGGTGATGACCGCGACGCCGATTCCGCGCAGCCTTGCGCTCACCTTGTACGGCGACCTCGATCTGTCGGTGATCGACGCGCTGCCGCCCGGCCGCACGCCCGCGCGCACCGCGCTGCTGCGCGAAGGCGAGGGCAAGCGCGTGGTCGAGCAGGTGCGCGAGACGCTCGCCCGCGGCGAGCAGGTCTACGTCGTGTATCCGCTGGTCGACGAATCCGAAAAAGTGGACCTGCGCGCCGCCACCGAGCAGGCCGAGCGCATTCGCGCCGCGTTCCCGGGCGTACGCGTGGATCTGGTACACGGTCGTCTCGATGCGGCGGAGCGTGCGGTCGCGATGGAACGCTTCACCCGCGGCAAGACGAAGATCCTCGTCTCCACCACGGTGATCGAAGTCGGTGTGGACGTCGCCAACGCCACGCTGATGGTGGTCGAGCACGCGGAGCGCTTCGGTCTCGCGCAGCTGCATCAGCTGCGCGGGCGCGTCGGCCGCGGCGCGCGCCCCGGCACCTGCCTGCTGGTGGCGCGCGGCAGCAGCGAGGACAGCGAGGCCCGCCTCGCAGCGCTCTTGGACACGACAGATGGATTCGACATCGCGGATGCGGACCTGCGCATCCGCGGCCCGGGCGAGTTCCTCGGCACGCGCCAGCACGGGCGCCTGCCGGACCTGCGCTTCGCCGATCTGGTGCGCGATGCCAAGCTCGTCTCGCTGGCGCGCGAAGCGGCGCGCGAGACGGTGCGCCGCAATCCAGGCCTCGGGCGCACACCCGACCTCGCGCGCGCGGTAAAGCTGCGCTGGGGCGAGCGGCTGGCGCTGGTGGGTGTGGGCTGAGGCGCGCGCCGCGCGCGTCAGCCGAGATCGATGCCGAGGAACTCGGCGACTGCGCGGTTCCACGCCTCGGGCTGCTCGAAGTAGGGCGAGTGGCCGGCGTCGGAGATCTCGACGACGCGCGCGCCCAGGATCTTCGCGGCGCTGGCGCGGATCGCGGCCGGCGAGAAGAGCGCGTCTTCGTCGCCCACCACGAAGAGCACGCGGCCGGCGAGGGCGGCGAGCCGTTCGTCGGCGACGATCGTGCCGAACAGCGCCGGCGCGATCTTCGCGAGCTCCGGCTCTCCGAAGGCGCCGAGCATCTGGTACAGGTAGGCGCGCGCAGGATCGCGGGCGGCGAGGCTCGCGCCGAGCGCCGGGTGGCTGCCCAGCCTGTCGGTCGCGCCGACGGGCGCCGGCCGGAGCGCGCGCAATGCCGCAACGAGCTCCGCCGTCATGATCCCGCCCGGCGTGTCGGCGAGCACGAGCCGGCGCACGCGCGCCGGCTCCGCGAGCGCAAAGCCGAGCGCCGTCCAGCCGCCCATCGACTGACCCACCAGATCGATCGGCCCCGTGACACCGGCTGCCCCGAGCACCGCGCCGAGGTCGCGCACCGCCAGCGCGGGGCTCGTCGGTCCGCCGCGTGCGCTCGAGCGGCCGAAGCCGCGGTGATCCCAGCTGATCACACGCCGGTGTCGTCCGAACACCGGCGTCTGCTGGTACCAGACGGCGTGGTTCCCGCCGGCACCGTGGCACAGCACCAGCGTCGGCTCGCCCTCGCCGACGCTCTCGTAGTAGATGCGCTCGCCGTCCGATTCCGTGAAGCCGTTGCTGCGCCGCATGGGCGCGAGGCTATCACGGTGATCTCTCCTCTTGACTTTCGCCCGCGTCCCGCCGATGCTGCTCCCGTCATGTCGCACGCTCGAATCCAGCTGGCCCTCCTCTCCGACCTGCTCCACGCCCTCCTCCTTATGGGGGCGGGGGAGGCCGGCTAGCAGCAGGCGCTGCGACGCGAAGAAAGCCCTCTCCCGCCCGACCGGCCGGAGGGGGCTTCGCGTTTCTGGACCTGGATCCGCGGCTCGCTCCGTTCCGACCGGCTGGGCACTACCACCCAGGAGCGAGTCATGCACGAGCGAGTCCGAGTCTTCGATACGACCCTGCGCGACGGCGAGCAGGCGGCCGGTGTCTGCTTCTCGGCGGACGACAAGCTCACGATCGCCACCCGCCTCGCCGCGCTCGGCGTAGACGTGATCGAGGCGGGCTTCCCGATCAGCTCGCCCGAGGAGGCCGCCGCCGTCGCGGAGGTGGCCGCGAACGTGCGCGGCCCCGTGATCTGCGCGCTCGCGCGTGCGGTGCCGAAGGACATCGCGGCGGCCGGCGAGGCGCTGCGCCACGCCCGCGAGCGCCGCATCCACGTCTTCGTGAACGCGAGCGACATGCAGCTGGCGCACCAGCTGCAGAAGAGCCGGGCCCAGGTGGTCGCGCTGGCCGCGGCCATGGTGCGGAGCGCTCGCGAGTTCACCGACGACGTCGAGTTCAGCCCGATGGACGCGACGCGCGCGGATCCGACCTTCGTGGCGGAGCTGGTGCGGGCCGTGCTCGCGGCGGGTGCTGGCACGATCAACCTGCCCGACACCGTCGGTTTCGCCCTGCCCGAACAGGTGAGCGGCATGCTCCGCACGCTGCGCAGGGACGTGCCGGAGATCGAGGCGGCGGTGATCTCCTTCCACGGTCAGGACGATCTCGGTCTCGCCACCGCGAACAGCCTGGCGGCGATCGCGGCGGGCGCGCGCCAGGTGGAGGTGACGATGAACGCGATCGGCGAGCGCGCCGGCAACACCTCGCTCGAAGAAGTCGTGATGGCGCTGCGCGTACACGCCGAGCGCCTGGGCGTCTCGTGCGGGGTCGACACGACTGGCATCTACGCGCTCTCCGAGCTGGTGGCGGAACGCTCGGGCATCGCCGTGCCGCCGAACAAGGCGATCGTCGGCCGCAATGCCTTCCGTCACGCGTCCGGCATCCACCAGGACGGCGTGCTCAAGCAGCGCGAGACCTACGAGGTGATCGATCCGGCCTGGATCGGCCATCCGATCGGCAGCGAGATCGTGCTGGGCAAGCTCTCCGGCCGCGCAGGCTTCGCCGCGCGCCTCGCGGCGCTCGGCTTCCACCTGCCGGAGGCCGAGCTGGCGCGCGCCTTCCGGTGCTTCCAACGCATCGCGGTCACGAGCCGCGAGGTGAGCGACGTGGAGCTGCGAGGGATCTGCGCCGAGGTCGCGCATGCCGCCTAGCCTCGCGCTAGCTCTGCGTGCGGGCGGCTCACGAGCGCGTGCCGTGCCCCTCCATGCCGACCAGCGCCTCCTCGTGGAGGCCGAGTCCGTGCAAGGCGGTGGCGTGCCAGAAGCGCGCGCGCAGCGCCGTCCTCTCGTCGTCGAGCGCGCGTGCGATGCGCTCGAGCGCGAGGTAGCAGTCGGCGCAGGCGCCGAGTGCACTGCGTCGATAGTGAGCCGCCGCCGCAGCTTCGAGCTCGCCGGCGCAGCGGCGCAGCGGGGCGTCGCTCTCGGACACACGGTCGTTCTCGAGCAGCAGCATCGCCCCGAGTCTCTGCGTTCACGCCGCCCGCCGGCGCCTCGGCCCGAGGCGAGGAATCGGGCCGAAGGCGGCGTTCCCCGCCCGCGGCAGCCCCGCGGCCCCACGGGGAGGCGGCGTCGAAACACTGGAAGGATCGGTGCCCTCCGCCTATCGTGCGGGCCGCTTTTCCCGGGGGCGCTCCGTCTGCCTGAGAGCGCCCACCGTACCCCTGCCTGGGAGGCCCCATGTCCCCGACTCTGATCGCCCTCGTCGCGAGCGTGCTCGCCCTCGTCGCAGCCGTTGTGCTCTACAGGGCGGTGCTCGCCGCGGCGACCTCGACGGAGCGTGCCAACGAGATCGCGGCCGCGATCCGGACCGGCGCCGACGCCTTCCTGCGCCGGCAGTACCGCACGGTGGCGATCGTCGGGGTGCCCATCGGGATCGTGCTCGGGCTCGCGCTCGGCCGCTGGTACGCGATCGGCTTCGGGGTCGGTGCGATCGCCAGCGCCTTGGCCGGCTTCATCGGCATGAACGTCTCCGTGCGCGCGAACGTGCGCGTGGCACAGGCCGCAAACGCCGGCTTCGGCCCCGCCTTCGGGCTCGCCTTTCGCGGCGGGGCGGTGACGGGCCTGCTGGTGGTGGGCGCGGGCCTGCTCTCGCTCACCGCGCTGGTCTGGGCCATGCACGCGGCGGGTTACAGCAAGCCCGACGCGTTGATCGGCCTCGCCTTCGGCGGCTCGCTGATCTCGGTCTTCGCGCGGCTCGGCGGCGGCATCTTCACCAAGGGCGCCGACGTGGGCGCCGACCTGGTGGGCAAGCTCGAGGCCAACATCCCCGAGGACGATCCGCGCAACCCCGCCGTGATCGCCGACAACGTGGGCGACAACGTCGGCGACTGCGCCGGCATGGCGGCCGACTTGTTCGAGACCTTCGGCGTCACCTCGGCGGCGGCCATGCTGCTCGGGAACATCCTGTTTCCCGGCACCGATGCGATGTTCCTCTACCCGCTGCTGATCGGCGCTGCCGGCATCGTCGGCTCGCTGGTCGCGATCCCCTTCGTGCGCATCGGTGAGCCGGCGGAGGGCCAGCAGCCCGCGGTGATGCGGTCGATGTACGTGGGTCTCGCGATCGCGTGCGCCGTGATGCTCGCGCTCGTCTTCGTCGCGAACGGCATGACCGAGATCCCCGCCCAGGACGCGAAGGGCCATCCGATCACGGGCCAGACGCTGTGGCTGTGCGCGTTGATCGGTGCCGTCGTGACGGGCGCCATGATGTGGGTGACCGACTTCTACACCGGCGGCAACTCTCGCCACGTGGTCCACATCGCGAAGTCGAGCGAGGGCGGCCACGCCACCAACATCATCGCCGGCCTCGCCGTCGGCATGCAGTCCACCTGGATCCCGGTGGGCGTGATCGTGCTCGCGATCGCGCTCTGCAACGCCGCGGCCGGCCTCTACGGCATCGGCATCGCGGCGATGGCGATGCTCTCGCTGGCCGGCATCGTGGTCTCGATCGACGCCTACGGTCCGATCACCGACAACGCAGGCGGCATCGCGGAGATGGCCGAGCTCGGCAGCAAGGTGCGCGCGGTGACCGATCCGCTCGACGCCTTCGGCAACACCACCAAGGCAGTTACCAAAGGTTATGCGGTGGCCTCGGCCGGCCTCGCCGCGGTGGCGTTGTTCGCGACCTTCCTCGAGGACCTGCGTGCGGAAGGCATCGAGGCGACGTTCGATCTCGCCAACACCGCCGTGGTAGCCGGTCTGTTCATCGGCGCCGTGACGCCCTTCGTGTTCGCCTCGTTCGCGATGAGCGCCGTGGGTGAGGCCGGCGGCAAGGTGGTGGACGAGGTGCGCCGCCAGTTCAAGGAGATTCCGGGCCTGATGGAGGGCACGGGGAAGCCCGACTACGCCGCCTGCGTGGACATCGTGACGCGCTCGGCGCTGCGCCTGATGGTGGCGCCGGCGCTGATCCCGATCGCGATCCCGATCCTGGTGGGGCTCGCGCTCGGCGCGGAAGGCCTCGGCGGCCTCTTGATCGGCTCGATCGTGTCGGGCGTCTGCGTCGCGCTCTCGATGACCACCGGCGGCGCTGCCTGGGACAACGCCAAGAAGTACATCGAGGGCGGCGCGCTCGGCGGCAAGGGCAGCAACGCGCACAAGGCGGCGATCACCGGCGACACGGTCGGCGATCCCTACAAGGACACCGCCGGCCCGGCCATCAACCCGATGCTGAAGCTGGTGAACATCGTCGCGTTGCTGATGATTCCGTTCCTGGGCTGAGTGGAGCCCGACCGCCATCCGCGCGACCGGCTCCGGCGCGAGCTGGGCCTGCACGATGCCGTGTTCCTGGTCGTGGCCTCGGTGGTCGGCTCGGGGATCTTCCTCACGCCCGGTGCGATCGCGGAGCGGCTGCCTCATCCGGGCTTGATCCTCGCCGTCTGGGTGGTGGGCGGGCTGCTCTCGCTGGCTGGCGCGCTCGCGAACGCGGAGCTGGGCGCCGCGTTTCCGCACGCCGGCGGCGACTACGTCTACCTGCGCGAGGCGTTCCATCCGCTGGCGGGATTCCTGGCGGGCTGGCTGTCGTTCTTCGGGATCTTCGCCGGCACCGTGGCGACGCTGGCGGTCGGCTTCGCGCAGGCGGTCGAGCCGCTGCTCGGGCTCTCGGGCCCCGCGCAGACAGCGCTCGCCGTCGCGACCATCCTGGGTTGCTCGTGGCTCAACGCGATCGGCGTGCGTCACGGCGCGCGCGCCAACAATGTGACGGGCTGGATCAAGGTGGGCGTGCTGGCGTTCTTCGTGGTGGTGGCACCGCTCTCGGGGCGGGGCGACTTCGCGAACCTGCGGCCCTTCGTGGACGGCGTGCTGTCCGCGGCGCCGCCGCTCGCCTTCGCGCTCGCGCTCTCGCCCGTGCTGTTCAGCTACCTGGGCTGGAACGCGACGGTGTTCGTGGCGAGCGAGATCCGCGACCCGGGCCGCAACGTGCCGCGCTCGCTGTTCATCGGCCTCGGGCTGTGCATCGCGCTCTATCTCGCACTGAACCTGGCGTACCTCTATGCCGCGCCGGTCGCGCAGCTAGCGGGCGCGGCGAATGCCGGCGAGCTCGCCGCCAAGGTGATCGTGGGCCCGCGCGGCGGCGGCTTCGTCGCCGCCTTCGTGCTGATCTCGATCCTCGGCACGCTCAACGCCACGATCCTGGTCGGCCCGCGCATCGCCTACGCGATGGCGCTCGACCAGCTCTTCCCGCGCGTGGCGGAGCGCGTGCACGCTCGCCATGTCACGCCGACAGGCGCGATCTGGCTCCAGGCCGGTGTGGCCTGCACGTTGGTGCTGTTGCTCGAGACCTTCCCGAGCGCGCTCGACTTCACGACCTTCGGCATCGTGCTCGCCACCATGGCCGACACGCTCGCGCTGTTCGCGCTGCGCCGGAAGCAGCCGGGGCGTGCGCGCCCGTACCGCGCCTGGGGCTATCCGTGGGTGCCGCTGATCTACCTCGCCGCCAATGCTGCCATCGGCGTCGGCCTGCTGGTCGGCCGGCCGCGCGAGGCCGGCATCGCGATCGCCGTGCTCGCCCTCGGCGTGCCGGCCTACTTTGTCTTCGAACGGGCGAGTCGCCGCGAGTAGCTTGCCCCCCGGGAACTTGTTTCGTAGGCTGCCGGCCGGCGCCCCCCGCCGAACCCAGCTGCCTCGGGAGCCGCCGTGTCTGCGATCCGTCACGACTTCCACAAGCTTCGCCGCCTGCCGCCCTACGTCTTCGCGCAGGTCACCTCGCTCGCGCTCGCCGCGCGCCGCGCCGGCGAGGACATCATCGACCTCGGCATGGGCAACCCCGATCTCGCGACGCCGCCGCACGTGGTCGAGAAGATCTGCGAAGCCGCGCGCGACGAGGGCAACCACCGCTACTCGGCGTCGCGGGGTGTCCCGAACCTGCGCGCCGCGATCACCGAGTGGTACCAGCGCCGGCACGGCGTCTCGCTCGACCCCGAGACCGAGGCCATCGCGGTGATCGGTGCAAAGGAAGGCCTCTCGCACTTCATGCTCGTCACCGTCGGTCCTGGCGACGTGGTGATGTGTCCGGATCCGGCCTATCCGATCCACCAGTACGCCGTGATCATCGCGGGCGGCGATCTACGCAAGGTGCCGCTCGGTCCCGACATCGACTTCATCGCGAACCTCGAGCAGGCGATCCAGCGCACCTGGCCGAAGCCGAAGGCGCTGATCGTGTCGTTTCCGGCCAACCCCACCACGCAGGTGGTGGATCGCGCCTTCTTCCAGCGCGTCGTCGATTTTGCGCGCGAGCACGAGATCATGGTGATCCACGACTTCGCCTATGCGGAGATCTGCTTCGACGGCTATCAGGCGCCCAGCATTCTGGAGCTACCCGGCGCGCGCGACGTCGCGATCGAGTTCGGCTCGCTCTCGAAGAGCCACTCGATGGCTGGCTGGCGCGTGGGCTTCGCGGCGGGCAACAAGGAGATGATCCACGCGCTCACGCGCATCAAGAGCTACCTCGACTACGGCATTCCGACGCCGATCCAGGTGGGCGCGATCGTGGCGCTGCGCGGCCCGCAGGACTGCGTGAGCGAGGCCTGCGAGGAGTACAAGGCGCGGCGCGACGTACTGATCGACGGCCTCGGCCAGCCAGGGCCCGGCCAGTGGAAGATCGAGAAGCCGCTCGCCACGATGTTCGTCTGGGCGCCCGTGCCCGAGCCGTTCCGCGCGCTGGGCTCGCTCGAGTTCAGCAAGCGCATGCTGGCGAAGGCCAAGGTCGCGGTGGCGCCCGGCATCGGCTTCGGCGAGACGGGCGAGGGCTTCGTGCGCTTCGCGCTGGTCGAGAACCGCCACCGCATCCGCCAGGCCGCACGCGGCATCCGGCGCTTCCTGCGCGCGGCTGCGCCGTAGGCCGGCCATGGGCCAGCGCGCGGTAGGAGTCGGGCTCGTCGGTCTCGGCACGATCGGCACCGGCGTGGTGAAGGTGCTGTCGCGCAACGCCGGCGTGATCGCGCAGCGGCTCGGCTTCCCGCTGCGTCTCGTGCGCATCGCCGACATCGACACCGCGCGTGATCGCGGTGTCGACCTCTCGGGCATCCGCTTCGACGCCGACGCCGAGGGCCTGATCCGCGATCCCGAAGTCGAGATCGTGGTCGAGCTGATCGGGGGCACCGGCGCCGCGCGGCACATCACGCAGGCCGCGATCGAGCAGGGCAAGCACGTCGTCACGGCGAACAAGGCGCTGCTGGCGCTGCACGGCAAGGAGATCTTCGCCGCGGCGGCCAGGCGAGGTGTGGACATTGCCTTCGAGGCCAGCGTCGGGGGCGGCATCCCGATTCTGCGCAGTCTACGCGAGGGCCTCGCCGCGAATCGCATCCAGAGCTTGCACGGCATCGTGAACGGCACAACGAACTTCGTGCTCAGCGAGATGGAGAAGAGCGGGGCGCCCTTCGACGTGGTGCTCGCGCGCGCGCAGGCGCTCGGCTACGCCGAGGCCGATCCCAGCACCGACGTGGACGGCCACGACGCCGCACACAAGCTCACGCTGCTGATCGCGATGGCCTTCGGAGCGCAGCTCACCGCGAAGGAGATTCCGACCGAGGGCATCCGCGCGATCAGCCCGCTCGACTTCGAGGCCGCCGCCGAGTTCGGCTACCGCATCAAGATGCTGGCGATCGGACGCGAGCGCGTTGGTGCTGACGGTAGACGGTGCATCGAGGCACGCGTACACCCGACGCTGATTCCGGAGGGCAGCCTGCTCTCGAAGGTGGACGGCGCGATGAACGCGATCGCCGTGCACGGCGATGCAGTCGGCCGCACGCTGTTCTACGGCGCCGGCGCCGGCGAGCTGCCGACGGCCAGCGCGGTGGTGGGCGATCTGATGGAGCTCGCGCGCGAGATCCGGCGCGGGCGGGCCGGGCGCGTGGCCCCGCTCGCCTTCCTGCCCGACCACCTGGAGCCGCTGCCGGTGGTGCCGCTCGGCGAGCTGATGGGCCGCTGCTACCTGGTGTTCCAGGCGGCCGATCGGCCAGGTGTGCTCGGCCAGATCGCGAGCGCGCTCGGCGAGCACGGCATCAGCATCGAGTCGGTGCTCCAGAAGAAGGCCGCGGCGACGAGTAGCGCGGTGCCGGTGCTCGTCTTCACGCATCCGGCGCGCGAGGACGCAGTGCGCCGCGCGCTGGCTACGATCGATCGTCTGCCCGAGATCGCCGCGCCCACCCGGCTCGTGCGCATCGAGGAGGAGCTCTGATGGCGGAGAAGCCGCGCTACCAGGCCTGGTTCCAGAGCCTCGCGCACCCGGCGGAGCGTTATCCGCTCGACGAGGTGGTCTACACGGACCGCGACGGGGGCCTGCTCCAGGTCGTCCACGACGTGGATGAGCTGCGCAAGACCAAGGCGCCGCAGTGGAAGGAGCTGTTCGAGGCCCGCGCGCACAAGACGCAGTGGCCCTACGGCTCGGGCGTGTGGGGCAAGAAGGAATGGGTGCTGCCCGAACTCGACCCCGAGAACGTCGTCTCGATGTACGAGGGTCACTCGAACCTGTTCTGGGCCGAGCGTTACGGGCGCGCGCTCGGCGTCGAGGATCTGTGGCTCAAGCTCTGCGGCAACAGCCACACCGGCTCCTTCAAGGACCTCGGCATGACGGTGCTGGTGTCCATGGTGAAGGAGATGCGCGCGCGCGGGAAGCAGATCCGCGCGGTGGCCTGCGCCTCCACCGGTGATACCTCGGCGGCGCTCTCCGCGTACGCCGCGGCGGCCGAGATCCCCGCCATCGTGTTCCTGCCGCGCGGGAAGATCTCCGTGGCGCAGCTGATCCAGCCGGTCGCGAACGGCGCGATGGTGTTCGCGCTCGACACCGACTTCGACGGCTGCATGGAGATCGTCAAGAAGGTCGCCGAGAAGGACGGCATCTACCTCGCCAACTCGATGAACAGCCTGCGCATCGAAGGCCAGAAGACGGTCGGCATCGAGATCGTGCAGCAGTTCGACTGGGAGGTGCCCGACTGGATCGTGATCCCGGGTGGCAACCTCGGCAACGTGTCGGCGCTGGCGAAGGGCCTCGACATGCTGGTCGAGCTCGGCCTGGTCACGCGCCGTCCGCGCATCGTGTGCGCGCAGGCCGAGAACGCGAATCCGCTCTACGTCGCCTACCAGCGCGACTTCCGAGTCTTCGAGCCCATGCACGCGCGCCCCACGCTGGCCTCGGCGATCCAGATCGGCAATCCGGTCTCGTACGAGAAGGCGGTGGACGCGATTCGCCGCTACGACGGCATCGTCGAGCAGGCCAGCGAGACCGAGATCGCGGAAGAGGCCGCGCGGGCCGATCGCACCGGCCTGTTCAACTGCCCGCACACGGGCGTGGCTCTCGCCGCGGCGCGCAAGCTGGTGGAGCGCGGCACGATCCGTCCCAGCGATCGCGTGGTGGTGATCTCGACCGCGCACGGCCTCAAGTTCGTGGACTTCAAGGTGCGCTACCACGAGATGCGTCTCGAAGAAATCGAATCGCAGGTTCCGAACCCGCCGATCGAGCTGCCGGCCGACTACGGCGCGGTACGCGACCGCATGCTGCGCGAGATCGAGCGCCGCTTCGAGAGCTGACGGGGGCGCCGTGTTCAGTGGGATCGTCGAGTGTGTGGCCGAGGTGGTGGCCATCGAGCCGCGCGGCGCGGGCGTTCGGCTCGTCGTCGCCGCGCCCAAGCTTGCGAGCGCGGCGCGCCTCGGCGACAGCATCGCCGTGAGCGGCAGCTGTCTCACCGTGGCCGAGCGCAGCGGAGAGCGCCTCGGCTTCGACGCCGTGCGCGAGACGCTCGATCGCACCGCGCTCGGCGCTCTGCGCCCCGGGTCGCGCGTGAATCTCGAGCGGGCGCTGCGCGCGGACAGCCGGCTCGACGGCCACATCGTGCAGGGTCACGTGGACGAGACGGGCGTGGTGCGCGAGCTGCGCCGAGAGGCCAGCGATACCCGTCTCTTCATCGCCGCCAGCCGCGGCTTCAACGACTGGCTGGTCGAGAAGGGCTCGGTGGCGGTGGACGGCGTAGCGCTGACGGTGGTCGGCCTCGAGAGCGCTGGCTTCGACGTCGCGCTGATCCCGCACACGCTCGAGATCACGACGCTGGGCACGCTCGTTCCGGGCGCGCTCGTGAATCTCGAGGCGGACGTGCTCGGCAAGTACGTGCGGCGCTACCTCGCGCGGGTCGGCGTCGCCACGCCTTCGAACGGAGGCGCATGAAGCGGCTGCTGCTGGCGGCGGCGTTCGCCGCCGGCCTCGGACCGCCCGCTGCCGCGCTCGCCGACGATGCCTGGGAGGGCGCGATCGAGCGTGTGTCGCGCGGGGTGGTGGCGCTGCGCGTCACCGGCACGCGCGCCTTCGACACGGAAGCGCCGGGCGTGGCCGTGGCCACCGGCTTCGTGGTCGATGCCGGGCGGGGTCTGATCCTCACCAACCGGCACGTCGTGCGACCGGGCCCCATCACCGCCGAGGCGGTCTTCCTGAACCACGAGCGGGTGCGCGTCTGGCCGGTCTATCGCGATCCGGTGCACGACTTCGGCTTCTTCCGCTACGACCCAGCGAGCGTGCGCTTCATGCGGCCCGAGCCGCTCGCGTTGGTGCCCGCCGCGGCCCGCGTCGGCGCCGAGATCCGCGTGATCGGGAACGACGCCGGCGAGAAGCTCTCGATCCTCGCCGGCACGCTCGCGCGCCTCGACCGCGAGGCGCCCAGCTACGGCGAAGGCAACTACGGCGACTTCAACACCTTCTACCTCCAGGCCGCCTCCGGCATCTCGGGCGGCTCCTCGGGCTCGCCGGTCGTGGATCGCGCCGGCCGCGTGCTCGCGATCGTCGCCGGCGGGAATCGCGAGGCTGCCTCGAGCTTCTTCCTGCCGCTCGAGCGTGTGGTCTATGCGTTGAACTGCCTGCGCCGCCGGGAGCCGGTGGCGCGCGGCACCCTGCAGGCGGTGTTCCAGCTCCAATCGTACGACGAGCTCGGCCGCCTCGGGCTCTCCCGCGCGAGCGAGACCCGCGTGCGCACGGCACACCAAGAGGCGCACGGCCTGCTCGTGGCGAAGGAGGTGCTGCCGGGCGGTCCGGCCGCCGGCGTGCTCGTGCCAGGGGACGTGGTGCTCTCGCTCGAGGGCCGCGACCTGCTCGACTTCGAGACGCTCGAGACGGTGCTCGACGCCTCGGTCGGCAAGAGCGTGCGACTCGGCGTCGAGCGCGGCGGCGTGGCGCACGAGCTGTCCGCAGAAGTGCAAGACCTGCACGCGGTCACGCCCGCGGAGTACGTGGAGCTTTCGGGCGCGGTGCTGCACCCGCTCTCGCTGCAGCTGGCACGGAGCTACGGCGTGCCTGTTGCGGGAATCGTGCTCGCAGCGCGCGGCTACGCGTTCTCGCGCTCGGGCATTCCGCCGCGGGCGTTGGTTCTCGAGCTCGGCGACGTCTCGCTGCCCGACCTCGACGCACTCGAGCGCGAGCTTTCGCGGCTGGCCGACGGCGAGCGCGTGCGCGTGCGCTGGTCCGAGCTGTCGCGCCCGGAGCTGCCGCAGGAATCCGTGTTGCGCATCGACCGGCGTTGGTTCGCTGCGCGCCGCTGCTCTCGCGACGACACGCTGGGTCGCTTCGTGTGCCGGGAGCTGGCGTCTCCGCCGGCGCCGAGGCCCGCGCAGGCTGCGACGGCGCGGCTCGAGACCTCCGGTCCCGGGCCGAGCGAACGCCTGGCACGTTCGCTGGTCTCCGTGAACTTCGACGTGCCCTACGGGATCGACGGCGTGCACGGCGCCGCGTTCACCGGCGCCGGCCTCGTCGTCGATGCCACGCGTGGGCTCGTGCTGGTGGATCGCGACACCGTGCCCGTGACGCTGGGCGACGTCGAGATCGGCTTCGGCGGCTCGCTGACGCTCGACGGCCGCGTGCTGGCGCTCCACCCCGAGCACAACCTCGCACTGGTGGCGTACGACCCGGCGCAGCTCGGTGCGACGCCGGTCGAGAGCGCGGAGCTGCGCGACGAGCCGCTCGCGCCCGGCGACCCGGTCTGGCTGGTGACGCTCAGCGAGCGACACCAGCTGCTGGCGCGGCAGTCCTCGGTGGAGCGGGTGGACGCGCCGGTGCTGGCGCTTCCGCGTGTGCCTCGCTTCCGCGAGACGAACCTCGACCTGATCCGCCTGACCGAGGTGCTGCCGGGCGTCGGCGGGGTGTTGGCCGACGGCAAGGGCCGTGTGCAGGCGCTCTGGGCGTCGTTCGCGACCGTGGGAGCGAACGGGCCCACCTCGTTCTTCGCCGGCGTCCCGTCGGAGGTGCTGCGCGCCTGGCTGGGCGACCTCCAGGATGGCGAGCCGCGGCCCTGGCGGACGCTCGGCGTCGAGCTCTCGGCGCTGTCGCTTGCGGATGCGCGCGAGCGCGGATTGCCGCCCGAGCTGGCGGAAGAGCTCGAGGATCGCGATGGCGCCGAGCCGCGCGTGCTCGCGGTGCGCCGCCCGCATCCAGCGAGCCCGGCGGCTGCCGCGCTGCGCGTCGGGGATCTACTGGTGCGCGTGAACGGCGAGGCGGTGACGCGCTTCCGCGAGGTCGAGCGCGCGGCGCAGGCCGAGCGTCTCACGCTGACGGTTGCGCGCGGCGCGGCGCTACACCATTTCGAGCTCCCGACCCTTCCCACGAGTGGAGAAGGAACACGCGAGGCGCTGGTCTGGGCGGGTGCGCTGCTGCAGCCCCCTCCGGTCGAGCTCTCGACGCAGTGGGGTGCCTCGCGCGACGGCGTCTACGTGGCCGGCGCCTTCCGCGGCACGCCGGCTGAGCGGCACCGGCTGCGGCCCACCTTGCGCATTCTCGCCGCGGACGGCCAGGCGACGGGCGACCTCGTGGCGTTCCGCTCGGCCGTCTCACGGCTTTCTGACGGCGCCACCGTCCGGCTGCAGGTCGTCGACCTCGAGGGTCGCAGCGACGTGCTCGCGGTGGAGCTCGACCTGCACGATTGGCCGACGGTACTCTTGACTCGCACGGCCGCAGGCTGGGAGCGCGCCGCCGCCGGCGCCACGCCGTAGGAGGGAGCGATGCAACGCATGCTCGACGTCTCGAGCTCGATCGCCGCCACGCTCGTGCGCGGCGCCCAGGGGATGCGCGTGCGCCGGCTCGGAGCGCGCCCCGCCGAGCCTCTCCTGCTCTACGAGTTCGAGAGCTGCCCCTTCTGTCGGAAGGTGCGCGAAGCGCTCACGCTGCTGGATCTCGATGCCGACATCCGGCCCTGTCCGAAGGGCGGGCGACGGTTCCGGCCGGAGCTGGTCGAACGCGGCGGGAAGGCCCTGTTCCCGTACCTGGTGGATCCGAAC
>Ga0247727_10000665_pt1 | contig 84481 bp, 89 predicted proteins | sample WisWelCaveWW1625_FD_202498 | JGI IMG/M metagenome (GOLD analysis project Ga0247727, IMG submission 202498) | Biofilm microbial communities from Wishing Well Cave, Virginia, United States - WW16-25 | ecosystem: Environmental > Aquatic > Deep subsurface > Groundwater > Cave microbial mat | place...
CCTGAGCGTTTGCCGCCAGCGCCGCGAACGCGTCGGCGTTTGCCGCCTGTGCCGCCGTTGCTTGCGCGGTGCTCGCTTGTGCAACACGCGCCATGGAGGCAAACGCCTGGGGATCGCGTGCGAGGGCCTGGAAGGCTTGAGCGTTGCGCGCCATCGACTGGAAGGCGGCTGCGTTGGCGGCCATCGCGTTGAACGCTTGGGCGTTGGCGGCCAGCGCCTGGAAGGCCTGCGCATTCGAGGCAAGCGCGCTGAACGCGGCCGCGTCGGCCTCGAGCGCACTCATGGCTTGGGCGTCGCCTGCAAGCGCCTGGAACGCCTGGGCGTTGCTCGCCATAGCCGCGTTGGCCTGCGGATTGCGTGCAGCGGCGGCGAAATTGGCGTTGCGGGCGAAAGCGGAAAACGCTTGCGGATTACGCGCCATGGCGGCGAACGCCTGGGGATGACGCGCCAAGGCCGCAAATGCCTGGGGATGCTGGGCCATCGCCGCAAACGCCTCTGGCTGGTGCGCCATCGCCGAAAAGGCCTGAGCGTTTGCCGCCAGCGCCGCGAACGCGTCGGCGTTTGCCGCCTGTGCCGCCGTTGCTTGCGCGGTGCTCGCTTGTGCAACACGCGCCATGGAGGCAAACGCCTGGGGATCGCGTGCGAGGGCAGTGAAAGCCTGGGCGTTTTGCGCCATCGCAATCAGCGCTTGGGGGTTCTGAGCGAGCGCGACGAAGCCCGGATCGGAGGCGAGCGCGCGAAACGATGGATCGTTCACCATCAATTGGAACACGTCGGTCTGCATCAATTGCGGCACAGCGTCGTCGCCAATCGTCACATCGGCGTCGTCAACCTGCGCGGAGCGATGCCGTTCGGCCGGCGCGATAGTTCCCGCGATCTGCGTGTCCGTCGGTGGAAGGATGGAGCCTACAGTGATGGCGGCGATCGCCAGCAAAGAGACCATTCCAGTGGCCGCCAGGCCCAATTTTGCGGTGCTTGAAAGATCTGCCATGTCGGCCTCCAGCCAACGCCCACGCCGGTCGATTAGCCGCCACTATTACTAAGGCGTCAATATAAGAAGTGACCCGACCGGACGCGTCTCCAATGTTGCATTGCACAAATACGCCAAGCGCTGAATTCACTTGATTTCCTGATCTTGCAGCGCGCCAAGTTCGAGGTTGTGCGCTGGCGCGGACCGACGCGCACGACGGCGTCAGGGGAAGACTGCTATTCAATGGGTCTGTTGCTGCACCGGTTGGCTGCGGGGATCATTCTCGCCTTCGAAGCGCTCGCGTGTTTGGCGAGCGTTGCACTACTGGTCGTGCTCGCGGCGGCGCCGCTCTACATGGTGTATCTGCCGTTTGAACCCTTGCCATGGCAGTGGGCGGCCGCTTTCCTTGCCGCTTGCGCGATAGCGGTCGCGGCGTCGTGGGTAAAAGGCATCTTCGATCGCCGATTGCCGGCGCGCATCGGGGGCGAACCGCGTCACGCCCACATCAGCGGCTGGACGTTCGTTTGGATCGTATTGGCGACGTCCGTGATCGTGGCGCTGGCGACTTGGGCCGCGGGCAGCGAAGCCAACCGGGAAACTATCAACACCGACTGGGGTGAACGCATCCTGGTGGGACTGGCGATCGCCTTCGTCGTGGCCGCTCTCATTCCTACAATGAACCTGGCTGACCGCGCAGCTGGCGCGATTGACGCCATCGGCAAGGTGATCCGTCCATTTGGCCGCCTGCTCAGCATCTTGGACAGCATACTTGTGTTTGCCGTCGCGGGCGCTGCTGGCGTCACCCAAGGGTCGTTGCGTGTGCGCTACGCCGCTTTGTTCAGCACGCTTGGTGCGTGTGCGGTCATGGGATATTGGCTCGAGCCCCCGTGGGGTCTTGCGCCATTGGCGTGGGGGTTTGCCGTTGCAATCGCCATTTCAAGGCGTTGGGCTTGGATCGAGGCCGACCGCGAATTGGCGATGCTCAACCGGCGCTTCGTCGGCCCGCATCTTCGCATCGGTTTTGCCCAGGATCTACGCGATGAGGCGCTCCTGAGTTTTTCCTCATTGCTGTTGCTGGTTCCCTTGGCGTTGCGACAGGCGCAGATCGCCGCCCTCGATGCACACTACGAATTGTTCAATATCGACCTCGAAGGCGCTGAGAACCTCCGAACTTGGATCGGCTTTTTCGGGACCGAGCTGGCCAAGGCCGTTCCCTTTGTCGATTGGGCCGAAGTGTACGATGTCGGCGGCGCCGAAGACGGCATCATTCGAAGCCCTGTCTCCCAGCACTTCGTCTTCGCAACCCGCATCCTGGTCGACCTCGTGTTCCTGGCGGCTTTGTTGCAGGCGCTCTCTATCTCGGCGCGCAACGCCGCCCAGCGCGGCCTGTTCTACGAAGGTCAGCTGGACCGGCTGGATCCGTTCCTCGAGCCGCATGAGTTTCGCAAGCTTCTGCGCCGTGGCGAGTCCGGCGCGCTAGAGCCAGATGCCGAGCGCGTTGGCCAGTTTCCCTCCTACGATCCGATCCGCCTCAGCGAACTCGCGGGCGAATCCAAGGACCGCCAAGTGCGCAGCGCCGTCAACGCCGTCCGGGTTCAGCAAGGGGGCTCGAACATTGGAGAATTCCATCAGGAGCTGGCGCGGCGCACGCGCGCGTCGCAGCGCGACAAAGAGGCGATCCTGCAGGTGGTCCACGCGATTCGCGCCGCGGGACCGGATCGAGATGTCGCGCTGCTGGGTGAGTTGCGGCGTGATCTGAGAATTGTTCCAAGATTGGTGGAGGTGCGTGTAGAGGTCGCACGGTTGATCGCCGAGGCGCCTGATGGCTCTGAAAAAGCGCGTGCGCTGCGCGGCGCCTTGGAAGGCGAACGCGATACGCTCGGACCCATCCGGCTGATCGCGCTGACCGCGCTTGGAGAGGCCGCTCAGCGCGGCGACGGCGACGCGTTAGCGGCGCTGCGGGACATGGCGCGGTCGCGTGAGCTTGAGGGCGCCGAGCGAAACACCGCGCGCGCCTTCCTAAGACATGCGCGAAAAGAAAACGACGCGGTCGCTAGGGCAAATGCGCCAGCCCCAACGACGGCGCCAGAAACTCCGCCGGCGGAGGCCGCAAAGGTCCTGCACATGCGGGCAAGGCGCCGCGCCAACGCTCTTGGTTGGATTGGATTAGGCGCGTTTGTAATGGTGGGGGCGGCCGCGATCTTCCTCTGGCAAAATCAGGAGGAGATAGGCGGGCCAGGCGCGCCGACTGCCCCGGTAGTGGAGGCCGAACGGGCGTCCGTCGAACGCTCCGGCAGCGAAGCCGCCAATGCTCCTGCGCCGCCAACGATCTTTCAAGATTGCGCGTCGTGCCCGCGGATGGCGACCTTGGGGGGCGGACGCTACCTCATGGGCGCGAGCGGCGACGATCCGCAGCGGCAGCCGTGGGAATCGCCCCAGCATGAGGTTGCGTTGCAGGCCTACGCGATCGGCACCCACGAAGTGACGTTTGCCGAGTGGGATGCGTGCGTCACCGCGGGTGGTTGCAATCGCTACGCGCCGCCGGGTCGCGGATGGGGCCGCGGCAGGCGTCCGATCATGATGGTGTCATGGCGCGATGCTCAGCGGTACATGAGCTGGCTGAGCCAACGCACCGGGCGCGCCTATCGGCTCCCGACCGAGGCCGAGTGGGAGTTTGCCGCTCGTGGAGGAACGAGCACGCGCTATTGGTGGGGCGATGAGTTCAGGCCTGATATCGCCTCGACGCAGGGCACCGTCGAAGTCGGCGCCACCGGGCAAAATGGTTTTGGGCTTCATGAAGTCACGGGCAACGTCGCTGAGTGGGTCCATGATTGCTACGTCAACAATTATCTGTCCGCGCCTGATGATGGCCGAGCGGTCCTCCGCGGCGATTGCGCACGGCGGGTCGTACGCGGTGGTTCGTGGCGCGACGCTCCAAGCGGGCTCCGCGTTGCCAGCCGAAGCCGCGTCGAGCAGACAGTGCGCGACGCAGGCATCGGCTTTCGAGTTGCAGCCTCGGTTGAGGTCGACGAATAATCACCTGCCATCGTGAACGGGAGACTGGGCCATGATCGATCTGGGCAACCCGGTATTTGCGACATACGCTGTCGCGCCTGCCATCATGATCCTCAAGGCGATAGCCATGTCCTGGCTTACCGTTTTTCGGATGTTGCAGGCCAATGGAGGGTTTCGCTCCCCGGAGGATCTGCGCAAAACTCCGCTCAATCCAAAGCCAGATCCAAGGCAGATCGAGCCTAATGAAGACGTCGAGCGCATCCGGCGCATTCACCTGAACGATCTGGAGAACTTGCCGTTCTTTCTTTTCGCCGGTTTTCTCTTCGCATTAACCGCCCCGCCCCTGCTTCTCGCCCAATGGTTGCTCTACGGCTACGTGACCTCGCGCCTTCTGCATTTCGCGGCCTACCTCACCGCGCAGACGCACGATATGCGCGCAAAGTTGTGGACTGTGGGTTCGCTCATCCTCATCTTCATGACCGGATGGACGCTTTTCACTGTCCTGGGTTGGAACGGCCCGACAGGGTGAAGGGACGAATCGGCGTTACATCGGAGGCGCGCCGTGGCCGTGCGTACTTTCCTTGATCGCGCAGAAGCCGGGCGCCTGCTGGCCGCGGAGCTGATCAAGCGCAACTTTGAGCGGCCGGTCATCTACGCTTTGCCGCGTGGCGGCGTAGCGGTCGCTGCTCCCATCGCGCATGCGCTCAAAGCGCCGCTCGACCTGTTGATCGTGCGCAAGATTGGCGCCCCCTTTCAGCCCGAACTTGCGCTGGGATCTATCGTCGATGGCGAACGCCCAGATATTATCCTGAATGAGGAAGTCGTGCGCGCCGCCGGCATGCATGAAGCTGACATCAAGAAATTAGCCGACGCCGAACTGAAGGAGATCGAGCGTAGACGTCGGCTTTATCTGCCAAATCGCGCACCCGTCGCAGCCCACAATCGCACCGCGATTCTCGTCGACGACGGTATCGCTACTGGCGCGAGCATGCGCGCGGCAATCGCCGCGGTCCGACGACGCGCGCCCAGTTGCCTTGTCGTCGCCGTGCCGGTGGCGCCCCGCGCCACGGTCCAGGAGCTAACGGCGTCCGCGGGGGAAGTCGTGTGCCTGGTGGCGCCAGAAGATTTTGGCGCAGTCGGTAATTTCTATGCCGACTTCCACCAGCTCGACGATCACGAGGTCGATTCCCTGCTGCGTGAGACTGACCAACATCGCGCTGACTAAAGCAAGGGACTATAAGTTCGCCTCATTTTGATGGCGCGCGAGGAGCGATGTTCAAGTCCGCCGCGTTAGCGGGGCCGGTTTGGATGGTAGCGATCCCTTAGCCGCGTCTGACGGGACACCAAGGGTTGTTCAACGCCTTCGATGAACACAGCCGTTGGCGCCGACATCACATCTAGCGGATCGCCGTCCCAAATCACAACATCAGCGAGGTAGCCCCGCTCCAGCCGCCCCAATCGATCACCGACGCCGAAGACTTCGGCAGGCCCACGCGACACGGCTGCGAACGCGGCGTCCCAGGGCAGACCGTTTGCCACGGCATTGCCAGCGAGCTGGAGCGCAAGGCGCGCCTGGTGCGCATCGACTGTGCCCGGCGCCGGCGCGATCGCAATGAGCACGCCGGCGCGCTGCAGGAGAGCGGCGTTATCCGAGCGCGCTGAAAGACGTTCGAAACTGCTCGGCAGGTTGGAAAGCGGATCAAGCATGACGGGAATCCGCGCCCGCGCCAAGTCGTCGGCGACTTGCCATGCTTCGGCCCCACCGTGGATGGCAAAGCGCAGATTTGGATTGGCTCGCTTGAACGCTATGAGGCGGCGAATATCGGCAACGCTCTCGACGTGCACGAGGAAGAGCCCCTGACCCCGCGCAAACGGCTGCAGCGCCTGCGCATCGAGTTCGTTCAAGACCGCGCCGCCCTGCCCGGAGCGGTAGCGGCCCGGATATTCCCGAGCGTCGCGAAGCGCTGCTTCAAACGCCGGCCACATGGCCGCGCGCGAAGTTCCCGTGCGTTCAGCGCCTGTTTCTCCAAGCTCGAGCACCATGAAGGCTTGGCTCCGGAAGACGCTCTCGGGGCTCCCATCGAGTGAGACTAACGCGCCGCGCCCGCCAAACATGGTCGCCGTCCCGGACGGCGCGACAGCTGCACGCGTGACGCCCTCCATTCGCGTCACGGCGACCGCGGTTACGCCTGGATCGAACGCGCGGCCCGCATCTGCGGCGGCGGCGACCAGATTGCCCTCGATATCGGCATCGTTTGGCGCGCCCGACCCTGAAATCTCCGAGAGGCCGATTTCGCTCATCGCCGCAAAGGCGCCAGGCGTCACATAACGGCCCTGCGCTTCGACTACGCGCGCGCCGTGTGGAGCAGCGATGTCGGCGCCGACGGCGGATACCCGGTCATCGATAATCAGCACGTCACCGTTCACGATCACGCCCGCGCCGCCATTCGTCACGACGCGGCCATCACGGATTAGCACAGTCTCTGCAGCGGCCGTCGCCATGAATGCAAGCGTGCACAGAAGCGTGGAGGCGAACCTCATTGCGCGCCCTCCCGATAGGTTTGCCCGAGTTCGAAGTCCGAGAAGTGCTCTTGTCCCTGGCCGCGCTGATAAATGAGCGCTCCGTCCATGAACACGCGTTCGGCGACGGCGTAACTCGAAAGCGGATCGGCCGACCAGATCACCACATCCGCGCGGCGCCCCGCCTGGAGCGTGCCCGTTTCCTCCTCGATGCCGAGTGCGCGCGCGGGATTGCGCGAGAGCCACGTCCAGGCTTCGGCGCGCGTGATGTCGAGCCCAGCACGGCGCCCGTCAGCCAAGGCCTTGGCGGCTTCCTGGTTCAGCCGCTGGACGCCCACTTCGCTGTCGGAGTGCACGATGGCGCAGGCGCCGCCGGCATGCACAAACGGAATGTTTTCACGGATGCCGTCGTATGCTTCGATCTTGAAACCCCACCAATCGGCCCACATCGCCGAACATATCTCCTCGCGGGCGAGGAGATCTGGGATTTTGTACGATTCCACTGCGTGGTGGAACGCGGCTATGTGGAAGCCGAACTCATGCGATATCTCGATGGCGGTCGCCATTTCATCGGCGCGGTAGCAATGCCATTGCAGTCGAATTTCGCCGTTCAGCACGCCAGCCAAGGTCTCGAGTTCGAGATTTCTGTCGGGGGGATCGCCCTCACCGTTTTCCTCATGGTCCTGGACGCGTCGATTATAAGCCGCGGCCTCCGCAAAGGCTTGCCGATAACCTGCGACATTGCCCATCCCGGTCGCTGGCGAGGAATTGCGCGCCCCATAGACACGCGAAGGGTTCTCCCCACAGGCCATCTTGAGGCTTTGTGGCGCGCCCGGGAACTTCATCTCCTGGACAGTGCGCGCGCCAAGTACTGGCCGCAGCGTGACGCCGCGTCCGCCAAACAAGTTCGCCGAGCCAGGAAGAATCTGGAGCGTAGTAATGCCACCGGCCACCGCTCGGCCAAAGCCGGGATCTTGGGGCCATACGGAGTGTTCGGCCCACACTTCAGCGGTGTTTGGTTGCGTTGCCTCGTTGCCATCCGAAGTGGCGTCGATGCCGGGCGAGGGATACACGCCAACGTGTGAGTGAACGTCGATAATGCCAGGCGTGACAAACCTGCCGCGCCCATCGATCACCGTGACGCCTTCGCCCGCTTCAAGCCCAGGCCCCACGCCCACAATCCGTCCATCGCGCATCAAGACATCGGCGTTGGCCAACTCGACGCCGGCGCCATCAAATACAGTCGCCCCTCGAATAAGCGTCGGCGCGGATGGGCGCGGCGTATATGTTGACGCGTAGGGCGTCGGCGTGGCGGAAGCTTGCTCGGTATCGGCGCCGGTGGTTGCACACGCGCTGAGGCTGACACTCGCCGCCAGCGCGAGAATGGGATGCCAACGCATCGTCCCCCCCCAAATTACGAGAAGGAACGCATCTGAAGGATCGCACCCCGCCCCGGCAAGTCCATGCCCGCCTTTCGGGAGAATTTCTCGACAAACAGCAGCTAGATCACGCGCTCGACGCCTCGCGCGGCCTTGAGCGCGGCGCGCGCGGCCGGGCCGGCAGCCACAAGACCGCGTGTCCGTATTTCCACTTCCCGCCCGTCCCCCAACTTGAGGATTAGGCGCAAGGGTCTTGCCTCGCCAGCACTTGGTTTCGGCAGCGCAGCCAGCGTCTGGGCGAGTAGAGCGAGCGGGGCGCCTTCCTTGACGATCACGCGCAGATCTTCCGCCGTGCGCGCTTCGGCCGCTTCAACCGGTTCAAAGGTGTCTCCGGCGAGCTTCAGGTCGCCTTCCCTCCATCGCACGCGTCCGCGAAAGACAAATGGCTTGCCGACTTCGACAATCTCGCGCGCCGCGGCCACGTGTTCCGGCATCACAAGCGCTTCAAAATCTCCGGTGGGATCGGACATCGCAATGTAAGCGAGCGTGCCGCCCGACATCGCAGGCCGATACTGGATGCGGCGAACGACGCCCGCCATCGCATAAGAACGCGGTTCGGTTTCGCCTTCCTCCAAGACATCGGCAAAGGTCGCGTAACGCTCGCCTGTTTCGAGGAAAAAATCTGAAAGCGGGTGTCCCGAAAGATAGAACCCCACGCTTTCGCGCTCTGCATCGAGCCGATCCTGCGCCGACCATGCCGGCGCCTTTGGAAAGGCCGGCCGCGCGGCGGGCTCTTCGACTCCAAACAGGCTTGCCTGCGCGCTGACGCGCTCTGCCGCGACGCGCTGAGCGTATGCCGCGATGGTCTCGCACGCCGCCAGTGCGCGCGCGCGGTCGGCTTCCATAGCGTCGAAGGCGCCCGCTTTCGCAAGGCTCTCAAGCTGGCGACGGTTGACCGCCTTCGCGTCGATGCGCTCAGCAAAATCATAGAGCGCCTTGAACGCGCCGTGAGCTCTCCGCTCAGCGACAATTGCTTCCATGGCCGCCACGCCCACATTGCGCACAGCGCCGAGGGCGTACCGGATAGCGACGCCCCCCTCCACTTGTTCGACGCTGAAATCGGCCTCCGACGCATTCAGGTCCGGCGCCAGCACCGTGACGCCGACCCGGCGCGCATCTTGATGGAAGCTCGCGAGCTTGTCAGAATTCGAGATATCCAGGCTCATCGAAGCGGCGATGAAATCCACCGGATAGTGCGCCTTGAGGTAGGCCGTTTGATAGGCGATCACCGCGTAGGCAGCAGCGTGGGATTTATTGAATCCGTACCCAGCAAACTCTTCCACAAGGTCGAAAATGTGCGCAGCCAGGCCCTCGTTGACGCCGCGCTGCTTGGCGCCGCTTATGAAGCGCGACTTCTGTTTCGCCATTTCGGCCGGCTGTTTCTTGCCCATGGCGCGACGAAGCAGATCGGCCTCGCCAAGTGAATAACCTGAGAGCACCTGGGCGATCTGCATCACCTGCTCTTGATAGACGATGACGCCGTAAGTCTCCTCCAGGATCGGCTTCAGCGTTTCATGGAGATAGTCGGGCGCTTCGCGACCGTGCTTCACATTGGCGAAGCGGTCGATATTCTTCATCGGACCAGGTCGGTACAGCGAGATCAGCGCGATAACATCCTCAAGGCACGTGGGTTTCACCTTCCTCAGCGTGTCGCGCATGCCCTGGCCTTCGAGCTGGAATACCCCGAAGGTCAAGCCGGACTGCATCAACTCATAGGTCTTCGCATCATCGAACCGCGCGTCGTGCAGATCGACATCGATACTCCTCCGCTTAAGGAACTTCACGGCGCGATCGATCACGGTCAGCGTCTTGAGGCCAAGGAAGTCGAACTTTACCAGACCGGCGGCCTCAACCCATTTCATGTTGAATTGGGTTGCCGGCAGATATGCCCGCGGATCACGGTAGAGCGCAACGAGCTCCATCAACGGGCGATCGCCGATCACGACGCCAGCAGCATGTGTTGAGGCGTTGCGGTACAGGCCTTCCAGCTGGAGCGCAGTGTCGATGAGGTCGCGCACCTCCGCTTCCTGTTGGCGCGCTTCCTTCAGCTTCGGCTCGATCTCCAGCGCTTCAGCGAGCGTGACCGGATTGGCGGGATTGGCGGGGACGAGCTTTGCGAGCTTGTCGACCTGCCCGAACGGCAATTGCATGACCCGGCCCACGTCTCGCAGCACAGCGCGCGCCTGCAAAGTGCCGAACGTGATGATGTGGGCTACGCGGTCCTCGCCGTATTTGGTCTTGACGTAGTCGATGACTTCCCCGCGCCGTTCTTGGCAGAAGTCGATATCGAAGTCGGGCATCGACACGCGTTCGGGATTAAGGAAGCGTTCGAACAGCAGCCCCCAACGCAGGGGGTCGAGATCGGTGATCGTGAGCGCCCAGGCGACGACCGATCCCGCGCCGGAGCCGCGGCCCGGTCCGACTGGTATGCCCATCGCCTTGGCCCATTTGATGAAGTCCGAGACGATTAGGAAATACCCGGGGAACTGCATCTGAGTTATGACGTTCAGCTCGTAGGCTAGGCGCTTTTGGTAGTCCTCCACGGGTGCGGCCAGGCTTTCTCCGAGCGCACTGAGACGGACCTTCAGGCCGGCCTCGGCCTGCGCCTTCAGCTCCGCTGCCTCGTCGCGCCCGCGCTTGGTGTCGAAACGCGGCAGGATGGGCTTGCGCGTCTCAACGCGAAACGCACAGCGCCGGGCAATCTCGCCAGTGTTGTCGATCGCTTCAGGCAGATCGGCGAACAGCTCCACCATCTCCGCCGCGCTCTTGAAATAATGCTGATCGGTGACGTGAGGGCGATCCTCCTCGCCAAGGTACGAGGACGCGGCGATGCACATGAGAGCATCATGGGCCCGATGATCGGCGCGTAATTCGAAGCGAATGTCGTTTGCCGCCACAAGCGGCAGCCCAAGCTTGTAGGCAAGCTCGATGAGCGCCCCCTCTGCATCGGCCTCGACGAACTCCCCGTGACGATGAAGCTCGATGTAGAGCCTGTCGCCAAATGCCTCGCGCAGCTTCATCAACGAGGATTCCGCCAGGTCGTGCTTGCGTTCGCTCAGCAATGGAACAAGCGCGCCCTCGCCGCCGCCAGTCAATGCGATCAGGCCTTCAGCGTGAGACAACACCCGCTCAAGAGAGACGTGCGGATCCCCGTGGGTCTCTGGCTCAAGATAAGCGGCGCTCGAAAGGCGCATCAAGTTCAGGTAGCCGGCGGCATTCTGCGCGAACAAGGCCAAGGCGCCCATAACGCCGTGCTCGTCCCTTACGTCGAGAGTAAGGCCGATTATGGGTTGCACGCCCGCCTCTGTGGCGGCCTCTGAAAACTCAAGTGCGCCGAACAGATTGTTTGAATCGGCCAGCCCCAATGCCGGCATGCCCTGTTTGGCCGTGAGCTTGGCCAGCTCCTTCACATGCACTGCGCTTTGCAGCAGCGAGTAGGCCGAGCGTGCGCGCAGATGGATGAAAGGCAGGGGCATATGATTCTCTCGTCCCCAAGATAGGACCTTTTGGGCGGCCCCCGAAGCGGCTAACTCCGCCGCACCAGCTTGCCGTGATCGAGAGCCATGACACGGTCCATGTATTTGGCGAGTTCGAGGTTGTGCGTGGCGATGAGCGCCGCCGCGCCCTCCCTGCGCACGAGGTCCGAGAGCGCTGCGAATACGACGGTGGAGGTGTCGGGGTCTAGGTTTCCCGTGGGTTCGTCGGCCAGAATCAGCACCGGGTTGTTGACCATGGCGCGCGCGATGGCGACGCGCTGCTGTTCGCCCCCCGATAACTGCGCCGGCTGGTGCTGGATGCGCGCTGAAAGCCCCAGGACGCCTAAGAGCCGCTCGGCCTCGCCCTCCGCGTCGCGACGCGGCCGTCCTGCGATCAAAGCCGGCAGCGACACGTTCTGCAACGCATCGAACTCGGGCAACAGGTGATGGAACTGGTAGACGAAGCCGATGCGGTTGCGGCGAATTTCGGTGCGCGCTTCATCACTCAAGGACCACCCTGAGGCGCCAGCAATCTGGACATCACCCGCGCTGGGCCGTTCTAGCAAGCCGGCCGCGTGCAGCAAGGACGATTTCCCGGAGCCGGAGGGGCCGATGAGGCCGACGATTTCGCCCGGCATAATGTCGAGATCGACCCCTGCGAGCACGGTCAATTCGCCGCTCCCAGATTTGAAGCGGCGCTCGAGCCCCGTAAGGCGAAGCACAGGCGCTTCACTCATAGCGCAGGGCCTCCACCGGATCGAAGCGCGAGGCCCACCCGGCGGTAACCAGCGTCGACAAGAAGGTCACGAGGATTGTAAATGCCGAGACGAGCGTCACCTCACCCCATTCCACACGCGCGGGGAGCGTCTCAAGCGAATAGACGGTGCCGGGAAACAGATCAAAGCCCGTCAAACTCTGCACTGTGTTCTGGATCGCCTCGATGTTGAGGCAAAACCCAATGCCGAGCAGCAGCCCAAGCCCAAGACCTATAAGGCCAAGCGAAGCGCTGGCCATAAAGAAGATCCGCATGATCGAGCCCTTGGTCGCACCCATTGTCCGAAGGATCGCGATGTCGCGGCTCTTGTTCTTCACAAGCATAATGAGCCCGGTGACGATGTTGAGCGCAGCGATTGCAACGAGAATCATCAGGATGAGCCGCATCACGTTGCGCTCGACAACCAGCGCATCCGAGAGCCCCTGGCTGCGCGCGCGCCAATCATAGATCAGCGCATCGGGGCCGAGCCGCGAGCGCAGCTCCATCATGACCGGAATCGTGCGATCTGGATCGCGGATGCGGATTTCCAACTCGTCGGCGCCGTCACCGCGGCTGAAGAGAATCTGCGCCTGCTCCAAGGGCATGTAGACAAGCGCGGAATCGTACTCCGCCATACCCACGCTAAAAACGCCGCCGATTAGAAACGCCTTGCGGCGCGGTGTCAGCCCGAACGGCGTCGCTGCACCCTGCGGCGAGAGGATCGATACTGCCATGCCCTCGACAACGCCTAATGACGCCGCGAGGCGGTCGCCCAGCAGGATCGTGGGCGACTCGATCCCCTCGAATCCTTCCAGACCTCCACCGGGCCGGATGCTGTCGGCCACGATTGGCAGCGCCTCCAATTCCGCACGGGGAATGCCGCGCACGGCAACGCCGGCGGCCACTCCATCGGAAGTCGCCAAGCCCTGCGCATTGATGATCGGCGTGACATGCAGAACATCCGGCGTTCCGCGCACGAGTTGGGCCAGGCGATTTACCTCCGCGCCAGGCAAATTGCGCACGTCAACGTAGACATGCCCGTTCACGCCGAGGATTCGCGAGAGCAGCGTTTCGCGAAATCCGTTCATCACAGACATCGTGATGATGAGAGCCATTACAGCGAGCGTGATCGCAATGACTGAAATCACTGAAATTAGCGCCACCCCGCCATGCTGGCGCTTGGCGCGCAGATAACGCCCGGCGAGCATGCGTTCGAACAAGCCGAAGGGTCGGGAGCGCGCGCTCATCAATAGGCCCGTGCGATCAGGATTTCTTCCACAGCAGGAGCGCCGGTGAAGATGCACGCCCCAAATGTGGAGGGTTGAGCACGCGGCGCATTACGAATGGTGAGCTTGAGTTTCTTCAACCGCTCGCTGACTTCCTCCAATGCAGCGCCGTGGGGCTTAGCCCAGTGGACGCGCGCCCAGCCTTTGAACTCGTCGTCGTTGTTCTCGCCGAAATAGCGCACGAGATCGTCAAAAGTCGAAAACCCATTCCGTACGTTGCCGTCGAGGCGCGCTTTGGCCTGTGCGAAAAGTTCGGACTGCGCCGCCCCAAGCAAAGCCGATGCCCTCACCACGAAATCGGCGCGCGGAATTGTGTGCGACTTAACCTTTTCGCCTTCGCGCAAGGCGTTTCGCTTGATGAATGTCACTTGCCAGTTCGCGGCGTCGCGCGGTCCGATCTCGCAAATAATCGGCGCGCCCCGCCGCACCCAATTCCAGCGTTTGTCTGCTGGTCTTGCATCCTTGGTATCGACAAACGCCCGCACCGAAGTGCCGAACGCGCTCTGCGCGCCGAGCTCGCCGGCCAGCGTGTCGCAGTACGTTCTTAGTTCTGCATCTTCGGGTTTCCCCCGCAGCATAGGCACGATGACGATCTGCCTCGGCGCGATCGCGGAGGGGGTACGCAATCCATCATCGTCACCATGGGTCATGATCACACCGCCGATCAAGCGGGTGGAGACGCCCCAGGAGGTGGTGTGCGCCAACGCCATGGCGCCTTCCTTGTCCTGGTAGCGGATGCTCTGCGCCTCGGCGAAGTGGGTCCCCAGGTAATGCGAGGTCCCCGCCTGCAACGCCTTGCCGTCCTGCATCATGGCTTCGATCGAGAACGTCGAGACCGCACCGGGGAAGCGCTCGTTCTCCGGCTTTTCCCCTTCGATGACGGGCATGGCCAGGAAATCCTCGGCGAAGCTTTTGTACATATCCAGGATGAAGAGCGTCTCTTCCATCGCGCCGGCTTCATCGGCATGAGCCGTGTGACCCTCCTGCCAGAGGAATTCCGCAGTGCGCAGGAACATGCGCGTGCGCATTTCCCACCGCACGATGTTGGCCCACTGGTTCAACTTCAGCGGCAGGTCGCGATAGGATTTGATCCAGCGGCTGAAGGCGTCGCCGATGATCGTCTCGGACGTCGGGCGAATGATGAGGGGCTCGGCAAGCTCGGCCTCTGGATCAGGTTTCAAGCTTCCGTCCTGCGCCATCAGGCGATGATGCGTAACGACCGCCATTTCCTTGGCAAAGCCCTCCACGTGCTCTGCCTCCTTGGCGATGAAGCTCAAAGGAATGAGCAACGGGAAATAGTAATTATCATGGCCGCTCGCCTTGATGCGGCGATCGAGCTCGCCCTGGACGCGCTCCCAAATGCCGTAGCCCCACGGCTTGATGATCATGCACCCGCGCGTAGGCGAGAGTTCCGCGAGGTCGGCCTCGCGAACCACGGCCTGGTACCATTCGGGGAAATCCTCGGCGCGCGTGACTTTGAGCGCATGCATGGGGGGTTGGCATCCTTTCCGGCGGGCCTGCTTAGACTGAGCCGGCCCGCCCGGCAACGCGGCGGCCTAACCACGCATGCCGAACAAATCGACCGAGATCGCCCACGCCACGAACAGCCACAAAACCGCCGCGATGGCAGCCGCCCACGCCGCCTTCATGCCCAGTTTGGGGACCTTTGGCGCCCCGCGCTCGACGCCCGGAGCTGCGGCCTCGTCCGCCTCGTGCAGGCTCCGGGCGTCAAGCGGCAACATGGCGAAGAAAGCGAGCCACCAGAGGATCAGATAGATCGCGATGCCGAGGAACAGATTCATGCGTGCGCGGACTTCGGCGTTTCCATCAGCTCGACAAGAACGCCGTTTGAGTTCCTTGGATGAATGAAGATGATGAGCGTGCCGTGGGCGCCGATGCGGGGCTCGTTCAACACGGTTGCGCCCTTTTCCATCATTTCATCGCGGGCGGCGTAGATGTTTTCCACCTCGAAGCACACGTGGTGCTGGCCGCCCGAAGGATTGCGCTGCAGGAACTTCACGATCGGCGAGTTCTCGCCCAAGGGCTCGATCAACTCGATCTGGCTGTTGGCGACGTTTACGAACGCAAACCTCACACCCTGCGCGCTAAGCTCGCGTGTCTCGGTGATCGCGCTCTCCGGAACGCCGTAGAGATCGCGATACGTTTGCTTGGCGGCTTCTATCGATGGCACCGCTACGCCTACATGGTTCAATCGGCCGATCATCGACTTTATTCCCATCGCCAATACGCCGTTCCGCCAGGCGACATTATAGCCGCAACACGCTCACATCCACCAGCGGGCGCTTCTTCCACAGCCGCTCGACCGCCTTGCGCACAGCGCGCACGATTGCGGCCTCCACGGCCTCATCCTCGCTGCGCTCTGCATGAACGAGCTTGGCGAACGCCGCCGCCGCCGTGCGCTCCAGATCTTCAAGCGCAAGCTCGAAATCCTCATCGTCCGGCATGGAAAGCCCGCGCACCGATACGTTCGGCCCCGCCACCACCGCCTGCTTGCCACTCACCGCCAGCGAGACGTTAACTGCCCCCTCCGCGCCCAAGCGCTTCCTATCGCGCAGGGCTTCGTCCTCGGCTTCTATCATCACGCCGCCATCGACAAAGAGCCGCCCGGACGGCACCTCATCGATCACCGCGGCTGGGCCAGGCGCCAGGCGGATAAGGTCTCCATTGTTCGGCGCCACTGCTTCGGGAACCTGCAATTCCAAAGCAAGCTTCATGTGCTCCAGGATATGGCGGCGCTCACCGTGTACGGGCACCGCGATCCGAGGCCGCGCCCAGCCATACATCTGCCGCAGCTCGTCGCGCGCGGGGTGCCCTGACACATGCACGGGGTGATCGTCGGCGGTGATCAGCTCCACGCCGCGTTCAAGAAACATGTTGTAAAGCGAGTGAATCGCCACCTCGTTGCCGGGAATAACACGCGAGGAAAAGATAACCGTGTCGCCCCGCATGAGCGAGACGTTGCGAAACTCGTTGCGGGCAATGCGCGTGAGCGCCGCGCGCGACTCGCCCTGGCTGCCCGTGCACAGGTAAAGCACGCGAGATGGATCAAGCTTGGCGGCTTCCTCCTCCGCAACAACGCGCGGGGTGTCCCCCAACAGTCCGACGCCTTGCGCAGCACCGTAGATGCGATGCATGGAGCGGCCGACGAGGCATGGCGTGCGTCCGCAAGCACGCGCGGCCAGAAGCGTGGATTCCACCCTCGCTACGTTGGACGCAAACGCCGTTACCGCCACGCGGCCCGTGCATTTGCTGATCACGTGAGCGAGCTTCTCGCGCACGTCCGCTTCCGAGCCGGATGTCCCTTCGACGAACACATTGGTGGAATCGCACACCATGGCGAGCACGCCCTCTTCGGCCATCGCGCGCAGCTTGGCTTCGTCCGTCGGCTCCCCGATCAAAGGCTCGGGATCGATCTTCCAGTCACCGGTGTGCCAAACCAGGCCCAGGGGCGTGCGGATGGCGAGACCGTTGGGCTCCGGGATCGAGTGCGTCAGGGTGACAAAGTCGATCTCGAAGGGGCCGAGCTTGAGATGGCCTTTGAGGGGGATTTCGGTGATCCTGACCTTGTCCAACAAATTCTGCTCTCGCAGCTTCTCGCGCACCAATGCCGCGGTGAAGGGCGTCGCGTAGACCGGCGCCTTCAGCCTCGGCCAGAGCCAAGCCAAGGCGCCGATGTGGTCTTCGTGGGCGTGGGTGAGCACGATGCCGAGAATGTTCTTGCGCTCGCCCTCCAGATAGCTCGGGTCGGGGAGAATGAGTTCGACACCCGGCGTGGAGTCTTCGCGTCCAAAGGTCACGCCAATATCGACTATGATCCATTGGCGGTCATCCGCCGGCCCGTACCCGTAGGCATTCAGGTTCATGCCGATTTCGCCTGAACCGCCTAGGGGCAGGAAGACGAGCTCATCGCGCGGCTTGGCCTTCGTCAAATTCTTCCGCCGTTGCGCTTGAAGATTTCCAGGAGCCCGCGGGACGTCAAATCCTGGTCGAAGTGATCGATTGACGGGAATGCGCCCTCGAAAATCGAGGCGACGCCGCCCGTAGCAATGGTCTTCATCGGCTTGCCGTATTCAGCGCGGATGCGGCGGCAGAGCCCTTCGATCATCTCGATGGAGCCCCAATAAATGCCCGACTGCATGGCCCTAACCGTGTCCTTGCCGATGACGCGTCCTGGGTCTCTGATTTCCACGCGCGGCAAGCGCGCCGCGGCGTCGTGGAGGGCCTGCAGAGAAAGATTTATGCCAGGCAGGATGATGCCGCCTTCGAATGCGCCGTCGCCGGCGATAATGTCAAACGTCGTCGCCGTGCCGCTGTCGATTATGATCGCGGGACCGCCATATTCAACGTAACCGCCGACCGCGTTTACGAGCCTGTCGGCGCCCGCTTCGCTCGGTTTATCTATGCGCACCTCGATACCGAGTTCCACGCCAGGCTCGCCGACTACCAAAGGCTCGGCGCCGACATAACGGCGCGAAAGATTACGCAGGTTGAAGAGCGCCTGGGGCACAACGGTGGAGATGATGCAAGCGCCGATGTCGGCAAAGGCTAAGCCCGTCAGACCCATGATCTGAGCGAGCCATGGGGCGTACTCGTCGGCTGTGCGGCTGGAATCGGTGGAGACGCGCCACTGGCCGCGCCACGCGAGGCCATCATGGATCGCGAATTTCGTGTTTGTGTTGCCGACATCGATGGTGAGGAGCATGCGCGCCGATCCTAAGCCGATTGTGGGAAGAATACATCGCCCGCGGCGATCAACCTGCGCCCTTCGGCCGCATCGAGTTCAAGCTCGCCGCGAGGGGACAGTCCCGCCATCCGCCCGTCGAGTATTTCAGAGCCGGCGTGGATGCGAATTTCACGTCCTAGCCCCTCAGCGCGCGACAACCAGGATCGTCGAACCGGCTCGAATCCTTCCACCGCCAAACGCCCAGCAAGAAATTCAAGACGCGGACGAAGGTTAGCGAAGAAGGCCGCCACATCGGGAGCGATCGCGTCGGGCGGCAGCGCCTGGCGGAGACTGATGGTTGGTTGATCGATCGCTTTGGGCGCGGCGACGAGGTTCACGCCAAACGCCAGCGCGAGCCAACTTGCGCCCCCTGCGAGGGCGCCGCTTTCTATCAGAATGCCGGCGACCTTAGCGCCGTCGATCCTCACGTCGTTCGGCCATTTTAGCGTGACACCGCCTCGACCGAGGTAGCTTTCGATCGTCTCTGCAATCGCCACTCCCGTGGCAAAGCCCAACAACGCGATGTCCGCGGGCGCCCGATCGGTGGCGCTCAAATATGTTGCGAGCAGATTGCCGTCAAAGGAGAGCCAAGCGCGCCCCCGCCGTCCGCGGCCCACGGTTTGGCGGCGCGCCAGTAACCAGACCGGTGAAAGCTCGCCGCGCTGGGCGCGACGTCGCGCCTCCAATATCGTGGAGTCGATCTCGTCGAAGGCCTCGACTGGCGCGCGGCCGTCGATCATGGCGTCCTCAAAAACTCATCCGGACTGCGGTCTCCGCCCATTGCTCGAGGGCGCCAAGGGCCAACACCAGGACGGGAAAGCTCAACGCCGCCGCCGCCGTCGCGGTGATGGCGATCGCGCCGCTTGGCCGCTGCAAGGGCGCCGCCGCCGGGCTGAACCAGATGGACGCCAACAGCCGCAGATAATAGCCGGCCGCCACGACGGCGGCGACGCCGCCTAGCACGGCTAGCCACACGAGCCCTGCGTCCACCGCGGCGCTGAAAACCAGAAGCTTGCCTATAAAACCCGCAAAGGGCGGAACGCCTGCGACCGAGAACAACAGCATGGTGAAGAGGGCGGCCACCCATGCACGGCTTTGGGCAAGACCGGCGAGGTCGTCGATGGTTTCCACCGCAACGCCTTCTCGCCGCATCGAGAGAATGAGCGCAAACACGCCGATTGTCGCGGGCAGATAGAGCGCAAGATAGATCAGCGCCGAAGCAGGTCCCTGCCCCGGCCCGCTCGCCAACCCCATAAGCACGAAGCCCATGTTTGCGATTGAGGAATAGGCCATGAGACGTTTCAGATTGGTCTGAAGAAGCGCTGCAACCGAACCCCAGACCATCGAGATGGCGGAAAGCGCCACGATAACCTGACGCCACTGATCGGCCATCACGCCGAAGGGCTCGTACAACACGCGCATCATCAGCGCCGCCGCAGCCACCTTGGGCGCCGCCGCGAAGAACGCAGTCACGGGCGTCGGCGCGCCTTCGTACACGTCTGGCGTCCACATATGGAACGGGGCCGCCGACATCTTGAAGCCAAGGGCGCACAGCATCAGCACAAGGCCGAAAATGAGCCCCACGCCGCCACCACCCTCGGCCGCCACCGATGCAATGGCGTCAAAACGAACCGAACCTGTGAACCCATATACAAACGATGAGCCGAACAGGAGCAAGCCCGAAGCGATCGCGCTCAAAACGAAGTACTTCAACCCAGCTTCGGAGGAATTGGCGTCGTCGCGCCTCCACGCAGCCAGGACATAAGCGCAAAGACTTTGCAGTTCGACCCCAACGTAAAGGCTGATCAAATCCTGCGCCGAGGCCATGACGAACATGCCCAGTACAGCAAGGACAATGAGGACCGGAAACTCGAAGCGCCGCTCCTTGGTCTGATAGAAGTGATCCGCGCCAAGCGCTAGCGTCGCCGCCGCCGCGAATGCGATCAGCGCCTTTGCGAAAACTCCAACGCCGTCGACGACCATTGCGCCCTGGAATATCTCGACCGGCGCCAGCGGCCCGTCTGTGATCGCGAGCGCCCCCGCGCCAGCCAGAGCGGCTACGCCCGCGACCGAGAGCATCAAAAAAGCGCGCGCGCCGGCCCACGCGCCAACCAACGTCCCGACCAACGCGAATGCCGTCAGCAGCAATTCCGGCCGCGCATAGGGCCAGCTCGCCGCGAGATCTTGCATGGGAGACATCATGGCGCAGCGCCCGCAAAAGCCGTGGCGACAGCCTCAGCCGAGGCGCGCGTGAAATCCAGCACAAAACTCGGCGCCAACCCCATCACGAGCGTTGCGATGACGAGCGGAGCAAACGTGAGCCACTCGCGCCCGTCAAGGTCCGTGATTGCCGCAAGCTTCGGGTTCTCGATGTTGCCGAACGCCACCTTTCGGTAAAGCGTCAACGCATATGTGGTTGAGAGGATAACGCCGGTCGCAGCCCCCGCCGCCGCCCATGCATTGACCTGGAAAGCGCCTACCAAAGTGAGAATCTCGCCAGGGAATCCGGATGTCCCGGGCAGTCCGACATTGCCCAAGGTGAACAGCATGAACACCGCGGCATAGACCGGCATCCGGTTCACAAGCCCGCCATAAAAGGCGATCTCGCGCGTGTGCATGCGGTCATAGACAACACCTACGCAAAGGAACAGCGCGCCAGAAATGACGCCATGCGACAGCATCTGGAAAATCGCGCCCTGAATGCCCTGCATTGTCCCGGAAAACACGCCAAGCGTAACAAAACCCATATGGGCGACCGAGGAATAGGCGATCAGCTTCTTGATATCGGGCTGCCGGAAGGCAACCAACGACGCCCAGACGATTGCAATGATCGACAGCACGAACACGAACGGCGTGAACACATGGCTCGCCTCCGGGAACATGGGCACTGAGAAGCGCAAGAAGCCGTAGCCGCCCATTTTGAGCAGGATCGCGGCGAGGACGACAGAGGCCGCCGTCGGGGCCTCCACGTGTGCGTCCGGCAGCCAGGTGTGCACTGGCCACATGGGCAACTTCACAGCAAAAGACGCGAAGAAAGCGAGCCAAAGCCAAAGCTGGAGATCTGCAGCAAACCCTGTGTCTCTCGCGTAGGCGGTAAGCTCGGGAATGCCGCTCGTTCCAGCGATCGAGATCATAGCGACGATGGCGACCAGCATCAGCAGCGAGCCGAGCAGCGTGTAAAGGAAGAATTTGAATGCAGCGTAGACGCGCCGGGCTCCGCCCCACACGCCGATGAGAATGAACATCGGAATGAGGCCGCCCTCGAAGAAAAGGTAGAAGAGGATGATGTCCTGAGCGCAGAACACGCCGATCATCAGCGTCTCCAGGATCAGGAACAGCACCATGTAGCTGGCCACCTGCTTGTCGATCGACCAGCTTGCGAGGATGCAAAGCGGGGTGAGAAAGGTCGTCAGCAGGATCAGCGACACCGCAAGAGAATCCACGCCCATCCTGTAAGCCACGCCGAACGCCCAAGGGATGTTCTCGACAAGCTGGTATTCCGGATTAATCGGATCGAACGCCGCGAACATGATCAACGAAACGAGAAACGTCGCAATCGTCACGATCAGCGTGATCAGGCGCACGCCCTGGTCAAATCCGGCGTTCTCCCCGCGAAGCATCGAGCGCGCCGCCATCACCCAAACAGCGCCAGCGGCGGGAAGGAACGTCACGATCGAAAGAAGCGGCCAACCTGCGAGCAGATCGTTCATGGTCCGCCCCCAACGCCTGCCAGCAGTGCGTAGCCGCCGAAGGCGATGGCCGCGATCAGCATGAGAAAACTATAATGGTAGACGAACCCGGTCTGCACGCGCCTCAGCAGCCGAGAGAAGAAACGCGATGACGCAGCGACACCATCGGGCCCGAGGCCGTCGATCAGCCGTTGATCGCCGACCTTCCAGAATAGATCGCCGACCGCACGTGCTCCCTTAACGAAGAGGAAGTCGTAGATTTCGTCGAAGTACCACTTGTTGAAGAGGAAGGCGTGCGCGGGGCCTTTGGCCATCGCGCGCGGCGCAGCCGGGTTCCACAGGTAAAAGACAATTGCGAGCACAAAGCCCGTGACCGTCACAATCACCGGGGCCCATATCACCCACGCTGGAAACTCGTGCTCGGCGTGCACCAACGGCACGACGTTGTCCCAAAACGCCTCGGCGCCGTCGCCTAGGAAGTAGGGATAGAACACGGCCCCCGCGAACACAGCGCCCGCGGCCAACGCCAAGAGCGGAACAAGCATCACCCATGGCGATTCATGGGCAGGGGCCGCGCCGTCCGCTGGCGGATGATGGGCGCTGTGGCCATGATCGCCGTGGTGTGCGTGCGGGTTGGGGCGAAACGAGCCTTCGAACGTCATGAATGCGAGGCGCCAGGAATAAAAGCTCGTCAACAGCGCCGCGGTCACCCCGCACCAAAACGCAAACTGCGCGCCCACGCCTTGCGAACCGTACGCAGCCTCGATGATCGCGTCTTTGGAATAGAATCCCGCAAAGCCGCCAAGACCAGGAATACCCGCCCCGATCAGAGCCAAAGTGCCCACCGTCATCATCGCCCACGTGATAGGCATCGGTTTGCGCAGGCCGCCCATGTAACGCATGTCCTGCTCGTGATGCAGGCCACGGATCACCGAGCCCGCACCAAGGAACAGGAGCGCCTTGAAGAAAGCATGCGTGAACAGGTGGAACATGGCCGCATTGTAGGCGCCCACTCCAGCGGCGAAGAACATGTATCCGAGCTGCGAACACGTCGAGTACGCGACAACACGTTTGATGTCATTCTGCGCGAGCCCGATAGTGGCTGCGAACAAGGCAGTCATCGCGCCAATAATGGTGACAAACCCTGATGCGTATGGCGCCAGGTGATAAAGTTCGCCGCATCGGCTGACCATGAAAACGCCGGCCGTCACCATCGTAGCGGCGTGAATCAGCGCCGAAACGGGCGTTGGGCCCTCCATCGCGTCGGGCAGCCACACGTGCAGGAAGAACTGCGCGCTCTTGCCCATAGCGCCGATGAAGAGGAGGACAGCCACAGCCTCCACGGCGCGGAACTGCACATCCCCCACCCCCAGCATCATAGTCGGATTGGCCGCCGCCGCTCGGAACACTTCGTCAAACTGAATCGAGCCGTAGCAGAAGAACGCGGCCATGATCCCGAGCGCAAAGCCGAAATCGCCGATCCGGTTGACGACAAACGCTTTGATCGCCGCGTCATTCGCCGAGCGCTTGTGATACCAGAAACCTATCAGAAGGTAGGATGCAACGCCAACACCTTCCCACCCAAAGAACAATTGCAAAAAGTCGTTGGCCGTGACCAGAGCCAGCATCGAGAACGTGAAGAACGAAAGGTAGGAGAAGAACCGCGCCTTGTGCGGATCCTCATCCATGTAGCCTATCGAGTACACGTGAACCAGGAAGCTCACAGTGTTGACGACGACGAGCATGACGGCCGACAGTGCGTCGATGCGCACGCTCCACGTCGACGTGAAGCCGGCGACGTCGACGAAACGGAACATCTCGATCGTCCGCTCATGCCCCTCGCCCCAAACGAAATCGGCGAAAATCGGCAACGACAGCGCTAGCGACAGCCCGATCGAGGCGGTCGTCACTCCCATAGCGACTCTGTCGCCTATCTGGCGCTGAAAGACGCCTGCGATTGCCGCCGCGATGAGCGGGCCGAGAACGATCAGGGCCTCAGGTGAAAACTGCACCGCCTCAGCCCCTCATCTGGTTGATGTCTTCGACGGCGATGCCGCCGCGATTGCGGAAATAGGTCACCAAGATGGCGAGGCCCACGGCGGCTTCGGCCGCAGCCACCGTCAAGACGAGCATCGCGAACACCTGACCCTCGAGATTTTGCAGAAAAGCGGAGAACGCCACTAGGTTGATGTTCACTGACAGCAGCACGAGCTCGATCGACATCAAGATGATAATGACGTTCTTGCGGTTCACGAAGATGCCGAACACGCCGATCGTAAACAGAGCGGAAGCGACAAAGAGATAGTGTGCGAGCGTGATCTCCATCAGCCGAGCCCCTGCCCGGGACGGATGTCCTTGAGCTCCACCGCCTCGGAGCGCCGCCGGCCGACCTGTGCGGCGATGTCCTGTTTCTTTACGCCGGGCCGGTGGCGCAGCGTTAGCACAATGGCGCCGATCATGGCCACGAGCAGCACTAATCCCGCCAGCTGAAACACGAGAATGTAGTCAGTGTAGAGCACACGCCCGATCGCCTCGGCATTGGTCACGTCAGCTGCTGCCGGCGACAGCGCGATCGGCGCCCCGTCCGCGGCCGTGGCCGCACCCGCGACGAGACCCAACTCGACAAGCAGCGCAAGCGCGACAAGCGCGCCCGCAGGCATATACTCAAGAAATCCCTGCCGCAGCTCGACGAAATCGACATCGAGCATCATCACGACGAACAGGAAGAGCACGGCGACGGCGCCGACATAGACCACCACCAACAACATCGCGAGAAACTCCGCGCCCAAGAGCACAAACAGGCCGGCGGCGGTGAAGAATGTCAGAATGAGGAACAAGACGGAGTGCACGGGATTGCGCGCGGCGATCACCGCGAACGCCGAAACGACCGCGACCGCGGCCAACACATAAAAGGCGATCGCCGCCAGCACCATTCCCATCCTTCTGCCCTCTTCCCCCTCCTCCCTTGCGGAGAGGGGTTAGGGGGTGAGGGGCGCGCAGCTTCTGCCGACGCCCGAGCGTTGGAACGCCCCTCCTCCCCTACCCCTCCTCCGCAAGGGAGGAGGGACGCTTCATCCCGCACCCGTCAGCGATACGGCGCGTCCAGTTCCAAATTCTTCGCAATCTCCCGCTCCCAGCGGTCGCCGTTCGCGAGCAATCGTTCCTTGTCGTAATAGAGTTCTTCGCGGGTTTCGGTCGCGAACTCGAAGTTCGGCCCCTCGACGATCGCATCCACCGGACACGCCTCCTGGCAGAAGCCGCAATAGATGCACTTCACCATGTCGATGTCGTAGCGCGTGGTGCGGCGCGATCCATCCTCGCGCGGCTCGGCCTCAATGGTGATCGCCTGCGCCGGGCAAATCGCTTCGCAGAGCTTACAGGCAATGCAGCGCTCCTCGCCATTCGGGTAGCGGCGCAGGGCGTGCTCGCCCCGGAATCTCGGACTCAATGGTCCCTTCTCGAACGGGTAGTTCACCGTTGCCTTGCGGCGGAAGAAATACTTCATGCCGAGCATGAAGCCGCCCAGCATATCGAGCATCATAGCGCCCTTGGCGGCTTGGAGGATGCGCAACATGCTTTAACCTCCCGCGACTGCGGTTGACGTAGCCGGCGCAATGAAGGTGACGTAATAGCCGATCGCGGCTACGGCTACGAGCGAAGTCGGCAGGAAAACCTTCCACCCAAGCCGCATGAGCTGGTCGTAGCGGTAGCGTGGCACGATCGCCTTCACCATCGCGAACAGGAAGAAGATCGCCCAGATCTTCAAGCCGAAGAAAACAAAGCCCCAGAACGGATCGTCAAGCGGACCCCAGGGCAAATGCCAGCCGCCAAGAAACATGATGTTGATCATCGCGCACATCAGCACGATGTTCAGGTACTCCCCGATCATGAACAGCAGGTAGGGCGTCGAGCTGTATTCGACCTGGTAACCCGCAACGAGCTCAGATTCCGCTTCCGGCAAATCGAACGGGGGTCGGTTTGTCTCCGCGAGCGCGCTGACGAAGAAGATCACCAGCATCGGCAGCATGATGAAGATGGTCGGCCACGCGAAGGCATGCCAAGCCCAAATGCCCTCGCGCTGATTGTCGACGATGGCGGAGAGGTTCAGCGATCCCACCAGCAGCAACACGGTGATGATCACAAAGCCGATCGAGACTTCGTAGCTCACCATCTGCGCAGCCGAGCGCAGGCCGCCGAGGAACGGGTATTTGGAGTTCGACGCCCAACCGCCCATGATGATGCCGTACACGCCGAGCGAACTGATCGCGAACAGGTACAGGATGCCGACATTGAGGTCGGAGATCACCACATTGTTGGAGAACGGCACCACGGCCCAACCGACAAAGGCCAAGACGAACGTGATCAGCGGGGCGAGAATAAACACAGTCTTGTTGGCGCCGGCTGGAACGACGATTTCCTTGAACACGAACTTGAAGAAATCCGCGAAGGACTGGAACAAGCCGAACGGGCCGACAACGTTGGGACCCTTGCGCAGCTGCACCGCCGCCCAGACCTTGCGGTCAAAGAGGAGAATGAAGGCGAGCGTGAGCAGCAGGTAGATCATGATGCCGAGCACTTGGCCCGTCTTCATGAGCCCCCACTCGACTTCGACCGGCCATTGCGCGAAAGGCACGTAGTCCGCGTTGGGGTTCATACGCGCGCCCCAACAATTTTCGTCATTCCGGACGCGCGGAGCGCGATCCGGAACCCAGGGGCTAACGTCGTGCCGGTTGCTTCTGGGTTCCGCGTATCGCTTCGCGATCCCGGAACGACGGAAGAGAATGAATCTTTCATTCCGCCGCCACCTTTAACGCCCTTGCCCTCAAGCTGGAGCACTGGGCCATGGTCTGCGATGCTCGTGCAATCGGATTGGTTAGATAGAAGTCCCATATCAGCGAGCTGAGCGGCTCGGCGCTCAACTGGCCTTCGGCCCCGAGCTTGGAGGGATCGAAGCCGGCCGCATTTGCGGCGCCAGGCGCGTAGCCCACCTGCCCGAAGGTTGGGTGGTCCGCGATCATTTTGGCGCGCAGCGCATCAAGCGAATCGTACGGCAATATTCTGCCCATGACGCCTGAAAGCGCGCGCAGGATTGTCCAATCCTCCTTGGCTTCACCCTTGGGGAACGTCGCACGGCGTCCGTATTGCACACGGCCCTCGGTGTTGACCCAGGTCGCATCCTTCTCGGTGTAGGCCGCGCCAGGCAAGATAATGTCGGCGCGATGGGCGCCGATGTCGCCGTGTGTGCCGACATAGATGATCGAGCCCGCCTTCGGCAAAACAGCCTCGTCGACACCCAGCAAGAGCAGCGTATCGAGACCGCCTTTGAGCATCTCGACGGCGTCCTTGCCGCCCTTGCCCGGCAGAAAACTCATATCTAGGCCGCCAACGCGCGCGGCGGCCGCGTGCAGAACGCAGAAGCCGTTCCAACCGTGCTTGATGAAACCCAGGCTTGTTGCAACGTTTCCGGCCGCGCGCAGCACCGCCGCACCGTCGATGCGCGTGATGGCGCCTTGGCCGATGATCATCAGAGGCCGCCGCGCGTTCTTCAACACTTCGGCAAAATCCCCCAATTGGGATAGCGATTGCGGCCCGGCGCCAATGCGGGTGAAGCGATAGGTCAGATCGTGTGCGTCGCCGATCATTCCGATCTCGGCCCCCCGCAGCCACGCTTTGCGAATGCGCGCATTGAGCACCGGCGCTTCCAGCCGCGGGTTCGTTCCCACGAGCAAGATCGCATCGGATTCATCGATGCCTGCGATGGTGGCGTTGAAGAGATAGCCTTCCCGCGCGCCGCCGCCGAGCTTGGCGCCGTCAGGCCGACAGTCGGTATTCGGCGAGCCCAGCGCGCGGAAAAGATCGAGCGTCGCCTTCATGCTCTCCGCGCACGCAAGGTCGCCGGCTATGGCGCCGATCTTCTTGGGGTCTCCTGAGAGCGCCCGCGCTGCTGCGCCAAGAGCCTCGTCCCAAGATACTGCGCGCAGTTTGCCTCTCTCGCGAACGTAAGGCCGGTCCAGGCGCTGACGCAAAAGACCATCTACGGCATAGCGCGTCTTGTCCGATATCCATTCTTCGTTGACGCCTTCGTTTACCCGAGGCAGCACGCGCAGGACGGCGTCTCCGCGCGCATCGACCCGAATGTTCGAGCCGAGCGCGTCCATCACGTCGACAGACTCCGTCTTTGTCAGCTCCCAAGGCCGGGCGTTGAAGGCGTAAGGCTTGGAAGTGAGCGCCCCGACCGGGCACAAATCAATGACATTGGCCGACAATTCGCTGGTGAGCGACGCCTCTAGGTAGGTCGTGACCTCCACGTCTTCCCCGCGCCCAGTAGCGCCCAGCTCGGCTACACCGGCCACCTCGGTTACAAAGCGAATGCAACGCGTGCACTGAATGCAGCGCGTCATCACCGTCTTCACAAGCGGGCCCATGAATTTTTCTTCGACCGCGCGCTTGTTTTCGTCGAAGCGAGAGCCGCCTCGGCCGTAGGCGACCGATTGGTCCTGCAAGTCGCATTCTCCGCCCTGGTCGCAGATCGGGCAGTCGAGGGGGTGGTTGATGAGCAGGAACTCCATCACCCCCTCCCGCGCTTTCCTCACCGTTGCGCTATTGGTAATGAGTTCGTTGAGCATCTCCTCACGCGGCGGCGGCAAGTCCTTCACCTGCTGCGCGCAAGAAGCCACCGGTTTAGGGCCTGCCCTACCGCCAACCTTCACCTCAATCAGGCACATGCGGCAATTGCCGGCGATGGACAGGCGCTCGTGGTAGCAAAAGCGCGGAATCTCGGCGCCGGCGGCCTCGCATGCCTGCAGCAAAGTATATTCTGGTGGAACGTCGACTTCAGCGCCGTCGACGAGGATTTTCGTCATCAGAAAGTCCGCTTTCGCGCACGCCGCATGGACGATTTATTGCGTCGCCGCAAGAGGGCCGAAAGCCACGTCGCGCGGCGCCGCTCCGACCCAAGGAAATGCGAATCGTTCTTAACGTCGACGGAGCCGCGTCCGAGCCCCGTTTGATCATGCGAGGGATCGAAACGGAGTGCCCTGCGATGAAATTGATAACAGCCCTTGCGGCATCGGTGGCGTTGTTTGCGTTCGCCACACCGGCGTTTGCACACCGCGATCGCGACAACAACCCGCCTGGCTGGCGCGGCGGCCCCGGCACGAATTGGGAGAACCCACCGGGCCGGCGCGGCGGACCTGGCGCATCGCCCGACCGCCGTTGGCGGCACTATTACGTCCCCCATCGGCACCACTATTGGCGCGGCGCCTATTGGTATTGGAACCCTGGCCGCAATTGCTGGTGGCGTGATCGCGACGGTAATCCTCCAGGCCCGGCAGGCGGGCGCGGCACCAACTGGGAAAACCCACCCGGTCCCGCCGGCGGCCCTGGCGCGAGCCCGGACCGAAATCTCTGCAGATAGGATCAAAAGCGTCAAACCGTCGTCAGCGCGCCCGCGCCCACAACCGTCACCCACTCGCGGGCGCGCCATGACAGCACAACGCCGTTGAGGACATACGGATCGGCGCGCGCGAAATCCTCGGCGACCTGCGCAGTCTCGCCCTTGAACAACAACATGCCCATGGGTGGATCGTCCGCGAACGCGCCGCCCAGCTGCAGTTCATCGCGCGCAATGGACGCCTTGCAGTGCTCAAGGTGCGCGGGCCGATGCGGCGCGCGGCGATCGCGGAAATCGACCGGGTAGTCGTAGAAGAGGACGAAGTGTTTCATTCCGCCGCCACCGCGCGCATTTGGTGTACGCCCTTAGCGGCGCGATAGCGGTCGATGCGTTGTTCGATCTCGGGGCGGAAATGGCGGATGAGACCCTGGATCGGCCACGCAGCGGCATCACCCAAGGCGCAGATGGTGTGGCCTTCGACCTGTGTCGTGACTTCCAGAAGCAAGTCGATCTCGGAATGCTCGGCCTCACCCTTGGCCATGCGCTCCAACACGCGCCACATCCAGCCTGTGCCTTCGCGGCAGGGCGTGCACTGGCCGCAGCTTTCGTGCTTGTAGAAATACGCCAGACGAGCAATGGCGCGAATGAGATCGGTGGACCGATCCATCACGATCACCGCCGCCGTACCGAGGCCCGATTTCAGCGCCGCGAGTGAATCGAAATCCATCAAGACGGTTTCAGCTTCGTGGGCCGGGATCATGCGCACGGACGAGCCGCCCGGGATCACTGCCTTCAGATTGCCCCAGCCCCCGCGCACGCCCCCGCAATGCTCCTCGATGAGCTGCTTCAGCGGGATGCTCATCGCTTCTTCGATGTTGCACGGTTTGTTCACGTGGCCTGAGACGCAGAATACTTTCGTGCCGGTGTTGTTCGCGCGCCCGATGCCGGCGAACCACTTGGCGCCGCGGCGCAGGATCGTCGGGGCAACCGCAATGCTCTCGACGTTGTTCACGGTCGTGGGGCATCCATAGAGCCCGATATTGGCGGGAAACGGCGGCTTCAGCCGCGGCTGACCTTTCTTGCCCTCAAGGCTTTCGAGCAGCGCCGTTTCCTCACCACAAATGTAAGCGCCGGCGCCGTGGTGCATGTAGATATCGAAATCCCAACCATGCACGTTGTTCCTGCCAACGAGCTTGGCTTCGTAAGCTTCCTTAATCGCGCGCTCCATCGCTTCACGCTCGGCCACGTACTCACCGCGGATGTAGATGTAGCAGGCATGCGCGCCCATCGCGAACGAGGCGACGAGGCACCCCTCAATCAAGAGGTGCGGATCGTGGCGCATGATGTCGCGATCCTTGCAGGTGCCAGGCTCGGACTCATCGGCATTGACGACGAGATAGTGCGGACGATCCTTCACCTCCTTCGGCATGAAGGACCACTTCAAGCCCGTCGGAAAACCGGCGCCGCCGCGCCCGCGTAGGCCGGAGTCCTTCACCTGCTGAACGATCCAGTCGCGCCCGGCGTCCAGCATTTCCTTCGTGCCGTTCCACGCACCGCGCCGTTTCGCGCTCTCCAAGTCGCCGCCATGGACGCCGTAGAGATTTAGGAAAATGCGATCTCGATCCGCGAGCATGCGATTACTTTCTCGATCCCAGAATCATGAACACGCGCAGCGCGAACCACATAGCGCCAATTGCCGGAGCGGCTACATAGCCGCCCGCAAAGGAGTGACCTCCGACAACACCCATGTAGAGGGCAAAAACGGCAAGCCCGATTGTCAGTAGCGAATAGAGCACGAGCGCGCCCGACCGCACAGCGCCCCCAAAGGGCGCCGGGTCAAACGGCAGCCGCGCCTTTGTGGCGGGCGTTTGGGCGGGCCGTTCCTCGCTCACGCCTTTGCCGGCACATTTGGCAGCGTGACCAGCCGCGCCAGCGATCCGTCATAGAGCGAAGGATCGGTGAGCACGCTTGGCCCTCCTTCTGGCGCCGATGTCTGCCTCCCCAAGCTGGAGCCCGGCTCGAGCTTCTCGCCTCGAGCAAGTTTGTCGATCAAGGCCTCCAGCGCAGCCGGCGTCAGATCCTCGTGATAATAATCGCCGATCGCCACGACGGGCGCGTTCACGCATGCGCCCAGGCACTCCATTTCTTCCCACGACAATTTGCCATCCGCGCTTGGCGCATGCGCTTCGCCGATACGCCGCTTGCAGATCGCTTTGAGTTCTTCAGCTCCGCGCAGCATGCACGGGGTCGTGCCGCAGACTTGCAGATGGTGTTTCCCCACCGGGTGCAGGTGGAACATGGTGTAGAAGGTCGCTACTTCCAGCACACGAATCGGCGGCATCTCCAAGAGCGCGGCGATGGCCTGAATTGCCGGCTCGCTCACCCAGCCTTCCTGCTTCTGCGCCAACCACATGATCGGGATCACCGCCGATTGCTTGCGGTCGGCTGGATACTTTGCAAGCCACCAGCGCGCCTGCTTCATCGTGGCGGGCAAGAAAGAAAATGAGGCTGGCTGCTCTGCGGAAAGACGACGGACGCTCATGTGTTTCTCACTTAATGAAATCGACGCGGGCGATGAGCCCATTCTTTACCGTGTAGATGCAGATGGCCTCAAACGTCGGGCCGTTGGGGCCGCGCGAGCCTTGCTCGTGGTCGATCACGACATCGCCAAGCGCCATGCGATTCACTGAACGAGCATGGTTGTGCGGAAAGTCCGCAAATGTTTGCGCGTAGCGAGCGCCGATCTCTCCTTTGCCCCGCTGGAGAATTGCCCCGTTCTGCTCAGCGATGACGCAATCTTCGGCATAAGTCGCCAGCATCGCCGCGAGGTCCTGTGCGTTGTAGGCGTCAAACTGCGCCTGAACCAATTCAATGGGGTTCATGCGGGCGCCTTCCGACCTTCGATTTCGTCAAGTTTGCTTAAGGCCTTGTCGACGTCGGACCGCGACTTGAGCAGGCTCGCGCGGCGATAGGCGCGCAAATACTTTGAAAGTATCGGCGCCTTCAACAGCGCGCCGCGCCGAACCGCGATGAGCAGAAGAATTGCCGGAAGGAACCCCAACGCCTGCATTCCCGGCCCGCCAGGCATATCGACGCCCTGCGCCTCCATGTAGCGCATGCGCAGCGGAACGATCACGAAGCCGATCAAAAGCCCAAGTATCAATCCTTGAATCGCGGCGCCGATGCGCACGCGCGTAGGATGATGCTCCACATGCTCGGACTTGAACGCAAGCAAGGCGTGCAACACGAACGCAGCCATGGTCACGAGCGCCACCGAGCCCTCGATCCACAGCATCAGCGGCGCGTGCTCGCCGTTCACCGGTCGATCTCCCCGAACACAATGTCGAGCGAGCCGAGCACGGCGCTAACATCGGCAAGCATGTGCCCTCGGCACAGATGATCCATCGCCGCAAGGTGGGGAAAGCCCGGCGCCCGAATTTTCAAACGATAGGGACGGTTTGAGCCATCGGAGACGAGAAACACTCCGAACTCGCCTTTGGGCGCTTCCACTGCCGCATAAGTCTCGCCCGCTGGGACATGAAAGCCTTCTGTATAGAGCTTGAAGTGATGGATAAGCGCTTCCATCGACTGTTTCATGTCCGCGCGGCGAGGCGGGGCGAACTTGGAATTCTCCGGCATCACAGGGCCCGACGTCTTACGCAGCAACGCCAAGCATTGCAGAATAATCTTGGTGGACTCCCGCATCTCCTCGACGCGGCAAAGATAGCGATCGTAGCAGTCGCCGTTCTTGCCAATCGGGATCTTGAAATCGAGTTCGGAGTAGATTTCGTAAGGCTGGCTGCGGCGCAGATCCCAGGCCAAGCTAGACCCGCGCACCATGACGCCCGAGAAGCCCCACTTGAACGCATCTTCCTGGCTCACAACGCCGATATCGACGTTGCGCTGTTTGAAGATGCGGTTGTTGGTGAGCAGGCCCTCGATGTCATCGAGCACGGCCGGGAATTGCTCGCAAAACGTCTCGATGTCGTTGATCAATTGCGGCGGCAGATCCTGATGCACGCCGCCGGGACGGAAGTAGGCCGCGTGCATGCGCGAACCCGACGCGCGCTCATAGAACACCATGAGCTTTTCACGCTCTTCGAAGCCCCAAAGCGGAGGCGTCAACGCGCCAACGTCCATCGCTTGAGTGGTCACGTTGAGCAGGTGAGACAGAAGACGCCCGATCTCGCAATAGAGCACGCGGATGATAGAGGCGCGGCGTGGAACCGCTATGTCGGCCAACCTTTCGATGGCGAGGCAAAAAGCATGCTCCTGGTTCATTGGCGCGACGTAATCGAGCCGGTCGAAATACGGCAGCGCCTGCAGATACGTCTTGTACTCGATCAGTTTCTCGGTGCCACGGTGGAGAAGCCCGATATGGGGGTCGACCCGCTCAACCACTTCGCCGTCGAGTTCGAGCACCAAACGCAGAACGCCGTGCGCCGCCGGATGTTGCGGGCCAAAGTTTATTGTGAATGTGCGCTTTTCTTCGTGGGGGGTTATGGCGCCGTCAGCCATGTGCGCACCCAAGCGAATGGGGAATGGCGAATGGCGAATGGCGGCAGGGGTTCATTCCGACCTCTCAAACTTGTCCTGGAGCGACCTGATGAGCGCGCGAATGCGCTTTCCTAGGGACTCGCATTGCTCAAGATGAGTCGCCACTTGAGCACCGCCCACCAGCCCCACCTTCTCGGCAAGGCAGAGGTGCGTCTCCACCTCCTTGAGCGAACCCCGGGCGATCCTCAGAAATTGAATGAACGACCTCGGCTGTTCTCGTCCGTGACCCTCCGCAATATTCGCAGGGATCGATATGCCCGCGCGCCGCATCTGCGCCGTCATCCCATAAGGTTCTTCCTTGGGAAAGCCTGTCGTTAGCGTGTAGAGCGACGTGGCAAGTGCGATCGCATCCTGCCACACGGTCAAGTCGCGATAGGATTTGATGGCGTCGCTCATCGCCTCTCCCCATTCGCCACTCGCCATTCGCCATTCGCTCTCATGACGCCTTCTCATCACCGGGCAAGGTCATACCTTCCCATGGGGAGAGGAAATCGAAGTTCCGATACGCCTGCGTGAGCTTCACCGGCTCATACACAACGCGCTGCTGTTCATTGTCGTAGCGCACCTCGACGTGTCCAGTGAGCGGGAAATCCTTGCGCAGAGGAAAGCCCTGGAAGGCGTAGTCGGTGAGGATGCGTCGCAGATCGGGGTGGCCGGAAAAGAGGATGCCGTACATGTCGAACGCCTCGCGTTCGAACCAGTCCGCACACGGAAAGATGCTCGCAACAGAGGGCGCCGGCGTCTGGTCGTCTGCCTCCACTTTGATGCGTACGCGCTGGTTAAGCTGCATCGACAAGAGGTGGTAAACCACGTCGAACCGCTTCTCGCGCTCTGGATAGTCCGCACCGCAAATGTCGATCAGCGTCGTGAACTTGCAGCGCGGATCGTCGCGCAGGAAGGTGATCAAGGAGACTATGCCGCCGGGGCTCGCGCCAATGGTGAGTTCGCCCACAACGACGGAATGCGAATGCGCGACGCCCGGCTGCGAGGATACGATATGTGAACCGAGGGCGTCCAAGGTCGTACTCACGGGCCCACTCCAGCATAAACAGCACCCATCCCGGGAGCGCCGCGCAGCAGCGATTCCGAGGCCCATAAACACAAACGGTCGTGTCTATGCGCCCCGGACTGCGCGTCCCGCGCATCCGGGGATGGGTGAGAGTTATTGTCTTCGACCACGCCTATCGCTCGATATTTCCTTCGCGCCGAATTTTCCTTTGCAGTTGCAGCACACCGTACACAAGCGCCTCCGCCGTGGGCGGGCAGCCGGGAACGTAGATGTCCACCGGTACGATGCGGTCGCAGCCGCGCACGACAGCGTAACTGTAATGGTAATAGCCGCCCCCATTCGCACACGATCCCATAGAGATCACGTAGCGCGGATTGGGCATCTGGTCGTAAACCTTACGCAACGCTGGCGCCATCTTGTTTGTGAGCGTGCCGGCCACGATCATCACGTCGCTCTGGCGGGGGCTCGCGCGCGGGGCAAATCCGAAACGCTCAAGATCGTAGCGCGGCATCGAAGCTTGCATCATCTCAACGGCGCAACAGGCAAGCCCGAAGGTCATCCACATCAGCGAGCCGGTGCGAGCCCACGTGATGATGTCATCGGCGGCGGCGACCAGGAATCCTTTGTCGGCGAGCTGGTTGGAAAGACCCGTGTAGAACGGGTCGTCTTCGCGGACGGGATAACCGCCCTCGACGGCCGCACGCGCCGCTGCGCCGGCAGGCGTGATCACTCCCATTCCAGTGCGCCCTTTTTCCATTCGTACGCAAACCCTACCGTCAAGACGATCAGGAACGCCATCATCGAGCCGAAGGTGAACTGAGCGATTTCAGGCGGCATGTGCGGCAGCGCGATGGCCCACGGGAACAGAAACGCCACTTCGAGGTCAAAGATGATGAAAAGGATCGAAACTAGGTAGAAACGCACGTCGAACTTCATGCGCGCATCGTCGAAAGCATTGAAGCCGCACTCGTAGGCCGACACCTTTTCCTTGTCGGGGCTCTTCGGCGCGATCACCCACGCGCCTATCAAAAACAAGGCGCCCAACCCCGTGGCGAGGGCGAAAAAGATTATGATCGGCAAGTAGTCCGTGAGATCGAGACCCATTTGCTTTCCCTGGCGCTCCAACTAGGCCGCGCCGACCCCCAACGCCAGGGAGCCTGGCGCCGCAGGAGCGAAATCGGCGTGGACGCAAAAGCGTCGGACCTCAAACGCGACTCACGGCTTGGATCGGGCTCATTGTCGCATTTGAGGTCCAAAGACGCTTTAGCCTCGGAAGTTTCTAAAGCAACTTTGGACTTTAAATTCGCTCGGCGCCCGCCATCGGAAGGAAGCGAATTTAAAGTCCGTTGTTTAGTGGCGCCCGCCCGGCAGATCAAGGGACCGGAAATCAACGACATGGCCATCAAATGGCGCGAGTGACGGGGCTCGAACCCGCGACCTCCGGCGTGACAGGCCGGCGCTCTAACCGACTGAGCTACACCCGCGTTTTCTTGGCTTTGGCGCGAGAGCGAGCGGGTTAGGCCAAGCCGCAAACAGGGTCAAGCGGCTGTCCGGGCTCAGGGCGCTGGCGGCGAAGCCTGCCAAGTCCGCGTCGGCGAGTTCAGGCGAAGAAGCGCCGCCACCTTCTCGTTGGGAACCAATTCGTCTGTCCCTCCGGCATCGCGGATAGCTACGAACGCCGCGCCGGTCGCCATGTCTGCGGCCACCACCGCTTCACCAGAGCCGCAGCCCTCTTCGGCGCAGCCTCTAAAGACCAGGGCTTCTGCGCCCCCACCTTGAATGACCTCCGAAGGCCGCCCCGCCGCCATTGCGCGCCACAGCCTGGCGCGGTCCGCCGCGGAGAGACCAAGGGCGTCAGGCATGTAACCAGCGCCCGCATCGGCCACAAAATCCGCATAAGTCTTGCCCGCATGCTGACGAAGGTCCGTCGACGGTTCAGACGCGACCGGAGTTGGAGATGACGAAGCCGCAGGCGGACCAAGCGCAAGGTCATCGCAGCCGGCAGCGCCAAGCGCTAGCCAAGCGGCGGCGGCTACGACGGATGGACTGCCCCTCATGGCGGGAAACTAGCAGACCAGCGCCCCGGTGGCGATGGTGGTGGGCGGTGACGGGATCGAACCGCCGACCCTCTCGGTGTAAACGAGACGCTCTGCCGCTGAGCTAACCGCCCGGACGCGGCCTAATAGTCGCGCGGGCGGTCCGGCTCAACCCTGATTGCTTTGCATGCTGGCGAAGAACTCCGCCGTCATTGGATCGGCACCGGTCTGTTCGCTGGGCGCGCCCTCGCAGAATTTCACCCACGGAATGCGGCTCTCGGTTCCGTACTGGATGATAATGGGCGTCGCACCCGGGTCATCAAGCGATCCGATGGTGACGTAAAAACGCGCCTCAGGGAGATTGTAGGTGAAGGAAAGCGGCGTGCCGCAATCGCGGCAATAGGCGCGTCTTGCAAGGTTCGAACTGGCGAACTCCGCTGGCTTGCCTTTGGTCCAGGCAAAATCCGCCTTGGGCGCGCCGGCAAGCGCCGCAAACAAGCCGCCAGTGGCGCGCTGGCACATACGGCAATGACACACGTGCGCGTTCTGCGGCGCGACGTAGAGCGCATAGCGCACTGCGCCGCATTGGCAGCCCCCGGTCGCTACCGCTTCACGAGACTGGCTCATCACCTTGCTCTAGCTCCGTTCACGCCAACGAGGCAACGTGCGGATCATGATTCAAGTTCCCACTGCCCTCGCCGGCATCCGCGTGCTCGATCTCTCTCGCGTGCTTGCCGGTCCATGGGCCACCCAGATCCTGGGTGACCTCGGCGCGGACGTGATCAAGATCGAAAAGCCCGGAACTGGGGATGACACGCGCTCCTGGGGCCCCCCGTTCCTTCAACACGCCGCCGGAGGCCACGGCGACGCCGCATACTATCTCGCCGCCAATCGCAACAAACGCTCGCTGACAATCGACTTCGCGAAACCCGAAGGCGCCGAGCTCGTGCGCCGCCTGACGCCGCATTGCCATATCTTGGTGGAAAACTTCAAGACAGGCGGGCTCAAGAAATACGGCCTGGACTACCCGAACCTCGCAAAGGTTAATCCGGCAATTGTCTATTGTTCCATCACCGGGTTCGGGCAGACCGGCCCCTACGCCCATCGTCCCGGCTACGATTACATGATCCAAGCCACCGGCGGGTTGATGAGCCTCACCGGTGAGCCGGAGGGTGAGCCCATGAAGTCCGCGGTGGCCGTCGCGGATCTGTTCACGGGCATGTATGCGGTGACGGCGATCCTCGCCGCACTGCGTTACGCCGAACGCACAGGCGCGGGCCAGCACATCGATGTATCGCTGCTCGATTGCCAGGTGGCGATGCTCGCCAATATCGGCGCCAGCTACTTGGTCGACGGTCGCAAGCCGCAGCGATTTGGCAACCAGCATGCCGCCATCGCGCCGTACCAGGTGTTCGCCACCGCCGACGGCCATATTGTGCTGACCGTTGGCAACGACGGGCAGTTTCGCGACTTTTGCACGGCCGCCGGCCTCGATCTTGCCGGCGATCCGCGCTTCGCCACTAACGAGGCGCGCGTGGTACATCGTAGCGAACTCACTGCGGCGCTCGCGTCCGTGATGCGAGAGAAGACGACAACGGAATGGGTCAGGGCGCTCGACGCTTCCGAGGTGCCCTGCGGGCCAATCAATACGTTGGACCGCGTCTTTGCCGATCCGCAGGTTGTTGCGCGCCAGGCGGTCGACCTAATGACGCGCGCCGACGGACAGGAGGTGCGCTTGGCGGCCAGTCCCATTCGCATGAGCGTCACCCCGCCCGATCCGCGCCTGGCGCCGCCGCTCCTTGGCCAAGATACCGAGGCTGTTCTCTCTGAGCTTTTGGGCGCAACGCCTGACGCGCTCGCGTGCTGGAAAGCGAGTGGCGTGATCTAAGGAAAACGGCGGGCTCGAATGAGCCCGCCGCTCCCCACTCTATGCGTTCGACCTACTGCCGATAGCTGATGCGGAAGTAGCCGAACCGGCCAGGCGGATCGTATGTCGTCGGGTCGAAATTGTTCAGCCCGCAGCTGAAGCATCCCGGGGGATCTTCATCGGCAAGGTTGTTGACGCCGAGCGCAAACGTAACGCGGTCATCCAGGAATGCCGGCGTCCAGCGTGCTTGGACGTCCAGATAGGTGACTGAATCGAGCTTGTTGCTGCCCACGCTTGCGGGTTCGGTGACGCCATCGATGTGGCGCCCGGTAAGGCTCGCGCCCCATTCCTGCCAATCCCAGTCGAGGGTCAACGTTGACTTCACCTCCGGATACGCCTGGTCCGGGCTGCCGCGTTCGGCGCCCTCTCGCGCAATCGCGACCTGCCCAGTCGATGTCGGAACGATTTCGTTGACCTCCAGCAGGAAATTCGTGGTCGACCGCACGGAGAACGTGCCGAACGACCAATCGGGCGATTGATACGCAATGGTCAGATCGACAGCGCGGGTTTCAAGTCCGCCAATATTGATGAGGGGATTTGCGATGCCGGAGACCGTGCCAGTCGCGGTTCGTGTGATTGTTGCGCACGCCAGCGCATCGCCTGTTTGCGCGCAACGATCAAGCAGCGATTGTCCGTCTTGCGCCTTGATCGCCCCATCGAGGGTGATGTCGGCATAGTTCACTTCAAATGAGACACGGCTGGACCAAGATGTGTTCTCAAACACCGAGGGTTGCCACACCACACCCAAGTTGAGGCCTTCGCTGGTTTCGGGTTGTAACGCGGGATTGCCGCTTGTGATGACCGGCACCTGCGGATTGAGCTGCACATAGGTGCCGGCGGCGGGCACGCCGGCGGCGATGCAGTTTGCCTGGACAGTGGCGCCAGCAACCGGCCCGCCACTCAGGCCGAGCATGTCCGAGCAAGGGTCCACCACTTCTTGGTCGAAGCGCGAAGCGGTTCCGAACAATTCGCCTATGGACGGCGCCCGGAAGCCTTCTCCCCACGCGGCTCGCACGAGCACATCCTGGCTCGGCCGCCAGCGCAGGCCAGCTTGGTAGGTCGCATCGGAACCAGACGTCGAATAATCGAACACGCGCCCGGCCAGCGAGGCGGTCAATTCTTCGACAAATGGCCGATCCGCCACGAGTGGAATGCGAAACTCGGCATAAGCTTCGGTTACGTCAATGTTTCCCCGCGCCGGCTGTGCTGGGATGTCAGACGAGAATCCAGCCGCGACAATCGGATCGGGCTCGAAGAACCCTTCGGTGCGCCGGTGTTCGACGCCGGCGGCAAAGCTGAGCGGGCCCGCAGGCAGATCTGTCAGGTCGCCAGTGACGTTGGCGCTATAGTCCTGCAATTCCTGTTCGGACTTGTCGCGCTGAGTAAAGCCGATGAAACCGAGCATTGCCGGCGTTATCGAACCAGCGCCGCCGAATAGATTCAACGGCACGCACGCGCCGGTGCAAGCAGCGGCCGGGCCCAACGCCTGCACAACGCGTTGTGCATTCACGTTTCCCGTGAAGATCTGATCAGCATGGTTGACCGCGAGGACAGCGTTCAAATCCCAGTTCCATTCCCGCCCGCCCACATTCCAGGCGCCAGCCAGGGTGGCCGTGAGATTGGACGTATCGACCTCTTGTTCGTAGTGGCGGGGTCCTGCTTCGATCAGACGGCGGCCTACAAACGCCAAGGTTCCTGGTCCGAGATCGAAGCCGAAGGGATTGAAAGGGTTGCTCGCCGAAATCACGACCGTGTCGAGAAGGTTGCCGTTGCCGGCGTCCGGTCCGACAAACAGCGGCAGCGGCGCGGCTTGGTTCGCGGACTGGCGGTTCACGAACGTCGCTCGGACGCGCAATTCCATGTCGTCGCCGAGTTCCTGCGTCAGCTGACCGAACAAGCTCAGCCGATCGGACGGGGTGACCACATAATTGAAAGGCTGGAAGTTGAAGCGGTCGAGCGTCTCAAATGCTTTAAAGTCGCTGCCCGGGCCCGTCGGATCGAGCGGGTTGTAGACCGGCACAACTCCCGGCGGGAGTGGTGCGACAAGTGTCAGATCCAGGTCGGCCAGCGTATTCGGATCCGTGATGATAAAGCGCCCGCGCGGCGTCCCTGAGCTGCACCCCCCGCCCAGGCACGATGTCGCTCCGGGCGTCGGGAATTGCGAGATGTCGCGATCAGCGGCGATCACCGGCTCCTGCCGGACGTAACCCGCGCCGACGATAATATGAGTGCCGCCCTGGTTGAGGCCGAAGCTCACATTGTAGTCCTGCGTGACGCCATCGCCTTCATCGAAGTAGCCGCCGTATTGGGCGGACGCTTGCAAGCCATCTTGCTCGCGGCGCGTGATGAGGTTTACGACGCCGGCGATCGCATCGGAGCCGTAGATTGGCGATGCGCCCTGTTGCAGCACCTCAATGCGATCGATCATTCCGCCAGGAATGGAGTTAAGGTCGACCGACCCGGGAACGCCCGAACCCGACGTGCCATTGACCCAGCGCAGACCGTCGACGAGGACCAGTGTTCGAGGCGTCCCGAGGAAACGCAGATCGATCTCGGCGGCGCCAGCGCCAACGCCGCCTCCATCTGGCGGATTGCCAAAATTTCCCGACTGGTTGAAGCGCGTGTTCAAGCCACCCCCCGAAAGCGGGATGCGTTGCAACACGTCCGCGGTGGAAGCCAAGCCAGTCCGGGCAATGTCCTCCTGGCCTAGATCGACGATCGGCTCCTCCTGCGAGAGCGGCGTGCGAATGCGTGATCCCGTGACCACGATGGTCTCTTCTTCCGGAGGATCCTGCGCCCATGCCGACGGCGCGGCGGTTAACATCGCCACACTCAGCAGCACCGCACCCACAAGCGGCCTGAGCACCGAGCTGCTCATCGCCGGCGCACGCAGCGTCTTTTTTCCGCCAGCCATTGAACGTCCCCTCTGGGTCGGCGAGCCACGCCGAATCGACGCAACGTAGGCTTGGTTAATTTGCTGGTGCACCGCCTGCGCCAACAGGGCGTGGCGAGGAGGCGCTGCTCGCTCGGATGGCGAAGACATCGCCAAAATCTATCGCGGCTATCGGACCAACCGATTGGACAGCAGGCGCGAGGGAGCGCGACAAGCGGCCGGCGGCATCGGCGAGCCCACAAGCTCGCGGCGGGAGACATGTATGGCCCTCAAAGACAGCAAGACCATTGAAAACCTCAAGTACGCCTTTGCTGGCGAAAGCCAGGCCAACCGGCGCTACCTCTACTTCGCGCAGAAGGCGGACGTTGAAGGCTACAACGACGTGGCCACAGTTTTTCGCTCAACGGCGGAGGGCGAAACCGGTCACGCTCACGGGCACCTTGAGTTCATGGAGGGCATTGGCGATCCGGCCACTGGCCTTCCTATCGGCGCTACGGCGGACAACCTCAAAGCCGCCATCGCCGGGGAAACGCATGAGTACACCGACATGTATCCGGGCATGGCCCGCACCGCGCGTGAAGAAGGGTTCGAGGAAATTGCAGATTGGTTCGAAACGCTGGCCAAGGCTGAACGCAGCCACGCCGGCAGATTCCAGCGCGCGTTGGACAATTTGGACAATTAGGACACCGCGCGGAACGAGCACTCTGCATCAGATATGAACACCACTGAACGCCCGCGCGAAGGATCGCTCGAAGCGCCGACACGCCATCCCATCGAATGGCGTATGCCGTCGTTCTACGATTTCGACGCTATCGAGAGGGAAATGGAGCGCGTGTTCGACATCTGTCACGGATGCCGGCGCTGTTTCAATTTGTGCGACTCTTTCCCCCGCCTGTTCGAGATGGTTGATGCAAGCCCCACTGGCGAGATCGACGGTGTCGCGAAGGAGGACTATAGCGCCGTCGTAGAAGCCTGCACGCTCTGTGACATGTGCTTCATGACCAAGTGCCCCTACGTGCCCCCCCACGAATGGGCGCTTGATTTTCCCCATCTCATGTTGCGCTACCGCGCTGCTCAGCTGCACAAGGAGGGACCCGGCCGCGCCCAGCAACTCGCGAAGACCGATCGCAACGGTCAACTCGCGCGCCCCATAGCTGCGCTCGCGAACTTTGCCTCCGAGCGCGGCAATTGGGTGACTCGGCCGATCATGAGAACGCTGCTTGGCGTCCACGAAGACGCCGAGCTGCCCAGGTACCACACCGATACGTTTTCCAAGCGCGCGGCCCTTGAGCCGCCGCGCGCAAATCCCGAAGGCAAGGCGCGCGCGCGCGCGGCCGTCCTCTATGCGACGTGCTTCGTTGACTACAACCAGCCGAGCACCGGGTTGGCGGCGCAGGCCGTTCTGGCTCAGCAGGGCGTGGAGACTGAAGTCGTTTACCCCGCATGCTGCGGTATGCCGCAATTGGAGCAAGGCGACATTGCCGAGGTGGCGCGCCGCGCCCAACAAGTGAGCGCCGCGCTCTTGCCTTACATTGACGCCGGATATGACGTCATCACCCTTAGCGCCAGCTGCGGCCTCATGTTCAAGTTCGAGTGGCCGCTCATCCTGCCCGAGGATGAAGGCATACGAAGACTGGCCGCCGCCACTCGCGACATCTGCGAATACGTTGTCGACATCGCCAAGACCGAGGGCCTGACCGGCGAGTTGCGCCCTGTGGAAGGCGGGATCACCGCGCACATGGCCTGCCATGCCCGCGCGCAGAATATGGGCCACAAATCGGCGGAGATGCTGCGGCTCATTCCGGGCGCACGGGTCGATGTGGTTGAACGGTGTTCCGGACACGGCGGCACGTTTGGAATTATGGCTGAGACACGCGATCTGGCGGTTAAGGTCGGGCGCCCCGCGGCGCGCCAGGTCTCGCTGAAGAAGAACGAGACGCTCTGCTCGGACTGCCCGCTCGCGTGCAAGCACCTCCACCAAATGGTGGTGGATGAAATGCCGGCCACGGGTGTTCCACCTACAACGCGAGCCCACCCGATCGAGATTTTCGCAAAGGCCTATGGATACTAGATGATTGCGCTCTCCCGACGCCAAGTGACGCCTGCCGAAATTTCGCCGCCCGGTCAATTCGCGCGCGAGCGCGCGGCGCGGCGCGCCGCGCTATTGCCAAGAAAGAAGGCGCGACGCATCGAGGTCGGGCCCTACTGCACCTTTTACTTCGAGTGCTTCGACACAATGCTGTTCCAGATCGAGGAGATGCTGCACATCGAAGGCGGGGGCGGCGAACAACTTCAAGACGAACTCGCAGCCTACAATCCCCTCATCCCCAATGGCGACGAACTCACCGCGACGATCATGTTCGAAATCGACGATCCCGATCGGCGCGCCTGCGCCCTTGCCGGTCTTGGCGGCGTCGAAGCGTGTTTTTTCATTCAGGTCGGCGATGAGCGCATTTCGGGCGTCCAAGAAACCGATGCCGAACGGACGCGCGACGACGGCAAGGCGTCATCTGTGCATTTCGCGCACTTTCACTTCACGCCCAAGCACAAGCGCGCCTTCATCGAGCCCGAAGCGCGGGTCTTCGCTGGCGTGGATCATTCCGCTTACGCGCATATGGCGCAGCTCACACGCGATACACGCGTCGAGCTTGCCAAGGATTTCACCTAGCCCTTGGCCCGGCCGCGCCCGCCTTTTTCGACGAAATCACGCAACATCTGAGATGGCCGAAACGTCACAACGCGACGGGGCGTAATCGGCACTTCTTCGCCCGTCTTGGGATTGCGCCCAATACGCTGGCGCTTCGTCCGCACGTTGAAATTGCCGAAACGCGACAATTTCACGGTCTCGCCTTCGACGAGCGCGTCCTGCATCAGGTCAAGCATGCGCGTGAGCAGGCGATTTGCATCCGGGCGTTGCAACGCGCCGCGACGCACCAAGGCATCCACCAAATCGGCCCGAGTTACGGTCTTGCCGGCCACCGCAGCCCCCTTCGCAAGTGCGTCTCGCCATCGCCAGGAAAAGCTAGTCGTGTCTGTGGCTTAGGTCAAATGTTGCGATCGAGTTTATAGTCTCACAAGAGCGGCGCCCCAGGTAAGGCCGCCACCAAGGGCCTCCATCAGGACTAGGTCACCCTGCTTGATGCGCCCATCCGATATGGCTGCCTCCAAGGCAAGGGGTACGGAGGCCGCCGAGGTGTTCCCATGGATCGCCACGGTGGAGATCACCTTTTCCGGAGCGATTGCGAGCTTGCGCGCAACGCCGTCCAGAATGCGCTGATTGGCTTGGTGGGGAACGAACCAATCGACCTCGTCGAGCGGCACCCGCGCGCGCGCGCAGGCCTCCAACATGGCGCCAGAGATATGCTCTACAGCTTGGCGGAATACCGCGTTGCCCACCATGCGCACCTTCCCGACGGACTGGTTCTCAGACGGCCCGCCATCGGTGAACAATAGATCGTGCATGCGACCGTCTGTGCGGATGAATGTCGACATCACGCCGCGCGCGCCCGCCTGCGCTTCATCCTGCGCCTCCAGCACAATCGCGCCTGCCCCATCGCCGAACAATACGCAGGTGGCCCGATCCTCCCAGTCAAGCAGCCGCGAGAAAGTCTCTGCGCCTATGATGAGGGCTGCCTTGGCCTGACCGCGTGAGAGGAAATTGTCGGCGGTGGCGAGCGAAAAGATGAATCCCGAACAGACGGCCTGCAAATCGAAAGCAGCGCCCTGATGAATGCCGAGCGCGGCCTGCACGCGAGCCGCTGTTGCTGGAAAGGTTAGGTCCGGCGTCGTTGTGGCGACGATGATGAGATCGATGTCGCCGGGTTGGCGCCCAGCACGCTCCAGCGCCTGCAAAGCCGCCGAGATCGCCAGATCCGACGTGCGCTCGTCATCGCCTGCAACCCGCCGCTCGCGAATGCCGGTGCGCTCGACAATCCACTCGTCGCTGGTGTCCACGCGAGCGGCGAGCTCCGCGTTCTTAACCACGCGCACGGGCAAGTAAGCGCCGACGCCCGTTATGACCGATCTCAAGGTCATCAGTTGGCGACACCGCTTGCAGCTGCCGGCGCGCTTGCCGATGCGCGCGCCAGGCTTTCCAGATTGTGCGCGATCTCTTCGCGGTAGTGGCTGCGCGCCATCTTGGCGGCGACCTCTATTGCCGCCGCAAATCCAGGTCCGTTGGCGCTGCCGTGGCTCTTCACGACAAGCCCATTGAGCCCGAGGAACAGCGCCCCGTTGAAGCTGCCAGGATCCATGCGCTTGCGCAGCTTCGACAGCGCGGGATACGCAATCGCGGCGCCCAGCTTGGCGAGAACGCCGCTCGTGAGCGCTTCGCGTAGAAGTTGGCCGACAAGGCGGGCGGTGCCCTCGCCGGTCTTGAGCGCGATATTGCCGGTGAAGCCATCTGTCACGACGACATCGACTGTCCCCTTGGCGATATCGTCCCCCTCGACGAAACCCTGAAAATCCATATCGACGCCGGTGTCTCTGATGAGCTGGGCCGCGCCGCGGATTTCCTCATGACCTTTTTGGTCCTCTGCGCCGACATTCAGAAGCGCCACGCTGGGGCGGGCCTTGCCGGACACTGCGCGTTGAAACGCCTCGCCCATGATGGCGAACTCGACCAGTTGCTCGCCATCGGCTTGCACATTGGCGCCGACATCAAGCATGACGACGTATCCGCCGGTCGCCGCCGGCCAGCGCGCCGCAAGCGCGGGCCGGTGCACGCCCGCCATCGTTCGCAAGCGGAACATGGCGATGGCCATGTAGGCGCCAGTGTTGCCCGCAGATACGACGGCGTGTGCGCGGCCCTCTTCAACCGCCGCAACGGCGTTCCAGAGACTGGATCCCTTGCCTTGGCGAAGCGCCTGACTCGGCTTGACCTCCATGCCAATGGCTTTTTCGGCGGGAACGACCTCGCTCACCGCCTTTGCGCCCGGGCGTCGCTCAAGGAGCGCATTCAATCGCGCAGCGTCGCCGTGGAGCAGGAACCTCAGCCCTGGCATCCGCTGCGTCGCGAGTTCGACGCCCTCGACGACAATATCGGGTGCTGCGTCGCCCCCCATACCATCGATTGAGACCACCACCCCGTCGACCATTGACGTTCCTTCGCCCGCCCGCCCGATGGCCGGGCGCGGACCATAATCCCGACGTAGGCGAATGCCAAACTTACCGTTCTGGCTGGCGCCAAGCCTCAGGCCCAAGCAACGCCCCCACTGGAAGCGCGGCCTGGCGATCTGCGATCACAAGCGTTGCGGCCGCGAGCTCGTGAGGCGCGCCAAGCCCTTCAACATTGCGCGCGAGCGCCTCGGCAAGCAGTGCAGCCTCGCCCGCCAGGATGGCGCGTTCATAGGCTTGGAGCCGGCCAAAGAAATCTCCCGCCAGCTTTCGCATTCGCTTGGGCACGGCAAGGTCGCCAACCCCAGCCTCGCGAAGACCCGCATCGAGGTGTCGGAAGAAACGGTCGGTGAATTCCTGAGCCAGCGGCGCGGCGCCTCCGTCGCGCCCGATACGAACAAGCGCCAGCGAGGCGAACAGCGTCAAAAGTTCAAAGCGCCCCTCTAGCGAGTCAGGGGCAGCGCCTTCCCCAAATAAGGCGCGATTGCGGCTGGCTGCGACCACCTCACCGAGCAGCAGCTCGGCGTCTTCGGCGGCGCGGCTGCGCCGAAAAGGCCACACTCGCATAGGTCTGTGATCCCCCCTTGCCCCGCTGGCCGCTCCGCCTTACCCGTGGGGCGACAATGGCCTCTGAGGTGGATTGATGGAACGCAGTCTGATGCGGCTTTCGGCGGCGGCCGCACTTGCGTTTGCCGCCACTTCGGCGGCCTGCACGCCAGTGCAGACCTATAGCGGGTTCCGATCCGACCGCAACGACGTCGCAATCCCCGATCCGCAGGTGGGAGTAGATACGCGCGAGACAATCCTCCAGCGCTTCGGCTCGCCCTCGACGACAGCGATCTTCGACCAGACCGCGTGGTATTACGTTAGCGCCGTGCAGGAGCGCGTCGCGTTCTACAACCCCCGCATCACAGAGCGAAACGTGATGGTCGTGCGCTTCGACGGGGAAACCGTCGCCGCGGTCGAGAAGTTTGGCCTCGAGCGCGGCCGCATCATCTCTTACAGCGACGACGAGACGCCTACGCGGGGTCGCGAACTCAGCGTCATCGAGCAATTGCTAGGAAACATAGGTTCGACGCCCCCCATTCGTCCCGAGGAAGAAGAGCAAGGTCCCCGCCGCTAACGAGGTTTCGTTCGTACAAAAAACGCCCCGGCTCGGATGCCGGGGCGTTTTCTGTTTAGGCTGAACGAAAGCGTCGGATCTCAAATGCGACTCACGGGCTTGGATCGGGCTCAGTGTCGCATTTGAGGTCCAAAGACGCTTTGGATTCAGAAGTTTCTAAAGCAACTTTGGACTTTAAATTCGCTCTGCGCCCGCCATCGAGCCGAGGCGAATTTAAAGTCCGTTGCTTTAGGTCACCCGTTCCAGCGCGCCAGCACCGCCAACAGCAAGAGTGCGACGATGTTCGTGATCTTGATCATCGGGTTAACGGCGGGGCCGGCCGTATCCTTGTAGGGATCGCCGACGGTGTCCCCAGTGACGGCGGCCTTATGTGCATCCGAACCCTTTCCGCCGTGTTGACCCTCCTCGATCAGCTTCTTGGCGTTGTCCCAGGCGCCTCCGCCAGAAGTCATCGAAATGGCCACAAACAGACCCGTGACTATGACGCCGACGAGCAACGCACCCAGCGAGGCGAGCGCCTGGCTTTGGCCCCCGATCGCCCATACGACGAAGAAGAGCGCGATCGGCGCCAACACCGGCAGCATTGAGGGCACGATCATTTCGCGGATCGCGGCCTGCGTCAGGATATCGACGGCCTTGCCGTAATCGGGCTTGGACGTGCGCTCCATGATGCCCGGGATCTCCCGGAACTGACGGCGTACTTCTTCCACGACGGCTTGCGCGGCGCGCCCGACAGCCGTCATCGACCAGCCGCCGAACAGATATGGCAACAGGCCCCCGATGAAGAGGCCCACAATCACGTATGGATTGTTCAACGCGAAATCAGGCGTCACGTTTTCGAAGAAGCGAAACTCAGCGGGATGTGACGCGTAATAACGCAAGTCCTCGAAGTATGCAGCAAACAGCACCAGCGCGCCCAAGCCAGCTGACCCAATTGCGTAGCCTTTGGTGACGGCCTTCGTTGTATTGCCGACAGCGTCGAGCGCATCGGTGGTAACGCGCACGTCCTTCGGCAACTCCGCCATTTGTGCGATGCCCCCGGCATTGTCCGTCACGGGACCGAACGCGTCGAGCGCCACGATGATGCCCGCGACCGAGAGCATGGTCGTCACGGCAATCGCGATGCCGAATAGACCCGCAAGCGTGTAGGAGGCGATGATGCCCGCCACGATCGTCAGCGCGGGCAGCGCAGTCGCTTCCATGGACACCGCCAGGCCCTGGATTACGTTGGTTCCGTGGCCCGACTTTGAAGCCTCGGCGACGCTCTTCACTGGGCGAAAGCCGGTGCCGGTGTAGTATTCCGTGATCCAGACGATCGCGCCCGTCACCAATAGACCTATGAGGCCGCAAACGAAAAGATTGGCGCCGGTCACGCTATAGAGATCAGACGTCGATCCGAGGCTTGGCGCCACTGGCCCCCAGCCGACGGTCGCCATCAGCGCCAGCGCCAAGCCGCCAGCAGAGAGGACGCCTGCTGCGACCAATCCCTTGTACAGCGCGCCCATGATGTTGTTGGACGGGCCCAAGCGCACGAAATACGTGCCGATAATCGAAGCCAGGATCGCAACGCCCCCGATCGCGAGCGGCAACATCATAATGCTCGGCACTTCGGTAGCTTCCCGGAACAAGATGGATCCGAGCACCATGGTCGCCACGGTCGTCACCGCATAGGTCTCGAACAAATCCGCCGCCATGCCGGCGCAATCGCCGACATTATCGCCAACATTGTCGGCGATGGTCGCTGGATTTCGCGGATCGTCTTCCGGGATCCCAGCTTCGACCTTGCCGACCATGTCGCCGCCGACATCGGCCCCCTTGGTGAAGATGCCGCCGCCCAGGCGCGCGAAGATCGAAATCAACGAAGCCCCGAAGCCAAGCGCGACAAGGCTATCAACAACTACGCGCTCGGTTGGGTCGTTGCCCAAGAGCTGCGTCAGGAAGAGATAGTAAATCGATACGCCAAACAACGCGCCGCCCGCGACGAGCATGCCGGTCACGGCGCCTGCCTTGAACGCCATGCGCAGACCGCCGGCGAGGCTGTTGCGCGCGGCCTCCGCCGTCCGGACGTTGGCTTGCACCGACACGTTCATGCCAATGAAGCCAGCAGCGCCCGACAGCACCGCGCCGATGATGAAGCCGACCGGGATTTCCCAGGTCTGGAAGGCGATGAACAGGATAACCGCCACGCCCGCGCCGACCGCGGCGATGGTGCGATACTGGCGGTTCAGGTAGGCGCGCGCGCCTTCCTGGATCGCCGCCGCGATCTCCTTCATGCGATCGGTGCCCGCGCTGGCGCGAGTGATCGCTTGCGTTTCCATCCAGCCGTAGAGCGCAGCTATGACGCCGCAGGCCACCACGAGCCACAAAATCCAATCGAGGGTCATCTCTAATTATCCTGAGCGCGCGCGACGCGCTGGTTGGGGAATACGGGTTGGCCGCCCCGCGACAGTCCGTCAGCGAGTGCGCTTCCCCCAGGGACGGCGCTTACTGCCAAAAGCCGTCGCCGGGCGCAATGGACCCGTTGGGTGGCAGGGCGCGGATTTAGATGCCTGAGCCTCGGCTCGAATACGAAGCGACGATGCTGACGCCGCCGACAGCCTGCTCCCCAAGCGTCTGGATGGCGGCCGCCCGGTAAACCTCTATCGCACGCGCCTCATTCAAGACATTGGTGTCCTCGGGGTCGGTCAGGTCGGAGGAATGGCTCGCGCGAACAAGGGCATCGCGCAGGAAGTGGGCCTTCTCGCGGGTGCGCCACAAGTCCACCCCGCTGGCGACTTCAATCCGAGCCGAGACAAACAAGTAGTTCACGAGTTGGCCATCCCGAACCACAGGAACCGCCAGATAGGGCGCGTCCATCGAGCGTGTGGTGGCGGCGGCATCGCCCTCTTCGCCGGAATTCGCCTTGGCCTTGGCCGCAGGTCCGGACGCGTTCGCCAGCCCCGCCAACAGCGTGGAGGCGATCATGGCGGCAATGATGGCGCGCTTCATGGGCGCAAGCATGCCGCCTCAATGGTTATCGAGATATTACCGACCGAGCTTATGGGAGTGGCCGCCCTGGCCGAAGCTGGCGTCATCCACGCCGTTGAGATTTACGCCCTCCCCCTGGGCGACCTCGCCAACTCGTTTCACAGGCATACCGAATTCAGAGCCGGCAGCCGCAATCGCCTCCCGGTGAACGGCGTCGCTCGTGAATAGGATTTCGTAGTCGTCGCCCCAGTTAAAGAAGCGTCCGTAAGTCGGGACCCGTTCGCCCGACATCCATGCCCGCGCAGCTGGCGACAGCGGCAGCGAGTCCGCATCAATGCGTAGTACGACGCGGGATGCCTTCGCCAACTTCCCGGCATCGGCGATCAGTCCGTCCGACACATCCATCGCAGCTCCAGCGTACGCAGCCACAGCCGGCGCGAACGCGATGCGCGGCTCGGGCAGCCGATAGCGGGCGACAACGGCTTCGCGCTGCGCCGCTTCCGCCTCGGGCCAAGCGCCGCGCAACACTTCAAACCCGAGCCAGGCATCGCCCAGCGTTCCCGTCACCCAGATGTCCTGCCCCGGCCTTGCGTCGGCGCGAGAGGGGATGCGCTCACCGATTGCTTCGCCGAACAAGGTCATGCAAACGGCAAGGGGGCCCGGCGTCGATGTCGTGTCGCCGCCAATCAACGCCACGCCAAAGTGACGCAAATCCTCACCGAGCCCACGCGCAAACTCGCCGATCTGCGAGGCTGGGCGTTGATCTGGCCATACGAGCGTCAAAAGCGCGCTATGCGGCCTTGCCCCCTTCGCCGCCAGATCGGATAGATTTACCCGCAACGCCTTCTTGGCGACGAGGTCGATTGGGTCATCAGGAAGAAAATGGACGCCCTCGACGATGGCGTCCGTCGTCACGATGACCTGACCACGCGCTTCCAGCACCGCGACATCGTCAATGAGCCCGCGTGCGCCAGCGCTCACCGCGAGCGGCGCAAACAGCGTCCGGATGATCTCGAACTCGTCAGCGGGCATGTCTCGCCGCCGGCGCTATTACGCAGGCGCTCTCAATTCCTTTGCGCACGCATCGAGCGTGGCGTTGATGAAGCCCGGTTCCGGGCCGTCGAAGAAAGCCTTCGCCACTTCGACATACTCGTCGATAACAACCGCCACAGGCGTGCCCGTACATTGCTCCAGCTCCGCTGCCCCGGCGCGCAAGATTGCACGCGCCACGGCATCGAGCCGCTCAAGCTTCCAGCCTTCGCTCAGATTGCGGGCAATGGCGCGATCGAGTGTCGCTTGCCGGTCCACCGCGTGTTCGATCAGCACGGTGAATAATCCGAGATCGCCCTCTGTGTCGGTGTAGGTTGATTCAGTTTCGCGCGGCAGCTTGCCTGCGGCGAAGTCGCCAATCACATCGGCAGTTGAGGCGCCGGAAAGCTCCATCTGATACAGCCCCTGCACGGTGCCAAGGCGCGCGGCGCGGCGCGCCGCGTGAGCATCCGACGCGCTCATCGTGAGTTGGCGCCTGACCGCCGGCGACGAAGAGCTATCATAGTGAGGCAAGCACGGGCGGCCTCTCCGCCCTTGTCGCCGCGCGCGGGATCGGCGCGCACCTCGGCTTGAGCGAGGTTTTCGACTGTCAGGATGCCATAACCGATCGCCAGCCGCTCGCGGATGGACAAATCCATGAGCCCGCGCGCGCTTTCCCCACACACATACTCATAGTGGCTCGTCTCGCCGCGCACGACGCAGCCCAAGGCGAGGAAGCCATCGTAGGCGTCGTCCATTGCCGCTTGGGCAATGGCGCCGGGGATCTCGAATGCGCCCGGAACCGACATGGTCTCAAGGGTCGCCCCCGCTTCTTTCACGGCTTGCTCGGCGCCACGTTGGAGTTGATCGGCGATGTGCCTGTAGTAGGGCGCAACCACCATCAAGAGGCGCGCTCCTGGAACGGTCGCGGAAGCGGACTTTTCAACGTCTTTCACGGCGCAAAACCGCGCCAGCCGTCGATGGTGAGGCCGTAGCCCTCGAGACCGACAAGCTTCGTCGGCGTATTCGCCAACACGACCATGCGCCGAACGCCCAACTCGCGCAGGATCTGCGAACCCACGCCGATGACCCTGCGGGCGCTGGCGGCGATCACCTCCTCGCTCGGCCCTTCCCCGCTCAGGCGCCGCGACAGCCAATCCTGTTCAAACTCCCGTAACAGCACAAGAACGCCGCCGCCCTCCTTGTCAATTTCCGCGATCGCGCGGTCCACCAAGCCCGCGCGCGCGCCAAGGCCGCCGACCACGTCAGCCGCGAAATCCACGCGATGCACGCGCACTAAAGTTGGCTCGTTCGCTTTGATGTCGCCCTTGACGAGGGCGACATGCTCTACGTTGTCGAGCCGGTTGCGGAACAATACGAGCCGAAAACCTTGACCGCCGCGGATTTCGAAGGGCGTCTCCAAAACGCGATCGATGTAGCTCTCAGTGACCCGCCTGTAGGCGATGAGTTCCTCGATCGCACCGATCTTGAGATTGTGGAATTGCGCGAACGCGACGAGTTCCGGCAAACGCGCCATCGTGCCGTCATCGTTCATGATCTCACAAATCACCGCCGAGGGATTGAGGCCGGCGGTGCGCGCAATGTCGATGCTCGCCTCAGTATGCCCCGCGCGCACCAGCACACCGCCGTCGCGCGCCATAAGAGGAAAGATATGGCCAGGCGAGATGATGTCGTCGGCGCCTTTGCTTGCATCGATCGCCACCGCAATCGTGTGCGCGCGGTCATGGGCCGAGATGCCTGTCGAGACACCCTCGCGGGCCTCGATAGAGACCGTGAATGCCGTGCGCATGCGCGTCTGGTTGCGCGGCGCCATAGGCTCGAGGCCCAGGGCGCGCGTGCGTTTCGCAGTCAGCGCCAGGCAGATAAGCCCGCGGCCGTGTTTAGCCATGAAATTGACTTGCGCGGGCGTTGCGAATTGGGCCGGTATGACCAGGTCGCCCTCGTTCTCTCGATCCTCCTCATCGACCAGGATGAACATGCGTCCTTCGCGCGCTTCCTCGATGATCTCGGGGATCGGCGAAATCGCGCGCCTCAATTCTGAAATCGGGGACGGCTTGGCCGCCATTACAAGTTTCTCCGCGCTTCCGTAAGGCGAGCCGCATAGCGCGCCATCATATCGACTTCCAGGTTCACATTATCCCCGGGCTCGAGCCGAGACAAAGTCGTAACGGCCCAGGTGTGGGGAATTATCAGCACGCCGAAGCCTTGATCGTCGACCTCATTGACGGTGAGCGCCACCCCGGCGACAGCAATCGACCCCTTCGGCGCGATAAGATGTGAGATCGCCGCCGGCGGTTTGACAAACAGGCGCCAGCCTGCTCCGTCTTGCGTCACTGAGCGCACTTCGCCTAGCCCATCGACATGCCCAAGCACCATGTGCCCGCCGAGTTCGTCGCCAACGCGAAGCGACCGCTCGAGATTCACCCTATCGCCCGGCGCGAGCAAGCCAAGCGTGGTGAGCGCCAGGCTCTCGGCCGCGACTTCAACCACATGGCGCATGCCTCCTCCGGCTTGCGAGGCGGTCTCAACCACAGTGAGGCAGCACCCGTCATGGGCAATGCTGGCGCCGATCGCGACGCCCTCGCGATCGTAATTGCTTTCGATCGTAAGGCGAGCGAGCCCGCTGAGACGTTCGACCGACCTCACTTCTCCCAAGCTCGTAATGATGCCCGTGAACATACGTTTGCGCCGACTTTCAAGCCCGCTCGTAGCTCTCCCAGAGATCGGAGCCAAGTTCACGCACCGCAACCCTGCGCCACTTAGGCGCCTGCGGCAGCCACTCGATGTTCAATTCTCCGATGGCTGGCCTGCCCTCGGCGCCCAGGACGATCGGCGCGCGGAACCATTCGACGCGGTCGACAAGCTGCTCGCGGATGAGCGCCGCGGCGAGCACGCCTCCCCCCTCCACCAGCAAGCGTCGAACGCCGTGGGTTTCACCGAGCAGGCGCAGCGCCGCGGCCATTTCTCCTTCGCCAGGATTTGGCCGCACCGGCGCGACTTCAACCCCAGCACGGGAAAGGCCGCTCGCGCCATCGAGATTGTCGCACAGCACCACCACTGGGCCCTCGGTCGTGCTGCGCGCCAAGCGTGATCCCGCCGAGAGGCGCGCTCTGCGATCCATGATCACACGCAGCGGCTGGCGCTCGGGCCTGGGCTCGGTTCGAGCGGTGAGTTCGGGATCGTCCGCCATGGCAGTCCCGATACCGATCATCACTGCATCAACGCTCGCACGCATGGCGTGCACCTGCGCACGCGATTCCTCGCCGGTGATCCAGCGGCTCTGGCCGCTGCCGGTAGCGATTCGTCCATCGAGCGAAGTCGCGAGCTTGAGCGTCACGAGGGGGCGGTTCATGGATCGGCAGCCTACTCCGAACCCTTGGCGCTCCGCTTGGTATTTCCGGAATCAGCTATGAAATCAGCGAAATCAGAGGGCTCGCGGAAGTCGCGATAGACGGAGGCGTAGCGAACGTACCCCACTTGATCGACCTGTTCGAGCGCCTCCATCACCAACTCGCCGATGGTCTCGGAGGTGACCTCACTTTCGCCCTGGCCTTCAAGCTTGCGAACAATGCCGGAGATCATTTGCTCGATTTGGTCCTGTTCAATCGGGCGCTTGCGCAAGGCGATATTGAGCGATCGTGCAAGCTTGTCGCGATCGAACGGCACGCGCCGGCCGGAGCGCTTCAGCACCACGAGGTCGCGCAGCTGCACCCGCTCAAAGGTCGTGAACCGCGACCCGCACTTATCGCACTGTCGCCGGCGACGGATCGCCGCACCGTCCTCGGTCGGGCGGCTATCCTTTACCTGCGTGTCTTCGTTTGAGCAGAATGGGCAACGCATGGTTTACCTCATGGGCACTGTCGCAAGTGAATCGAGTCGATCCAAGCCCCTGTGGCTTGCCTGGAAGGCAAAGTAACTGTCCAACGGCGCTGCGGCCGCGGCCTGGAATTGGGGCAAGCTGGCCGACAGGAGGATCGCATGCGCGAAGCTGCGAGAGCGGTGATGCGGGCGGCGGGGGTCCTGGTTGGGGCCGCGGGGATCGTTCACCTGGCGATCATTCCGATCTTTATGCATTGGTTCACGCACTCCGCAGCTTCGCCGCCGGCGCCGCTGGCCGAGGCGGCGATGCTCTTGAACCATACTGTCGTCGGCGTGCTCCTCCTGCCGGTCGGCGTCAGCCTGTGGGCGGTCGCGCAGCCTTTGTCGGACCGCCAGAAATGGGCCGCGCCTATCGCCCTTTCGGCTGCTGGCGCAGTGCTGGCGCTGCCGCTCGCGCTGGTCTTTGCGGCGAAGGCTGAGATGCTTGAGGCGCCCGCGTTCGCTGCCGCAGTCATCATGATTTCTGCGGCGGCGGCGGCCGTCGCTTGGGCGGTCATCGCCCTCCTCGTGCGCCGGCAGGACGCCGGTTAGGAATAAATCGGGAAGCGCGCCGTCAGCGCTTCGACCTTGGCCGCCACAGTGGTCTCGGCAGCTGTGTTGTCGCCATTCGACTTCGACAACCCGTCCAAAACTTCGCAGATCAAGTCGGCCACCTGCCGGAACTCCGCCGGGCCGAAGCCGCGCGTGGTGCACGCCGGCGAGCCGAGACGGATGCCAGATGTGACCATCGGCTTTTCCGGATCGAACGGAATTCCGTTCTTGTTGCAGGTGATGAGCGCCCGTTCCAGGCTCTGCTCGCCCGCCTTTCCCGTGGCCCGCTTGGGACGAAGATCGACCAGCATAAGATGGCTGTCTGTGCCTCCTGATACGACTGCGAGCCCGTTTTCGATCAAACGCTCGGCGAGCGCGCGCGCGTTTTCCAGCGTCCGCTTTGCGTAGAGTTTGAACTCCGGCTGCAGGGCCTCGCCAAAAGAGACGGCCTTCGCCGCGATCACGTGCATTAGCGGCCCGCCTTGAAGCCCAGGGAACACGGCTGAATTGATCTTCTTGCCTAGATCCTCGTCATTGGAAAGGATCATGCCCCCGCGTGGACCGCGCAGCGTCTTGTGCGTCGTCGTCGTCACAACATGGGCATGGGGCAACGGCGAAGGATAGACACCACCCGCCACAAGCCCAGCATAATGCGCGATATCCACCATCAAGATCGCGCCAATTTCATCGGCGATCTGGCGGAAGCGGGCGAAATCGATCTGCCGCGAGTAGGCGGACGCGCCCGCAAGGATCAGCTTGGGCCGCTCGCGACGTGCAACCTCGGCGACCTGATCGTAGTCGATCAGGTGGTTGTCCTCGCGCACGCCATACGCCACGGGATTGAACCACTTGCCTGAGATGTTCACCGGGGAGCCGTGGGTGAGGTGCCCGCCGCAGGCCAGGTCCATGCCGAGGAATTTGTCTCCTGGCTGCAGCAGCGCGAAGAAGACTGCCTGGTTGGCGGTCGCACCCGAATGCGGCTGGACATTGGCGAACTTGCACTCGAACAAGCGCTTGGCGCGTTCGATCGCCAGCCGTTCGACCTCATCGACGAACTCGCAACCGCCATAATAGCGCCGCCCCGGATACCCCTCGGCGTATTTGTTCGTAAGCACGGACCCCTGCGCTTCGAGCACGGCGCGCGAAACGATGTTTTCGGAGGCGATAAGCTCGATCTGGCGCTGTTGACGCTTCAGCTCGGCTGTTAGCGCCGCCATCACATCGGGATCGGCCCGGTCGAGCGAGGCCTCAAAAAAACGGTCACGTTCGGCGGCGCGTCCTGCTGCCTGTGTCATAGTTTCAGCCTCTCGGAATCTCCTGCGGCGCCAACATAGGCGATTGGCCCGCCGCGGGAAACGACGGCAACGCCTTAGATCAGCTTTCCCCGCCCTGCCGGAGCTTGCGGAGCGCCAGCCCCGCGCATGGCGCGGTCCAGCTTACGGAGCGCTAGCGTTCGCACGTCCGCCAGGGCTGCGCCCGCGGGGGCCTGGACGCTCACCTCCGTTCCGGATTCGACATCAACGACCGAAATCCGCTGAACATTTCCAAGCCGAGTAATCTCGAAGATCACTTCGCGCTTGCGCGCATCCGTCACGCCGCGCGCCCGACGACGTATTGCGCCCAAACGTCCCTGAGCGAAGCCACCAGGGCGCCCATCAGTTCGTCGTCGTGAAAGGGTGAGGGCGTAAAGCGCAGCCGTTCGGTCCCTCGCGGCACCGTGGGGTAGTTTATCGGCTGCACGTACACGCCGTGTTCGAAGAGCAGCACGTCCGATATCTTCTTGCAGAGCGCCGCATCCCCCACCAGCACCGGTACGATGTGGGTTGTCGATTCCGCCATGACGGGCAGTCCCGCTTCCCTCAGCAGCGCCTTGAGACGGTCGGCGCGCTCGGCCAAACGGTCGCGCATATGCGGGCAGGCGCGCACGATGCGTACGCTCTCGAGCGCGGCCGCTGCGATCGATGGGGCAAGCGACGTCGTAAAAATGAAGCCTGAGGCCGTGGACCGTATCGCGTCGATCGCCGAGGATGGCCCAGTCACGTAACCGCCCATGGTGCCGAACGCCTTGGCCAACGTGCCTTCTATGAAATCGACGCGGTGCATGACGCCGTCGCGCTCAGCTACGCCACCGCCGGTCTTGCCATAGAGGCCAACGCCGTGAACTTCATCCAAGTACGTCATCGCTCCGTAGGCTTGGGCGATGTCGCATATCGCTTCGATCGGCGCGGTGTCGCCGTCCATCGAATAGACGCTCTCGAACGCGATCAGCTTCGGCGCTGTCGCCGGCGCTTCGTTGATCAGCGCCTCCAAATGCTGGAGGTCGTTATGGCGGAAGATGCGCCGCTCGCACTTGGCGCGCTTGATGCCTTCGATCATCGACGCGTGGTTCTGCGCGTCGGAGAAGATCCAAAGGTCAGGGAAGAGCTTCGCCAATGTGGAGAGCGTCGCGTCGTTCGACACATAACCCGACGTGAACAACAGGGCCCCTTCCTTGCCGTGCAGGGAGGCAAGTTCACGCTCAAGATCCACGTGATAGCTGGTCGTGCCGGATATGTTGCGCGTGCCGCCCGCGCCAGCCCCTACTCTATCGAGCGCGGCGTGTGCGGCGTCGAGCACTTCGGGGCTTTGACCCTGGCCCAGATAATCGTTCGAGCACCAGACCACGATCTCGCGAGTCTGGCCGTTTGCCATCCGCAACCGCGCCCGAGGGAAACGCCCCCGCTCACGCATGATGTCGGCGAACACGCGGTACCGGCCCTCGTCGCGTATCGCGGCGACGGCCTCTTCAAAGACCGACTTGTCTTCGTCTCTCACGATTTGGGCCTCGGGTGCAGCATATCCCAGTCACCAATCCTTGTATTATGTTTCCGCCCAACAAGGTAACTGAGGCGCTAAAGCGCACGTTAAGTCACAAAGTTGCGAACGGTTCGCATGAACTACACTGGTCGATATCCGGCTGCGCGCCCGCGCCGCCTGCGCCAATCGGATTGGGTTCGCCGCCTGGTGCGCGAACACCGTCTGAGCGCCGACGATTTGATATGGGCGTTGGTTATCCATGACGGGCCCGAGAGCGAGATCCCCGTTTCGGCGATGCCGGGTGTTGCGCGCCTGTCCGTGAAAGCGGCGGCGGCGGCGGCCAAGAGAGCCGCCAAACTCGCTATCCCTGCGATTGCGATCTTCCCGTACATCGATCCTGGAAAGAAGGACGCCCAAGGGCGCGAGGCGCTCAACCCCGACGGGCTGGTCTGCACCGCCGTACGCGCGATGAAGGATGCCGCCCCCGAGGTCGGCCTTATGGTCGATGTCGCGCTCGATCCCTTCACCGATCACGGCCATGACGGGCTCCTACAGGACGGGCAAATCCTCAACGACGAGACGGTAAAGGTGCTGAGCGAGCAGGCCTTGATCCAAGTCAAGGCCGGCGCCGACATCGTCGCGCCGTCGGACATGATGGATGGACGCATTGGCGCGATTCGAGCCGCGCTCGACAAGCACGGCCATCACGACGCGCTGATCATGTCATACGCGGCCAAATACGCGTCTGGCTTCTACGGCCCCTACCGCGAAGCCATCGGATCAGCCAAGGCGCTGCAGGGGGACAAGCGCACCTACCAGATGGATTTCGCGAACACAGATGAAGCCGTGCGCGAAGTGGCGATGGACGTAGCAGAAGGCGCCGACATGCTGCTGGTGAAACCGGGATTGCCCTATCTGGATATCGTCACACGTGTGAAACGTCAGTTCGGTCTGCCGACGTTTGCCTTCCAGGTTTCCGGTGAGTACGCAATGATCAAGGCGGCCGGCGCCAACGGCTGGATCGATGAAGAGCGCGTCATGCTGGAGACGCTCATGGCGTTCAGGCGCGCCGGCGCGGACGGGATCGTCACATACTTCGCCCCGCGCGCCGCAGAGCTTCTCCGCGCTTAAGCGGCGCGCTGAGGCGCGCCATCCGTGGATTTGCGCCCAAGCCGCTTGTCTACAACCGCTACCAAGCCCTTCACTAATTGTTCGCGCTCGGCGCACTCGGCCGAGCCTAGAGCGCACAATGTTTGCATCGCCTCGACATGCGTCCTCAGCACCTCCCCATCCGGCATGGTCGATGCGCCGACCGCCGAGATGTAGCGCGACAAGGATCTCGCTGCATCGCCCATGGATGGGTCGCACACATCGTCTGCCAATTGCTCAGCCTCGCGCACCGCCGCGTAGGCGTCGCGCATCTTTGTCCTATCGCTGATCAATTCGCAGATTGCCGCGTCGACCCGCGCGATACATTGGCGAACGAGCGCCCGGTTCGCTTCGGCTTCCCACGGCGGCTTCTCGGATTCCTCGGCAGGGTCGGTAAAGCGCCGAAGAGGGCCGCCATATTCGTCCAGCATGCGCCTGCGCCGACAGGGGCCGACATAGGTCGCGCTTTCAACAAAACGGCGCGGGCGCAGCAGCACCGCTTCCACACGCGCGGTCAGCGCTGCGCCATTAAAGGGACGAACCAGCATCTCATCGACGCCGGCCTCGCGCGCCGCCTTGAGGAAGCTCTCCGTCGGCGTATCGGTCATGACGATGACGGACAGCGCCCGATCCACTCGCCCATAGCCCGCGCGCACCATGCGCGTGAATTCCAGGCCGGAGAGGCCTGGTATGCGGGAAGACGTAATCACTATCCGCGGCTGGAGGTCGGCGGTCATCTGCAGCAGTTCGCCCCCATCGGCGGCGAACTCGACGCGCTCGAAGCCCGCGCCGGCCAAGACCTCGGCCACAATGCGGCGCGTGTGTGGATTGGTATCGCACACCAGGAACAGCGCCGCTCGCATCCTTGGCGACATTGAACACCTTGCAAATAAGACGCGCAGCGCCGCAAGCGAGGAATTCTTCTCACATCGAAATTGAAAAAGGCTTACCGCGCAGTAAAGGTCACTGCCCTCGTCGCCGTTCGAGCCGCGCTATCAGGCTCGAAGTGTCCCAGCGCCTTCCGCCCAGCGCCTGCACGTCGGCATAATAGCCATCGATCAGCCTGGTTATTTCTAGCTTGGCGCCGTTGCGCTCGGCTTCTTCGAGAACAAGACCCAAGTCCTTGCGCATCCAGTCGACGGCGAAGCCGAAGTCGAAACGCCCTTCGACCATCGAGTTCCAGCGGTTCTCCATCTGCCAGCTCTGCGCCGCGCCCTTGGATATTGCTGCAATCACCTTTTCGATGTCGAGGTTGGCGCGCTTGGCGAAGTGCAGCCCTTCGGCGAGCCCCTGCACGACGCCTGCTATGCATATTTGGTTCACCATCTTGGCGAGTTGGCCAGAACCTGCCGGTCCGATTAGCGTGGCGTTGGCCGCATACGCGCGCATGATCGGCTCGGCCTCCGCGAACACGCCAGGCGTCCCACCTGCCATCACAGATAGCCGGCCGGCCTCGGCGCCGGCTTGTCCCCCCGAGACCGGCGCATCCAGAAAACCGAAACCGCCCAGGTCGGCTCGCTGCGCTAGCGCGCGAGCGAGTTCGGCGGACGTCGTCGTGTGATCAACAAAAATTGCCCCCTTGCGCATCGCAGGCGCGGCGGCGTCGAATACCTCTCGCACGTCGTTGTCGGCGCCCACGCACGTGAACACGACATCGCAGCCATGAACCGCGTTCACGACAGAAGAATAGGTGCGTCCCTTGTGCTTTTGAGCCCAGTCGCGCGCTTTCTCTTCGCTCCGATTGTAGACGTTAACTTCGTGACCGGCGGCGGCCAGGCGCCCAGCCATTGGCGCCCCCATCACCCCCAGGCCGATGAACGCAACCTTCGCCATTCCTTGCTCCCGAGTTCTTCGGCGTTGCGAGCCAGAATCTTGCAATACTCAACGTGATCTTAACTCCAATTGGGCATGGATGCGCGCACTTCCGCCAGAACGGACGGACAATGGCAGCCGCGACCAATCAGCGCCCGATCATCATCAAGAAGATCAAGAAAGTTAGCGGCGGCGGCCACCATGGCGGCGCTTGGAAGGTAGCCTACGCGGATTTCGTGACCGCGATGATGGCGTTCTTCCTGCTCATGTGGCTCATCAATACCACGAGCCCGGAGCAGCGGCGCGGCATTGCGGAATTCTTCGCCCCTGCCAGCGTCAGCCGCGTCTCCTCCGGCGCGGGGGGGCTGCTTGAGGGCACGAGCTTCGCCGAAGAAGGCGCCCGCCACGGTCATTCCGCCCCCGTCGCGCAGTCGGCGGAGCCCCAATACACGTCGAACGCCACGGACTCCGAGTCCGATAGCGCAGCCGCCCCCGGCGGCCAGCAGAATCCCGAGCAATCCTCCTTGGCCCGCGCACGAACGCTGCGCGAAACCGCGGAATTCTCCCGCGCCGAGATCGCGATCCGTCAGGCCATGCAGGACATGCCCGATGTCGCCGAGTTGTCGCGCAACGTCATCGTGGAGCAAACGCCGGAAGGATTGCGCATTCAGATCGTCGATCAGGAAGGCCGTTCGATGTTCAATCCCGGCGAGGCCGCTCCCAACGATCGCGCCCACCGTCTCCTTGCCGCCATTTCCGGCGTGATCGCCCAATTGCCGAACCGCCTCACGATCTCAGGCCACACTGACGGTTCGGCGCCCGGTGGGCGCTTTGCATCGAATTTCGAACTCTCGGCCGAACGCGCCAACGCGGCGCGGCGGGTCCTGCTCGGCCAGGGGATTCCCAGCACGCGCATCTATCAGGTCGCGGGGCGCGCCGATTCAGAGCCCTTGTTCGCCGACGATCCAACTGTGCCAGGAAACCGCCGCATCGCCATCACGCTCTTGCGCGAGGCCCCGCCGCTCCCTGTCGATCACAATTTGTAGCGGTCACGACAGCCATGCGAACAGGAATTGCGCATTGATCGGCGCGCGCACCATGGCCGCGATTCCAATGGCCATGCCGCCGATCCCCGGAACGAGCGAAAACCAGTAGAGCCAAAACACCTTCGCCAACACGCATACCGCGAGAATAGCCATGGCGATGGAGATGAGCGCGGTCGAGAGATCGTACTGATCGTCGAGAAGAGCTAGCGCCTCGTGCTCGGCTTCCGCGGCGCGGGCGCGTTGCTCCACTTCATCCTTGCGGGCGCGCACATGCGCGACCTCCGCCTCCTGTTCGGTGATTTCGGCGGCAAGGCGGGCGGCCTCCGCACCACCCCCCGTCGTGCGCGCAAGCCGATTGAGGTGCGCGAGCTCGTAAGTGGACATGTCTTCGCGCACGCGCACCGCCTGATACCACGCCCAGGAATTGTTCCGTTCAGCGTGCGCCTGTTCCATCGCTTGGGCGATATTGCCGCCCTTGATGGCAGAGAGCGCGACGAAACTCGCCAGCACGGCGATTGTAAGCGCAACGCGATTGCCGAGGCGCTCGCTGCGCGCTGCTTCACTCTGGTCCGCCATCAGCGCCTCCCCATGCAGGCGCTACGGTAGCTTTGGCGCACGGCCGCGGCCAGAGGCTTGGAGGGACCAGGAAATCCATCAAGGCGGGAACCAGATTAGAATCTTCCTCCCTTCGTGGTAATGCTCTGCCTTGACTCGGGAGGGCGAGCATGGCGGGTTCGGGAGAGTCACCGCCGATCTTGAGCGGCTGGGACGCGGGTCGCGCGTACGCCCGATTGGTGCTGGACCCCATCCACAACGCATTTCGCCTTCATGGTGAGTTGGGGCCGGTATTTGCCATCGATCCACCGTTCACCAACGGAAAAAAAGGACGGCGCGGCGTGTTGGTCGCACGCCAAGATCTGGCTGAGCACGTACTCGATCACCCGGAAGCTTTTCTAACGGTGGGGCTTTCCCTCGTTCGCGGGCCGAAAGGCTCGGCGCAGCGCAGATTGCGCGATGGCTTGATCCGTATGAATGGCCCTCAGCAGGCCGTCTTCCGCCGAAGCTACGCGCCCGGTTTGACCAAAACCCGCGTGGGCGCCCACGCGCAGGAAATGTCCGAGGTCGCAGCCGCCGAAATCGCTGCTTGGCCAACCCACTCGGCCTTCGATGGCTTGACGGCGCTGAAGCATATTGTGCGCAGGGCGGCGGCATCCTTGTTGTTCAATGCTGGAAGCGACGACGATGCGCTGCGATTGGCTGGCCTCGTAGAGCGCCACTCAGCACTTCAGTACTCGTTATTTCCTCTTGTCGCGCCAATAGCTTTTCCCGGCCTGCCATATGATCGTCTCTTGCGGCACGCCGAGCGCACGGAGCAGGCGTTGATGGATTGGATCGGTAAGAACCACCAGGCGCAGGACGGCGACGACATGGTGTCGCGCATTTGCGCCCTGCGCGATGAAGGGGGTTCACCGCTTTGCCCCTCCGCACAGGCCGCACAATTATGGACGTTGTACGGCGCAAGCTTCGAGACGACATCTACTGCATTGTCATGGGCTGTGATGCATCTTGCCTGGAACCCCGAAGCTGCGCGTCGATTGCTGCGCGAACTCTCACGCGATGGCGAACAAACCCCGTTCCTAGACGCCGTCGTCGACGAAACGCTGCGTATGAGCCCGCCAGTTGTATATCAGGTCCGTCGAACCGCGGCGGACTGCGAACTTGGCGGCGTGCCGTTGAACCAGGGCGATCGGATATTCCTGAGCGCGGCTGTGATGAACCGCGACCCGGCAATCTACTCCGAGCCCAACACGTTCGCTCCGGAAAGATGGCTCACGATGGAGACCAACGCCTTTCGGCCGCTTGCCTTCAGTGCGGGCCCGCGGCGTTGCTTGGGCGTGAATTTCGCAAGGGCGGTGATCAAATCCACTCTGGCGGCTCTCTGGCCGGCGCTGCTCGTTAAGGTCAAACCCGCGGCCGAAATCGGGGTTCGCATAGCAATTACTCAGGAGCCCAGGATTCTTCCTCTGATTGTCAGTCATCAGAACGGGAAGTTCGTCGGCGCCAGCTTTACCGGCGCGGCGGCGCGTCAGATGTCGCACGCCGTGCATTGACTGGAACTGCGCTAGGGCGCGCTCCGCCCAAGGATCCGCTCTCCTTGCCTTGAGCTCCAATCCGCTTGACAACCATCGTTTGACCTTCTACCTTGCTTATCCAAGGTAGCTTTCTCCATGCCCCAGGACGAACAATTCGGCGGAGTTCGCAAGGGACTTCTGGAGTTCGCGCTCCTGACCATCATTTCGGCTGAAAAAGTCTATGTCGCTGACATCCTGGGCATGCTGGCTCAGACCCCCTTCGCCACACAGGAGGGCACGCTTTACCCGCTCCTCTCCAAGCTCCGGCGCGAAGATCTGGTCGACTATGAGTGGGTGGAATCCGAGGCCGGCCCTCCCCGCAAATACTACTCGCTGACGCCCAAGGGGCGAACGCGGCTCGAAGATCTCGCCGCCTATTGGCGGCTCCTGACTTCCACCCTTGAAAACCTGGGGCGCTGATCGATGGAACGCGTCGTCACCATAAATCTGAATGGCAATTCCTACCAATTGGAGGAGCCCGCCTACGATGCGCTACGCGCCTATCTTGCGCGCGCAGAGGCGGCGCTGGCTGACAATCCCGATCAAGCCGAGATCGTGCGCGACCTCGAACAGGCCATCGCCGACAAGTGCGCCGGCTTCCTCTCGGCCCATAAGGGCGTTGTTGCCGCTGATGAGATGGCCAAGGTGCTGGAAGAAATGGGCCCCGTCGAAGGCGAGGACGCGGCCCGCGAACAATCCCCATCGGGCGAGGTCCCGCGCAAGCGGCTCTATCGCATCCGCGACGACGCCAAGATCGCCGGCGTCTGCGCCGGCATCGGCGCCTATTTCGATATTGACGCAAACATCATCCGCCTCTTGTTCGTCGTCGCAGCGCTGTTCACGTCCGGATTCTTTGTGTTCGTGTACATCGTGCTGATGTTCGTGGTGCCATCGGCTCACACAAACGCCGAATGGGCGGCCGCGCACGGCGTGCCATTCAACGCCCAGGAAGTAATCGATCGCGCCAAGCGTGAGTATCGCTCGGTGGCCGACGATGTATCGCAGGGTTGGCGATCTGCCGCGCGCGCGCAGCGGCGGGCGTGGCGCGAAGACATGCGCGCATGGCGCCATTCCTGGCGCGACCATGGCGGCCCGCCCCCGCAGCCGGCCCAGCCCGTGGGCTATGTCATGCGGATCTTATCTGGCCTGGCCGCGTTTGTTTTCAGCCTCGTCGGCGCAGCGTTGCTGATTGGGTTCCTCGTGACACTGTTCTCGCTCCTCAACACGGGCGCTGTGTTCGGCTGGACCCCGCCCGGCGATCTGCCCATTTGGCTCGCGATCGCAGTACTCTGCATCGCTTATGTCGCGGTCGCGTCCCCCGTTGGATTTTTGCGCCGATCATCCTATGCCGCCGCCAGTGGCTATCGCGCCTACGGCCATGCCGCCGGCGGATTCGTGACCTTCGTAGCGGTCTCCGCCGGCGCGGTGTTTGCCTATCATTTCATTCCTGAGTTCCGCGAATGGGTGCGCGCAATTCCCGACATTCTGCGCGCCATCGCTCTCAGTTTCGGTTAGTCCATGGCCCTTGCGGGCGCGGCTTCATCGCCGCGCCCGCATCTTTTTCGGCGGTGCGGCCGCCGCCATAGAGCGCCAGCATCTCGATGCGCTTCTCGATCGGCGGGTGCGTAGCAAACAAGCTGGCGAAATCAGAGTGCGGGTTCTCGATGAACATCTCGCGCACTTCAGAGGGCGCGTTCACGGCAGCATTGCCAGAGATTTTTTGCAACGCAGAGATCATCGCGTCGGGGTTCTTGGTGAGTTCGACCGAACCGGCGTCGGCCAGGTATTCCCGGTGCCGCGATAGCGCAAAACGGATGACAATCGCCAACGCATAGGAGACCGCGATCATTGCCAACGCCACGATGATCGCCACGATCGCCCCGCCCCCGGAATTGCGCCCCCCCGAGGAGCGCCTGGAGCGCATGCCGCCCCCCGAATGCCACAAGCCCCGGAACGCGATCTCGCCGACAAACGAGAAAATTCCCACGAAAACCACCGCGATCACCAAGAGCCGCACGTCGCGGTTGCGGATGTGTGTCAGTTCATGTGCAAGTACGGCTTCGAGTTCTTGGTCGTTCAGCGCATTCATCAGCCCGCGCGTCACCGTCACTGAATACTGGCCCTCGTGCAGGCCCGTGGCGAAGGCGTTCATGCCTTCGACCTCCATGATGCGAAGGGCGGGTGTTTTTATTCCGCGTGAAATGCAGAGGTTCTCAAACAAATTGTAGAGACGCGGCTCGGCCATGCGCTCCACAACATGTGCCCCGGTCGCCGCATCGATGATGGTCTGGTAGAAAGCGTAGGCGATGCCGAACCAGAGGATCGCGCCCGCGATCGCGAACGGCCAGGCCTGCGCCAGCGCGTCGGCAGCCCAGATGAACGGCCCGGCGATATCGTCGGCGCCCTTGACGCTGGCGCCAGAAACCCCTGCGAACAAGAGAAACAGCGCGTACGTCAGCAGCAACAGCAGCACTGGAAATCCGGCCATGAGAAGCACGGACCTCCCGTTGTTGTTCCATATGTGCGTTTGCAGGCCGTATGCGGTCATCGCGCTACGTTGACGCTTCCCCCTCCCCTGGCGGGGGAGGGGGTCATGGGGTGGGGTGAGAGTTGCGCAGTTGTTTGTAGGTGGGCGCGCGGGCCTCCAAGCCCACGCGATGCACATCGGCGAAACGATGCGGCAGGCGTGCACGACGCGCTCGGCGCGTGTTGGCGCTGCACCCCCACCCCTGCCCCTCCCCCCTCCAGGGGTAGGGGACGCCACACTTTCGTACGCGTGGCCCAATGCGGCATTAGTTGAACTTCACCTGCGGGGGCGCGGCGTCCATCGCAGCGCGGCTCTCTTCGCCGACATCGAAGAAATCGCGCGGGCCAAACCCAAACGGGCCTGCGAACAGCACGGCTGGGAATTGCTCACGGCTGGTATTGTATTCGCCGACTGCGTTGTTGAAGAAGCGACGCACCGCAGCGAGCTTGTTCTCGATGTCCGAGAGCTCGGCCTGCAATTGCTGGAAATTCGTGTTGGCCTTGAGGTCGGGGTACGCCTCCGACAGCGCAATCAAGCGCCCGAGCGCCGCTCCCAACACACCTTCGGCTTGACCCATGGCTTTTGGATCACCCGTGCGTTCGGCTGTCACCGCTGCGTTGCGCGCCTGGATCACCGCATCGAGCGTGCCTTTTTCGTGGGCGGCGTAGCCCTTGACGGTTTCGACCAAGTTCGGAATGAGGTCGTGACGTTGCTTCAGTTGAACGTCTATGTCGGCAAATGCCTGATTGCAGTTCTGCCGCAACGCGACCAAGCGGTTATAGATGCCGATCAGCAAGACAGCGAATACGACTGCGATGATCAGCAGGATTAGGCCAAAGGTCATGCATGCCCCTTTCGGATTTCCGCGCGAGTCTTAGCGGAAGGCGATGCCGAAATCACGCGGCAAATCCTAAAGCATCGGACCTCGAATGCGACCCACGGCTTGGATCGGGCTCGTTGTCCCATTTGAGGTTCAAAGACACTTCAGAGTCAGAAGCGAGGCAAGTCTAAAGTCCGTCGTGGATCAAGGCTTCAATCGCGCCGCCATTTGTTTGCGGAAGGCCTCCCCGTAGGGCGGGCGCATCACAGCGATTAGTTCGGATGCGGTTTGTCTGTACACCGCCTTCTCGTGACTGAACTCCAGGAAGCCGCGCCGTCCATGATAGGCGCCCATGCCGGATGGGCCGATCCCGCCGAACGGCAGATCGTCCATGGCGATGTGGAATATGACGTCGTTCACGGTGACGCCGCCGGAGTGCGTGCGGTTCAACAGCGTCTCGCTTTCGGCGGGGTCCTCGCCGAAATAATAGATCGCCAGCGGGCGCGGACGGGCGTTGATTTCCTCGATTGCCCCATCGAGTTTTTCGTACGTGCGAATGGGGAGCACCGGGCCGAATATCTCCTCCTGCATCACTGTCATTTCGTCGGTCGCCCCAACAATGAGCGTTGGCGGAATTTTTCGATGCTCTTGTTGAGAAAAATCCTCGTTGCCGGGATTGATCTCGACCACCTCAGCGCCCTTGGCGCGCGCGTCAGCTATCAGGCCGCGCAAGCGATCAAAATGACGCTGATCTATCATGGCGGTGTAATCGGGGTTGTCCTTTATGGTGGGAAACATCTTCGCCACCGAAGTCCTGACCTCGGAGATAAAGCCTTCGAGGCTCTCACGCGGCGTCAAAACATAGTCCGGCGCCAGGCAGATCTGGCCGGCGTTCATCGTCTTTCCCATCATCACACGTGCGGCTGTTTTCGTCAGATCGGCGCCGCGTCCGATGACGACAGGCGACTTTCCCCCAAGCTCAAGCGTCAACGGCGTCAAGTTCTCGGCTGCCGCGCGCATAACATGCTTGGCGACAGAGGTCGCACCAGTGAAAATGAGGTGATCGAAGGCGAGCCCCGCGAACGCCGCTCCAACTTCAGGACCGCCCAGCACGACGGCGATCTCTTCCTCGTCGAAATAATTGTCTATCGTCTGGGCCAGCAGCTCCGCCGTCGCGGGCGTATACTCCGAGGGCTTCAGCATCACGCGATTGCCAGCCGCAACAGCCCCAGCGATTGCATCCATCGAAAGTTGGACCGGGAAATTCCACGGCGTCACGACGCCCACGACGCCCTTTGGCTGATAACGGACCTCCGCCTTCGCGCCAAGCAACCCGAGCGCAGCAGGCGTCACCTTGCGCCTTTGCGGCTTCATCCATTGCTCAAGTTGAGAGCGTGCGGCCTTGAGCGGGCCAATAGCGGCCGCGATATCCGTGAACAAAGACATGTCCCGCGAGCGGACGCCGAAATCGGATTGCAGAGCATCGAGAAACTCGCTCTGGTGTGTCAGCAACAGACTGATGCACCGTGTCAGGCGATCCTTGCGCGTGCGCGCGTCAGGGGGGCCTTGGCGCAAGTTTGCGCGCTTCTGCAGATCAAGCAGCGCCTGCATCCGGACCTTTGTCTCTTCGATCGACGGAATCACCGGTTTGTTCACTGCTCTCTCCTCCATGCGTCCGCCGAGCATACGCCCCAACCGTTGCGTCAGCGCAATTACTATTTCGAGCCTGCCCCTGGCGGCATTTACCTCTCGTCCATAACCGCCCTCGTAGCGTTCAGACAGAGATTCCCTAGGACCCGATAGCGTGACTGATCAAAGCTCGTTGTTGCACGGCCCCGGAGGGGCGACCGTAGCCCAAGAAACGCTCGATCTCATGCGCCTTCACGGCGTGTCGCCGGCGAGCGCAAACTACCAGGTTTGGCTCGCTTATCGTTTGGGCGGGATCCACTCATTGCGTGAAGCCATTGACGCGCGCATTGGCGCGGGCGAACCGTTCACGGACGATTTCAGCCGGGACCTGCACCAGCGCTTCTTCGGCGCCGGCGACGCCTCCGCACAGATCGTGCTGGCCGGCGAGCGCATCGCCAAGGATCTCGGCCAAGTCGTCAGTTTTCTCAGGCAAGCCGAGGAGAGAAGCGGCGATTACGGGCGCACGCTCGAAAGCGCCGCCACTGACCTCAATCGAGGCCTCGCGCCCGAACAGGTGCGCCAGATCGTATCGAGTCTCGCCGCCGCAACGCTCGACATGGCCAACCACAATCAGCGCCTGACATCGGAGCTGCAGAAATCCACGCGTGAAATAGACACCATGCGCAAGACGCTTGAGGCGGTGCGGGTGGAATCCCTGACGGACGGCCTCACGGGTCTCGCCAATCGACGCATGTTTGACGAAACGCTGCGGATGCGCATCGACGAAGCCAGGGGCGCCCATACCGAATTGTGCCTGCTCTTGTGCGACGTCGATCACTTCAAGCGCTTCAACGACACCTGGGGACACCATACCGGCGACCAAATCCTTCGCTTCCTCGCAAGCGCGATGCAGGCCCATGCCCGGCCCGATTTCCTTGTCGCACGCTACGGCGGTGAAGAGTTCGCGATGATCGTTCCGCGGCTCGGCGTGCAAGCGGCGACACACGTCGCGGACTCCCTGCGATCGGCGATCCAAGCCAAGCGTTTGCGCCGGCGCTCAACTAACGAAGACCTGGGCCAGATCACGGTTTCCATCGGCGTGGCCCGACTACAAGCCAGCGACACCGCGCAAGGTTTCGTTGAGCGCGCGGACGCGTGCCTCTATTCCTCGAAGCGCAATGGCCGCAACCAAGTCACCAGCGACGTGACCCCTGTACTTTACGTAGCGTAGCGGCTTCCCACGCGCGCGGTGTGGACTAGCATGCGCCCCCCACAGGAGGCGCGCGTGCAAAAAGTAAAGTACGAACTCGACGGGCGCGTGGCGCGCATCGTCATGAACGATCCCGTTTCGTTGAACGCGGTCGACCCAGCCATGGTGCGGGAGCTGACCGAGGCGTTCGAGCGCGCCTCCCAAGAGGCGCGCTGCGCTCTGCTCACCGGCGAAGGCCGCGGCTTCTGTTCAGGCGCCAATCTGAGTACAAGCGATCGCGCCGTCGACGAAAGCGGCCGCATCGACGCCGGCGACAGGCTCGAGAAGCAGTATAACCCCTTCGTGCTTGTGCTGCGCGACTTGCCAATTCCATTCATCACGGCCGTGAACGGGCCAGCGGCCGGCATCGGTTGCAGTTTTGCGCTCTTGGGTGATCTCGTCTTCGCCGCCGAAAGCGCCTACTTCCTTCAGGCGTTTCGCCGCATCGGGCTCATTCCGGATGGGGGCTCCACATTCCTATTGCCGCGTCTTGTGGGCCGCGCCCGGGCGATGGAATTAATGTTACTGGGTGAGAAATTGCCCGCGGCAAAAGCCGCTGAATGGGGCCTTATTCATCGCTGCGTTCCAGATGGGGATCTCATGTCGGCGGCGATGGAGCGCGCGCATGACCTCGCCAGCGGACCCACGCGAGCGCTGGGGCTCATCCGCAAACTCGCCTGGTCGTCTTTTGACAACTCCCTTGAGCAGCAATTGCTGGCCGAGCGCGAGGCCCAACGCCAAGCTGGCCATAGCGCTGACTTCGCCGAAGGCGTTGCGGCCTTCCTCCAGAAGCGCCCGCCAAGGTTTTCTGGCGCTTAAGCTCTTCGCTAACCGCCAAGTGATAACCTCGATCCATGCAGGAACTCGCTTGGGTTGCCGAGATGGCGCGCGTTTGGCTGGAGGGCGGCTCGTGGGCCGAGATCCAGGCCACGCGCGGATTTGAAGCACTCGCCCTTACCGCCGCCTTCCTGTTGCCTTCGACGTTGATCGCCATTGGCATCGGCATGACCGACTGGCACGAGACCCCCCTCGGCGCATGGTTCGGCGCGAGCGCGCCCGACGAGAACTGGGCAGAGCGCGCCCGCGATCTCGACAAGGACGGCGCGCCCGACATCTGAGGCTTATTTTCTCTTTGCTCGCTTCGATTTTGGTTTTGCGGCCGCCGCGTCCTTTGCCACTGCCAGAGCCTTTGCGCCCCAACCCGCCGCCGCCTGGGGATCGTCGAGCGCCTCGTCGGGCAAGCGCCAATAACCCATCTCGACCTTCTCGCCGGCGCGCGGCCCGCTTGTGGGCTCCCAAACGAACGGCCCGGAGCCGGCTTTTTTCAACTCAGCCTTCAGGGCCGCATCGGCCTTCAGATAAATCGCCCCGTCAGCCAGGAGCAGGAACATGACCCCGTCGGCATAGCCGCCAGCCCCGCCGAACATGCGTTTGATCGCGATCGGGCCCACGCCGTCAAACAGCTCCTTGACGAAGTCATGGAAACCGTCGCCCGCCAACGCTCAGGCCTCCGCCTGAACCGGCGCGATCGTGACGCTTTCCCCACAGCCGCAGGCGTCAGTCTGGTTTGGGTTGCGGAATACGAAGCGCGAAGCCAGGCGCGTCGTCTCGTGATCGATCTGCGAGCCCAGCAAGAACATAACAGCATCGGCCCGCACCAGAATGCGCACGTCCTTGTCCTCAACCAATTCATCGAACGGCTCTGGCGCATCGGCATAGTCGAGCATGTACTCCATGCCCGCGCAGCCGCCATTCTTCACGCCGACGCGCAGATATGGCTTGGCCGCATCGGCCATGATCTCCTTCACGCGCACCGCGGCCGCTTCCGAGAGCGTAATAATCTTTGGGCGTGGGCGTCTGGTCATGTTTACAACATATTCAGTTCGAGCTTGGCTTCATCGCTCATGCGCGCTGGTGTCCACGGCGGATCGAACACCAAATTCACTTTCGCACTCGTTACCCCGCGCACTTTGCGCGCCGCCTCCTCGACCCAGTCCGGCATCTCGCCCGCCACCGGGCAACCCGGCGCGGTTAACGTCATCTCGATATCGACATGGCCGTCGTCATTGAGATCGACCTTATAGATGAGGCCGAGTTCATAGATATCAACCGGTATCTCAGGATCGTATACGGCCTTGAACGCAGCCACCAGATCGTCGGTGATGCGGTCGAGTTCGGCTTGCGGCAGGGCCGGTCGGGTTGCGCCATCCATGGGTCAGCTCAACATTCTGCGCGCTTTGTGCAGCGCTTCAATGAACAGATCGACCTCTTCGAGGCTATTGTAGCATGCAAAGCTCGCGCGCGCGGTTGCGACCACGCCAAGGCGCTGCATCAGGGGCTGAGCGCAGTGATGGCCGGCGCGTATCGCAACGCCTTGGCGGTCAAGGATTTGCGCTACGTCGTGAGGATGGGCGCCTTCCACCGAGAACGCCACGATGGCGCCCTTGCCTGGCGCCTGCCCGTGCAGCTTGACCCAGTTCAGCTCGCGCAAGCGGTTCATGGCGCTATCGCGTAAGCTCGCTTCATGGGCCTCGATCGCAGGGCGATCCTGCGCCTCGAGCCAGCGTATCGCCGCACCGAGCCCAATCGCTTCAAGGATAGGGGGCGTGCCGGCCTCGAACCGGTGCGGGGGCTCATTGTACGTGACACGCTCGCGCTCGACGACGTCAATCATCTCGCCCCCGCCCTCCAAGGGCGCAAGCCCCGCCAGTCGCTCGCGCTTGCCATAAAGTATGCCGATGCCGGTCGGGCCATACAGTTTGTGTCCGGTAAATGCATAGAAATCGACATCAAGCGCGCGCATGTCGACGCGGCCATGCACGACGGCCTGGCATCCATCGAGCAGCACCGGAACGCCTTTGGCGTGAGCGGCCTCCACGACTTGGCGGGCGGGCGTCTTCACGCCCAGCACGTTGGACATGTGGGTCAACGCAACGATCTTGGCGCGCGGCGTGATCAGCTCATCGAGTTTGCCAAGATCGACCCCGCCGTCGTCGTCGATGTCGAGCCATCTCAGCACCGCGCCTTTGCGTTCGCGCAGGAAATGCCATGGCACGATATTCGAATGATGCTCCATAACCGAAAGCACGATTTCATCGCCCGCTCTTACATCGAGCCCGGCGGCGACAAGGTTGATCGCCTCCGTCCCGCCCTTGGTGAACACGATGTTCCCAGGCGCCGGCGCATTGATGAAGCGCGCAACAATGGCGCGTGCGCCCTCGAACGCTTCCGTCGTCTCGTTCGCCAGCGCATGCAGCCCGCGATGAACATTGGCGTATGAGCCGCGCATCGCGCCGGCCATTGCTTCGATCACCGCCTCCGGCTTCTGGGCGCTTGCGGCGTTGTCGAGATATACAAGCGGGCGCCCATGCACCTCCCGCGACAGGATCGGAAACTGGGCGCGGACGGCTTCGACGTCGAAGGTCATGGCGCGCCATCCCTTGGACCGCCGGCGTCCCCGCCGGCGAAGGCGCCGGCAAGCCCCACGGCCGCGCGTGTGGCGGCGCTGTCGTCGGCGAGACGCCGGCGCTCCGAGAGGCGCCCAACACTCATGCCCGCAACCATGTTTGTATCAACGCCTCGATCTCTCCGCGTTCATCCTCCGGCAACCACTCCGGGACCGCTTCCAGCAGGAACGCTTCGGTCAGAAGCGCGCGCGCTTCGCCCTCCGGCACGCCACGCGAACGCATATAGAAGAGCGCGCCTGCATCGAGCCCGCCTGCCGTATTGCCATGCGCGCACGCGACATCGTCGGCATGGATCATCAATTCGGGCTTAGCGAAAATCTCCGCGCCATCTTCCAGCAGCATGCCCTGATGATGCTGGCGCGCGTCGGTCCTTTGCGCCCCGCGCTCCACCACGATCTTGCCTTGGAACACGCCGCGCCCACCCCTGCGCGCAACGCCCTTGATCAATTGACGCGTTCGCCCGCCTTTAGCCTGATGCGTCACATACGACGTGAGGTCGGCGTGGCGGCCATCGTCCACGGCATAGACGCCATTCAATTCGACCTCGGCCCCCTCGCCTTCAACGGCGACGTGAGTCTCGAGTCGCGCCAAGCGCCCGCCCTCGGCCAACACGAATTGGCGCAAACGCGCGCCTGCCCCAAGCCGCACGCACGCGGCATCGAGGTAGATCCCGTCGCCGCGTCCGCTCTGGATCACGATCCGCGTCAGGGTGGCGCCCTCGGCCAAGTCCACATTGAGCAATCGCGGCTCGAGGTTCGCGTAACGCGGCCGATCGATGCGCACGGCGTTGGCGCCAGGCGCCACTGAAATCGTTTCGACTTCGCCCACCTGCGCGGCCAAGGCGCCGATCACGCCGCCGCTGGCCGACGCTACGGCCGGATCGGCGCGGTCGCGTTTGAGTACGACCTGAACGCTCTCGTCCATGGCCTGGGCAAGGTCGGAATATTTCCACGCCTCAACGCGGCGGGTTGGGAGATCGACCAGCGCCTTCACGCGGCCCTCATGTATTTGTCGTACCCCTCGCGCTCGAGCTCGTGCGCAAGTTCTGGTCCGCCGGTCTTCACGATGCGCCCCTTGGCGAGCACGTGAACCTTGTCCGGCTTGATGTAATCCAAGAGCCGCTGGTAGTGCGTGATCACGAGCAAGCCGCGATCTGGCCCCCGCAGCGCGTTCACGTTCTCCGCTACGAGTTTCAATGCATCGATGTCGAGCCCGGAATCGGTTTCATCGAGGATGGAAAAGCGCGGCTGCAACACAGCCATCTGTAGCGCCTCGAAGCGCTTCTTTTCGCCGCCAGAGAAGCCGACATTCAGGGGTCTCTTCACCATTTCGTCGCTGATGTTGAGGGCGGCGGCCTTCTCGCGCATGAGCTTCAACAGAGCCGGCGCGGGGAGCGCCTCCTCCCCACGCGCCTTACGCTGGGCGTTGAGCGCGGCCTTCAGGAAAGCAATCGCGGAAAGGCCTGGTATCTCCACCGGATATTGGAACGATTGGAACAAGCCCTTCGCCGCGCGTTCTTCGGGCGCCAGTGCAAGCAAGTCGGCGCCATCCAGCGTGGCCGTCCCAGCTGTCACGTCATATCCATCACGGCCGGAAAGCGCATAGGCGAGCGTGGACTTGCCCGAGCCGTTCGGGCCCATCAACGCGTGGGTTTCGCCAGCACGCACGTGCAAGCTGAGACCCTTGATGATCTCAGCGCCGCCGACTGCGACATGGATATCCTTCACATCAAACACGACCGTTGGCCTTCCTGTAGTCGGCGACCGTGCGCGTACGGTCGCCTTTGGCGTGCGCAACGGCGATGAACCAACCCCCGCCTACAATTGCTGCCAACCCAAACACAACAGCGCCATGGATCAAGTAGCTGCTCGCGCCCATCCATGCGAAAGCCACTCCTCCGATCACAAGGGCGGCGACATATGCGCCTGCAACGACAAAGCCCTTCCAATGCACCGGCGCGAAGGATTTGCGCGGATCGCTCAATGGAAAGCGGCGCGCGAACCAATATTCAGGCGCTGGCGCAGCGGGGTTTCTTGGCTCAGGCACCGATCGCATCCTTGCGATATTCGGCGACACTGCGAACGTGATCGCCCTTCTTGTTGACAACGCGCGTAAAGCCCAAGCCAGCGCCAAACGCAAAGAGGCCGAACGCGGCTCCGCCTTTGAGGGCTTGCCCAATTGAAGCAAGCCATGCGCCGAACGCCGCGCTCGCAATGATCGCCAACACGAGAGTGCCGACCACCGCCCAGCCCCTCCAATGCACCGGCGCCATGCCCGACCGCATGTCGCCCAGCGGAAAGCGGCGCGCGAACCAGGGTTCGATCATGGCGCGCTCATTCCTGTGGCGTCATGCGTGACAAGTCCTGGCGCGCGTCGTAGAGCGCAACGATTAGAACTCGGTCGACCTCGACACGATACACGCCAATCTTGCGCCAGCGCAGCAGGCTCAGTTCGCGCAATCCGGGCCAGCGCGCGGGCCGCCCGAGAAACGGATGGTCGCCAAGCAGGGCCGTTGACTTCTGAATATCCGCGCGCGCCTCTTGCGCTATAGGCGGATTCCGTGCGGCGAGATAGCCAATGTACGCATCGAGGCTGAGTTCCGCGGGTGTGGCCCATTGAACCCTCATCATCCGTACTTGCGGCGAAGGCGCTCGAACACATCTTCGTGCGAACTCACCTCACCGCGATCAGCCGCGGCCAGCCCCGCTTCGATCGCGGCGATTTCTTCCGGCGAATAGGGCGGACTGTGTTCCGCCTGATCCAGCGCTTCGGCATAGACGGCGATCGCCTCGCGCACCAACGCGTCCTGCGAGCGGCCCGTGCGCCCCGCCAATTCCTTCAACCGGGCCTCCTGGGCGTCATCCAAGTGAATCGTAAGCGTACTCATACTACTCTCCCTTTTGACACTAAAGCGCCCCTTGGTAGGCGCAGTCCTGGACTGGACCACGCCAGCGCTCGCGTGGCCTGTCGGCCGTCGTAACGCGGACCTGGCCACCATCTGATAGGATGATGAACGCATCGGGCGGATTGCTTCGCTCCCAACTTCGGCAGGTCACATCGGGCAGATCGTTGGCGCCAAGCGCAAGGTCGAGTTCAGCTCGGAACTCGATCGCCATGTGCGCAGGGTGCGGATTCGCCAATCGTCCAAGTGTCGATTCCACGGCCCTTCCTTCTATCGCATAAGTGCGTTTGGCTCGGTCGGCATCGTGTTGTTGACACGCGAAGCCTAGGTCCTCTGCCGCTCTGACCTGCGCAGCCAGTGACGCCGGCGCATAGACCCTACCATCGGGAGGCATCCGGCAAGAGACCCACGTATCGCCGTCCGTCACACCTGGTATGCCCAGTTGGTGCGAACGATGAATGTGTCGCCAATCCGCGCACTCGTGTCCCTGTGCCCTGACCGTTAGCGCGTCCTTGATTTGCCCAAGGCTGAACCCGTCGAGATCGCCACGCGCATCCTTATAGATTTGCCATCTGATCAATCGCGGTTCCAGCGAGACTAACCGCCGGCTAACCCGATCAAAGGGCTCTATGCGCCACAGACCATCATCTAGCGGCGTGCGATTCCAGCGCGGCGCGGTGGAGCAGCCCAACACGATCAGAGCCAAGACTGCTGTGAGCGCACGCGCGACCCTCATCCCACGCTCCCTTCCAGACTCACCTCGAGCAGCTTCTGGGCCTCGACGGCGAACTCCATCGGCAGCTTCTGAAGCACGTCACGGACAAAACCATTCACCAGCAACGCGACCGCTTGCTCCTCGGGGATGCCGCGCGCGCGCAGGTAAAAAAGCTGATCGTCGGAGAGCTTGGTCGTGGTGGCTTCATGCTCGAATTGCGCATCCGGCGTGCGGGTCTCGACATAAGGCACGGTGTGCGCCGAGCACTGATCGCCGATCAGCAGCGAATCGCATTTGGTGAAATTGCGCGCGCCCTTGGCTTTGGCGTGCGCTGACACAAGCCCGCGATACGCGTTGGATGAACGTCCCGCCGAGATGCCCTTGGAGATGATGCGCGAGCGCGTGTTCTTGCCCAGATGGATCATCTTGGTGCCGGTGTCGGCTTGCTGGCGCCCGTTGGTGACGGCAATCGAATTGAACTCGCCGGAGCTTTCGTCGCCGCGCAGGATGCAACTCGGGTATTTCCAGGTTATTGCCGAGCCAGTCTCGACTTGTGTCCACGAAATCTTGGCGCGCTTTCCACGGCAATCTCCACGTTTTGTCACGAAATTATAGATCCCGCCTTTCCCTTCGGAATCGCCTGGCCACCAATTCTGCACCGTTGAGTATTTGATCTCGGCGTCGTCGAGCGCCACGAGTTCAACGACAGCCGCGTGCAGCTGGTTTTCGTCGCGCATCGGCGCCGTGCAGCCTTCAAGATAGGACACATACGCGCCCTTGTCGGCGATGATCAGCGTCCGCTCGAATTGGCCCGTGCCTTGCGCGTTCATGCGGAAATAGGTCGAGAGCTCCATCGGGCAGCGCACGCCGGGCGGCACATAGACGAACGAACCATCTGAAAACACAGCGCTATTGAGCGTTGCGAAGAAATTGTCGCTCGTTGGCACCACCGAGCCCAGATATTGCTGCACCAGTGCGGGGTGCTCGCGGATGGCTTCGCTGATCGGGCAGAAGATCACGCCTGCTTTCGCGAGTTCGGCCTTGAACGTGGTGACGACGCTGACGCTGTCGAATACGGCGTCAACCGCAACCTTGGCCGCGCCCTCGACGCCCAGAAGCACCTCCTGCTCCTTCAGCGGAATGCCGAGCTTCTTGTAAGTTTCGAGAATCTCCGGCTCTATATCGTCGATGCTCTTGTATCTCGCGCCCGATTTCGGCGCCGCATAATACCGCGCAGCCTGATAGTCGATCGGCGGATACTGCACGAGCGCCCAGGTCGGTTCTTCCATCGTGAGCCAGCGCCGGAAAGCTTCGAGCCGCCACGCGAGCATCCAGTCCGGCTCGTCCTTCTTGGCCGAGATGTAGCGAACGATGCTGTCGTTCAATCCTGGCGGCGCCAGTTCCTGCTCAAGCGAAGTGACGAAACCGTGCTTGTATTTTTCCGCTTCAAGTGCGCGAGCGGCCTCCACCGTGCCTTTATCGATCGTTTCTTTCGCGGCGCTCATAACGGCGCCCCTTCAAGCGCGCGGCGGCGGGCGGCGATCTTGTGCAAAGCAGCGAGCGCGACGCCGACATCGCTTTCCATGGACTCATGGCCGAAGCTCACTCGCAACGCCGACCTCGCCAGGCTTGGGGTGACGCCCATGGCCGCCAGAACGCGGCTCGATCGCACTTTGCCAGACGAGCACGCCGCGCCCGAGGAAATCGCCACGCCCTCAAGGTCCATGGCGATGACGGCGGTCTCGGCGGAAACACCGGGCAGCGCGAAGTTGGACGTGTTGGGCAAGCGCTGCGTATCGGCGCCGAACACCACCGCATCCTTGGGCAGTTTCGATTCGAAGCGGTCGCGCATGGCGGCCAAACGCCGCGATTCATCTTCCATTTCACGCGTCGCCCACTCAGCTGCGACGGCGAAGCCCGCAATCGCGGCCATGTTTTCTGTGCCCGGCCTGCGGCCGCGCTCCTGACCCCCGCCAAAGCGCATGGATACGAACGGCGCGCCCGGCGCCAGCATAAGTGCGCCCGCTCCAGGTGGGCCGCCGAGCTTGTGACTCGACACGACAAGGTAAGCGGCATCAAGTTCGGCGATGCCCACGCGCACGCGCCCGAATGCTTGCGCCGCGTCGACCAACAAGAGCGCGCCGTGCTCGCGGCAGAGCGCGGCGATTTTACTGATCGGCTGAACGATCCCGGTCTCGTTGTTGGCAAGCTGGACGGCGACCAACGCTGGTTTGGGCGCGCCCAAGAGAAGCGCCGCCAACGCGTCGAGCCTGACAACGCCGCCTGCGTCAACCGATGCGAGGCGCGTGCAGCCGAGCGCGCGCGTCGCGTGCTCGTACACCGCGTCGTGCTCAACGGCGGAAACGATCGTCGAAGCAGCGCCCGCACTCGCCAGCGCCAGATGCAATGCCTCGGTAGCGCCCGAGGTGAACACCACATTGTCGGCCTGCGCCTCGGCCATCGCGGCGATTTTCTCGCGTGCGTCCTCGATCTGCGCACGAGCGCGCCTGCCGAAGCCGTGGACGGAAGAAGCGTTGCCCCCCATCGCCAAGGCGCGCGACAGTGCAACCGCCGCTTCCGCGCGCACCGGCGCGCCAGCGTTATAGTCGCAATAGATGGCGCCCTTCGTCATGTTCACTCCGCGGCGACGCGCGCCTCGGGCCCATCGAAACGCTGCGCAAGCACGTCGGCCACTGTTACCGAGGCAAGGAAGGCGTGAATGCGATCGCCCATCTCGGCCCAGAGCCCATGGGCAATGCACCTGCCCTGGCGTCCGATGCAGCTCTTGGCCGAGCCGTCCTCACATCGCGTCGCCTTGATGGGCTCGTTCACCGCGTCGATGATCGCCGCGATCGTCGTGGCTTCAGCAGGCCTCGAGAGGCGGTACCCGCCCCCGGGTCCGCGGACGCCGGTCACGAGCCCAGCCCGGCGCATGCGGGCGAATAATTGCTCCAGGTAGGACAACGAGATTTCCTGCCGGCGCGCAACTTCCTGAAGCGGAACAGCATGTTCGGCCCCGCCATGGAGCGCCAAATCCGCCATCGCCATCACGGCGTACCGGCCCTTTGAGGTCAAACGCATCGCAAACCCTTCCGGCACCCTCGCACGGCCCCAAAATCATGTGCTAGAAGCCGCCCCCTTCGGGCGGGTGCTTTAGATAGCAGCTAGGATGCCTGAGCGTTTTGGTCAAGAATTCGCCGCTTCAGGCGCGGCCGGGGTCCCAATCTTATGGCAGAGGTCATTTTTCCGGGCGCCGCCGGGCGCGTCGAGGGCCGATACCAGGAGCCGCCCAAAGAGGGCGCTCCGATGGCCCTCATTCTGCACGGTCACCCACGCGCCGGGGGCTCGATGCAGGACCGGGTCACGATTCAACTCTACAAGCTCTTTTGCGATTACGGCTTTGGGGTGCTGCGATTCAATTTTCGTGGCATCGGACGGAGCCAAGGTGTGTTCGACAACGGCATGGGCGAGCTTTCCGACGCCGCCTCCGCGCTCGATTACCTCCAGGGAATGAACCCGAATGCGGAGCAGTGCTGGGTGGGAGGTTATTCCTTTGGCGCCTGGATCGGCCTGCAGCTGCTGATGCGACGGCCAGAAATCGACGGCTTCATTGCAGTGGCGCCGCCGGCAAACCACTACGATCTTTCGTTCCTGGCGCCGTGCCCCGCCTCGGGTGTCATCATCTACGGCACCCGTGACAGCGTAACGACCGCCTCCGACATGGAACGCGTAATCAGCCGCATTCGGACGCAGAAGAACATCAAGGTCGATGGCCAGGCCGTTGAAGGCGCCGACCACTTTTTCCGCGGACGCGACCCCGGCGAAGATCACCTGGCTGATGTGGAGCGTCACGCGCGCACTTATCTAGAGCGGCGCCTTGCGGCCCCGCCCCGCCCGCCTACACCGGCCAAACGCTAATCTAGAGCTTATTCCGAGCGCAGGAACGCGGGTTTCGGCCCATTCGAGAAGCCCTCTTGAGGCTCGCTGTCGCGCTCACGCGGAGCGCGCTCGCGCCGCTCACCACGCTCTTGACGCTCAGCGAGGTCGGCGCGCTCCCCGCCTTCGCGCGGTTCGCCGCCTTCATCGCCTCCGCCGGGCTGGAAGCGATTTCGCCGCCCGCGACGGCGTCTGAACTCGCCTTCGCCACGCTCAAATTGCTGCGGTTGTTGCTGGCTTTGAGCAAATTCCCGGTCCGGCTGCTCCCCGCCTTCGCCAGACGCCTCTGACGCATCGGCGCCTTCGGCGCCCTCGGCGCCAACGTCCTCTTCGGATTCAAATTCGCCTTCGGCGGAGAAGCGATCGGCCTGAGGCGGTGGCATGGCTGGCTGCATCTGGCGCACTAGCCGGAAATAGTGATCGGCGTGCTGGAGGTAGTTCTCACTCAGAACGCGATCGCCGGACGATTGCGCGTCGCGGGCCAGTTGCAGGTAACGCTCATAGATATGCGAGGCCGGCCCCCTCACCTTCGTGTCTGGACCGGAGCTTTCCATGGTCCGGTTCGGTTGGTGGGGGTTGTAATTGTTGTGGTGGCCGCCGCCCGGCTTGCGGCCGCGACCTCGCTGACGCTTCATTTGAGAATTCACCATTGCAGTGTCGTGGTCCATAAGGAGGTTCAGCGCGCCGGGCACTTCCGCGCTACCTCGTTTCCGTAATGCCCGTCTTCGGTGCCTCGGGCTTTCTCCAAGCAGCTTGTCGCCGCCGTAAATCTCGACCCCGCGCTGAGGAAGTGGGAGGGTCCTGCCCTGCCTTTTCGGACCTTCGGCTGATTCAGCCCCTGAACCTGCCTGGCCGCCGATTCCAGAGCCTAGCGTAATGCCTCGCTTGCTACGTTCCAAGGGCTTTTTCAGTCATTCACCTTGAATCGGCCCTGTGTCCCACAATCACGCGTGCAATGCCGGAAAGATCCCGGCGGGGAGCCTCTGTGGAAAAGCCATATCCCGACGCAAGGTCGGCCACGTTATCGGCTTGGCCAATGCCGATCTCGAATACGAACACCCCGCCAGGGCTGAGCCGGGCGCCAAGGCCCTCAAAAATCGCGCGATAGGCGTCGAGGCCGTCAGTCCCGCCATCAAGCGCCAGCCGAGGTTCAAAGCGCGCCACCTCGGGCGCAAGGCCTGCAATATCGGCGGTGGGAATGTAAGGCGGGTTCGAGACGACGACGTCGAACCGCCCCTCGACCCCCTCCCACCAGTCGCCACCGAGGAATTTTGCGCGATCGGTCAGTCCCGCGCACTCTGCGTTGGCGCGCGCGACCGTCAGGGCGCCAGCGCTCGAATCAACCCCAACACCGAAGGCGTTCGCACGCTCGCTCAGGATCGCAAGCAAGATAGCGCCCGAACCGACGCCGAGATCGACAACGCGCGCCGCCGCTTCCGGCGCGATTGCCTCAAGGGCAGCCTCCACCACGAGTTCAGTCTCCGGCCGCGGGATAAGCACGTCGGCGCTGACCACGAGATCGAGCCTCCAGAATTGCTTGCGCCCAAGTATGTGCGCCATCGGCTCGCGCGCGGCGCGGCGCGCCGTCAACGCGTCCACGCCTGCTGTTTGCGCTGGACTCATTTCGCGGCGCGGATCGGTGACGATGTCGAGCCGAGAAACGCCAGCGCCTGCTTCCACCAGGAGCCGCGCTTCGTGCACCGGCGCCTCGACGCCGGCCGCTTCCAGCGCCCGGCGCACCCGCGTCCAGAGAGCAACGAGCGTTTGCGTCATGAGATCGAGATAGCAGGTATGGACGCGCCCTGACACGCGCGATCGCTTTGCGTTTTCACGACTGAAAACGCGGGCGTCGTTCTTGCTTCTCCTTCGAGGGTCACCGACAGCGCTGATGCGCTTCCGGGATAAAGGAGGCGGGGCGCGCGGGGATG